>Ga0068855_100005644_pt1 | contig 15274 bp, 14 predicted proteins | sample KBSCornC52_FD_66592 | JGI IMG/M metagenome (GOLD analysis project Ga0068855, IMG submission 66592) | Corn rhizosphere microbial communities from Kellogg Biological Station, Michigan, USA - KBS Corn C5-2 | ecosystem: Host-associated > Plants > Roots > Rhizosphere > Soil ...
GTGGTAGTATGCAACGTCCTGTAAGCGCAAAAAGCAAAGTGCAGAATTTCGACATAGGATTGATGCTGGCAATGTTGCTGAAAAACCGTTGCGCACATGTGATCACCGGTATGTTCGGAGATAAGTGGAAAGTAATTAACGTGCCTGATAAAAATATCCTGGCCAACGTAAATGAATTCTACCGTCGTGAAGGTGAGGTCGGTTACAGCACCAACGGTTATCTGGTAATAAAAGATCTGTTGCAGAGGCAAAGCATCGTGGATAAAGTAATGTTGTTTACCGACTGCCAGTTGTGGAACAGTAACAACTCCGGTGAAACCATAGCCGGATTGTGGAATCAATATAAAAAACTGGCGCCGGCAGCAAAACTGTACCTGTTCGATCTGGCAGGCTATGGCAATACACCACTGAATGTGATGCGAGATGACGTGTTTTTGATTGCCGGATGGAGCGACAAAATTTTCAATGTACTACAGTCTATTGAAAATGGAAGCGATGCAGTAAATCTGATCAAAGAGATTAATCTGTAGGCTCTTATGTGCAGATTATTTTTCAGTTTGTATAGCCTTGAGAAGTAAAGTAGCTCCCGCTTTTGCGGGGCTACTTTTTCAACCAAAAGTTCTTTAAAGTATTGAAAGCATTTAGGGATGTCGTAGAGATGAGATACTTCGTCGCCAATTAGGGGTAGTACTTCATGAAAATGAAGGAGAGGTGCAAATCCTCTGGCTGACACCGCCCCGTTTCTCAACTCGCACGTTACTCCTTAAATTATTAAAAGGTGTCGTAAATAAGAGATACTTCGTGGCACAAGTTAGTTCGAATCTAATCACCCCCACACAATTACTAAACAAAGGGGGTGGAAGCTCTTATTGATTCATTACCCTTTTAATTTCTTAAGAAAGGTGTCGTAGAATAGTGATACTTCGGTAGAGTAGTATGCATTTAACATACTGGTGCTGGTTCAAATCCGGCTCCCGCAAGGGATAGCTCAATTTTTATTCTCACTATTCGAATATTGCCCTTTTTAATTTATTGAATGATGCCGTAAAACAGAGATACTTCGCAATTATAGTTCATCGGTAGAACATTCTGTTGTGGACAGAAAGGAGGCGGGTTCGAATCCCGTTAATTAACATCTCTGCTTAACTGTAGCTCATTCAATCTTATTTAAGATATAGTGTGCCGTATGGTAGTGATACTTCGATGTAGGAATCAAAAGACACTATCAGGTCGTAGCCGCTATTACAAACAGGTGTCGTAGAGAAGGGTTACTTCGATTATTACTCGGCGTGTCGCAGGTTCGACTCCTGCCCTCTGGCTTTAGAGGTAGCTCAGTGGTAGAGCAGCATGTTCCCTTTTCGAATTGTTACCCTGTTTTAATTTAAAAATCTGAAAAAACATTTTATATGATTGCCAATGTTATTAATACGATAGAAACGGAACTCACACAAACTTTTGATGAGTTATTCAAATGGTTTAATACCGGTAACGAACTCATGCATTATTCACCTAATAATAAAGGATGGAGTATTCGCAAAATACTGGAGCATGTTTCTTTGACCAATCATTATTTACTGGTTCTTATTAGAAAAGGAACAGTAAAAGCGATTCAAAAATCAAAACATGCTGATTATGCAACTATGGCGAGCGATTACGATCTTGATTGGGAAAGAATGAAAGTCATTGGCCGTCATAGATCATTTGAATGGGCCCGGCCCGGTCACATGGAACCGGGAGGCAAAAGACCGGTGGCTGAAATTAAATACCATTTGCAGTTGCAATTAAAGGAATGCCTTGACTTATTACACCAGATGGAAAGAGGTGAAGGTGCATTGTACAAAACAATGATGACTGTAAATAACATAGGCAAAATAGACGTATACCACTATATCTATTTTTTAGTTCAACATGCAAAAAGGCATATTACCCAATTAGAAAGGGTTGAAATAGAATTTCACCTTGGTATTTAATTTTATGCCGTAAATATTATTAAATTGTCCGTACGCCAAAAAAATCAATCATGGCAAAATTAAAATTATCAGGGAAAGAGTTGAGAGCTATCGGTTATCCCGAAGGACCGGTGATAAGCATAGCAATGAATGTAATGGAGAAGAATTATAAGTATGAGAATAGGGAGGAAGTGATGGAATTGTTAAGAAAAATATTAAATGCACCCGTAGAATATGAAAATGATGCGGTGCTGGGATTAATAGCAGAGCAACTGATCACAAAGGAAATGCCGGAAGAAGGTGAGACCATCTCATTAAATGACACCGGTATTACCTTTAATGTATTTGGTAGCGAGAATATCGAACAGGGAGCTATGCACCAGATGTATCAGGCTGCTAAATTGCCTGTAAGTGTTGCCGGCGCATTAATGCCAGATGCACATGCAGGTTATGGACTGCCTATAGGAGGTGTACTGGCTACAGAAAATGCAGTGATACCTTATGGAGTTGGTGTTGATATCGGTTGTCGTATGTGCTTAAGTGTGTTTGCAATCAGCTCAAGAGAACTGGTACAACGTGACCATTTCTATACCCGTGAATTACTTGAAGCAACACTGTTTGGTAGCGGGGCCACATTTGATGAACCATCTGACCATGAAGTGATGGAGCGCGCTGAATTTGATGAACTGCCATTGCTGAAAGGTTTACAAACAAGAGCGTGGAAGCAACTGGGATCAAGCGGTTCGGGTAACCATTTTGCTGAATTCGGATTGGTCGAAATTGATGAAAAAGATGCCGTCCTGGGTATTGATCCCGGCGTGTATGTTGGTTTATTAACGCATTCAGGTTCCAGAGCATTGGGTGCTAACATAGCCAATCACTATACTAAGCTGGCAAGAGAAAAAAGACGCCTGCCCGGTGAAGCCGCTAATCTGGCATGGTTAAATCTGGATGAACCCGAAGGTATCGAATACTGGATGGCGATGAACCTGGCCGGTGATTATGCATCTGCCTGTCATCATATCATTCATAATAAAATTGCAAAAGCAATTGGCGAAAAGCCAATTGCCATGGTTGAAAACCATCACAATTTCGCATGGAAAGAGAGGTTGATCGGTAATGATGGAATTGAAAAAGAGGTTATAGTTCATCGTAAAGGTGCTACACCGGCTGGAAAAGATGTGCTGGGTATTATTCCCGGTTCTATGACAGCGCCAGGTTTTATTGTAAAAGGAAAAGGTGAAATGGCTTCCGTAGCATCTGCATCGCACGGCGCCGGAAGAAGAATGAGCCGTACAAAAGCGCTTGCATCTATCACGCATAAAGAGCTGAAAGAACAGCTGCAGCGGCATGGTGTTAAACTGTTGGGTGGGGGACTGGATGAAGCACCAAACGCCTACAAGGATATTGAAGTGGTAATGAAAAGTCAGAAAGCACTGGTGGATGTTGTTGGTAAATTCACTCCCAAAATTGTAAAGATGGACGGTACGGCGCCAAAACAATGGAAGAAAAAAGGCGAGATCACCGGTGAATGATGAATATTCAATTTACAATGTCGAATGTTGAAGTGCTTTCACTTTGATATTCGACATTCATCATTTGACATTCAATATTACCGTGTTATTTTATCAAACACATACGAAAGCTGACTTTCTTCCAGTACAATGCGCTTGCATTGATCGTTATCTTCTTTCCATTTTATCAGTCTTATATTGTCTTCTTCTATTTCAATTCCGGTAATATCACCATCATTAAAACAACAGCAACCGGTGTTGAAGTAAGAAGGAATGACCATGGTTTTATGAAACTGTTTGCCTGCATATTCCGCTTTTCTTTTTTCCAGCTCTGCTTCAATACGCTGCATGGCTGAAGTATCATTGGCGGCTTTCGCTTTTCCCAGTTGTTTCGTTAGCCGTTCAATATGATCAAGTGATGCAAACACCGGTTTATGTGTATGGCCTGAAATAAATATCAGGTTTTGCTGAGTAGCGCTCCACTCGTACATAATTATATTGTGCTTATCTACCAGTTCAAAAGAATCTGATATGGAATTAACATTAATGTCGAGGTAGCGTTGCAGTGGTGTCCAAATGGCGGCAACAAACCAGGTGCTAAAGGCGTTTCCATCGCTTTTTTGGTCGCCCTGGTGACCATGTGTACAGAAAATAGAATAGGATCGGTTATTATAGATCGTTGTTAATATAAGCCCTTCATATATTTTTAGTTTGTCGCCAAAAACCGGTTTCAGAAAACGGGTTCGGGGAAACTCATATTTCCATTGCAGATCATGATTACCAAAAACGCGATAGTACCGATCTGCCTGTAGAAAGCGTACTTCGGCCCGCAGGTCAGTCTGGTTTTTATCCATTACCTGATCGGGTGTATTTTCCCATAGTTCTTCGCAATCACCCAGGTTAATAAACTGAAAGCCGTTATTAAAATAATATTCAAGCGCAGTGAGATAGTTTTTTTCGCACGATCTGAAGTCATCCGCTGCATCACGGGCTCCTTTATGCTCATCAGATAAGATAATGAACTTTGCTCCCGGCACATCGAAAGGAATAATAATGCCGCTCGTTTCTTTTCGATCGTGTATACTTTGTAATAAGTCGGTTAAAGAAGAAAACACTTTGTCTTTTTCGGGAGATGAAGAAATCCTGTTGGCTATCCATGTAAGCGGCTTCCTTAATAACCACTGTAATATTTTTTTCATCTGTGCGGTTTTTCTATTCCCCCAAATTTTATTACTTTAGTAAGATAGTAAATCACAGTCATTTACAACAACAGGATGGCCTGCGAACAAAAAAAATGTTCAAATGAAACAATTATCGTTTGCTTCGCCTGTAAATCTCCAACGCTGGTTCTGGTTATTACTTGCAATTAACTGCCTGTTCATTATCGGATCAAAATGGTATATGCAGCCACTGGCTTCAGGCGAAATTGTACGTTTTGAGTTGGCAAAAGATCTGTCAGTTGCCGACAGGATCATACAGGAGTGGATTACCTACGCCAAACTAAATCGAGCTATTGTAAGCATTTATCTCGATTTTCTATTTATTCTTTTATATACATCAGGCCTTGCTGTAACCTGTGTTTTCTTAGGCCGTTTAACCGGGCATGAAATATTAATGCGGGCCGGTAAATTTTTTACTTATCTGTTAATTATAGCCGGCATTTGTGACGTGATAGAAAACATCGCCATGTTAAAAAGCCTGCAGGGTACTGCTACCCGGTGGTCGGTATTGCTGGCTTACGATATGGCTACTACCAAATTCTCAATAGTTATTTTAAGCATTTTATTTATCGCTATTTGCCTGGTGTTTCGATTACTGCGTAGGTTCGGAGCCTGAAAATAACATTACACCTTTATATAAATTTTCTTCCGGTCCATTGCGTATACAATAAGCCAGTAGAATATGATCATGAAAATGGCATAGAGCAGAGAACCGTTTTTCAGATTATCTGAAACCGGTTTACAAACATGCTCGTAAAACCATGGGAAGGCACTGGTATACACCGGTTTTCCTTTATCATCGATATGATCTGTCCAACGAAAAAGGGCCAGTACACGAGGTAAGAATCCGCTGAGGAAGAATATGAATAATGCGTTTTTTCCAAATACATCAAAGAAGCGGCTCCATGCTCCTTTTACCTCTTTGAATTCAATTAAAAAGATGCAGAATGAAAGCACCAGAATAGCCAGGCCGGTTGTATATAATACATAGGAACTTGTCCATATTTTTTTGTTGATCGGAAACACCAGATCCCATGCGAAGCCGGTAAATATTAAAATGCATCCTCCTACAAAAAGGTTATTCAGCATTTCGTGGGTTTTTCCTTTCTGCTGAATATAAAAGCCAACAAAGTACCCGAAGATCACCTGAACAACAGACGTGATAGTGCTGGTAATACCTTCGGGGTCAAAGGCTACTCCTTCGCCATGATACATATGTGGTTCTCCCAAAATGGCCTTGTCTACCGGAACGCCAAAGTATCCGCTCATGCTATAGGGGTCTGCCGCATTACCCAGAAACAGGCAAAGCGTCCAGTAGGCCAGTAAAAGAACAGCGGCGGTAACAAATGCGCCACGTATTTTGAAAAAGTAAATGATCATGGATGCAAAAAAGTAACTGAGTGCTATACGTTGTAATACACCTAAAATGCGTATTCCTATAATAGAACCTGTTGAACCTACATATTCCCAGGATTTAAATACGAGATGATCGTCATTCCAGCGTACAAACGGCGACCAGTTAAGAAAAAGACCGATTGCAAAAATCAGCAAAGTGCGGGTGATAACCTTTTTAAGAAAGGCCGGAGTACCAGCTGTTTCAAGCCGCGGCATCACAAAAGATAAGGCATTACCCACGGCAAAAAGGAAGAAGGGAAATACCAGGTCGGTTGGCGTACAACCGTGCCAGGGCGCATGTTCCAGCGGGGTATACAGGTGCGACCAGCTTCCGGGATTATTCACCAGGATCATAAAAGCTACAGTAGCTCCACGGAAAACGTCAAGGGAATAGAAGCGTTTTTGCAAAGCGGTAAATTTAAGGGAAGATAACGAAAACGACGAAAAAGCAGCCGGGGCTATTATTGCCAAGTTAACGAGCCGTTAGTATGTTTCAACATAAGTTTTTTGCATTCTGTACGTTTTAGCACTTGTTGAAAAATACCTTTAAGTGCAAGGCATGAAAAATTACCATTATGAGAAGGGATTACATACCTTGCGCCTTTTGCTACCAGAAGGGGGCCTTGTTCCTGCATTTAATATGATTTTTCACTTATTGATAAAAGGTTGTGACTGAGGAGTGGACTTTTTCGGTTGAAAAATAATGGTTTAAGTTTTTTTACACATGTTTATACACATTAAAAAACACCTATATTTGCAGCCGTTCAGGTAGCATTGCAGGCTTTTGCCGATGGAAGTACCGAATGGTTGAAACTTCCATGCTTTAGAATAAAAACATGGAAAATTCCTGTGGAAGAGCTAATAATTGTTACACTAAATATATTTTTTTATAGTAGAAGGGTATAAGAAGTACTTGACTTAGGTGCTACTTATGCCCTTTTATTATTGTATCTTTTTTGTTCGGAGGAGTTGTAATTGCTTTTTAATCAATCGGTTGCATGAAAAATCATGTGACTGACGAGGCGAAGCTATGTGCTTTTGGTTGTGTTGTTGTTCTGTTCTTAACTATACTTTAGTTATACCTTATTCAGACTTAAAGCGCACTTTTCTGCATAAAGTGCGCTTTAAGTCTGAGTAAATCCTTAACAAGGTATTGATCAGGTAAAGCAAAGACTGATCCTTATCCGGAGCTTTGAATCCTGTACCTTAAACTTTGTGCCTTTTCATGGCTGCCCCTACCACAAAAAAATGGTTCGCTTTATACACCCGGCCCCGCTGGGAAAAAAAGGTGCATAAGCTACTGGAAGAAAAAGGAATTGAATGTTATTGCCCGCTCAATAAAGTACATCGCAAATGGAGCGATCGTATAAAGATTGTAGAAGAACCCCTGTTTAAATCCTACGTATTTGTAAAAGTAACCGAAGAGGAAAAAACACCGGTGCGCATGACGGATGGAGTAGTAAATTTTATTTACTGGTTGGGTAAGCCGGCCATTATTCGGGAAAAAGAAATTGAAACAATTAAGCGCTTCCTCAACGATCACCATAATGTGGAAGTACGGTCGGTTGATGTTAAAGCAGGAGAAAAAGTGGTAGTGCAAAGCGGTGTTTTGATGGGTAAGGAAGGAACCGTAAAAAAGGTATTTCATAAAAAAGTGGAAGTGCTGATTGAAAGCATAGGATTTGTTCTTTCTGCATATATTGATAAATCAAAGATCAGCGTAATAGATAAATAGGTGCCGATAGCGGCATGGTTATATGAAAAAAATCCGGTTTGCTATTATTGGTTGTGGGCGAATTGCTCAACGGCATGCCGGACACATCAGTAACAAAGGAATATTGGTTGCAGTTTGCGATGTGGTCAATGAAAGAGCTGATGAACTGGCCGCAACCTATAACGCTGTTGCTTATTACAGTATTGATGATCTGTTGAAGAATGAAACCGGTATAGATGTTATTTCAGTTTGCACGCCCAATGGCCTGCATGCCGAACATAGCATCAAAGCCCTGCAATCGGGTTTTCATGTACTATGCGAAAAACCGATGGCGTTACAGGTTGCCGATTGCAAAAAAATGATTGCGGCAGCTGATAAAAATGATAAGCGCCTGTTTATAATAAAACAGAACCGGTACAACCCGCCGGTAGTAGCTGTAAAAAAAGCATTGGACGAGGGGCGACTAGGTAGAATTTACAGCATTCAGCTCAATTGTTTCTGGAACCGCGGGGCAGATTATTACGCAAATTCATGGAAGGGTACCATGAAGCTGGATGGTGGGACTCTATTTACGCAATTCAGTCATTTTATTGATCTGCTATACTGGATGATCGGCGACGTAAAACAGGTACAATCTCTAATGGCCAATTACGCACATCAGGGCATTATTGAATTTGAAGATACCGGAGTTGTGCTCGTCCAATTTATGAATGGTGCTATTGGAACTATTAATTATACTGTGAACAGCCAGGGGAAGAACATGGAGGGATCGTTAACCATTTTTGGTGAAAAAGGTACGGTTAAAATTGGCGGGCAGTATTTGAATGAACTGGAATATCAGAATATTCAGGATTATAAGATAGACAATTTACCTGCTGGGAATGTGGCTAATCACTATGGTAGTTACGAAGGCTCTATGAGTAATCATGATAAAGTATATGATAATCTTATAGAGGTTTTGCAGCACAATGGCGCCATGACCACCAGTACGTGGGAAGGATTAAAAACGGTGGCATTTATTGAGAAAATATATAGCACAGCCGTTCATATATGAACCAACCTCAATTATTATCATCACAAATACGGGATGTTGTTTTTGGCGCGGATGTTAAAGTGGTGCAGCCGGTAAACCTGTATCAATGCAGTATTGGGGATAATTGTTTTATTGGCCCATTTGTAGAGGTCCAGTGCAATGCAGTAGTAGGCAGCCGTACCCGTGTACAATCGCACAGCTTTATTTGTGAAGGAGTGACCATTGGAGAAGATTGTTTTATTGGTCATGGCGTTATGTTCATTAATGATGTGTTTGCAACAGGCGGGCCTGCGGGAGATAAAGCTGCCTGGAAAACTACATACATAGGTAACCGGGTTTCGATTGGTTCAAATGCTACCTTGCTACCGGTATCTATATGTGATGGAGTAGTCATTGGCGCCGGAGCAGTAGTAACAAAAGACATTAAAGAAAAAGGTATATATGCGGGCAATCCGGCCCGATTGATACGACGCTTATAAATCAAAAATTCTGCATTCTTGAAAAAAAATAGATTCGGCAAAACAAAGCACCATTTCATGTATCGTTTTCCGCTTTTAATCATTTTTTCGTGGATTATTATATCAATTACTTCCTGCGGCAACGTAAAAAATTTACAATACCTGCAAGGTTCTTTTGATACTGCCAGATTAAAAAAAGTAGAAATTCCTGATCCTGTAGTACAGAAAGGTGATTGGCTGGGAATAACTGTTTACAGCGATGATCCTCTTGCTACTGCCGCAGTAACAAATCCCTCTTTCAATGCTGCTGCAATTTCAGGTGCAACAAGTACAGGAGGAGCAAGCGCGACTGGTATTGGCTCTGTTTCACCGTCCGCGGGATCTACATCCCCTGGTGGTTTTTTGGTTAGTCAGTCTGGCGATATTCAGATATACAGGCTTGGTATTATCCCTGTTGAAGGAAGAACAAAAAGGCAAATAGCTGATACACTTGCATTACTATATTCAAACCTTGGCTTATTAAAGAACCCGTTTATAGAAGTACGATTTTTAAATAATAAAGTAACAATTATTGGTGAAGTGAACAGGCCCGGTCAATACTCAATTCCGGGTGATAAAGTGAGTGCTTTTGAAGCGATAGGTTTGGCAGGAGATATTACAGTGTTTGGCAAACGTGACAATGTTCTGGTCATTCGCGAGACAAATGGTGTACGTCAATTTGGCCGGTTGAATCTTAAAGATCCTAATGTTTTTCTTTCTCCATATTATTACCTGCAGCAAAATGATATGATAATTGTAGATGTGTCGAGGAACAAGGCAATCGCAAATGATCAGGTAACTAACAGAACTCTTTCGATAACTACGGCTCTTTTGTCGGTAGTTGCTATTTTATTCACCATATTCAGAAAATAAGATTATGCCCGAAGACATTATAACTAACCAACGAAGCAAACTGGCTATTAGCCCCCGGGAGCTTATTTTCAAATATATTCGGTTTTTACCCTGGGTAATTATATCCCTGGCAATAACGCTTATTTTAGCGTATGTAAAGCTACGATACTCAACACCTATTTATTCTGTATCAGGAAAAATGCTGGTAAGTAGTCAATCTCCATATGGCACTGGGGGTGGAGGCGATAAATTCAATGATATCTTCATGATGCAGCGGAGCGATAAATTAAATGATGAAATTGAAATTATCAAATCGCGCAATATGGCAGAAAGGGTGGTTCGCGCCCTTGGTTTGGAGAAACAGATGTATAGCAAAGGGAAGATTCGCACCTCAGTTATTTATCCGGGTAGTGTGCCATTTGATTTCGATATACTTTCAATAACTGATTCTTCACAAAGTTTTAGTGCGCTGATCAGTTTTGTGAATGATAACGAATTCCATATAAACGATAAGCCTCAAGCACATTATTTTAATGAAACAATCACTTTATCAGGATTTACGTTTCGAATGAAAGCCAATGGCAGAAACCGTCATGTATTTGGAAGTGACGATTTTATTGTAACGTGGCAGTCAGCTGCCCAGCTTGCTCCTGGTGTAAGTAGCGGAATTAATATCGTTAGAGTAAACGATATAACAAATGTGCTTAGTTTATCATACGTAACAGAAAATCCCAAACTCGGTGTAGATATTGTGAACAGTTATATGCACGAGTATCAGCAGGCGAACATTGAAGACAAAAAGGAAATAGCGGCAAAAACACTTGAGTTTATTGACGAGCAACTGGATACTGTATTTCATGAGTTAGGTGGTGTAGAAAAGAATTTGCAAAGATATCGTGAAAAAAACAGGGTATTTAATCCTGAAGTCCAAACCCAATTATTTCTGAATGAATATTCCGAGGGCAATAAAGAGCAGGCCGAATTAGGAGTGCGTTTAAAAGTTACTGATTATTTATCAAAGTATCTTTCTGATAGAAATAACCAATTCAATCTCATCCCTACTACTTTAGGAATTCAGGAACCAACCTTGACTCAACAAGTTGTAGAATTTAATAGGCTGCAGCTCGAAAGGGAAACTGCTTTAAAAAACACACCTGCTAACAACCCACGAATAGTCCTTATGGAATCAGCTATAGAAAAGCTGAGGCAGGATATGCTTGAAACATTAAGAAGTGTACGGCAAACCCAGGAACTGGCAATGGAGCAACTCATGGGTAGAACGAAGGAATCTAATCGCGCAATAACCGCTATCCCGTCCAAGGAAAAACAACTACTGGAAGTAACACGCCAGCAAAGCATTTTACAGGAACTATATCAGTATCTATTACAGAAAAAGCTTGAAACGGCTATTGCATCCGCCTCTACTATTTCAAATATTAAAGTATTGGAACCGGCTTTGGAGTCATATACCCCGATAAGCCCTAACCGCAACGGTCTGTACATGATGGCCATTTTTTTGGGGCTGGGTTTACCGGTAGGTATCGTTTTTCTGATCGAATTTTTGGATGATAAAGTAAAAAGTAAAACAGATGTACAACAGAGTACCGATGCCCCTGTTTTAGGTGAGATAGGCCATGCCGATGAATCGAATACGTTGGTAGTTACCCGCAATAACAGAAAGATTGTTGCCGAGCAGTTTCGTATTATTCGTTCAAACCTGCAGTATATACTACCTAAAGTAGACAAACCGGTTTTACTTGTTACTTCATCTTTCAGCGGTGAGGGAAAATCGTTTATCAGTACTAACCTTGGCTCGGTACTGGCTATTTCGGGAAAGCGAACTGTTATCCTGGAGTTTGATATACGAAAGCCGAAAATCATGAAAGGACTGGGCTTGCACGAGCGAAAAGGGATTACAAATTATATTGTTGGAAGCACCAACCTTAACGAGATATTACAACCGGTGCCTGAAGTTGAAAATTTATTTGTAATTCCATGCGGGCCAGTACCTCCAAACCCCGCTGAAATGCTGTTGCATGAAAAGGTTGAGCAGTTATTTCATGAACTGCGCAACCAGTTTGATGCTATCATTATTGACTCTGCCCCTGTTGGCCTTGTAAGTGATGCCATAACACTCGGCCGCTATGCAGACGGTACTGTTTATATTGTTAGACATAAGTATACCATGAAGAAACAAATTCAAATGGTCGATGATATTTACAGGCAAAGTAAATTACCTCACCTTGCTATCGTTATCAACGATATTAGTGTCCAGAGCGGATATGGAGGGTATTATGGTTATGGAAGTTATGGCTATGGTTACGGCTATGGTTATGGTGTAAATGGAAATGGAGGATATTTTGAGGGCGGAATGTCAAAGCGCCAGAGATGGAGAAAATGGTTATCGCGAGGTAAAAAGAGTAGCTCATAAGCGTCATTAGTTGCGGAACGGCGCTTCCTTTTGACTGAAAATTAAGTCTCAGGTTATTATTGAATTAATTATGGATAAGTTGAATGCAATTGAAGATCACTGGACAACTGTAATAAAGCCACGATCTGGTTTATTTGACATCGGTTTCAGAGAACTATGGGATTATCGGGATCTTCTTTTTTTGTTAGTAAAAAGAGATTTTGTTGCCTTTTATAAACAAACTATTCTTGGGCCAATATGGTTTGTGGTGCAACCGGTGCTTACAACCATTATGTATTATTTGGTTTTCGGGCGGATCGCTAACCTTCCCACCGATGGAGTACCACCCGTACTTTTTTATTTATCAGGGGTAACCTGCTGGTTATTCGTATCTGAAACGTTGCTAAAAACTTCAGACACTTTTATTACCAATTCAAACATATTCGGTAAGGTTTATTTTCCCCGACTGCTTATTCCGATTTCAATAGTTTTTTCAAGCTTCATAAAATTTGCCGTCCAGTTTATTTTATTTCTTCTTGTGTGGGCATATTATATGTTTTTTACACCTACTGTTATTAAAATAACGCCGGTATTGGCTTTGTTACCTTTTGTATTACTGGTAATGTCATTATTAAGCCTTGGATTAGGTATTATTTTTTCTTCCCTGACAACTAAATACCGGGATCTCCGGTTCCTGCTGACTTTTGGTATTCAATTAATGATGTATGCTACACCTGTTATTTATCCGCTTTCAATGACTTCGGCCAAATACAGGCCGTTTATAATTGCTAATCCGTTCACTGCATTAATCGAAACTTTTAGATTTTCATTTACCGGGGCTGGGCAATTTTCCATAATCTATCTTGCATATAGCGTCGTAATGACCCTTGTAATAATTACTATTGGTATTGTTATTTTTAATAAAATTGAAAAAAGCTTCATGGATACCGTGTAGCCTATGCTGATATGAGTAATATTGCGATTAAAGTTGAAAAAATATCGAAATTATACCGGTTAGGTGAAATTGGTATGGGTACCATATCGCATGATTTAACGAGGTGGTGGTATAAAACGCGGGGAAAGGGCGATCCTTACGCTAAATTAGGTGAAGAGAACAAACGCGATGAAATAGGTAACAGCGAATGGGTATGGGCGGTAAAAAATATCAGTTTTGATGTTTTCAAAGGGGAAGTGTTAGGAATTATTGGCAAAAATGGCGCAGGGAAATCAACCCTGCTTAAATTATTGTCAAGGGTAACTGCCCCTACCACAGGGATTATAAAAGCCAAAGGAAGAATTGCAAGTTTGCTGGAAGTTGGAACAGGATTTCATCCGGATTTAACAGGTCGTGAAAATATATTTTTGAATGGCGCCATTCTAGGCATGAAAAAAAATGAGATTAAAAGCAAATTTGATGAGATTGTACAATTTGCCGGTATAGAAAGGTATGTAGATACACCTGTAAAGCGATACAGCAGTGGCATGTATGTGCGGCTCGCTTTTGCAGTAGCTGCTCACCTTGAACCGGAAATATTAATAGTGGATGAAGTATTAGCTGTTGGCGATGCCGAGTTCCAGAAGAAATGCCTTGGAAAAATGAAGGATGTAAGTGTAAAGGAGGGGCGAACAGTTCTATTTGTGAGCCATAACATGGCTGCTGTTAAAAGTTTGTGTACATCGGGTTTAGTACTGCAAAATGGAACTGTGGTATATTCCGGAAATCAATTGGATGCGGTAAATTATTATCAAAGTAATCACAATACCAATTCCTGCTTTGAACACACTGGTGCCGTTGACGAAGCACCTGGCAACGAAAAGATAAGGGTGTCAAAGTTTTTTGTTGAGTCACTGAAAGATGACGTTATTTCTATTTCATCAGGATTACGGTTTGAGCTGTTTTTTTATAACTATAGGGAAAATATTAACCTGGATGTTACATTCGAATTGATTTCAGCCGATGAAGTGACAGTTTTTCATAGGGGAGAGGTTGTTACAAAAAACCGCGATTCGAAAATTGGCTTATATCATATTACCGGAAGCTTAGCGGGTAATATATTAAATTCCGGATCTTACAGGCTCAAAGTCATCTTTGGTGAAAATCAACGATATCCCATTTTTATTGCCGATGATTTAGTTCGCTTTGAAATTTTAAATGAATCGAAAGGGAGCAATTCTTTTCAGTTGCCTGGGGTCCTTTCTACAAATATTGACTTCGCTGTTAAATTTGAATCTCAATTATAATGTGGTTGTCTGAAGTTAAAGTTATTAATTTCCCAAAGATCGAAGATGCGAGAGGAAACCTTTCTTTTCTCGAGAATTGTAAGCAAATTCCTTTTAAAATTGCGCGTACATATTGGATATATGATGTTCCAGGTGGCGAGGAAAGAGGGTCTCATGCTTTTCGTAGCATGCAGGAGGTGATTATTGCTTTATCTGGCAGCTTTGATGTAAAACTTCACGATGGTAATGAAGAAAAGAAATATTCTTTAAACAGGTCATACTATGGGTTGTATGTGCCGTCTTTATTATGGCGTAGCCTTGAAAACTTTTCTACCAATTCACTCGCTCTCATTGTTTCAGATACGCTATACAGCGAAGACGAGTACATCCGAGATTTTGCTGAATTTCAAATTTTAAAAAGAAAAATTGAAGACGAGCACAATTCACGATTGTAAGTTAATAATCCTTCC
>Ga0068855_100005648_pt1 | contig 15270 bp, 15 predicted proteins | sample KBSCornC52_FD_66592 | JGI IMG/M metagenome (GOLD analysis project Ga0068855, IMG submission 66592) | Corn rhizosphere microbial communities from Kellogg Biological Station, Michigan, USA - KBS Corn C5-2 | ecosystem: Host-associated > Plants > Roots > Rhizosphere > Soil ...
GGATCCTCGACGTGCGGCGCGAAATCGAGCTTGCCCTCGAACCACGGCTTCACCGTGTGCTGGTCGGTGGAGGCGACGTCGTTGAGATGGCCCTCGACCATCAGCGAGCGCACATGCGCGCTCTCCACCTCGCGCGCGAGGCGGTTCACCTCGTCGTTGCCCGCCTCGAACAAGGCCACGTTCCACGTCACCGCGATGGTCGCCGCGAACGCCGCGGCCATGCCGCCCCAGCGCCACAGCATCGGCCGCAGCTGCTCGCGCGCCTGGGCGCGCACCGAGGCGCGCACGCGGGCGCGCAACGCATCCGGCGCGCGGTAATAGGTCGCGTCGCGCGCGATCAGCGGCTCCTCGGCCACCGGCTCGTTCTTCACGCCCATCTCAGGAAGCCCTCCTCATGCGGGTCTCGATCGAGCGCTTGAGCATCTCGCGCCCGCGCGAAAGCCGCGACATCACGGTGCCGGTGGGAATGCCGGCGATGGAAGCGATCTCCTTGTAGCTCAGGTCCTCGATCTCGCGCATCACGATCACCTCGCGGAAGCCCACCGGCAATTCCTCGAGCGCCTGGTTCACCAGCTTGCGGTTGGCGCTTTGCAGCAGGATCACTTCCGGGTTGTCGTCGGAAACGGATTGCCCCACCCCGATGCCCTCGGCGGCGAGCGGCCCCGCATCGTCGAGGCCGACGAGGTCCGACGGGCGGTTCTTCTCGAGCCATGTATAGCAGGTGTTGCGCACGATGGTGAGCAGCCATGGCCGCGCTTCGCCGCCCTTCATCCCGTCGAAGTACTTCATCGCGCGCAGGAACGCCTCCTGCACGACGTCCTCGGCGTCGTGGTCGTTCCTCGTGATCCAGCGCGCCAGGTTGTAGGCGGCATCCAGGTGCGGCAGGACCAGCTGCTCGAAGCGTGAAACACGGGTCATCGCGTTCCCTCCACGCCGCCTGTACCGCGCGGGGCGCCATTTTATTCCCTGCGCGCGATTGGAATATCCGGAGGGGGTGGCGGGTAGTGCAGGGACGAAGCGCGACGCATCCCCGCGTCCGCGAGCCAGAGGAGCCCCCCATGACCCTCGATCGACGCAGTTTCCTGAAGCTCGCCGCCCTGGGCGGCGGCGCCGTTTTCGCCTCGAGCCTTCCCGGATGCGCCAGCCTCGGCGCGGAAAGCGCGGCCGACGACTTCTACTTCGTGCAGCTTTCCGATACCCATTGGGGCTTCCAGGGCCCGAAGGTGAATCCGGACGCGCGCGGCACGCTGCCGAAGGCGGTCGCAGCCGTGAACGCGCTCGCGGTGAAGCCCGACTTCATCGTCTTCACCGGCGACCTCACGCACACGACCGACAACCCGGTGGAGCGGCGCAAGCGCCTCGCCGAATTCCGCGACGTCGTCGCGAAGCTCGAGGTACGCGAGATCCACTACATGCCCGGCGAGCACGACGCCTCGCTCGACCACGGCAAGGCGTTCTCGGAATTCTTCGGGCCCACCCACTACACGTTCGACCACAAGGGCGTGCACTTCGTGGTACTCGACAACGTCTCCGATCCCGCCGCGCGCATCGGCGACGAGCAGCTCGAGTGGCTCGCCGCGGACCTCGCGAAGCAGCCGAAGGACGCGCGCATCGTGGTCTTCACGCACCGGCCGCTCTTCGACCTCGCGCCGCAGTGGGACTGGGCGACGCGCGACGGGGCCAAGGCGGTCGAGCTGCTGATGCCGTTTCCGAATGTAACGGTGTTCTACGGCCACATCCACCAGGAGAACCACCACATGACCGGCCACATCGCGCACCACTCGGCGAAGTCGCTGATCTTCCCGCTGCCCGCGCCGCTCTCGCAGCCGAAGCGCGATCCGCTGCCTTGGGATCCCGAGCACCCGTATCGCGGGCTCGGCTTCCGCGAGGTCGAGGCCGAGGATGCGGGCCTGATGTTCTCGCTGCACGAGCTGCCGGTGCAGGGAGCGTGAGCATGAACGATCGCCGCGCCTTCCTCCTCGCCACGCTCGCCGCCACCGCGGCGGGGCTGGGCGGCATCGCCCTCGCGCAGACCGCGCCGCGCATCATCAAAGTGAGCGCGCGCCGCTTCGTGTTCACGCCGAACGAGATCACCGTGCGCAAGGGCGAGCCGGTCGTCTTCGAGCTCACCACCGAGGACGTGTTCATGGGCTTCAACCTCCCCGACTTCAACGTGCGCAGCGACATCGTGCCCGGCAAGGTGATGCGCCTGTCGCTCGCTCCCGACAAGGCCGGGAAGTTCACCTTCCTGTGCGACGTCTTCTGCGGCGACGGCCACGAGACCATGAACGGGACGTTGCTCGTGACATAACTCGTTACGGCGGCTTGGCCCAGATCAAGCAACTTCCCGGCCATCCGGGTAGTCTCACCGCCCGGAGGTAATCAAAATGCGCAAACTAGTGATCGCGGTCTGTATGGCGCTCGCCGGGGTGGGCCTCGCGGTCCCGGCGTCGGCGCAGATTTCGTTCGGGTTCTCGTCGGGCCCGGTGCACCTGGGCATCAACATCCCGGTCTATCCGAGGCTCGTGCCGGTGCCCGGATACCCGGTGTACTACGCCCCCAACGTCGACCAGAACTACTTCTTCTACGACGGCTACTACTGGCTCTTCTACGACGACAACTGGTACCAGAGCCAGTGGTACAACGGTCCCTGGACGGCGGTGCCGCCCGACTACGTGCCGGCCTACGTGCTGCGCGTGCCGGTGCGCTACTACCATCGCCGCCCCGCGTATTTCCACGGCTGGGCGCTCAACGCCGCGCCGCGCTGGGACGAGCATTGGGGGCACGACTGGTCCGAGCACCATCGAGACTGGAACCACTACGATCGCAAGCATGTCCCGGCTCGCGCCCCCCTTCCCAGCTATCAGCGCAACTACGCGGGCAACCGCTATCCGAACGCGGAGCGCCAGCAGCAGGAGCACGCGCGCAACTACCACTACACGCCGCAGGGCAACTACGCGTACCAGCAGCACCAGGACCGCCTGATGCAGCGCGAGACCTCGCCCAACCGCGTGCCGGCGGGACACGAGAATCCGGCGCACCCGAGCGTGTCGCGCGAGCAGGCGGCGCGGCACCAGGAAAACGTCGAGCGCCAGACGGGACAGCAGTGGCACGGCAACCAGCCGGATCCGCGCCGCGGCAGCGGTCCCGCCGACAGCGGCGGCGGCTGACCGGTCCGCTCAAAGCTTCGGGATGCGCAGCGTCTTGCTGATCATGAGCGTCCCGGAGAGCGCGAAGAGCAGCGCCAGCGGGTGGAGCGTCCACGGACCGACGCTCCACGCGCCGCCGTAGATCGAGTCGCCCACGCGATCGCGCCATGCCGCCAAGGCGAGCACGGCGGTGAGGACCACGCTCGTCGGAATCGGCGTTCCCTCGAAGTAGCGCACCTTGTCGCCGCCTTCGGCGAGCGCTTCGGCGGTGACGTTGTAGCGCGCGAGGCGGCTCACCCCGCAGCAGACGAAGTACGTGAGCACGACCCAGTCCCAGCCGCCGTCGAGCCCCGCCGCGAAGCCGAGCGCGGCGGGCGCGACCCCGAACGAGATCACGTCGGCGAGCGAGTCGAGCTCGCGTCCGAGCAGCGAGTGCTGGTGACGCATGCGCGCGATGCGCCCGTCGAGGACGTCGAAGGCGAAGGCCGCTGGCGCCATCGCGGCGGCGACAAGGAAGATCGCGCGCGATTCCTGCCGCACGTAGAGCATCGCCAGGAAGACGCCGGCGACGCCGCACGCGGCGTTGGCGAGCGTGAAGAAATCCGCGAGGTGGAACTCGCGGAGCATCGAGAAGTGGCGCGGCCGCGGCGCAGGCTCGCTCATCGCGGCGGGCGCGCGTCGCTCACGCCGCGGGCGCGTCCGCGACCGGCTGCGCCGTGCGCGAGCGCGCGAGCTCCGCGAGCGTCGCCACCGCGGCGATGAGCCGCGAGGCGTCCGCGGGCTTGGTGAAATGCACCTCGAAACCCGCCCCCAGCGCGCTCGCGCCGTCCTCCGGGCGCGCGAAGGCGGTGAGCGCGATGGCGGGAACGCAGCCGCCGCGATCCTCGCCGAGCGCCCGGATGCGGCGCACCAGCTCGAATCCATCGATGCCCGGCATGCCGATGTCGCTCACCAGCACGTGCGGGCGCGCGATCGGCATCGCCTCGAGCGCTTCCAGGGCGGAGCTCGCGCTGCGCACTTGCGCGCCGCATTCGGCGAGCAGGCGCTCGGTGAGCGCGCGCGCATCGGGTTGGTCGTCGACCACGAGCACGCGCACGCCGCGCAGGTCGAGCGCCTCGAGATCCACGGGCGGCAGGTCCATCGGCGGCACGTCGATCGCGCCGGATTGCGCCGACCGACGCGGCTCGGCCGCCACCGGAAGCTCGATGGTGAAGGTCGTGCCGAGGCCGCGCCCGGCGCTGTCCGCGTACACGGTCCCGCCGTGCAGCTCCACCAGGTGCTTCACGATCGACAGTCCCAGCCCGAGGCCGCCATGGCGCCGGGTCGTGGACGAATCGGCCTGCATGAAGCGCTCGAAGACTTGCGAGAGCATCGCCGGCTCGATCCCGATGCCGGTATCCGACACGCTCGTCTCCACGCGCGTGCCGACGCGCCGATGGGCGACGAGGATGCGCCCGCCGGTGGGCGTGAACTTGATCGCGTTGGAGAGCAGGTTCCACACCGCCTGCTGCAGGCGGCCGGGGTCGGCGAGCACCGGTCCGGCGCACGGATCGAGCGCCTTCTCGATGCGGATGCCCTTCGCCTCCGCCGCGGGGCGCACCGTCTCGAGCGCCGCCTCCAGGCATTCGACGGGCTGGACCGGATGCACCTCGAGGCGGATCTTCCCGGAAGTGATGCGGCTCATGTCGAGCAGGTCCTCGATGAGCTTGGTCTGCACGCGCGCGTTGCGCTCGATGATGTCGAGGCCCTTGGCGAGCTCGGCATCGGAGCGCGTGCCGCGACGCAGGATCTGCGTCCAGCCGAGGATCGCGCCGAGCGGCGTGCGCAGCTCGTGCGAGAGCGTCGCGAGGAACTCGTCCTTCAGCCGGTTCGCGCGCTCGGCCTCGGCGAGCGCCGCCTCGAGCTTGTCGCGGCTCTCGGCGAGCGCGGATTCCACCTTCCGGCGCTGGGTGATGTCGAGGATGATCGCGACGAAGATGCGCTGCCCGGCGTGCGCGATGCACTGCAGGTGCACCTCCACCGGATAGTTCGTGCCGTCGCTGCGCCGGTGCAGCGTGTAGAAGACGTGCTTCTCCTGCGCGCCCTCGAGGAGCGGACGCACCATGGCCCGGAACGCGGCCTGCGTGAATTCGGGCTTGATGTCGAGCGGCGTCATGTGGCGCATCTGCTCCATCGTGTACCCGATGTTGCCCAGCGCTCCCTGGTTCACGTACTGGAAGCGCAGGCTCGCCGTGTCGAACATGTAGATCTCGTTGAGGCTCTTCTCGAGCACGCTCATGAGGCGGCCGCGCTCCGACTCCGCCTCCTGGCGCGCGGTGAGGTCCTCGAGCACGCCGAGGAGCCGCCACGGCTCGCCCTCGCCATCCTCGAGCAGCGCGAGCGTGCCGCGTCCCCAGAACGTGGTGCCGTTCTTGCGCACGTAGCGCTTCTCGCTCACGAATTCGGCGATCTCTCCGGCGAGGAGGCGGCGCATGCCTTCGTGCACGCGCGGGCGGTCTTCCGGATGGATCAGGTCGACGTAGCGCACGCGGCGCAGGTCCTCGAGCGAGCGGCCGAGGAGGTCGGTCACCTTGCGGCTCGCATGCACGCAGCGGCCGTCGAGGTCGGCGACCGCGATTCCGATGTCGCCGGCATCCGCCTCGCGCGCCTGCATCATGGCTCTCCTTTCCGGCCGAGCGTCCCGTTTGGCAATTCTTGCGCGAAGCGCAGCGACTTCTATGTCGGCGAAGCCTCGCTCGCGCTGTCGGCATCGTCCTACACCCCCGACGTCGCCCATCGGCGCATTTCGCGAACATTGCCGGCCAGGGAAAGTCGTACACCGGAGCCGATGAGAGCCACCCGTAGGAAAAGGAGACGAGCATGAAAGTGGGCGAAGTGATGACGCGCGACGTGAAGCTGGTATCCCCGCAGCAGTCCATCTGCGACGCGGCGAAGATGATGGCGGAGTGCGACGCGGGCGCGCTCCCGGTCGGCGAGGACGACCGCCTGGTGGGCGTGATCACCGATCGCGACATCGCCATCCGTGCGGTCGCCGAGGACAAGGGCCCCGACACGCCGGTGGCCGAGGTGATGACGAAGCAGGTGCTCTACTGCTTCGAGGACGAGTCCGTCGACCATGTCGCGCAGAACATGGGCGAGCAGCAGGTGCGGCGCCTTCCGGTGCTCAATCGCGAGAAGCGGCTGGTGGGCATCGTCTCGATCGGGGACCTCTCGCGCAACGCGAAGCCCAACACGGCGGGCAAGGCCGTCGCGGCCATCTCGCAGCCGGGCGGCGAGCACTCCCAGTCGTTGCACTGAACGCGGGGTCCGACCCTCAACTGGCATCCCACCCGTCGCGCCTCGGGCGCCCGAGGAGCACGAGCCCGAGCGCGGTGCCGAAGCCCCACGCCGCGTTCGCGAGGAACCCTGCGGCCATCGTCATCGGCACGGCGCCGGCGGCGATTGCCTGCCCCCTGATCGGTGCGATGACGAACCACGCGACCACCGAGAGGGCGAACGCGCCGAAGAGCGTGCCCGCGACGAGGAGCGCCCCGCCCCACAAGCCCATGAAGAACGCGGCGAAGATCGCGCCCCAGATCCCGCCCCAGAAAACCTGCGACCAGATCTGCGGCACGCCCCACGGCGCGGTCGCGGTCGTCGAATACAACGGGTGCTGCGTGAAGTGCACCAGGTTCATGAGCGCGAACACGCCCTGGTGGAAGATCAGCACCGAGAGCGCGCCGCACAGGAATCCCGTGATGAGCCATCGTCCGCCCGGCGTGACCCCGGCCGGGTGGTAGCGCGTCTGGTAGGTCGTCATGGCGATGCTCCTTGCGATCCGCGTGAACCGTTGATGCGCTCGCGCGCGCCGGGTTCGCCGCGGCTCTCCAAACGGGCCATCGCCTCGCATATACTCGCGGCACTTTCCTGACCGGAAACCTTCATGGCCGCCGGCACCACGCACGCGCACGCCCAGCCCGACCGCGAACGCCAGCCGCGCGCGCTCTCCACGCTCTTCTTCACCGAGATGTGGGAGCGCTTCAGCTACTACGGGATGCGCGCGCTGCTCGTGCTCTATCTCGTGCATGCGCTCGGCTACCAACGCGAGGACGCGCTCGAGCTCTACGCCACGTATACGGGTCTCGTGTACATCACGCCGATCCTCGGCGGCTATCTCGCCGACCGCTACCTCGGCGAGCGCAAGGCGATCCTGGTGGGCGGCCTCACCATGGCGATGGGCCATTTCGCGATGGCGTTCCCGCCGCTGCTGCACCTCGCGCTCGGCCTCATCGTCGCGGGCAACGGCTTCTTCAAGCCGAACATCACGACGCTTCTCGGCACCTACTATCGCGAGCACGATCCGCGGCGCGATCCGGGCTTCACGTTTTTCTACATGGGCATCAACCTCGGCGCGTTCTTCTCGCCGCTCGTCGCCGGGACGCTGGGCGAGAAACTGGGCTGGCACTACGGGTTCGCATCGGCCGGCGTGGGAATGTGCCTGGGTCTCGCGCAATTCGTGCTCGGAGGCGATCGCCTCGGCAGCCACGGCCTGCCCGCGGGCAAGACACGCCTCGACCGCCGCGACTGGATGCACGTGGTCGTGCTGAGCGGCTCGATGATTCCGCTCGTCTACGCGGTGATCGGAGCGTGGTCGTGGGCCGGCCCCGCGTGGCGCTCGCTCTCCGGGCCGGTGCAGCTCGCGCTGGTGGCAGCCGCGATCGCCGCGCTCTGGTTCGGCGCGAGCCACCTGCGCGGGCGCAAGTCCGCCGCTCCGCGTCCGCTTACGCGCGAGGAATGGGCGCGCATCGTCGCGATCTTCGTGCTCGGCTTCTTCGTGATCTTCTTCTGGATGGGCTTCGAGCAGGCGGGCGGCACGATGAACCTCTTCGCCGACCAGCGCACGGAGCGCGATTTCCTCGGCTGGCTGATTCCGGCGTCGTACTTCCAGGCGATCAACCCGCTCGGCATCTTCGTGATGGGGCCGGCGGTTGCGATGATCTGGCTGCGTATCGACCGGTCGCGCTTCGCGCTCTCGACGCCCGCGAAGATGGCGCTCGGCCTCTTCTTCCTCGGGCTGGGCTTCGTCGTGATGGCGCTCGCGCAGGGCCGCGCGGACGTGATCGGCAAGGTGGGACCGCAGTGGCTCTTCTTCGTGTACGTGCTGCATACCATCGGCGAGCTCTGCCTCTCGCCGGTCGGGCTCTCGATGGTGACGAAGCTCGCGCCCGCGCGCGTCGCGGCGCTGATGATGGGCATCTGGTTCGTGGCGAACGCCGCCGCGAACTACCTCGCCGGCGTCCTCGAGGAGCTGCTCAAGGGAACCTCGATCCCGCTCTACTGGTTCCTGGTCGCGACGTCGTTCGGCGCGGGCCTGGTGCTGCTCGCGATCACGCCGCTACTGAAGCGCTTGATGCACGGCAAGGGATGAAGCGAAAAAGGGATCTGACCCCTTTTTCCTCACAGATCGATCGCGAGCTTGCGGAAGCCGACGCGCACGCTGCCCACTTTCACCGTGAGGCGCCCCTTGCCTTCGGCGACGAGGGTCACGAACTTCTCGTGCACGTTGCCGCGCGTCCACGGCGCGAAGATGCTGATGCCGCTGTAGAGGCCCTGTCCCCAGCCGTCGAGGTGGCCCAGCTCGATCGGCACCGCGGTGGGCGCTCCGAGCTGCACGTCGCCATCGCACTCGGCGCTGAGGCGCAGCGGCTCCACGTGCGGCAGCTTCTTCGCGGAACTCAATCCATACGTCCCGAGGTAGCCGCGGTTCACGACGCGCAGCTCCAGGCGCGTGAGGTTGGGCCCGAGCACGTCGCGCTTGACGACCTCGACCGCGACGCGCGGCGCGAGCGCGGCCACGCGCAGGAACGCCGCGCTCTGCTGCGCGCAGACCTCGGCGAGCTTCGCGAACGGGGGATTCGAGATCCCGACCAGCAGGTCGAGCCCGCCGACCTCGACGTCGCCCAGCTGCGGATGCTTCACCTTGCGCCACTTGCGGAATACGCGGCCCTCGTTCACCTCGCGGTCCCACTTGGCGAGCGCGACGAAGTCCTTGCGGTCCATGTGCGTGTAGTGGTCCACGAACGGCTTCTTCGATTCCATGCCGATCTGGCGGAAGATGTCCCAGAGCTCCACGGCATAGGAGATCGCGCCGCGCTGCTGGTAGGCGAACTCGACGATGTCGCCGCGCAGCGGCGTCTCGGGCTCGTAGAGGAACTCATGAAAGCCGCTCACGGTGGGATAGCCGGTGAATTCCTTCGCCCATGACTCGACCTGCCGGAAGATCGCGAGGTCCGACTGGTCCATCTTGTGGTCGGGCTTGTCGCCCAGCGGCCGGATGAAGACGCCGCCGAAGGTGTGGAAGTTGATCCACGCGAAGATCTCCGGGTGCGCGCTCGCGAAGTCGATGATCGCGCGCGTCTCCGGAGCGCTCCCCGGGTAGTGGCCCGCGCCCGCCTGCTCCGGCTCCGGGGCCCACTGGTACGGGAAGTTGCGGTTGAAGTCGTACTGGTTGTCGGAGAGGAAATACGGATCGGGAATGCGGCGTCCGTCGAAATTGACGATGCGCCCTTCCGGATAGAGCTTGTAGTACGGCGGCGGATCCTCGGGCATGCGCGGCACCATGACGCCGGCGAAATCGGCGAGCTCCACCATCTCGCCGTCGTCGCAGGCGACGCGCATGTAGCCCATGCGGCCGTCGCCGTCGAAATCGTGCGCCTCCCAGTACGCGTGTCCCTTGTGCATGCGCGCGTCGGTCGGGCTCGAGCGCACGTAGCGTCCGGTCTTCATCACCGCCTCGGCGCCGTCGGGCGAGATGCGCGGCACGACGTAGAAGAGCGCCTCCTTCAGCGCCGCCGCCATGTGCGCGGGAAAAGCGGGGACGTCCTTCCCGGCGTGCAGGCCGATCACATCCTCGGCGATCGCGAGCGCGGCGCTCGAGCCGCAGATCTCCGAGGCGTGCATGTTGCCGTCCACCCACACCGCGGGGCGCACGTCGTCGGGATCGCGGCCGATGGTGAGCATCGGGATCTCGCGGCCCTCGGCCGTCGTACCGATCGAGGTGAGGCGCACGAATTCGGGATGCCGCGCGGCCCATTCGCGCACCTGGTGCATGAGCTCGGCGTAGTCGAGGTATTTGGTCCGGAACATGGCGGGCATGATAACAGCGAAGAAAACCGAGAAAATGGGGACAGTCCCCTTTTGCCTATTGGCGGAACACCGTTCGCTCTTACGGAAAAAGGGGACTGTCCCCGTTTTTCGCCGTTTCACTAGAATCACGCCATGCGGACCCGATTCACCGAAGCGTTCGGCGTGAAGCATCCCGTCGTCTGCGCGCCGATGGCGTACGTCACGGGCGGCAGGCTCGCGGCGGCCGTGTCCAACGCGGGCGGCCTCGGCGTGCTGGCCGGCGGCTATGCCGGGACGGTCGGTGGAGAAGCCGACCTCGGCGCGGAAATCGACATCGCGGGCGGCGCACGCATCGGCATCGGTTTCATCACCTGGGCGCTGGCAAAGGCGCCGGCGATGCTCGATGTCGCGCTCGCGGCCTCGCCCGCCTGCCTCTTCCTCTCGTTCGGCGATCCGCGTTCCTTCGCGCCGAAGATCCATCGCGCCGGAGTGAAGCTGGTGTGCCAGGTGCAATCGCTCGCGCACGTGGACCTCGCGCTCGAAGCCGGCGCCGCGGCGATCGTGGCGCAGGGAACCGAAGCGGGAGGACACGGCGCGAAGCGCTCCACGCTGCCCTTCGTGCCGGAAGTCGCCGACTATCTCGCGCGCCGCGCGCCTCAAACGATCCTCCTCGCCGCGGGCGGAATCGCCGACGGACGCGGCCTCGCCGCGGCGTTGATGCTGGGCGCCGACGGCGTCGTGGTCGGCACGCGCTTCTGGTCCACGCTCGAGGCGCTCACGCCGCCGGCGATGACGGAGCGCGCGATCGGCGCGACGGGCGACGACACCGTGCGCACGACCGCGATCGACGCGATGCGCGGCGTGCCCTGGCCGCGCGAGTTCTCGTTTCGCGTGCTCACGAACGAGCTCACGGATGCGTGGGCCGATCGCGAGGAAGAGGCGGCCGCGAAGTTCGGCGCGCTGGCGAGCGACTACGCCGACGCGCGCAATCGCGGCGACCTCTCGATGGTGGTCACCGTCGCGGGCGAATGCGTGGGCCTCGTGCGCGACCGGCCCGGCGCGGCGAGCGTCGTCGAATCGATGGTCGTGCAGGCCGAGAAGCTCCTGGCGAGGGGAACTTCCTGAAGACCCTCGTCGTGCTGTGGCTCGCGGGATTGTGCCTGCGCCTCACCGTCCTCGCGATCCCGCCCGTGATCCCGATGCTGCACGAGAGCCTCGCCCTCTCGCAGGCCGAGATCGGCGCGCTCGCGAGCCTGCCGGTGCTGCTGCTCTCCTTCGCCGCGATTCCCGGCTCGTTCCTCATCGCGCGCTTGGGCGCCGCGCGCGTGCTGGTGGGGGGCATCCTTCTCGCCGGACTCGCGGGGGCGCTGCGCGGCGCCTCCTACGATGCGGCGATGCTCTTCGCGACCACCTTCGCGATGGGCATCGGCATCGCGGTGATGCAGCCCGCTTTCCCCTCGATCGTGCGCGAATGGATCCCGCAACGCGTGGGCCTCGCGACGGCGGTGTATTCGAACGGCCTTCTCGTCGGTGAAGCCATCAGCGCCTCGCTCACGATCCCGCTGGTGCTGCCCATGGTGGGCGGCAACTGGCGTGCGAGCCTCGTCGCGTGGTCGGTGCCGGTGTTCGTGATCGCCGCGATCACCTTCGTGCACGCGCGGCACCACGAGAAGCGCTCCGCCGAGCCGCGCACGCGCGGCGGCGCCTGGTGGCCCGACTGGCGCTCGCCCCTCACCTGGCGCCTCGGATTCATCGCCGGTGGATGCTCGAGCCTGTACTTCGCGGCCAACGCGTTCCTGCCCGACTACCTGCGACACCTCGGCCGCGCGGATCTCATCGGCGCCGCGCTCTCCGCGCTCAACTGGGTGCAGATTCCGGCCTCGTTCCTGCTGCTCGCGCTCTCGCGGCATCTCATGCACCGGCGCTGGCCGCTCGTCGCCTGCGGCGTGCTCGCCACGGTGGCGATGGTCGGCATCGCGACGAGCAGCGGCGACGGCATCGTGTTGTGGTCCGGCGTCGTCGGCTTCTGCACCGCGTTCGTCCTCATCCTCACGCTCGCCCTTCCCCCGATGCTGGTAGAGGCATCGCACGTGCACAGCGTCTCCGCGGCGGTGTTCGCGATCGGCTACCTGTGCGCCGTGGTGACGCCGGTGCTCGGCGGCTTCGCATGGGACGTCACCGGATTGCCGTGGAGCGCGTTCGTGCCGGCGGGCTCCTTCGGCGCCGTCATCGCGGCGCTCTCCGTCGGCCTCGACCTGGCGCCTCGCGAGCCGCTTGCGCAAGCCTCGCCCTGAGCCGAATGGACTAGGGCCGGGTCTTTCCCCGGAGGCTGCGCTCCCCTTTTGTCGCGAAACGCGCCAGAATGGCAGCGCAAAATCCAAGGAGGCCTCGATGCTCAAACGATCCCTCGCCGTCACGACGGCGGTCCTCGCGCTCGCTGCCGGCGCGTACTCCACGCAAGCCGCTGCGCAATGCGACCCGGTCCCCGGCATGGTGATCGGCGGCGGCATCGGCGCGGCGATCGGCAACGCGCCCGGCGCCGCGGTGGGCGCCATCATCGGCGGCGCGATCTCCTCGAGCGGCCCGTGCTACTACCCCGGCGGCTACTACGGTCCCCCCGGTTACGCCGTGCCTCCCGCGCCCTACTACAACGCGCCGCCCGCGTACTACGCGCCCGCACCGGCCTACTACGGGCCTTCGTACTACTACTATTCTGGGCCGCGCGTGGTGTACCGCGGATACCCGCGCTACGCGTACCACGGCTACGCCTACCATGGCCATGGTGGGCACGCTCGTTACGGCGGCGGGCACCACCACTGGCACGGTTGATCGCCTGATCCGCGGCGCCGCCGGCGCCGCTCCGATCATTCCTGCCGCTCGAGCGCCATGCCGAGCGTGGCGAGCAAGCGTTCCCGCAGCGGCCGCCGCGTCCATTCGTCGAGCGTGATGCGCCGGCTCTTCGCGAGATCCGCCGCGAAATCGGCTTCCATGCGCGCCGCAAGCGCCTGGTCGCGCAGCGCCGCGTTCACCTCGTCGTTCAATCCGAACGAGCGGTTGTCGAAGTTGGTCGAGCCCAGCACGGTCCAGAGCCCGTCGACGACGAGCACCTTGGCGTGGATCATCGACGGCTGGTATTCGTGGATCTGCACGCCGGCCGCGAGCAGCTCGCCGTAGCGCCGGCGGCTCGCGAGCCGCGCGATCGGGTGGTTGTTGAGCCGGTTGGGCGTGACGACCACCACCGAGACGCCGCGCTTCGCCGCGCGAACCAGCTCGGCGCGGGCGCTGCGATCCGGCACGAAGTACGGCGAGTTGATGTGGATCGACCGGCGCGCCGACGCGAGGAAGAGCTGGAAGAGCATGCGGGCGCGATTGCCGCGTGCCGCTGAAGGCGTGCTGTTCACCACCAGGCCCGACACCCTGCCCTTCTCCTCGCGCGGCGGGCTCGACTCCGCATACGGGAACTCGTCGACTCCGGTGAGGATCTCGCCGCTGCCCTCGAGCCAATTCTCGATGAACGCCGTCTGCAATCCCGCGACCAAGTCTCCCGTGACCTCCACCGTCGTGTCGCGCCAGGGCCGCCCGCGCCCGTGCGTCGGGAGCCAATAGTCCGCGATGCCCGCGCCCCCGATGAAGCCGACCCGCCCGTCCACGACGAGGAGCTCGCGGTGCGTTCGGTTGTTGAAGCGCTTGAGCGTGTACCAGCGGATCGGCTGGTACCAGGCGACGGCGCCGCCCGCGGCGCGCAACGCGTCGAAGTAACGGTCGGGCGTGAGGAAGCTTCCGATCGCGTCGACCACCACGCGCACTTTCACGCCGCGCCGCGCTGCCGCGGCGAGCGCCGCGAGGAAGCGCTCGCCGGCGATGCCGCGCAGGAACAGGTACGCCTCGAGGTGCACCGTGGAGCGCGCCGAATCGATCGCGCGGATCTCGGCATCGTAGATCGCCTCGCCCGACGAATGCACGTGCACGCGGCTCCCGGCGAAGATGCGGGCGTTGATGATCGCCGCGAGGAGGTCCATGAATCTCGGCGACTCGACCGGCTCGCTCGCGCTCACCTCGTAGCGCAGTCCCGGCTCGAAGAGGATCAGGAAGAAGAGGACGGCGACGATCGCCGCGGTGCAAGCCAGGACGAGCTGGCCCAGGTCCACCTAGGCGCCCGGGGAGCCCGCCGCGCGCTTCGCGCGTTCCGCGAGGTAGCGCTCGGTGGCGTCGCGGCCCGTCGCCATCGCGCCCAGGACCTTGCCCGAGGAATCCTTGAGCATGGCGAAGCTGAAGTCGACGTAGAGCTTGCGTCCGTCCTTGTGCACGGCGCGCGTGGTCATCACGCGGCCCGAGTATTTCGTGGCGCCGCTCGCGAGCGAGCGATCGTAGCCTTCCCAGTGCGACGCCCGAAGGTGCTCGGGAATGATCACATCGAGGCTGCGGCCGAGGACTTCCTTCGCCGCGAAGCCGAAGAGCGACTCGCAAGCGCGGTTCCAGACGCGGATGAGCCCCTCGCGGTCGGCGAGGATCACCGCAACCGGCAGCTGCTCGACGAGGGCCTCGAAGCCCGCGCCGAGCGCCGGTGCTTCCTGCTGCATGAATCTCCTCCGGAAGGAGCGGCCCGCAGCGAATGCCCGGGCCGCTTCGTCCTCCTACCCTATCACTTCACGGCCACCGGGATGAGCTGCGCCTGCTGCGCGCCGCTCTGGTTGTCGAGCGTCACCACCATCACTCCGAGCGCCGGGGTGAGCGCGTATTCCGCGGAGTTCACCGCGATGGCGTTGCTCGTGTCGCTCCCGTTCGGCGCGACCGTCGCGAAGCCGCCGGTGCTGATGGCGTTCGTCCACGGATTGAAGCGGCCGACGCCATTCACGTTGTCGGTACCGCCGTTCACCAGGTCGAAGCTCACCGCGTGGTATGCGAAGCGCGGATTGGCTGCCGAGAGGCAGGGCTCGCCGGTTCGGCACAACTGCGAGGAAAGCACCGTAAGCTCCGCGACCGAGCCGTCCGTGGGCGCGTTCGCCAGGGACACGAT
>Ga0068855_100005650_pt1 | contig 15268 bp, 13 predicted proteins | sample KBSCornC52_FD_66592 | JGI IMG/M metagenome (GOLD analysis project Ga0068855, IMG submission 66592) | Corn rhizosphere microbial communities from Kellogg Biological Station, Michigan, USA - KBS Corn C5-2 | ecosystem: Host-associated > Plants > Roots > Rhizosphere > Soil ...
GAGAAGTCCATGACTGCGATCTGGTTTTCGGCGGGGCGCGTCCAGGGCTTGAGCAGACCCCGCCGCCCGGCGTCAGCGACGCCGATCCGGGTCGTCGTCGTCGTCGGCTTGCAGGACCGCGGCCGTGTGCGGATCGGCGCGCAGGAGCATGGCGTAGAGCCAGGCCAGCGCCACGAACAGCAGCATCGTCTCGTCCTGGAAGTGGCGGTCGAGGTCCGGCTCCATCGAGGACCAGTAGCCCCCGATGCACAGCGCGAGCAGCGGCAGCGCGATCTGGTGAAACGGCACCGCCAGCGGCACTGTTCCGGTGGACGCGGTCTCCGCCGCCGGGCGCGCGCGGCTCCCCACGCTGCCGACGTCGGCCAGGAGGGCCAGCACGAAGATGAAGTGGCTGTAGTAGTTGGACGGGTTCGAGATCACCAGCACCAGCGGCACCGACATCACCATCGCCTGGTGCAACGGACGCCGCCGGGCCAGCCAGACCACCACCGCGATGCAGGCGATCTCCAGCGCGATGAACAGGACCAGGCGGGCGCGCAGGACCACGCCGGCGGTGGCGTCGGCGCCGGCCACCAGCGCGCGCAGGCTGATCTCGTTCACGCCCACGTCCCGGTTGAGCAGCGTGACCTTCTGCAGCCAGCGGCCCCAGGAGGCGAACCCGTAGAGCGCGCCGGTCAGCAGCACCATCCCGACGACGGTGACGGCCGCGCTGGCCACCACCCGCACGGTCTCCGGGTGATCGGCCAGCCAGGACTTCAGGCTGGGCGCCCGGCGGTCGGCGCGCCACCGGTCTGCGTACGACCAGAGCGCCGGCAGGCAGACGCCCAGCAGCGCCACCACCGGGAAAGCGCGGATCAGCGCCGAGAGCGCCAGGCAGACGCCGGCGGTGGTCCAGCGCTCGCGCTTGAGCGCGGCGGCCGCGAAGCCCAGCATGGCCAACCAGTCGTGGCGCAGCGTCGCCCCCGTCCAGTTGGTGCCGAACATGTAGAGGTCGTTGGCGCCGAACACCGCCATGGCCAGCAACATCGGCCACAGGCCGAAGGCGCGCCACAGGGCCAGCGCCATCAGCAGCAGCAAGAGCGCGTCGACCAGGCCGGCCGCGAACAGCAGCCCCTCGGAGGCGCGCGCGTGCCCGATCAGCATGCGCGCGAAGAACACCCAGACCGGGGTGGCGTTGGCGCCGTGATCGGTCAGCGTCGACAGGTATTCGGGCCCCATGAGGTCCATGAAGAACCTCATGTCTTGCTTGAACTCCGCCCAGCGCTGGTCGGAGAAGCGCGCGCGCACCTGGCGGATGTCGGCGGTGAGGTCGCGCACCCGGTGCACGCGGTGATCGTTGAGGCCGCGGACCTCCTGCATGCCCAGCGACTCGAGCGAGCCGCCGCGCCGCTCTTCGGCGAAGGCCAGCACGCTGGCCTCGTAGACGCCGTCGTACTGCAGCTCTTTGAAGTACTTCGCGAACGGCTGGTAGACCCGCAGGTCGTTGGTGTGGACGAACTCGGCGCGCCCGTGCTCGTGGTCCAGGAACTGCGGGTGCCCCATGTTGTAGAAGGCCAGGAAGGCGCCCGCGGCGGCCGCGGCCAGGCCGAAGGTCACCATCCCGCGGTGAGCCGGCCAGCGGCGGCCGGGCACCGCGTACCGCAACGCCGCCGCCAGCGCCACGGCGGCGGCCGCGGCCCGCACCAGCGCCACCTCGCGGTTGGCCAGCGGCCAGGCGTCGACCATGGCGTCCCAGGCAAAGCCGATCGCGATCAGCGGCAGGAGCGCGGCGGCCAGCAGGTGCCACTTCGGCGACCGCGAGCGGGTGGCCCCCAGCATCAGCACGAACGCCGCGATGACGTAAAGGATGCTCGAGCGGACGCGCGCGGCCTGACTCTGGCCGGCGGCGCGGTGGAACACCGGCGGGAACTGCGCCGGCCGTTGCTCGTACAGCTGCAGCTCGGCGACCGAGTAGGCGGCGTCGCCGCCGCGCACGGTGAGGCGGACCCAGCGGCCGTGTCCGTTCAAGGCGTCGCTGAAACGGTCGCGCAGCCCCGGCTCCGGACGGGCGCGGGCGACCCAGATGGGCGTGAAGTTGGTATGGTCGTCCGAGACGCTGACCACGTATTCGTCGTTGTTGTCGCCCTGCAGGAAGGCGGCCGTGATGGTCACGCTTCGTCCCAGGTCGTACTCGACGAAGGCGCGGTCAGACGTGAAGGTCGCCGCCACCGAGCTGTTCCACTCGTCCCCCTCCCACGCGGCCGCGCCGTCCGTGTTGGCGCGCAGGTTGGAGATGCCGGACGACGCGTCGGGCATTCGCCCGGCCAGCAGGTTGTCGTCCGCGCGGGCCGGGCTGGCCCACGCTGCGACCAGGGTCAGGGTGAGCGCGCCCAGGAGCAGCGCGCGCGGGCAGGGGGGTGGGGGGTGTCTCGCCAGACGTCTCATGGGGGGGCCGCACCGCGGGGGCGCTGCGCGGGGCGCCACTTTAACCCAGGCGGTCGCGGCAAAGTCCAGCAAGACGGCGGGAAGAGCGCGCTCCCGATCGCCCAGGCGAGCACAATTACAGAACAAAAAGCCAGGTGGCCGAGCTAGGGCGCCAAAAAAGAAAATGCGGCCACTTTCGACAACCATGCTACTTTTTAGGTCGACTCCTTCGTCTCGGCTTCGTCTTCCTCGCCGGCCTCCGTGCGGCCGGGTGGCTTGCGGTGACCGGATTATCTGAAGGGTTCTGCAGACGGCAGCTCCGTCGGTCAACGACACAGAGGAAGAGAATGGGAACGAGACTTTACGTTGGAAATCTGCCCTACAGCGTCACCGAGCTGGACCTCCGAGACCTCTTCTCCGGGTTGGGAACGGTCACTGATGCGAAGATCATCACCGACCGAGAGACCGGCCGTCCGCGTGGCTTCGGTTTCGTCGAGATGTCCAGCGACGAAGAGGCTCGTAAGGCCATCGAGGAGCTCAACGGGCGCGACGTGCAAGGGCGCCAGGTCGCCGTGAAAGAGGCCGAGGACCGCCGCGGTGGCAGCGGTGGCGGCGGTGGCTTCGGTGGTGGCGGCCGCGGTGGCGGCGGCGGTGGCTACGGTGGTGGTGGCGGTGGCGGCGGCCGGGGCGGCGGCGGTGGTGGTTACGGCGGCGGTGGTGGTGGCAGTGGCGGCGGCGGTGGCCGTCGCCAGCGCTGGTAACGCGCCGCAAGCGGCGGTTCTCCGCCGGTCAGTCGTCATTCCTGGCGCTTGCCTTTGGCGAGCGCCAGATGAATGCTCCGTTCGTGCGCGCCACGGCGACGATCGTGATGGCTTCGGTCAGCCTCTTCGTCGTGGCGCGGCCCGCCCGCGCGCACATCAAGATGAGCGCTCCCGCGGATTGGTTGACGACCAACTCGGAGGGCGATCCGCAGAAGGTCTCGCCCTGCGGTGTCGATCCGTCGACGCAGCCCGGTTCGACGACGTACACGCTCTCGAACAAGGTCACGACGGTCCACCCCGGTGACCAGTTGACGGTCTCCTGGACGGAGACCGTGCCGCACGACGGTCACTTCCGCATCGCGCTGGCCCTGCAGTCGCGCGACGAGCTGAAGGACCCCACGGTCACGTCGATGAACGCCGACGGCACGCCGGCGGCGGTGACGATCTCGGACCCGCCGGTCTACCCGGTGCTGGCCGACAACCTGTTCCCGCACAAGGCGTCCGAGGTGTCGGCCGGCAAGGCGTACACCTACACGGTCACCATTCCGACCAGCGCCAGCTGCACCAAGTGCACGTTGCAGCTGCTCCAGTTCATGTCGGAGCACCCGGCCGACCCGACGTTCTTCTATCATCACTGCGCCGACCTCACGATCCCGGGGGCCGGCGGCGGCACGGGCGGCGGTGGCACGGGCGGCGGCGGCGGGGCCGTGCCGATGGGCGGTCACGGCGGCGCGGGCGGCGCCAGGACGGCCACCGGTGGCGGTCCCGGCAGCGGCGGCACCCCGGCCACGGGCGGTGTCTCCGGGACCGGTGGGCTGCTGGCCACGGGCGGCGCCTCGGGGTCGGGCGGCGTCCCGGGCACCGGCGGCGTCTCGGCGAGCGGCGGCACGTCCGGCTCCGGCGGAAGCGCCAGCACCGGGGGCAGCCCGGGGAGCGGCGGCGCGTCGCCGGGCGCGAGCTCGGATGGCGGCGGCTGCAGCTGTCAGAGCGCGCCCGGCTTCGCGGGCGGCCTCGGCCTGGTGCTGCTGGCGCTGATGGCGGCGCGGGTCCGGCGCCGGCGGGCATGAGCAGCGCCGCCGCCGACAAGACCGACCGTCGCAAGCGCTGCTTCTGGGCCCAGACGGATCCGCTGCTGCGCGCGTACCACGACGAAGAGTGGGGCGTGCCGCTGCACGAGGACCAGCGCTGGTACGAGAAGCTGCTCCTCGACGGCGCGCAGGCCGGGCTGTCGTGGCTCACCATCCTGCGCAAGCGCGAGGGCTACCGCCAGGCGTTCGCCGGCTTCGACCCGGCGCGGGTGGCGCGCTTCACGGCCGCGGACGCCACGCGCCTGATGGGCGACGCGGGCATCGTGCGCAACCGGCTGAAGATCCAGTCGGCGATCACGAACGCCCGGGCCTTCCTGGCGCTGGCCGAGGCGGAAGGATCGTTCGACGCCTGGATCTGGCGGTTCGTCGGCGGGCGCCCGGTCCGGGGCACCAGCCGCACGCGGGCCGACGTCCTGGCCCGCACGCCGCTGTCGGATGCGCTGTCGCGCGAGCTCAAGACCCGCGGCTTCACCTTCGTGGGCTCGACGATCGTCTACGCGTTCATGCAGGCCAGCGGCCTCGTGAACGACCACCTGATCGGCTGCTTCCGGCGCGCCGAGGTGCAACGCCTCGGCACGCCGTAGCCCGTCGCTACAGCTTCGGCGACGAGCAGGTGCCGCTCAGGCACAGGGCCGGCTGGCAGGCCGGGTCCGGCGCCGCGCAGAACCCGGCCGGGGCGCTCGGGCAGGCGCCGGCCCAGAGCTGGATGAGGTCGAAGTCCGCCGCGCCGGTCCCGAAGTTTTCGTCCTTGAGGACCACGTCGCTGACGCCCGGGTCCATCGTGAACGACTTGGCGTAGTAGGCCCAGTCCCCCGAGGAGGTCACCGGCGTGACCATGTCGCCGTTGGCGTAGCCGGTGGTGTAGCCGGGCATGCCGATCAGCCAGTGCTCGCCGCCGGTGAGGTTGCCGTCCGCGTCCGAGATCTGCATGCCGACGAACGGGATCGCGTCCGTGCTGCCGCGGATCCAGCCCGTCAGGCAGTAGACGGCGCCGGCGTTGACGGCGATGCCGGCCTTCGTGAAGACGCGCCCGCCCGAGAAGCTGAGCGTCTCGCGCTGGAACTGGCCGCAGGGCGACCCGTCGGTGGTGACGGCCACCGGGTTGCTGTCCACCGCCCGCCAGGCGCCGGCGCCCGACTCCCAGGTCTCGGTGAAGACGGCGGTCTGGCAGGACGGCGTGCAGGCGGCGCCGCACGCGCCGCAGTTCCCGACGTCGGACGACAGGTCGCGCTCGCACCCGTTGCTGGCGTCGCCGTCACAGTCCCCGAACCCGGCCGCGCAGGTGAGCGACCCGCAGACGCCGCCCTGGCAGACGCCCGCGCCGTTGGCCAGCGGGCAGGGCGCGCCGTCGACGACGGTGGCGACCCGGCAGCCGTCCACCGGATCGCAGCTCGCCGCCTGACAGGGGTTCGAGCCCGACCCGCAGGCGGGCGGCGTCCCCGGCGTGCAGATGCCGGCCTGACAGGTCTCGGCCCCGTTGCAGGCGTTCCCGTCCGAGCAGGGGGTGCCGTCGGGGACGGCGACCAGGCCGCACGAGCCGGTGGTGGGATCGCAGATCCCGGCGGTGTGGCAGGCGTCGGGCGCCGGGCAGTTGGCGCCGTTTCCCGGGCACGAGCAGACGTCCGGCTGCTGGAGCCGGGAGGCCGGCAGGCAGTCCAGCTCTTGCGGGTCGCAGTCGCTCTTGTTGTAGTCGCAGCGGGCGGGCGTGACCGGCTTGCCCGGCAGCGGCGGGACGGCCACCGGTGGGTTGTAGATGGTCGGGCAGTTGTCCCGCCAGTCCGGGACGCCGTCACCGTCCTGGTCGGCGGCCTTGCGCTCGATGCGGAACTTGATCGGCAGCGTCATGCCGGCCAGGACCGGCGTCACGTGCGCGGTGTCGATCGACTTCAGGTCCGCGGCGGACGCCACGACCGCCAGGTCCGCGGCGCCCAGCTGCTCGTCATCCAGCATCACGCGGACGCGGTAGTGGCGCTGGGGATCGAGCCGGCTGGTGTCGAAGCGCGCGATGTAGAGCTCGCGCCACGGGTGGCGGCGCACCTTGCGGTCCGTCGCGGTGAGCGTGGCGACGTTGGCGACGGTCTGGCCGCCGGGAAGCTGCACCTCGTCGACGAGGACGGTGGGCGACAGATCGGGCGCGAAGACGCCGTCGAAGTGCGGCGGCAGCTGCCAGGAGATGGGCGGCAGGAAGTAGAAGCCCAACGTGCTGGCCGCCGGCGCGCCGTTGACCAGCGAGGCCTGCGAGGTATCCAGCGTCGCCGAGGGCGACTGGCAGCTTGCCCACAGCCCGAGCCCAACCGCAGCCATCGCGAACCGACTGGCATTCGTCATGGGGGCCTCCTCGCGAACGTCGACCAGCGTCAGGAACGTGGAACATCATACGTTCGCCGGGAGGGAATGGATATAGATTTTGTAATGTCGCTTACGTCTTTACAGCGCCTTACAGCAGCGACAGATCGCGCCGGTGTCGGTTCAGGCGGGGGTTTCTCCGAGGCGGGCCAGCAGCTCCGGCACCGCGACCCCGGCCAGGTGGCGGGCGGCGTTTCGCGCGGTCGTGAAGGTCCGCGTGCGCATCCGATCGATGTACAGGGTGCCGCCCAGGTGATCGATCTCGTGCTGCAGGATGCGCGCGTACCAGCCGCTGGCGTCGATGCTCACCGGCTCGCCGCGATGATCGCGGGCCTCCACGCGCGCGGTGCGCGCGCGCGGCACGACCGCCTGGTAGCCGTCCACGCTCAGGCAGCCCTCGAAGAAATCGACGCGCTCGTCGCCCAGAGTCAGGCGGGGGTTGATGATGACGTGGAAGGGGACGGGCGTCCGCTCGGTGGCTTCGACCTCCGCCACGTCCTCGATCACGGCCAGCTGCAGCGGCAGGCCGATCTGGGGCGCGGCCAGACCGACGCCCGGTGCGTCGCGCATGGTCTCGCGCATGAGCTCGATCAGCTGCTGCACCTCCGCGCTGGCGATCTCTTCCGGCGTGAGGGGACGGGCCGGCGTGCGGAGCACGGGGTCGCCCGTTTGAACGATCTTCAGCAGCATGGCCGCACTTTAATCACACGGGCCGCGACGGGAACCGGAAACCGGCGCCGCGCCTCTTGCGTGTGCTCGCCGGGCGCCCTAGACCTGCCTCCATGAAGACACGGACGCTCGGCAACAAGGACGGTCTCACGGTCTCGGCGATCGGCCTCGGCTGCATGGGGATGAGCGAGTTTTACGGGGCGGCGTCCGAGGACGAAGCCATCGCCACGATTCACCAGGCGCTCGATCGCGGCGTGACCTTCATCGACACCGCCGACGTCTACGGTCCCTTCACGAACGAGCGGCTGGTCGGGCGGGCGCTGCAGGGGCGGCGCGAGGGCGTGGTGCTGGCCACCAAGTTCGGCAACGTGCGGACCGAGGACGGACGGTGGCTGGGCCTGAACGGCCGCCCCGAATACGTCCGGCAGGCGTGCGACGCCTCGCTGAAGCGGCTCGGCGTCGATCACATCGACCTCTACTACCAGCACCGGGTCGACCGTCAGGTCCCCATCGAAGAGACGGTGGGGGCGATGGCGGAGCTGGTGCGGGCCGGGAAGGTGCGCCACCTGGGACTCTCGGAGGCCGCGCCCGCCACCATCCGGCGCGCGCACGCGACGCACCCGATCACGGCGCTGCAGACCGAGTACTCGCTGTGGACCCGCGATCCGGAGGACCAGGTGCTGCCCACCGTCCGCGAGCTGGGCATCGGCTTCGTCGCGTACAGCCCGCTGGGCCGCGGCTTCCTGACCGGGCGGTTCCGCAGCGCCGCCGACTTCGGCGAGGGCGACTACCGGGTCACGCATCCGCGCATGTCGGGCGAGAACCTGGCCCAGAACGTCGCGCTGGCGGACCGCGTGCGCGCCCTGGCCGCCACCAAGCAGGTGACGGCCGGCCAGCTGGCCCTGGCCTGGGTGATGGCTCAGGGAGACGACATCGTGCCCATCCCCGGGACCACCAAGCGGAGGCACCTCGACGAGAACCTCGCCTCGGCCGAGGTGGCGCTGACCGCCGACGATCTGGCGCGCCTCTCGGCGGCCTTCCCGCGCGACGTGGCGGCCGGCCAGCGTTACGCCGAAAGCGGCATGAAGAGCGTCAACGGCTAGGGCGGCGGGGGCGGGGGCTCGCCGGCCAGCAGCTTCAGGAACGCCGCCTCGTCCAGGGTGGCGACGCCCAGCTTGGTGGCCTTGTCCAGCTTGGTGCCGGGGCTCTCGCCGACGACCAGGTAGCTGGTCTTGGCGGACAGGCTGTTGGTGACCTTTCCGCCCAGCGCTTCGAGGCGCGCCTTGGCTTCGTCGCGCGAGAAGGCCGCCAGCGTGCCGGTGATGACGAAGGTCTGGCCGGTGAGCGGCCCGGTGCGCGGCGCCCGCTGCTCTTCCAGCTTCACGCCGGCGGCGCGCAGCCGTTCCAGCTGTTCTTTCGTCTCGGGGCGGTCGAAGAACGCGCGAACGGCGCCGGCGATCACGTCGCCGACGCCTTCGACCGCCGCGATCTCGTCGGCGGGGGCGGCGGCGATCTTGTCCATCGAGCCGAACGCGTCGGCCAGCGCCCGCGCCGCCGACGCGCCCACGTGCCGGATGCCAAAGCCGTAGAGGAGCCGGTCGATGGGCCGGTCCTTGGCGGCCGCAATGGCCGCCGAGAGGTTGGCGACCGATTTTTCTTTGAAGTTGGGCAGCTGCGCCAGCCGCTCCGGCGTCAGGTAGAAGATGTCGGCCGGCGTGGCGACGAGGCCCCGGTCCAGCATCTCGCCGGCGGTCCGCTCGCCCAGGTGCTCGATGTCCATGGCGCCGCGCGAGGCGAAGTGGACGATGCGCGCCAGCACCTGCGCCGGGCATTGCAGGTTCGGGCAGCGCGCCACCGCCTCGTCCTCGGGGCGAACGATGGGGGTGCCGCAGACGGGGCAGTCCTGCGGCATCACGAAGGCGCGCTCGGTCCCGTCGCGCAGGCTGGGGATGGGCGCCACCACCTCCGGGATCACCTCGCCGGCCCGCCGCACCACCACGGTGTCGCCGATGAGGACGCCCTTGCGGACCACCTCCTCGGCGTTGTGCAGCGTCGCCATCGAGATGGTCACCCCGCCCACGCGCACCGGCTCCAGCATGGCGAAGGGGGTGACCGCCCCCGTGCGGCCCACGCTGACCTGGATGTCGCGCAGCTTGGTGGTCTGCTCCTCGGCGGGGAACTTGTAGGCGATGGCCCAGCGCGGGAACTTGGAGGTCGCGCCCAGCTCGTTCGCGTCGGCGAAGCGGTCGACCTTGATGACGGCGCCGTCGATCTCGTGCTCGAGGGCGTGCCGCCGCGCCGCCATGTCGGCCACGTAGGCGCGCACGTCGTCCAGCGTGGCCAGCATCTTCGCTTCCGGGTGGGTGCGCAGGCCCAGCTCGCGCAGGTAGGCCAGGGTGGCGCTGTAGCTGGGCGGCGACTTGCCGTCGATGCGGATGAGGCCGTGGAAGTAGACCGTCAGCGGCCGCCCCGCCGTGACCGATGGGTCCTTTTGCCGCAGCAGGCCCGCGGTGGCGTTGCGCGGGTTCGCGAACAGCGGCTTGCCGGCCGCGCCCACCTCCAGGTTGATCCGCTCGAAGTCCGCCAGGCGCAGGAAGACCTCGCCGCGCACCTCCAGCCAGTCGGGCGGGGCGTCGCCGCGCAGGCGCGCCGGGACGGCCCGGATGGTCCGGACGTTGGCGGTGACGTCCTCGCCCACGTCCCCGTCGCCGCGGGTGGCGCCGCGCACCAGGCGGCCGTGATCGTACGCGACGGCGATCGAGACGCCGTCGATCTTCGGCTCGCCGACGTAGGTGGGCTCGCGGCCCAGCCCCTTCACCACCCGGTCGCGCCAGGCCACCAGCTCTTCGTCGTCGAAGACGTTGTCCAGGGACAGCAAGCGCGCCGAGTGGCGCACCGGCGCGAACAGCGCGCCCACCGCGCCGCCGACCCGCTGGGTGGGCGAGTCCGCGGTGAGCAGCTCCGGGTGGCGCGTCTCCAGGTCGCGCAGCTCGCGCAGCAGCCGATCGAACTCCGCGTCGGAGACCTCCGGCGCGTCCAGCACGTAATAGCGGTAGTTGTGGTGGTCGATCTGCGCCCGCAGCTCCTCGACCCGCTGCTTGGCGGCGGACAGCTCGGCGTCGGCGGCGTCGTGCACGCCCCTGTTCGTAGCACGAGTCGCCGCCCGGCGTGAGCCGCCGGGGCGGGCTCAGCTGGTGGCGGTGAGGCGCGAGCTCTGGCGCGCCACGGTGGCCAGCGACCAGCCGACCATCGTCGACAGCACGTCGCCGATCGAGTTCACCAGCGTGTCTTGCGTCGGGTAGGCGAACACCGCCGGCACGATGTTCTTGAGGACGTGCTCGACCACCTCCCAGCCGACGGCGATGGCGAACGTCTGCCAGAAGCCCAGGCCGATCAGCCCCGCCGCCACGCCGACCAGGCCGTGGAACAGCGAGTAGCGATCCAGCGGCGCGTAGTTGATCTCGCCGGGGACGGCGGTTCGCTCCACGAACATGTCTGAAATGTGGTGACGGATCGCGCGGCTGACCAGGCTTGCCCCGCGGCGCGCCGATCAGCGGCTGAGCTGGACGGCCAGCGCCACGACCAGCGCCAGGATCGGCGCCAGCACCATCAGCGAGCGCGCCGACAGGGGCGCGTCCAGCAGCGAGGGACGGCGGGGCGGCGTCACCGCGGCGGCCGGCGTGACCACCAGGACGGCCGGGGGCTGCCAGTTCCAGGCCGCTTGCTCGTGCCGCCGGGACACCACCGCCGTGCCGCGCAAGGGGGCGGCGGCGCTGCGGGCCGGCGCGACGGGGGCGCGCTTCGTCGCAGCGGGCCGCGGCTTGGGCGCGCGAAGCGGCGCGGGCGGCGGGGTGACCGCCTCCGGCGCGGGCGTGGGCTGATCTTCGGGCGCCGCGATCTCGGGCGCGACCACCACCGTCGGCAGCGGGCGGCCGAAGGCCGGGGGCAGGCTGGTCGGCACGGGTTTCATCGGTTGCGGCGGCGTGAGGCGCGCCGCGCCGTACGGCTGGGTCTGCTCGCGCGGCGTGCTCTCGAGGTCGACGTCCAGCGCCAGCCGCGGCACCCCGTCACCCGACGAGGGATCGACGGCGATCTTCCGGATCGTGCCGGACGCCGCGACCGTCTCCTCCGCGCCCAGCACCACGTTCACGCCGCGTTCCAGCTGCAGGAAGGGGAGGGTGGCGGTGAGCCGCAGCGTCTGGTCGTCGACGCTGGCTTCGCAGCGCAGCGGCGTCTGCACGCCGTCGATCTGCACCTTGGCCGGCAGCATCTGCCTGGTGCGGGCGCCGACCAGGTCCTCGATGAGCGCCACCACCCCCGGCTTCAGATCGATGAAGGCGATGGCCAGCTCGAACCCGACCGACGCGGCCGACACCCGGACCACCTGGCCGGTCACGGCGCGCGGTCCGCCCGGCAGCAGCAGGTCGCAGCGGACCTCGGTGCCGATCGGACAGGCGTCGGTGCAGACCAGCGCCATCCCCCCGGTGCCCAGATCCAACCCGCGCCCGTACAGCCGTCCCAGGCCGTCCACCCGTGTCAGGCAGACCGCCTCGTCGTACGGGATGCGGGGCGAAGCGCGCCGGGACTGCATGGTCGGGCTCCTCGACGATTGTGGGCGATCCCCCCGGTGAGGGGAAGCAGTCCGGGGCCGCCGGCTGCATTTTCGGAGGAGGTCCAGCGACAGGTGCGGCGACGTCGCGTGATGTGGGTCAGAGGTCCTGCGGCACGCCCGGCCAGGGCGGCAGCGGCGGCAGCCCCAGGATCTCGCGCACCGGCGCGAACGAACGGCGGTGGACCGGGCAGGCGCCCAGCTTGCCGAGCGCGCGCACGTGCTCGGCCACCGGATAGCCTTTGTGCTGCGCGAAGCCGTAGCCCGGGAACTGGCCGTCCAGCTCGCGCATGCGCGCATCCCGCGCCGTCTTGGCCAGGATGGACGCCGCCGCGATCGACAGGCTGCGCGCGTCGCCGCCCACGATCCGCTCCTGGGGAACCGTCACGTCGCGCAGCTTGCGGCCGTCGATGAGCAGGTGCTGCGCCGCCGGGGCCAGCGCGGTGATCGCGCGCCGCATGGCGCCCAGGCCCGCCCAGTAGATGTTCACGCGATCGATCTCGTCGACCTCCGCGAACGCCACCGACCAGGCAACGGCGCGCTGCTTGATGACCGGCGCCAGCCGCTCGCGCGTGTCGGCGTCGAGGCGCTTGGAGTCGTCGACCTCCGGGATGCGCGTGCCGGGCGCCAGGATCACGGCGGCGGCCGCCACGGGACCGGCCAGCGGGCTCATGCCGGCCTCGTCGACGCCCGCCACGTGCGTGACGCCGGTCGACCAGAGCGTGGTCTCGAAGCGCAGCATCATGCGCAGCCGCTGCCCTTCCGAACGATTCTCGCGCCGGCGCCGTTCGATGGCGTCCAGGATGGCGCGCGCGCCCGGCCGCGGGTCCTGGCGCAGCTCGTCCTCCAGCGCGGCGGGCAGCGGCCGCTCGCGGTCGACGTAGCGCTCGCGCAGCTCCGACAGCGAAGGGCGGCGCGGCCGCTCGGGGACCGGGGCGCTCACGGCGGCAGGTCGGCCAGCGCGGCGCGCGCTTCGGCGGCCCGCGGGCCGGAGGGCGCCAGCTCGAGGTACTTGCTGTAGGCGTCGCGGGCCTCCACGGTGCGGCCGGCGGCCCGCGCCACCGCGCCCACCACCGCATAGGCGCCGGCCACGCGCGGGTTGGCGGCGATGGCCAGGTGGGCCAGCTCGATCGCTTCCCCCGACCGCCCCTGCGCGTAGGCCAGCTCGGCGTGCCGGGTGATCTGGGTGGCCGAGGCGGCGCTTTCGTCCACCGGCGGCGGGCGGTGGCTGGCCTGCAGGTGCAGGACCAGCGCGATCACCAGCGCCAGCAAGCCGGCCGCGCCCACCAGCGTCAGCACCTTGCGGCGGGCGGCCGCGGGAGCGTGAAAGTCGTAATGCGACTGGCGCGAGGGGTCCGGCTCGCGCGCCTCCACGGTGGGATCGACCATCCAGTGCAGCGTCGACTCCGACAGCACCATCTCTTGCTTCGGCTCAGCCGCGGGCGCCGCGCCGTGGGGCCCGGACTCCGCCTCCGGGCCGGTCGACTCCTTTTCCGATCGCGACTCCGGCCGGCCCGGACTCGATTCGGAAGAGGAGAGCGTTCCGTCGGTCTCTGTTCTCGACATCACCTGCGGGCGTAGAGACTAGTGCATTTGGGCAGGCGGCGTGTCCGGAAAATGGCGCATCCGCGCGGCGGGGGGCCGCGATTCGCGCCCCCCACCACATCTGTTAACATGAGCATTGGATGGCGAAGACCGTCGACGAAACGACGCTGGAGAGCGCTCCTACCGTCGAGGCGCCGCCGGCCCCACCGGGTCCCAGTCCCTACCTGGTCGTGATTGCAGGGCCGAGCTTCGGCGAGATGCATCGCCTGCAGGGGGCGCGCTGCGTGCTCGGGCGTGGCGACAGCGCGGCCGTGCGGCTGATGGACGACGGCATCTCGCGCGAGCACGCCGCCGTCGAGCGCGACGGCGGCAAGATGATCCTGCGCGATCTGGGGTCGACCAACGGCACCTTCTGCAACGGCATCCGCGTCGAGCAGCGCGAGCTGTCCGACGGCGACAAGATCTCGATCGGCGCGTCGACGATCCTGAAGTTCACCTATCAGGACCAGGTCGACGAGAACTACCAGAAGCGGCTGTTCGAATCGGCGCTGCGGGATGGGCTGACGTCCACCTTCAACCGGCGCTACTTCGTCGACCGCCTGAACGCCGAGATGCGGTTCGCTTACCGGCACGACAAGGCGCTGGCGCTGCTGTTCGTCGACATCGACCACTTCAAGAAGATCAACGACCAGCACGGCCACCAGGCCGGCGACTACGTCCTGGCGGCGGTGGCCCGCGACATGATCGCCACCATCCGGTCCGAGGACGTGCTGGCGCGCTACGGCGGCGAAGAGTTCGCCATCATCTGCCGCGAGATCGAGAAGGACGGGGCGCTGACGCTGGGTGAGCGGTTGCGGGCCACGGTGGCGGCGGCCCGTTACGAGTTCGGCGGCACGGTCATCCCGGTGACCATCAGCGTCGGGGCGGCCGTTGCCCACAAGCCCCAGGCCGCCCAGCCGCTCATCGCGGCGGCCGACGCCGCCATGTACGAGGCCAAGCGCGCCGGCCGCAACCGGGTCTGCTACCAGGGCTAAGCGGGCCGGGATTTCGAGCGCGTTGACGGAGCTGGGCTTCGCCCAGCGGAGTCGTCGCGGGAGGTCCCAGGAACCCTCCCAGGGTTCCTGGCTGAACAGACCACGCTCAAAAATGACTGTCCCTTGACCGGTCTGGTATATCTTCTGCCCGCGGATGAGGGGATCCTTCCTGCGCGCCACGGCGGCCCTTTCGTTGGCCGCGGCGCTCGGTTGCCGCCAGTCGGCTCAGCTTCACGGCGAAGGTGCGCCCGCCAATCACGCGGGCGAGCCCGGGACCGCCGCGCAGCCCGCGCCCAGCACGCCGGGCACCGCGGCCGCGCCGCCCAAGCCGCGCGGCCCCGTGTCGGAGGCCGAGGCGCTGCGCCCCCGGCCCGAGCTGCCGCCCGAGCGCCGCGCGCTGATCGTCGTGGGGGCCGCCCCCGCGGAGAACGGCCAGCCGGCTCGCCCCGGGGAGGAGCGCTGGATCGACGCCGATCTGGCCGAGGCCGCCGGTTACACGCTGGTCGACTTCTCCGACGACTGGACCCCTTACATCTTCGCGGAGCAGACCGGCCCCGACGGGCAGCCGCTGTCCAACCGCTACCGGCGCATCTTCGTCGGGCTCGCCAACGACGAGCTGGACGAGGACGGCGAGCCGCTGCCGCCGGGCGCCAAGAATTACCTCGAGCTCTACGGAATCTTCCCGTCGATGTCCGTGCTGCGGGCGCGCTTCCTCAATGACGAAGAGCACCCCTGCCACGACCAGGAGAGCGCGGACGCGCTGGACGCCGTCGAGACGGTGACCTACGTCCCGCCCAACGAGCTCAAGAAGGA
>Ga0068855_100005651_pt1 | contig 15268 bp, 14 predicted proteins | sample KBSCornC52_FD_66592 | JGI IMG/M metagenome (GOLD analysis project Ga0068855, IMG submission 66592) | Corn rhizosphere microbial communities from Kellogg Biological Station, Michigan, USA - KBS Corn C5-2 | ecosystem: Host-associated > Plants > Roots > Rhizosphere > Soil ...
CAAGCCGAGATCATCGGCTCGTTTTACGATGACGTGTACATCTACGAAGACAAGTGCACGCGCGGTCGCGCCGACGGCGAAATCATCCGCATGATGCGCGAGGGCTTCACACGCGCCAAGCGCCCGCCGCGTCGCGTGCTGCAAAAATCCGGCGAGCTGGCGGCGATCGCCGCGGCCATCTCCAGCCTCGAGCCGGGCGATCTATTGCTCTGCCAGGTCGATCAAGTCGACGTGGCGTTGGATTTCGTGAAGGGCCTGTTCCGCCAAGCGGAAGCGCGGCCGATCGTGCCGATTGCGCAATTCGCCGCCGCGGCCCTCGCCGCTCTCGGCATCATCGGCGGCGGCTGAGCCGAACCTTGCTGAGGGGGCGCGCCGACTCTGCGCGTCCCGCGCGGCGCTGCGCTCGCTTGCCCGCGCCGGCTCGCGCCTGAGCTCCGCCGCGCCCTGCCCACGCCCCCAAACCCCAGCTCAGGGCGAGTTAAGGTTGGGGAGATTGGGTTGATGGTCACGCGCCACGGCGCGCGTCGGCAGAGCCTTCGGCGGCGCGGAGAGAGAGAGTTCACCACCGAGCCACAGAGATCACAGAGATCACAGAGCTGATTTTGGGGGTTAGTTCGGAACTTTGCGGCGGCGGGACGGAGCGCAGCGACGTTTTCTCGCAGGCGCGTCGCTCATTTTGCGAGCAGCGCAATACCCACCTCTCGACGCTTTCTTGCCGCCCGGGCCGCGCTCTGCTCAATCCAAAAATCGCTGCGCTTTTTCTTGGGCACTTCGCACCGGCCTGAGCGCTCTGCGTTCTCCGTGCTCTCTGTGGCTCGGTGGTGAATCCGGGAGCCGTCATTCTGCTCCGCATTTTGCACCCACGCCGCAGCCCTGGTCACGCGCCACGGTGCGCGTCGGCAGAACCTTCGGCGGCGCGGACGCCGGCCGCGCGCGCGGCCGGTTTTCGCTTCATCAGCCAAAACAGAATCGCCGGTAGAAATAGCACCGCGGCGAGCACGGTCGTGATTTCGCCTGCGGCCGCGGCAAGGCCGAAGCTTTGGGTTGCGCCGTTCATCGAAAACATCAGCGCTACGTAACCGAGCGTGGTGGTGAGCGAGCACAGCACCACCGCGCCGCCAGTTTCGATCAGCCCTTTTTCGAGCCCTGCGTCGTCGGTGAGCTCGCGGCGCTTCATGATGTTGAGCGCGTAGTCCGCACCCACCCCGACGCTGATCGGCAGCGCGACGAAATTCAAGAAGTTGAGCTTGATGCCGCGCAGCGACAGAAACGTGACCAGCCACGATAGGCCGATCACCAACACCGACAGCGCAAGCAACCCGCTGCGCCGGCCGCGAAAGGCCAAGAAGATCACGACTAGCGTGCCGACGAAGCTCAAGAAAATGGCCTTCGGCGCATCCTGACGAATGGCCTGGAGCACATCCGCGAACACGACGGGATCGCCCGAGCCGTAGATCACGTCGCCGTTCGGCAGGTGGGTCTCGCGGAACGCGTCGGCCCAGCGCTGCAGATAGTGTGCGTCGTACACGCTTTGACCCGACGTCGGCACGATGTACACGATGCGCCCGCGCTTGCCTTCGTGATCGATGAACGGCCGCGCGATGCCCTCCGGCAAATCCGCCATGTTGATGGGCGTGATCGTGGCCGGGATGTAGCTGTTGAGCTTTTCGTAGTCCGCCTGACTCACGAAGCCGCGCTTGTGTCCGCGCTCGATGCGGTCGCGGATCTCCGTCAAAAGTTCGACCTTTTTGGCTTGGTCTTTCGGCAAAAGGTCGAAAATGGTCACGACTTTGTCGAACGGTTTCAGGTTCGCCGGCGCCGCGTCGCGCCGCTTCAACAGCTCGGTCACGAGCGGCTCGACCTGATCGACGCGGTCGACCACGATCGCGCGTCCGTCTTGGCCGGCGCGTCCGACCACGTCGTCGACGCGGCCGGCCAGCTGTGACGCCGAAGTTTGCACTTGCCCGCCCGTGTTCGAGATCACGCGCATGTTGTATTCCATCGGGTCGGCGATGAAATAGCGCGCCGCGATCACGATCGTCACGACGCCGCTGAGCACACCGAAGATCGCGATCGCACGCGGCGCCCGCTTCGCCAGCCAAACGAAGGGGTAGCCATAGTACCCGCGCGCGCGCGCGCGCCAGGTCGGCTTCTCGTGAAACATCGGGCTCACCTTTTCGGTGAACACGAGGAGCGCCGGGAGTAAAAGGTAGGTGGCGAGCCAGCACAAGAGCATGCCCATGCCGCCGATCACGCCGAAGTGTTTGAAGCCGCGGAAATTCGTGACCGCGAGCGAGCCATAGGCGACGATCGCGGCCGCCGCGGCGGCCAGGGTCGCGGTCCGCGTTTCGCGATGAGCCGTCAGCACCGCGTCGTGGATCGATTCACGCGCGCGGCGCGCCTCGATGTAGCGCGCCATGTAAATGATGCCGAAATTGATGCCGTTGCCGGCGATGATACTGACCAGAAAGCCGCTCGCCAGGTTCAAGTAGCCAATGCTCAAGTACGCGCCGGCGAAGGCCCACATGCAGCCGACCAGGATCGTCATGCCCATGCAGAAGAGCACGCGAAAACGCAGGAAAAACAGGAACACGACCATCAAGATCATGCCCACGCCCCACGCGCCGACCTGCGTCAGATCGTGGGTGACGGCGCGGTGGCTCTCGGCGCCGGTGATCAGATTGCCGGTGTAGCCCACGCTGAAGGCCGGATCCCACTGCTCGGGATGGATCTTTTTTACGAGCTGCTCGATCTGCGCGCGAAGTTCGAAGGCTTTGGGATCCATGCCGCCGAGCGGCGTGCGCACCAGGATGGCCGCCCAGGTCTTACCCTGCGATTTGCCGATGTAGTAACCGTCCGTGCCAGGCTGTTTCTTTTCGGCTTCGGCGATCTTCTTTTTGAATTTGTCTTCGACCGCTTGCGCGTCGAGCGGCGGCGGCGCGTCCGCCTTTTCCTCGTCGTCCAGGCCGAGGCCCATGCCGCTCTTTTTTTGAACTTCGTAGTCGTAGCGGTCCACGACGTCGTCGTGCATCTTTTGGATGTCGGCGAGGTCCGCGTACAGGTGCTTGTGAGCACGAAAGAATTCCTGCACGTCGCGCGTGCCGTCGTCGACCGCCGTCACGAGCTTCGGATCGAGTTTCCGCAGCTCCGGCGAGAGCGCGTCCACGAAGTGCTTGAGCGCGTCGACGTTTTCGCTCTGCGCGACCACGCTCAACGTGGAGCTCGAGGTCAGGCGCTCCGAGATGTGGCGCATCTCGATCACGCTGCGCTTGTCGTCCGGGAGCAGCTCGGAAAAGCCGGAGCGTAAGCTCAAATGCAGCGCGAGAAAGCCGGTCGGAATCAGCGTCCCGAGCACCAAGAGCACGACCAACAGCGGACGGCGATTTTGAAATTCTCCGAGCTTCAATAGCAGGTGCTCGAGCAGCGATGGTCGCATCGAGGGCGAAGCTAACACAGCTCGTTTTGGCGACGATCGGCTCAAAATCAGCGCAGTTTGCCGCGAATTACCGCGGCAATTCGCGGCAGGCACGAAAAGGCCGTGCGCGCTTTGCCCACACCTAGAAACGGCGATGCCAGGGAAGCGCGAGGTTTGACGGCTGTCGGCAAGGTGCGCTAGCACTACTTTTGGGATGACAGGGCCGGTGGCAAATCCGTACGCGGCTCCGGTGGCGGAGCTGGAACCCGCGTGGCAAACGTCGGAGTTCGGCTACCGCCTGGCCAATCCGGGTCAGCGCTGGATCGGCGCGTTCTTGGATCAGCTGTTCGCGATCTTGGCAGCGGTGCCGGCGATCGTCGCGGCGGCGGTGTTCGAGCTGGGCGCCTTCCCCGTCGCGGGCATCGCGCTCGTCGTGCTGGGGCCGCTCGCGGTCATTCAGTTCTACTCGATCTCGACTACCGGTCAGTCGCTGGGCAAAAAAATCTGTAAGACGCGGATCGTACGGCTCGACGGCTCACCGCCGGGTTTCTTGTACGGCGTCGTGATGAGAGCTTGGCTGTTCTGGGCGGCCTCCGCGATCCCCGGCATCGGCAGCGCGATTGGCTTGGTCGACGCGCTGCTGGTCTTCCGCGCGGACCGTCGTTGTTTACACGATCAGGTGGCTGGCACTCGCGTGATCCAGATCTGATGGCGGAGCGCGCGGGCTTCGCGTCCTCGGAGACGGAGGAGACGAGTGCGCTCGACACGACCGCGATCATCGAAACGCCCGAGCACGTGCGCTTCACCTCGACTGTGGCCGGGCCAGCACGCCGGGCCCTCGCCTATTTAATCGATTTGCTCGTGCGTTCCGCACTGATCACGGTCATCGGCGGCGCGCTGCTGCTGGCCTCCGGCGGCCACGACGAACTGGTCTCGGGTTGGAAGATGGGTGCGCTGCTGCTGCTCATGTTTGCGCTCGAGTGGGGCTACTTCGTGATCTGTGAAATGCGGATGCACGGCCAGAGCGTGGGCAAACGGGCACTCGGCCTGCGCGTGGTCACGAGTGACGGGCTACCGATTTCGTTCGGCAGCAGCATGCTCCGCAATCTGCTGCGCGCAGCAGATTTTTTGCCGACCGGCTATGCCCTCGGTTTGTCGGTCATGACGCTCGATCCACGCTTTCGCCGGCTCGGCGATTGGGCGGCCGACACGATGGTCATCTTCGAAGCTCGGCCGCGCTTGCGCGAGCCGATTCGCCTCGATCCGCCGCCCACGCCCAAGGAACTTTCGTCCTTGCCGGCCCGCATCGACCTACCGGGCCAAGTGCTCGAGGCGCTGGAGCTGTTCCTGCGGCGCGCTCCAGAGTTGCAGACGCTGCGTGAGGACGAGCTGGCGAGCATGATCGCGCCGCATTACGCCGCGCGCTTCGGCGTCGAGTACGCCGACGCTTCGCGCTTCCTCGGGCTGCTCTATCACCGCGCGGTCGTCGAAGGGCACCGTGCTCGATAGGCACACCCTCGTCGAGCAGCGTTCGCCGGATTGGCAGGAGCTCGCCCGAATCCTGGAGCGCGACGCGCCGCTCGCCGAACAGCGCGCGCCACGCATTTCGAGGGCAGCCGCGCTGTATCGCGCGGTGTGCGGCGATCTGATGCGCGCGCGCCAGACCGGATCGGCGAGTGACGTCGTGGCGTATCTCGATGCGCTCACCGCGCGCGCCCACAACGCCCTCTACGGCTCTCGCCGCTACGCCTTGCGCGATGCGCTCCGCGCCCTCCGCTTCGGCTTTCCGCGCGCCTTTCGCAAGAACTGGCCGTTCATGCTGGTGAGCGGGCTATTGTTCGTGGTCCCGTTTCTGATCGGTTGGCTCGGCGCGCTGCGCTCACCCGGCTTCGCCTCGACCGTGTTGCCGCTGAAGACGCTGGAAGAGCTCTCTCGGTCTTACGCCGAGGGCTTTGCCCACGGGCGCGCCGCGCAGACGGATGCCGCCATGTCCGGATTTTACGTGAACAACAACGTGGGCATCGCCTTTCGCTGTTTTGCCACCGGCATCCTGTTCGGCGCCGGTAGTGTTTTTTACACGCTGTATAACGGGCTGGTGGTCGGGACCGTCTTCGGTTTCGTGCAGCATTCGGGGCACGGCCGCAATCTGTTCACTTTCGTGTGTGGCCACTCGCCGTTCGAGCTCACGGCCTTGGTCGTGGCGGGCGGCGCCGGTTTGCGCATGGGCGCGGCATTGATCATCACCGAAGGGCGCAGTCGCTTCGGCTCGCTGAAAAAATGCGCGGGCGAGCTGTCGTTGCTGGTGGCCGGCGCAGCGGCGATGCTGTGCATTGCCGCCGTGATCGAAGCGTTTTGGTCGCCCTCTGCCGTGCCCAGCGCGATCAAATACGGGTTTTCAGCGCTGGGCTGGCTCATGGTTTTCGGCTTTTTGCTGGGCGCGGGCAGGCGCGACATCGCGGAGGTCGAGCCTTGAACGTATTCGAGGCGCGCGTGGTCGTGCGTGAGCGCCGGTTGGCGGAGATCATCGATCTGGCCGTGCGCTTCAGCTTGGTGCTCGGCGGTCGCACGTATGCGCAGCTGTTCACGTGCTTGGTTCTGCCGGCCTATGGCCTGTGCGCGCTGCTCTCGTGGCGCGGTCTGCCGCTCGGCTGGGTGTGGCTGCTCGCACTCGGCCTGTTTTCGCTGTTGCAACTGCCGTTCACCGTGGTTGCCGGGCGCCTGATGTTCAGCCGCGAGCTGTCTTTGCGCGAGGTCTTGTCGACCTCGCTCCGGCTCTTGCCGCGCGCGGCGATGGTCCGCATCGTCGCGCTCTGCCTGTTCGCGCTCGGCGCGCCCTTGCTGGTGACGCTGCCGCTCGCAGTCGCGCGCGCACTGTACCTCGGTGAAATCGTGGTGCTCGAGGGTTCGGGGCCAAGCGCGGCCTATCGCCGGGCGGCGCGGCTCAGCTTCCGGCGCGTGGGCGAAACATTCGCGGTCTGGGCTGCGCTGGTCGGGGTCTCGCTGTCCTTCGTGTACGTCGCCGAGATCTTCGCCCGTTCGCTGGCCGCGGAAGGCTTGGCCATCGACGCATGGCACGAGCTCTGGGACGGTCTCAGCCCGCAAGCCGCGCTGGCGGGGCTGTTCCTGTCGCTGCCGCTCGTGGCAAGCCTACGCTTTCTTGCCTACATCGATAATCGCACACGGCGCGAGGGCTGGGACATCCAGGTGCGCTTCCTGGAAATTGGCCGCGCGCTGAAAGGCGAGCGCGCGCCATGATGCGCCGCGGTCTGATCGCGCTCTTCATCGCGGGCTGGGCGTGCGTCGTCGTGCCCGCGTTGGCGCAAGACGGCGCAGGCGCGCGCCTGCCCCCTGAGCCTGCGCCGGCCGAGCCCGCACCCGAGAACAGCGCGTCCGACGACAGCAGCAGCAGCGAACCGGTAGATGACGCCGCGAGTGAAGCCGAAGACGGGGACGAAGTGGCCGCGCCGCCGCCGAACCCATTCGCGGACGCGCCGCGCGAAGCCGTCGAGAGCTCGCTCTCGCACGCGCTCTCCGACGCAGAGGTTTCGTTCTGCACGGCGCACGAGAGCGAGCTCTTGGCTGACCCAGAGCTGTGCGCGCTGTCGCATTTGGGCGTGCGCCAACGTTGTCCAGCGCTCAGCCAGGCTTGCCGCGCCCAGCCGCAGTCGCAGCACTCGGAGTGGAACTCGGACAGAACCTTGGCGGGCATTGCCGAAGTGGTGTTCTGGTTGGCCGTGGCCGCCGTCATCGGCTTCATCCTGCTCGCGCTGCGGGGCATGCTCGGCGTGGGGACGACCAAGGCGAGCGCGCCGCCCGTGCGTGTGGACCTGTCCGATGACGAGCCCGAACGCGCGCCGCGACCGCCGGGCGAAACGGACGTGGCGCGGCTCTGGGCGCGCGCTCAAGAGTTGGCGCGCGCCGCGCGTTTCGAGGAGGCGATCGCTGCCATTCAAGCCGCGCTGATCCACGCCTTGCGCCTGTCCGGCAAACTCGCGGTCACCCCCGCTCAGACGAATGGCGACCACTTGCGCGCTCTGCGCGCGGAGCCGGACTTACAGCGCACCGCGCGCGAGGTGTTTCGCGCCGCCGAGAGCGTGCAGTTCGGCGGAAAGCCGGCGAGCGGCGAGCAATATCAAACGCTGCTTGCGCGTGTGGAACCGATCGTGACCCGCGTAGTCTCGGTGATTTTGCTGATTTGTGCCTGCTTCACGCAGCTCGGCTGCGGCAATCTGGGCAGTCAGAATCCCGAGGCAGACGCGCACGGTTTGGGCGTGCTCACGCGCTTGCTCACAGAGCAACACACGCGCGTCCGTCGCCGCATTCGCCCGTTGAACGTGATCGAGCCGGAGGTGAAGGCGATCGTCGTGCTTGGCGAACAGGCAGACGCCGAATGGTCTCGGCTGCTGCGCTGGGCCTCGGACGGCGGCACCTTGATCGTCACCGGCTCGAGCCGCGCGCTGGCGCTGGCGACCAACGTTCACTTCGTGGCGCACGACTACGCTGGCCGGCTCGAACTGCCTGCCGACTTTTCCGCGACTCCGCTCGTGCTCTCTGGAAACGTGACGCACACGCTCGGTCTGCCGGCGCCGAGCGCGCCCCGCGAACGCACGTTCGCCATGGCCGAGGGCCGGCCTTATGTCGCGAGCCGGAGCTACGGCGAGGGCGAGGTGCTGTTCTTCGCCGATTCCGAGCTGCTACAGAATGCGTCGCTCAGCTTGGGTGACAATGCGCTGTTCGTGTTCAGCTTGCTCCAGCATCCGGGCGCAGTCGTCGAGCTCGTGGGGCCGTGGACGGGCGGCGGCGCCGATTCCACGCTCTCCGCCTTCAAAAATGCGGGACTTTTTCCGCTGCTCGCGCAACTGACGCTGCTCGCGCTGCTCTTTGGCTGGCACGGCGGCGTGGCTTTCGGCAAGCGCCGGGATCCGCCGCTTCCGCGCGGTCGCGCCTTTCGCGAGCACGTACTGGCTCTGGGTGACAACTATCGCCGCGCGCAAGCAACGCGCTTCGCGCTCGCGATCTACGGCGCGTGGCTGATCGAACGACTGCGCGAGCGCTTGAGCTTCGATCAACCGATTGGCTTGATCGAGCTGGCCAGCCGGGTCGCCGCGCGCTCAGCGGGCGCGGAGTCGGAAGCGGAGCTGGTCTTGCTGTTCACCGAAGCTCGGCAAGCGCAAGAAGACGTCGAGAGCGCGAGCCCATCGCCCGCGGATCTCTCGCTGCTGCACAAATTGGAAATGCTCGCATTGCGGGTAGGAGGCTCGAAGTGAACGCCGAAGAATTGAGCGCGGAGCTGACACGGATTGCGCGCGAGGTGAGCCAGGTGCTCGTCGGTCAAGACGAGCTGGTCGAGCACGTGCTCGTGGGCTTGATCGCCCGTGGTCACGTGCTGATCGAGGGGGTGCCCGGGCTAGGCAAAACGCTGCTCGTCCGGGCGCTCGCGCGGGTGCTCGGGCTGTCCTTTCGGCGCATTCAATTCACGCCCGATCTGATGCCGAGCGACATCACGGGCAGCACGCTGTACAGCCAAAAATTGGGTGAATTTTCGTTCGTTCCTGGCCCTGTTTTCTGCGAGCTCTTGCTCGCCGACGAGGTCAACCGCGCGCCCGCAAAGACGCAGTCGGCGCTGCTCGAGGCCATGCAAGAACGCAGCGTCACGACGGACGGCGTCACGCGCCCGCTGCCGGAGCCGTTTCTGGTGCTCGCCACGCAGAACCCGATCGAGTCACAGGGCACCTATCCGCTGCCCGAGGCGCAGCTCGACCGCTTCTTGCTCAAGTTGGAGGTCGAGCACCCGAGCCAAGCGGCGGAGGCCAAAATTCTGGCCAACTACGTGGCAGGCTTCGATCCGGGAGAGCTCGGTCGCTTGACGCAGATCTCGAGCCAAGACTCGATTTTGCGGATGCAGCGGGCATTGTCGGGCATTGCCGTCACTCCCGAGATCATCGATTACATCACGGACATCGTGCGCCGCACGCGGAGTCATCCCTCGGTCAGTCTTGGCGCATCGCCCCGCGCGTCGATCGGGCTGCTCGGCGTGGCACGCGCGCATGCGCTCTGGGAGGGCCGAGATTTCGTGACTCCGGACGACGTAAAATCGTACGCGCACGCGGTGCTGCGCCATCGTTTGCTGCTTCAACCAGACGCGGAGCTCGAAGGCATCACCGCCGACCATTGTGTCGACTCCGTGCTGCGCGACGCAGTCGTCCCGAAAACGAGCGCCTAGGCGAGCCGCGATGGGGATTGCTCTGGTTCCAACGCGGGCGCTCGTTTGGTTGAGCGTGATTCCGCTCACGCTCAGCGTATTTACGGTATTTCAGCCTGCGCTGCTGAAGGGCATCGCGCTGCTCGACGGCGCGCTCGTCGCGTGCGCGCTGCTCGACGCAGCCTGTTGTCTCGGGCGAAAGCTGAGCGTTCGACGCATCGCGCCCGATGTGCTGTCTCTGAAGCGGCGCAACGCCGTGCGGCTCGAGCTTAGCTCGCGCTCGGCGCGCCGGCTCGAGCTCGAGGTGCTCGACGACTTGTTCGATGGCGCCCGAGCGAGCGATTTACCTGCACGCGGACAAATTGCCGCGCGCGGTGAGTTGGCGCTGACCTACCACGTCGAGCCGAGCGCGCGCGGCGCGTACGCGCTCGGCGATCACCACGTGCGCTACCGTTCGCCGCTCGGCCTTTGGTCGCGACAGCTGTCGTTCGCCGCGCACGCGCCGGTCAAGGTGTACCCGGACTTGAAGCAGCTGCAGGCGTTCGATCTGTTGGCACGCGAGAGTCGAGAGTACGCGCTCGTGCGCGTCTCGCGCTTGAAGGGCGGAGAAAGCGAATTTTCGCGGCTCCGCGATCAGGTGCCCGACGATGAACACCGGGCCATCGACTGGAAAGCGACCGCGCGCCGGCAGCGCCTCACCGTGCGCGAATATCAGCTCGAAAGTAATCAGAACATCGTATTCATGCTCGAAGCCGGGCGCACCATGACCGGTCTCGAGGCGGGGCTCTCGCGCTTCGACCATGCGTTGAATGCGAGCTTGATGCTGGCGCACGTCGCGACTCGCACCGGCGATCGAGTGGGCGTGCTCGGCTTCGAACAAACGGTCCGTGTGTTCGTTTCTCCGCACGGCGGGCCCGGCGCAACTCGTCGTTTGATCCAGGCCACCTACGACCTGCACCCCGCGCTCGTCGAACCCGACTACGAACGCGCCTTTTCGTACCTCTCGGCGCGGGTCCGCAGTCGCGCACTGATCGTGCTCTTCTGCCATGTGCTCGACGGCACGGTCGCCGAGATCTTGGTGCGCCGGGTCAACGCCCTGCGCGCGCGCCACTTGCCGCTGATCGTGCTGTTTCGCGACACCGACATCGAAGCCTTGGCCGAACCCGGCTCGCACGTAGCTCCCGACGTGTACACCAAAGCCGCCGCCGCCGAGATCCTGCGCAACCAACGGGCATTCGCCTCGGACATGCGCCGCGCCGGCGCGCTGGTGCTCGAGACCGACGCGCGCACGCTCACCAGTCGCCTATTGAGCCGTTATCTGCAACTCAAAGCAAGGAATCTACTATGACAGCAACGCTCGCGGCCTCCATGGACTCGGTGTTCGTCTCGCCGTTCAACCCGTATCAGCCGCCCGCTGCCGACGAGGTGCTGGCGAGTGACGCGGCTGACGGTACGTCGCGCCGTGCGACGCGCGGGCAGCGCTTGCTCGCGTCCCTGCTCGACACCGTGATCGCGCTCGCCATCATGCTCCCCGTGCAGCTCAAGCTCGGCGTATACAAAAACTTCCCCCAGATCGCCAAGTTGAGCATCGGCCAGACGCTGCTCTGGGGCGCCTTTTCTATCTTGGTGTGGTTCATCCTGCACGGCTATTTCCTAGCCAAAAATGCGCAGACCATCGGCAAACGCCTGGTGGGGATCCGCGTTGAGGACCAGGCCTTCGAGCGTCCGGCGGAGGTTTGGAAGTTGACGATCTTGCGCTACTTGCCGACTGCGGCGGTATCGCTGATCCCCTACGTGGGCGCGTTCGTCACTCTCATCGACGTCCTGTTCATCTTTCGCCGCGATCAGCGCTGCATCCACGATCACATTGCGGGCACGGTGGTGGTCAAGGTCTAGCGAGAGAACCGCGGGGGGGCTCCCGTCGATCACTTCGACCGCGCCGTCTCACCCCCACGCGGACCGAGTTGTTCGCGCTCCTCTGATGCTAGTGTGATGAGCGGAAGTACATCGAGGGACGAGTAGGCGTTGGAACGCAGCCGCATCATAGATGAAGCGTGCGGGTGGGCGATCGAAGAAAGCCTAGGAGACGACGGCGGCGACAGAACTCGACTCGAAGCTCGCCGCGTGCGAGAAGGACATCAGGAACACCATGTCGTGGGTGGCTCTTCGTGATGAGCAGATGGGGGCGCCGTGCTCACGCGGTCAAGGAGAGGGCTCGATCAGCGTGCTCTGGTCGAATACCAAACGCCAGCTGCCGTCCTCCAGCGCGAAGGTCAATGCGAGCCAGCTGGTGATATCCAGCGCGGTACCGGTCGGAGCTGTCGCGCGGTAGCGGAGCTTGATCAGCGCGTGGCCCAGGCGTGGCGATTCGACGAGGTGCACGATCTCGGGGTCGAAGCGGCCGTTGTCGTTGGTCGCAAACCATTGCCGGTGGAAGTCGACGTACTGCGCTCGGGTCGTGGACTGGACGCCGTTGGGTAGGATCATCCGCAGATCGCTGTGGCTAGTGAGCGTCGGAAGCAGCGCGTCGAGGTTCCGTGTCCGGACCGCCTGCAAGTGTGTCTCGACGGCTGGGCGAAGAGGCGGAGCCGAAGCGCAGTCCGAAAGGAAGCTCGCGAGCGCAAGGAGAAGCACCGCGCCGCGGGGGGGCGATGGTGCTACTTCGCGCCCCCTCATCTCACCACCCGGTAGCGGAGATGCGTGACACCGGGTGCGTCGAGCACGCGCGTCAGCTCGAGCTCGACACTGCCTGCGCCGAACAGCCGCCGCCCGTCGCCGAGCACGATCGGGATCAGGTGGATCTCCAGCTCCTCGAGCAGGCCTTCGCGCAGCAACGACTGTGCGAGGTTGGCGCCGTGCACCATCACGTCGTGGTCGCCAGCGGCCGCCTTGGCCTCGCGCATCGCGGTCGCGGCGTCGGGTACATAGTGGACCCAGCCGCTTGGCGGCGCAGGCGGCGTGGCGCGCGTGGGCACGAAGATGTGCACACCATGGTGGTCGCCGCCCCAATGCCCGGCGTAGTCGAACGTCTTGCGGCCAACGACGATCGCACGCGTCGCCATCAACTCGGCGAACACTTGCCCACTGAGCCCGGGCGGATTGAAGCGCGGTCGAGAGACTGGCTCGCCCAGCCATTGGTGCAGCCGGTACCCGCCGTTCCCGAGGCCGTTGCCCGGGCCGTCGTCTGGGCCGGTGATGAACCCGTCGAGCGACATCGACATGTAGAGAACTGACTTGGCCATACACTCTCACTCCTTGGTATTACCAATCTCGGACGGCCTACCCCAACTGCTCGCGACGGCGCGTCAGGTAGGCGCGCTCGGCGCTGTTGGCGGTAAGCTCAATCGCTTGGTCATACGCCACGCGCGACTCCTCGCGAGAGCCCAGCCGGCGCAATAGATCCGCGCGCGTCGCATGGTAGGCGTGATAGCCGGCCAACTTGTCAGCGAGACGCTCAACAGTCGCGAGTCCGAGCTCCAGTCCCTCGAGCTCCGCGACCGCGATGGCGCGGTTCAGCGCGACAATCGGCGAAGAATCGAGGCGTACCAGCTGGTCGTAAAGCGCCACGACCTGCCACCACGCGGTGTCGCGCACATGGCGTGCCGAAGTGTGTACCGCAGCGATCGCCGCGAGGATTTGATAGCGCCCCGGAGCCCGTCCGGAAGCCAGGCGCTCGCGCACCAGCGCATGACCCTCCGCCATCAGCGCAGTGTCCCAAGCCTGACGGTGTTGCTCGGCGAGCGGCACCAACTCGCCGCTCGCCGACACTCGAGCTGCGCGGCGCGCCTCGGTGAGCAGCATCAGTGCCAGCAGCCCAGCCACCTCGCCGTCTTCGGGCATGAGACCACGCAGCAGGCGCGCAAGCCGAATCGCCTCGGCGGTCAGCTCGTGACGCACGGGATCTGTGTCGGCGCCGGTCGCCAGGTACCCTTCGTTGAAGACGAGAAATAGGACGGCGAGCACGCTGGAAACGCGTGCCGGAAGCTCTTCCGCGTCCGGCACCCGATAAGGAATGCGGGCCGCTCTTATCTTCACCTTCGCGCGCGTGATGCGCTGACCCATCGCGTCCGGTTGCACCAAAAAGGCTCGGGCAATCTCGGGCACAGTCAAGCCGCCAACCATGCGCAGCGTGAGCGCCACACGCGTCTCCAGCGCGAGCGCCGGGTGACAGCAGGTGAAAATCAGCCGCAGCTGCTCGTCCTCGAGGGCGCCGACAGGCTCGGACGGCACGCTGTAGAGCAGGTGAGCCTCCTGCTGCTTGTTCTCGCGCTTGTTCTCGCGTCGCAGCCGGTCGATCGCCTTGCGGTTGGCGGTGGTGCTCAGCCACGCGCCGGGGTCGGGCGGTACGCCGTCGGCCGGCCAGCACGCGACCGCTGTCGCGAACGCCTCGGCCGCCGCGTCCTCGGCCAGGTCGAGATCACCGAAGCGCCGGGCCAACCTCGCGACAACCCGGGCCCACTCCTCGTGTTGCGCCTGGGCAATCGCCCGCCGAACGTCGGTCACGCTCACTCCTTCAAAACGCTGAACGGCCGCAGCTCGACCTTGCGCTTGCAAACTTTAGAAGCCTCGGCGGCGAGCTTGAGCGCCACGTCGAAGTGCGGAGCCTCGATTATCCAAAAGCCACCCAAAAACTCCTTCGATTCCAGAAAGGGACCATCGCTGAACACGGGTTCCTCGCCGCGACCGTCGACGACCGTGGCGGTGCCTGGCTCAGCCAGTCCGTCGGCGAAAACCCAGTGGCCCTGGGCGCGAAGCCGCTCGTTGAACGCCTGGACGGCAGCCAGCTCGCTTGCCTGTGCTACTTCGGTGCCGTCGTCGATCACGGAAACCAAGTACTGCATCTGAAAATCATCTCCGCGCTGGGGCGCCTCATCGGCGGCCGCTCACCCCTACTACGAACGGCCCCGCCCCGATCCGACACGACCGCTGACATTTTAGCAGTCGAGGGAGTTTTTTCCTGATCCGACTCCAGTGCGCGTCAGCACCGCCACGCCGCTGGGCTCCGCGCCGGCCGGGGAACCTTTCACGCCCTCGCGACTCGGGTGCGCGAGACCATGAGAAATTTCATCTTCGGCGTGTTGGGTTTTGCGACTTTGGTGGCGCTTGTGGCGGTGCTGTGGCCACGGAACGGAGCGCCTCCGACCGCGAATGCCGTGTAATTTCTCTTATATTAACGCATGGTCAAGCGCATTTCGGAGCACCCCGGAGTGTCACGTGAGTGCGGTAAACGTGGCGCCTTACGCCCTTGGCGCCCGCCTAGTGTTTGGTCGCCCTAGTCTCTCGGGGACCGTCTATGTCGCGGACCGCGATTTGAAGCAGGCCCTTCGCAACAGATCGGACCTGACGGGCAAGCTCACCGCCCAAAATCCGATCGAGGTGCCCGGAGTCGTGGCCCTCGCCACCGACGTGCCGGTAACACCTACGCCGCCACCGAGCGCGAGACCTTTGTTACGGCCGATGGCATGACCACCACGTCCCTGGGCATGCCCCTTCCCTTGCGCGGCTCGATGCGAGTGTCCGAAGATTACGGCGCTGACCAGTCGCTTAGAGAGCCGTTACCTGCAACTCAAAGCAAGGAACCTCCTATGACAGCGACGCTCGCGGCCTCCATGCACTCGGTGTTCGTATCGCCGTTCAACCCGTATCAGTCG
>Ga0068855_100005653_pt1 | contig 15265 bp, 18 predicted proteins | sample KBSCornC52_FD_66592 | JGI IMG/M metagenome (GOLD analysis project Ga0068855, IMG submission 66592) | Corn rhizosphere microbial communities from Kellogg Biological Station, Michigan, USA - KBS Corn C5-2 | ecosystem: Host-associated > Plants > Roots > Rhizosphere > Soil ...
GAGGCTTCCCCCTCCCGCGTTGGGGTTGTACACGCGGAAGGAGAGCTTCCGGCCCCAGGCGTCGATCGAATCGTCGTGGCGGAGCCCGATCGTGCGCCACGGGATGGTGCCCGTGTTGTTGCCGCATTGGCCGCCGGCCGGGGGCACCTCGTCGCCCGTATCCTGAAAGGGATCCGCGGGACAAGGCAGGCGCAGCGCCGTGGACGTGTACTGCTCGACGGCGGTCGCGGCGAGCGCCAGCTTCGCGCGGGTCTCGTTCGCGCTCGCCACCTCGTCGGTCCCGCGCTGGAACATGATCACGGCGCCGATCGCGGCGAACGCGAGCAGCAGCACGATGACCACGAAGAGGCCGCTGGCGCCTCGCTGCGAGTGCGCCATGTCAGTGCGCGCGCGGCCCCAGGCCCGCCTTGTTGATCACCGTGAGGACCGTCGGGCGCGAGACCACGTCGTCGAAATGCGTGGCGCCGGGGCCATCGGAAATGCTGTCGTCGACGTAATAGCCCGCCACGGCGTACGCCGCATTGGCGTAGTTCTTCTGCTCCTCGGTGCCGTCCACGGTCGTGGTGGCCGAAAGCTGGCCGCTCGCGAGGTAACCGCCGCCGCCGCTCGAGCCCGCGCTCACGACGACATAGGCCGCACCGGTATTCGGCGCGGCGGCGGGATCCATGATGGTGACGCCGGCCACGTTATGGACGGTGAGGCCGCGAGCGGTCAGGAAGGTCGCGGGCGGGGTACACGAGGTAAGCGTTGCGTTGGTGCATGCCGTGTTGCAGGCCTTCGGCCCGGCCGCCGCTTCCGTACCCGCCGGGTCGCACCACGACATGTCCATGCCGCCGTCCGCGGCGAGCGCCGGCTGCACGCGGTACGTGAGCCGGTGGTTCCAGCCGTCCGTCGCATCGGGCTCGGAAAGGCCCAGGGAGCGCCATGGGACCACGCCGCCCGCCTCGTTCGTCGTGCATCCCGCGCCCAGCGTGCGCGCCGTCTCGAGGCCGGCTTTGTTGTCCGCCGAGAGGAGCGTCCCGTCCGCCGGGCACGGCAGGCGCTTCTGCTGCATGACGAACTGCACGATCGCGATATCGATCGCCGCCATGCGCGTCGTCGTGACCGAGAGCTTCTGGCTCGCCGTGAGCGCCCTCGTGATCCCGGCCGCCATGGTGATGACCACGCCCAGGATGAAGAGCACCACCACGATCTCGATGAGCGTGAAGCCGCGCGGGCGGCACGGCGCGGATCGGCGGGTACGGGGCTCCATGGCGGGTAAATGATACCGCCCCTCCCTCCCTGGGAGGGAGGAACCGACGCGCGGCGGTTAACGCGGTATCAGCGGCGGTGCCGGGAACGACGGAGGAGCTAGGCCAGCACCATCCGCACGACGTCGAGGCCCTCGGCGTAGGGCACGCCGATGATCCGGCCCTGGACGTGGGCATGCTCGCGGTACATCTCGGTGTCGAGGCCCCGGCCGCTGAACTGGCTCGCGTGGGCCGTGATCGCGTGCATCTTCGCGTCGATCGTCTCACTCACGTCCACGTAGGCGCGTGGGTGGAACGCGATCGGGACCGGCCGGCAGTTGGTCGGGTGGTAGGAGAAGAAATCGAAGTAGGCGAGGCGCTGCGTCGGCAGGCACGCGTTGTACACGAGCAGGTGGTCGTTGTGGAAATCGACGCTGCTGTGGGTGAGGAGCGCGGCCGGCTGGTAGTCGCGGATGAGCCCGTCCAGCATGCCCACGGGCTCGCACGTCTTGATGTCCTCCAGCCGCTTGGGACCGTCGTCGAGCAGGACCTTCAGCTCGCAACCCAGGATCTCGGCGCCGCGCTTCGCCTCCGCGTTCCGCACGTCGAAGTCCTTCGGGATGGACGCGATCACCATCACGACCCGCGCGCCGCAGCGCTGCAGCTTCGCGAGCGTGCCGCCGATCCCGATCTCGAGATCGTCGGGATGCGCCCCGACCGCGACCACGGTCTTGCCGGCATACCGGTGGGGCAGCGACTGCGCCGCCGGACGGACTTCGGTCTCGCACGCTCGCTTCATGGCATCCTCGGGGACCCGTCCAGCCAGGCGGGCGTCTTGTACAGGTGCAGCGTGAAGTCGTTGGGAAGGTAGTTGTGGTCCAGGCGCACGGCGGGCGTGAGCGCCAGCGCGGCCTCGAGCGCCTTCGGCGGCTCCACGTAGATCCGGCCCTCGGCGTGCTTCTCGTGACACGCGCTCAGGAAATTCACGGCGAGCCCCACGCGGCACCACGCGAACATGCGCTCGAGCGTGGGCACGATCCGCTCGCGACCCCCGGGGGAATCGAGCCCGAAAAGCCCGCTCGCCACCACGTAGTCGTAGGGCTGGTCCGGCTCGTGGTCGAGCACGTCCCCGGCGACGAAGCGCCCCGCGCCGGACGGGAAGCGCTCCTCGCAGCGCTCGACCATCGGCTCGCACACGTCGAGGCCGGTGTAGAGCGGGTGGATATCGCGCTCGACGAGGAAGGCAAGGAAGTCGCCGAAGCCGCAGCCCACGTCCAGCACGCGGCGCCCGGAGAAGTCGCCCAGGGCGAGGAGCGCCTCGAAGCGTTTCTCTTGCGACGACTTGTTGCGGAAGCCGAGGCCGCGATAGTCGAAGCCGAAGCGCCGGACCTTGTCCTCGTACCAGCGCGCGGCATGCTCAGGCTGCGAGGAGTGCATCGCGTCCCACCGCCCGTTGCCAGACGATCTCGCGGCTGCGCGGGCCGCAATTGAAGAGGAGGTCGAGCGCGGAGAGCCCGGGGAGGAAAGGTCCCGCCCCGCATTGCGGGTACTGCGGCGGGCGGAAATCCTGCCATTCCACGCCCATGCCGACCGCCGAGAAGGCGGCCTTGTCCAGGTACTCGCGCGAGCCGCCCATGCCGCCCAGGAACGCGGTGGCGCCCACCCTGCGGCAGATGTCGAGGAGGAGCCCCGAGCGCTGGCCCTCGACGGGGAGCTCGGAGCTGCGAACCAGGGGCGTGCGGATCTCGAGCGCGTCGCGCACGAGCTCGAGCGTGGCGATGTTGAGGTCGACCAGCTTCTCCCAGTGCGCCTCCAGGATCTCCCGCAGCCGCGGCGCGTACGTCTCGAAGTACGGCGCCTTGCGGTAGGCGTAGCGCAGGGTCATGAAGCTCTTGGGACCCCACCCGCGCGGGCCCTCGCCCTGGGTGTTGTCCACCTGCTTCTCGACGATGCGCTCCTTCTGCGAGACCTGCACCACCGGAACGGTGAGCCAGCGCGCCTCGTCCTCCAGGCGGATCAGCGTCCGGTTCTGGTAGTTCCGCCGCTCGAACTGGACGTGGTCCAGGAGGACGAAGAGGTCCGCGTTCACCATGCGGTCGAAATATCCCAGCCACGGCAGGAAGTTCGGCTGGTGGATGGCGACGAGCATGCGAGCCTTTCGGAAAGTCGATGGCTGCAGGCTACAAATCCATTCTTTCCGGCCATGGGTTCTCCCATGGTCTGGATGGACCAGGGATTGGCTGTCGGCCGCCAGCGCTGTCGTATTCGTCCGGAAATACAGTGTCGGAAGGTCTTACATCGCCGGTCGATCCATGGCTACTCCTCCCGCTCCCAGCCTCCATGCGCTCGAGGGCTCGCGCGTCCCGGTCCTCCTCCTGGGCGGCGTGAACCTCGTCCGGTGCCTGGGCCTCGCCGGCATCCCGGCGATCGTGGCCTCGCCCGATCCCACGGAGCCTGCGTTCGCCTCCCGGTATTGCCGGGGCTCGGTCGTGATCCCGCCCTACGACCACCCGAAGGCGGTGAACCGCCTGCTCGCCCTGGGCGAGAAGCTCCGCGCGATCGCGGGCCGCAGGATTCCGCTCATGTGCGGGAGCGACGACGCGCTGAAGCTCCTCTGCGCCCATCGCGACCGGCTCCAGCGCCATTTCGTGATGCTGCTGAACGAGCCCGCCGTCGCAACCGCCCTCATCGACAAGGAGCGCTTCCAGGCCCTCGCGGCGAAGCGGGGGCTGCCGGTGCCGCGCGAGTTCCGCTGGGACGGGAAGGGTGCGCTGCGCCTCGCCGGGGCCGAGGTGGAAGTGCTGGTGAAGCCCAAGACCAAGGTCGACTGGCACGACTCGCACCTGCACGACCGGCTCTTCGGCGCGGGCGGCAAGGCCCGCATCTTCGCGAATGGACAGGAAGCGATGGCCGACCCCGGCGTCGCGCACTTCCGCGAGCAGCTCGCGTTCCAGGAATACATCCCCGGAGACGACCGCTCGCTCTGGTCGTACCACGGCTTCGCCGACGAGCACGGAAAGGTGCTCGCCGCCTTCGTCGGCCGGAAGATCCGCACGGACCCGCCGCTCACGGGCGAGAGCGCGTTCATCGAGATCGCCGAAGACGCCGCGCTCGGTGCGCTGGGCCGCGAGATCGCCGCGCGGCTTCCGCTGCGCGGGGCGTTCAAGATGGATTTCAAGCAGGACCCGCGCGACGGCCGGTGGCTCCTCCTGGAGATCAACGCGCGCTTCAACCTGTGGCATTACCTCGGCGCGCGCAATGGGCTGAACCTGGTCCAGGTCGCGTACGACTATCTCCTCGACCGCGTGCGCCCCCGGGCGCCCGCCGCGGCGACCACCTACCGCTGGCTCTCGCTCGAGCTCGACTGGCGCGCCTGCCGGGCGCTCCGCAAGAGCGGCGAGCTCACGTTCGGCCGCTGGATCGCCTCGATCGCGCTCTCGCGGAACGTCTTCGACCTCTTCTCGTGGAGCGATCCGGGCCCCTGGATCCGGTTCTGGCGCCTGCGGGTCGCGCGGCGCGTGAGCCGCGTCTCCAGGCGCCTCTTCACCCGCGTACGCCAATGGCGATCTACGGCGTCCTAGGCGACATCCACGGCAACCGCGAGGCGCTCGCCGCGGCGCTCGAGCGCCTTGGCGACTTCCGGATCGGCCAGCTCCTCTGCGTGGGCGACCTCGTGGGCTACAACGCGGACGGCGATGCGTGCGTGCGCATGCTGCGCGAGCGCAAAGCGCTTTGCATCGCCGGAAACCACGACCTCATCGGCACCGGGCGCCTCGGGTTCGAGCGCTGCTCGAACAAGGCGATGCACTCGCTCAAGCGCACGCGGCGGGCACTCTCCCCCGAGACGGCGCGGGAGCTGCGGATGCTGCCGTCCCACCGCGCGATCGAGGGCTTCATCCTCCTCACCCACGGCGGAGTGCGCGACGTGCAGCAGTACATGACGCAGCCGCGGCACATCGCCGAGAACGCCGCGTACCTCCGCCACGACTTTCCGCGGGCGCGCGTCTGCTTCTTCGGGCACACGCACGAGCAGCGCGTCTACGAGGTGGACGGGGAGGCGGTGCGCGAGCCGGGGGGCGGCGACGCGATCCGGCTGCGCGACGATCGCCTCTACTTCGTGAACCCCGGATCGGTGGACGCCTCCCGGAAGCGCGCGCACAAGCTGGCGGAGCTCGCCGTCTTCGACAGCGAGCGCCTCGAGCTCCGATTCCTGCGCGTGCCCTACGACGACGCGGCGACCGAATCGAAGGCGGCGGCCCAGGGCTACCGCATCGACCGGTGGCGCGATCGCCTCTACGACCTCCAGCGGCGGGTGATCGGCCCCCGCCAGCAGGACAACGCCTAGCGCGCGCCTCCCATCCCTACGAGCCCGGATTCTCGCCGCGGGCCGCCTCGCGCGCGGCCTGCCGCTGCCTCGCGGTCGCATGCGACGCCTTCGCATGCTGGCGCCGGCGCTGCTCCGCACGGCGTTCCTTGAGCGCCTTGTCCCGGGCCACATACGTGCCGACGGCGCAGCCCGCCGCCGCGCCCAGCAGCGCGTGGTTGCCCAACAGGTGCCCGCCGACGCCGCCCGCGGCGCCCCCCACCAGGCATCCCCTTTCGTTCTTGCCGAGGGCATGGCCCGTGAGCGGCGCGGCGGCGAAGGCGAGCGCGGCGAGCCCTGAAACGATCTTCACGTTCATGATCGTGTCCTCATCCGAGTCACCAGCCCAGCGTCGCGCGCGGGCGCGAAGGCGTCCAGCGGCGCGGGCCGCGCCGATGCGTGGGAAGATCCGGACGTGGAAAGCGCGATCGCCGCGTAGGAAGGCGGCGACAGGGGAAGCTAGTCGTCCCCGACGGCGGCCGCGATGGGCTCGTCGATGTGCGTGAAGATGGTGTTGGTCGACTCGAAGAAGAAGCCGCCCTCGAGGAGCTTCGCGTCGACGATGCGCGCGGACGTGGAGATCGGGCGGCAGCCGTCGAGCATCGCGATCGCCTCGAGAGTCCCCAGCATGTGGCGCGGGCTGATCTCGCGGCCGTCGGCGACCCGGCAGAAACGATAGACGGTGACCTTCGTGCTCACGCGCGCTCCCGCGAAGGAATGGCAGGCATTATCGCACCTGCCGTACCGAAGGATGTAGGAATTATCCTACAAACGCGGGATGATCTATCGCACTCTTTCCCGGCTTCGCAGCGTCGTGAGGTAGCGCAGGCGCGACGCGGCCGCGCCCATCGTGAGCGACATTTCACGCAGCAGCTGGCCGTCCGGCGAGGTCGGATGGGCCTTCAGCTCGGCATGGGCGGCGAGGACCGCGCGCACGGCGATCTCCTCCGAGCCGGAAAGCGGGATCGCGCCCACCGCGAGCGGGAGGACCGCAAGCTGCTCGGGCCGCCAGGCGGCGAGATAGGCCCGGACGATGTGCACGAGCCGGTCCAGGTCGGTCGCCATCCGGATCGGTCGCTCCCAGTCCGCGTATCGCACGCTCGCCGCGACCGGAATGGGCGTCAGCGCGCAGGCCGCAGGGGAATCTTTCGGGCTCATGGTGTGGCGAGTTTGTGGCTTCCGGCGGGCGAGCGATGCCAGCGATGCACGCGCCGGGACGTCGGAGAGCTCCTACTTCGGGGCCGGGAAGGAAAACTGGCGGAGAGGGTGGGATTCGAACCCACGGTCCCCCCAAAGGGGGACAACAGATTTCGAGTCTGCCGCATTCGACCACTCTGCCACCTCTCCGGCGACGCTCGAAGGACGGAAATTCTAGCAGCTTTGATAAGCTTCCCCGTTTCGACGCCGAGATCCGCATGCGCATTCCCGCCTGGACCCCGCAATCCGCGCCCCGCGACCCGAAGCTCCTCGAGGCGATCCTCGCGCGGCGTGGGGGCAAGTTCCTGAACCTGGACCTCGTCCTCCTCTGGAGCGAGCCGCTCGCGCGCGGCTGGAACGCGCTCCTGGGCGCGGTGCGCCGCGAATTCGCGGTCGACGCGCGCGTGAAGGAGATCGCGATCTGCACCGTCGCGCGCCTCACCGGCGCCGAGTACGAGTTCACGCACCATTGGCCCGAGTACGTGAAGGCGGGCGGGAACGATGCGCTCCGCGCGAAGCTCGCGGACCCGGCGCGCGCCTCGGAGGACCGCGCGTTCACCGACGACGAGCGGCTCGCGATGCGCTACGCCGTCGCGATGACGAGCTCGGTCGCGGTGCCCGAGAACCTCTTCGGCGACCTGCGGCTGCGCTGGTCGGAACCGGAGGTGGTCGAGCTCACGGCCGCCATCGCCGCGTACAACATGGTCGCGCGCTTCCTGGTCGCGCTCGAGGTGGAGAACGAGCGCAAGCCCTGAACCCGCATGGCGAACCCGAAATACGACGAGCAGTCGATCAAGGTCCTGAAGGGCCTGGAGCCGGTGCGCGCGCGTCCCGGCATGTACACGCGCACGGACAGCCCGCTCCACATCATCCAGGAAGTCATCGACAACGCGGCGGACGAGGCGCTGGGCGGGCACGCGACGCACATCGACGTGACGCTCCACGCGGACGGCTCGGTGAGCGTCGCCGACGACGGCCGCGGCATCCCCGTGGGCCCCCACCCGGTCGAGAAGGCGCCGACCGTGGAGGTAGTCTTCACGCGGCTCCACGCAGGGGGCAAGTTCGACAAGAAGGGCGGCGGCGCGTACGCCTTCTCCGGCGGGCTGCACGGCGTGGGCGTCTCGGTCACCAACGCGCTCTCGAAGCGCCTCGAGGTGCGCGTGAAGCGCGAGGGCGCCGTGCACGAGATCGTCTTCGCGGGCGGCGAGGTGGAGGCGAAGCTTCGCAAGGCGGGCAAGGCCGGGCCGCGCGAGACCGGAACGTGGGTGCGCGCGTGGCCGGATCCGAAGTATTTCGACACCCCGCGGGTCAAGCGCTCGGAGCTCGAGATGCTGCTCCGCGCGAAGGCGGTGCTCCTCCCGGGCCTGCACGTGACGCTCGCGGACGAGGCCGCGAAGGACAAGCGCGAGTGGAAGTACGAAGGCGGCTTGAGCGCGTACCTGCGCGAGCGGATCGAGGACGCGGGCGGCTACGTGAGCCCGATCTTCGCGGGCGAATCGTATTGCGGCCCGGACGATGCGGTGTTCGCCGAAGGGGAAGGCGCGGCATGGGCCCTCGCCTGGGCCGAGGCGGGCGGCGAAGGCGAGTCCTTCGTGAACCTGATTCCCACGGCCCTGGGCGGCACGCACGAGGCGGGGCTGCGGAACGCCGTCTTCGAATCGGTGAAGGAATTCTGCGAGCACCACGAGCTCCTCACGCGCGGGGTGAGCCTCCAATCGGAGGACGCCTGGAAGCCGCTTCGCTACGTCCTCTCCGCGCGCCTCCTCGATCCGCAGTTCCAGGGGCAGACCAAGGAGCGCCTTTCCTCCCGCGACGCGGTGAAGCTCATCGCCTCGCGCGTGAAGGACCCGCTCGACGCGTGGCTGAACCAGAACGTCGAGGAAGGAAAGAAGATCGCGCAGCTCGCGATCAACGCGGCCACCGCCCGGCAGAAAGCGGGGAAGGTGGTCGAGAAGCGCCGGGGAAGCGGTGTGGCGATCCTTCCCGGCAAGCTCACCGATTGCGAATCGCAGGACATGACGCGAAACGAGGTCTTCCTGGTCGAGGGCGACTCCGCGGGCGGCTCGGCCAAGCAGGGGCGTGACCGCCTCTACCAGGCGATCCTGCCGCTCAAGGGCAAGGTCCTCAACACCTTCGAGGTGGACGCGAAGGAGCTCTACGCCAACACCGAGGTGCACGACATCGCGGTGGCGCTCGGCATCGATCCGCACGAGCCGGGCGCGGCGGACTCGGTGCTCGAGAACCTCCGCTACGGCAAGGTCATCATCATGGCGGACGCGGACGTGGACGGCTCGCACATCCAGACGCTCCTCCTCACCCTCTTCTATCGCCATTTCCCGAAGCTGATCGAGAAGGGGCACGTCTTCATCGCGCAGGCGCCGCTCTACTCGATCCGTGTCGCGCCCCACGGCAAGGTGAAGTCGGAGCGGCGCCTCTATGCGCTGGACGACGCCGAGCTCGACATGACGATCGAGAAGCTGAAGGACGAGGGCGTGAAGGACGGCATGATCCACGTCGGCCGCTTCAAGGGCCTGGGCGAGATGAACCCGGAGCAGCTGCGCGAGACCACGATGCATCCGGACACGCGGCGCCTGATCGAGATGCGGCTCGCGGAGGCGGAGCGCGAGGGCGCGCAGGGCGTCTTCCGGCTCCTCATGGCGAAAGGCGAGGCCGCGGGCCGGCGCGCCTGGATGGAGGAGAAGGGCCACCTCATCGAGGCCGACATATGAGCACGGTGAAGGCGAAGGCCCGCCGCGCGAAAGCCGGCGACGCGACCGGCGACCTCTTCTCCCCGCCGCCCTCCCCGCCGCGCGGCGGCGGCGCCGAGCCTCCGCAACGCACGCCCGAGAATCCCTCGCTCTCCGAGTTCGCGGAGCGCGCCTACCTCGCCTACGCGATGAGCGTGGTGAAGGGCCGGGCCCTCCCCTCCGTCGAGGACGGCCAGAAGCCGGTGCAGCGCCGCATCCTCTACGCGATGCGGGAGATGGGGAACCGGCACGACGCCCCCTTCAAGAAAAGCGCGCGCATCGTGGGCGACGTGATCGGCAAGTTCCACCCCCACGGCGACGTCGCGGTCTACGACGCGGCGGTGCGCATGGCGCAGGACTTCACGCTGCGCTACCCGCTGATCCAGGGCCAGGGCAACTTCGGCTCGCGCGACGGCGACAGTCCCGCGGCGATGCGCTACACCGAGGTGCGGCTCACCGCTTTCGCCGAGCACGTCCTCCTCTCGGAGCTCGATCGCGGGACGGTCGACTTCGTCGAGAACTACGACGGCTCGTTCCAGGAGCCGCGGGTCCTTCCCGCGCGGCTGCCGCTCGTGCTCCTGAACGGCGCCTCGGGCATCGCGGTCGGCATGGCCACCGAGATCCCGCCGCACAACCTGCGCGAGGTGGCGGAGGCGTGCGCCCTTACGCTCGAGGCGGGCGAGGACGGGAAGGCCGTCGTGCGCGGCATCAAGGGTCCGGATTTCCCCGGCGGCGGGCAGATCATTTCCTCGCGCGACGAGATCAAGCGCGCCTACGAGACGGGGCGCGGGAGTGTCCGCGTGCGCGCGCGCTGGAGCGTGGAGAAGCTCGCGCGCGGGCAGTACCGCGTGGCGGTCCACCAGCTGCCGCCCAACACGTCGGCCGCCCGTGTGCTGGCCGAGATCGACGAGCTCGTGAACCCGAAGGCCAAGGCGGGGAAGAAATCCCTCACGCCGGACCAGCTCGCCCTCAAGAACGCGACCCTCGCCCTCCTCGAGAGCCAGCGCGACGACTCGGACGGGGAGCATCCCGTGCGCATCGTGTTCGAGCCGCGCACGAGCAAGGTCGAATCGGAGGAGCTCATGCAGTTCCTCCTCGCGCACACCTCGATGGAATCGAACGTGCCGTTGAACCTGGTCGCGATCGGCGGGGACGGGCGGCCGCGCTCGTTGAGCCTGGCCGACGCGATCGCCGACTGGGCGCGCTACCGGCTGCAGGTGCTCGAGCGGCGCCTGCGGCACCGGGCGGACGAGGTGGCGGACCGCGTCCACATCCTCGACGGCCGGATGATCGCCTTCGTCCACATCGACCAGGTGATCAAGGTGATCCGGAACGCGGACGAGCCCAAGCCGGAGCTCATGAAGAGGTTCTCGCTCTCGGAGCGGCAGGCCGAGGACATCCTCGAGATACGCCTGCGCCAGCTGGCACGCCTGGAGGGCATCCGGATCGAGAAGGAGCTGGCGGAGCTCCGGAAGGAGGGCGGCGCGTTGAAGAAGCTCCTCACCTCGCCCGCGGAGCGAAGGAAGCTCGCGGCGAAGGAAGTCCGCGAGGACGCGCAGCGCTTCGGGGACGCGCGCCGCACGGTGATCGAGGAGGCCGAGCGCATCACGATCTCGATGGTGGAGACCGTGGCCGACGAGCCGGTCACCGTGATCCTCTCCCGGAACGGGTTCCTGCGCACGCGCTCCGGGCACGGCATCGATCGCGCGGCGCTCACGTGGAAGGAAGGCGACGCGGAGCTCGCGATCCGGGAGACGCGCACCGTCCATCCCGTGATCCTCTTCGGCGCGAACGGCCGCGTCTTCAACGTGCGTGCCTCGGACATTCCGGGCGGCAAGGGCGACGGCGTGCCGGTCTCCTCGCTCGCGGAGACGGCGGGCACGGCGATCGTGGGCATGCTCTCCGGCCCGGCCGAGACCGCGGTGCTGCTGGGCACCTCGGGCGGCAACGCGCTCCGCGCCCGGCTGGAAAGCTTCGTGACGCGCATCCGCGCGGGGAAGCAGTTCGTTTCCATCGACGAGGGCGAGGCGCTCCTCCCGCCGGTCGCGATTCCGCCCGAGGCCACGGAGGCGGCCGCGCTTTCCGGCGAGGGACGCGTCCTCGTCTTCCCGCTGGACGAGGTGAAGGAGCTCGCGGGCGGCGGCAAGGGCGTCATGGCCATCCGCCTCCACGAGGGCGAGAAGATGCTGGGCATCGTCCCGGTCCACGGCGAGCTCCGGATCGCCGCGGTCAGACGGGGCGAGAAGCGGACCACCCTCACCGTAAGCGCGGGCGCGCTCGAGCACTATCGCGGCGCGCGGGCCCGCAGCGGCCGCGTCCTGCAGCCCTCCTTCAAGCGGGTGGAGGGGTTCGAATGAGGGGCCTCGCCTGACAAGTCCGCCGGAGGGGGCTTGAAACCTGCCGCGTCCTCCCCAAATCCCGTAACCGTGGGACGCGGGCGGCCTCCCCGGCCGCCGCCCCCGAGGTGGAAGGGCCGCCCCATCGCCGGCGCGCCCTTCCGAACGTGGACCGACTGACAGGAGTGAGCGAACCATGTATCCCTCGCTGACGAGGTTTCCTGGCGACCTTTTTCCGGAATTCGAAGCGCTCCAGCGCCAGGTGGAGCAGCTCCTCGACGGCCGCGGCTGGCCGTCCAGCATCCGTGCCGCGACCCGCGGCGCCTTCCCGGCCGTGAACGTGGGCACCACGGCCGACGCGGTGGAGATCTACGCCTTCGTGCCCGGGCTCGACCCCGCCGGCATCGACGTGTCGCTCGACAAGGGCCTCCTCGTGATCAGCGGCGAGCGCCCGGCCGAGCTGCCGGAGGAATCGGAGCAGGTGACGATCTACGCGGACGAGCGCTTCGCGGGCTCCTTCCGGCGGGTGATCTCGCTCCCGGAGGACGCGGACGCCTCGCGCGTGGACGCGAGCTGCCGCGACGGCATCCTCAAGGTCGTCGTGCCCAAGCGCGAGTCGGCGAAGCCGCGGCGCATCGAAGTGAAGGAACTCGCGGCGGCCTGAAGGCGCCGCCCATCGCAACGGAGGATGGAAATGGATACCCAGCAAGCCCCCGCCAGGCGCGGGACCGAAGCCCCGGCGCTGCTTCCGCCGGTGGACATCGTGGAAGACCAGAGCGGCATCACCGTGAAGGCGGACCTCCCCGGCGTCTCGCGCGAGAGCCTGGCGATCCACGTGGACGGCGAGACCCTCACCGTCGAGGGCACCGTGGCGCTCGGCGAGCCGCAGAAGATGGAAGCGGTCTACGCGGAGATCCGCGTCGCGCGCTACCGGCGCAGCTTCGTGCTCGGTCGCGACCTCGACACCGAGCGGATCGACGCCGCGATGAGGAACGGCGTCCTCACCCTGCACGTGCCGAAGCGCGAGCAGGCGAAGCCGCGCCGCATCCCGGTGAAGACGGCCTGAGGCCTGGCGCAAAAAAGAAAAAGGCCGGCGAAGCCGGCCTTTTCCCAGTCCCGACGCGCTTAGAGGCAGAACGGGCACGCCGCCTGGACGACGGTTGCGACGGCGGCGAGCAGCACTCCGGCTGCAAGCGCGATTTGGCGGGCCTTGTTCAAGGATCACCTCCTTTCCGACGGGTTGGACGAGCCATTATTCTACCGTCGGAGGGAAGGCTTCGGCGCGTCTCAACTGCCGCAGCATGCCGCCGGGGCGGGCGCTTTCGCGCCGGGGGCGCAGCACGCGCCCTCCCCTTCCTTCTCGCCGGCGCCGTCGTAGAACGGCACGGTGCCCAGGCTCTGGAAGGATTCCCACGGCACGCCCGCCGGGTCCGTCACCCAGTACTTGTCGGAGCGCGCGTAGCAGCAGGAGACGTTCTTCTCCTCGGTGATGCCCGCGTCCGCCGCCTGCAGGCGCGCGTGGATGCCTTCCAGCTCCGCAGAATCGTCCACCTGGAACCCGAGATGGTTGATTCCCGAGGTATCACCTCGGTGCGAGATGGCGAAGTTCACGCGCGGATCGTCCAGCATCCATTTCGCGTAGTCGTCCTTCCGCACGGACGGCTCGGCGCCGAAGAGCGTGGAGTAGAAGCGGATGGCATCCCCCAGGTCGGGGACGGCGACGTGCACGTGGAAGCGTTTCATGGCGATGCTCCTCAGGAAGTGGACTTCTGGCCGCGACGGTGCCGGGAGCGCGCCGGGCCGCAGCAGCCCCCGCCGTCGCGCGCGCAGCAGTTCTCGGTGAGATAGGCGAGGAGGCGGTTCATCGTCTCGTAGCTCGCCGAGTAGTAGATGTAGCGGCCTTCCTGGCGCGTGGCGACGAGGCCCGCGTGGGAGAGCTCCTTCAGGTGGAACGAGAGCGTGGCCGGGGCGATCCGCAGCGATGCGCCGATCTCGCCCACCGAGAGCCCCGTCGGGCCCGCCTCCACGAGCAGCCGGAAGATGAGGAGGCGCGACTCCTGGGCCAGGGCTGAGAGCGAGGCGACGGCGGCTGTGGCATTCACGATTCGATAATACTCGAATCATCGAATAATGCCGAATAATGCAAGGAGGCGCCTCCCAGGGCCGGGCGGCCCCCTGCCTACGACCCGTGGATCCGGTTCCCCTGCGCGTCGATCACGGGCTCTCCGTCCTCCTTGGCGAAGGCGCCGCGCTGACGGTCCGGGAGGATGTCCAGCACGAGCTCCGAGGGGCGGCAGATCCGCGCGCCGAGCGGCGTCACGACGATGGGCCGCTCGATGAGGATCGGGTGCGCGGCGATCGCGTCGAGGAGCGCCTCGTCGGTCAATGCAGGATCGTCCAGGCCCAGCTCGTCGTAAGGCGTGCCCTTGCGGCGCAGCACGTCGCGCAGGCGAATGCCCATCTGGCCCACGAGCTCCAGGAGCCGCTCGCGGCTGGGCGGATCCTGCAGGTATTCGATGACATCCGGCTCCGCGCCGCTGTTGCGGATCAACGCCAGCGTGTTCCGCGAGGTCCCGCACTTCGGGTTGTGGTAGATGGTGATCTTCGTCATGGCGCGCGATGTTTTCCCGGAAACACGATTATGCCGAAGCCCCGATTCCGATAAAATGCGCGGCTCATCGGGGGGGTCTGCGCTCTCCGGAGCACCTGTGGAATCCCTCCTCATCTCGACCGGCGTCGTCGCCCTCGCGGAGATCGGCGACAAGACCCAGCTCCTCGCGTTCATCCTCGCCGCGCGCTTCAAGAAGCCGCTGACGATCATCGCCGGCATCTTCACGGCGACGATCGTGAACCATGGCCTCGCGGGCGCCCTGGGCGCGTGGATCACCGCGACCGTGAGCCCCGCGGTGCTTCGCTGGGTGCTGGGCCTCTCGTTCATCGGCATGGCCGCGTGGACGCTCGTCCCGGACAGGATCGAGGACGAGGAGGCGGCGCTCGCCAAGGGCTTCGGGATCTACGGCGCCACCGTGGTCACGTTCTTCCTGGCCGAGATGGGCGACAAGACGCAGCTCGCCACGGTGGCCCTGGCCGCGCACTACGGCGAGCCCGTGCTGGTGGTGATCGGAACCACCCTCGGGATGCTCCTTGCCGACGTCCCGGCCGTGCTCGTGGGCGGCAAGCTCTCCGCGAAGATCCCGATGAGGCTCGTGCATTCCATCGCGGCCGCCATCTTCGCCGTGCTGGGAATCGCCACGCTGCTCGGCATGGCCAAGGGACTCGGGATCTGAGGGCCCATGCGATAATTTCCGCGCAGCGCCCCGGTAGCTCAGTGGATAGAGCGGCCCCCTCCTAAGGGGCAGGTCGCACGTTCGATTCGTGTTCGGGGCGCCACTC
>Ga0068855_100005655_pt1 | contig 15264 bp, 11 predicted proteins | sample KBSCornC52_FD_66592 | JGI IMG/M metagenome (GOLD analysis project Ga0068855, IMG submission 66592) | Corn rhizosphere microbial communities from Kellogg Biological Station, Michigan, USA - KBS Corn C5-2 | ecosystem: Host-associated > Plants > Roots > Rhizosphere > Soil ...
GGATTTCCTCGTCGCGCCCGATCACCGGATCCAGCTTGCCGCTTTCGGCGCGACCGGTGAGATCGATCGTGAATTTCTCCAGCGCCTGGCGCTGGTCTTCCGCGTTCTCCGATTGCACGCGCTCGCCACCGCGCATCTTCTCGATCGCGGCTTCCACGTTGGGCTTGTTGGCACCCGCGGCTTTCAGCGCCGCGCCGACTTCGCCCTTGTCTTCCAGGCACGCCAGCACGAACAGCTCGCTCGCGATGAACTGGTCGCCACGCTGTTGCGCCAGCTTGTCGGTGAGATTGAACAACCGGGTCAGCTCGTTGCTGACATTGATGTGGCCTTCCTGCCCATGCACCTGCGGCAGGCGCTGCAGGATTTCGCCGACGCGCTCGCGCAGCAGCGGCACGTTCACACCCGCCTGCGCCAGCATCGGCGCGGTCGAACCACCCTGCTGGTCCAGCAGCGCGGCCAACACGTGCGCGGGTTCCAGCATGTTGTGGTCGCGGCCGACCGCCAGCGATTGCGCGTCGCTGAGTGCCTGCTGGAAGCGGGAGGTGAGTTTGTCGGGGCGCATGGCGATCCCTTGGACGATGAGTGTCGAGCAAGGGAAATGCGGCCGCGTCACGCGGGGTTCAAGCGGTTCTCCCTCTCCCGGTTTCATCATCGGGGAGGGATGCAACACCGGCCACCCCCTTACGCCTTCACCAACCTCTCGATCACCGCCCCGATCCGCTCCGCATCCACGGGTTTGACCAGGTGCTCGTCGAATCCCGCCTGCCTGACGCGTTCGCGATCGCTTTCCTGGCCATAACCGGTCAGCGCGACGATCGGCATGCGTTCCGAACCGGGCGTCCGGCGCAGCCTGCGTGCGACCTCATAGCCGTCCATCACCGGCAGGCCGATGTCCACCAGTGCGATGGATGGCTGGAATTGCCTCACCGCGGCCAGGGCGCTGGCGCCGTCATGGGTAATGTGCGTTTCGAAGCCGAGCTCCTGCAGCAACGCGCCCAGGCTCTCCGCAGCCAGCACGTAATCATCCACGATCAATACCCTGATCGGCTCGGCCCGCCGATCGGCGCGGTGGACCGGCGTGGCCGGGCTGCTCTCGGCAGTCGGCTTGGCGCGCCGCTCCAGCAAGGGCAGCCGTACCACGAACTCGCTGCCGCGATCGCGGCCGGCGCTGCTGGCGCTGACGCTGCCGCCGTGCATCTCGATCAGGTTGCGCACGATCGCCAGACCGAGCCCCAATCCGCCGCGCGAGCGCTCGATGGACTGCTCGTCCTGGGTGAACAGTTCGAAGACGCGCGGCAACAGCGCCGGATCAATGCCGACGCCCTCGTCGCGCACGCGCAATACGACCTCGTTGCCCTCGGCAGCGGCGCTGAAATAGATCGCGCGCCCGCGCGGCGAATACTTTGCGGCGTTGGCCAGCAGGTTCACGACGACCTGCACCAGCCGGCGGCGATCGCCGGAGACGACCAGGCCATCGCGAATCGCGGTGTGCAGCATCTGCCCGCGTTCCTCGAACAGCGGCTGGGTGGTTTCGATTGCCGCCGCGGCGACCTCCGTGATCTGCACGGGCGCGGTTTTCAACTCGACCTTGCCACGCGCGATGCGCGTGACGTCCAGCAGGTCGTCCACCATGTCGGAAATGTAATGCACCTGCTTTTCGATCACGCCGCGTTCGGCGGCCAGTGTGTCGGGCGCGCGCAGCTTCATCAGTTGCAGCGTGGTGACGATGGGCGACAACGGATTGCGCAGTTCGTGGCCGAGCATCGCCAGGAACTCGTCCTTGGCGCGGCTGGCATCGGCCAGCGCCTGTTCGCTGCGCACGCGGTGGGTGACGTCCAGCACCGCGGCCACCAGGGATTTCGGCCTGCCCTGCGCATCGCGCACCAGCGAGACGCTGTTGTGCACCCACACGATCGAGCCGTCCTTGCGGATGTAGCGCTTCTCGATTTCGAATGCCGTACCCTCTTCGCGGCAGCGTTGGAATTGCTCCAGGTTGCCGGGCAGGTCGTCCGGATGCGTGATGTCCTGCATCTTGAGACGCAGGATTTCCTCGCGCGGGTAACCGAGGATTTCGCAATAGCGGTCGTTGGCCGTGATGATGCAGCCGTCGAGATCCGATTCCGCGACCCCGGCGACCATCTGGTCGAACAGGGTGCGATAGCGCTCTTCCGATTCGCGCAGCGCCGATTCCACGCGGATGCGCTCGATCGAGACCCAGGTGCGTTCGGCGACTTCTTCCACCAGCATGACCTCGCCGCGCGCCCACGTCCGCGGCTTGACGGATGCCGCGGCCAGCGCCCACAGGACCTCGCGCCTGCCCCTGCGGACGGGCGCTGCGATGTATGCGCCAAAATCAATGGCCGCGAGCGCCCGTTTGTCCGTCTCCGAAAGCGCCTGGTCGCACGCGACATCGTTGAAGACCAGCGTCTCGGTCTGGATCTTGCGCACCGCCTCGGGGAAATCCGCCAGCCGATAATCGCCGGTGGCCGGCTTCAGGTCCGTCCGCCTGTACTCCGGCCCGACGGTCACCCGGCCCTCGTCCGGATGGAATTCGGCGAAGGAGCAGCGGTCCAGCTGCAAGTGCTCGGCCAGACGCCGGGTGCAGAGCGCGCCGATGGCGGCTTCGTCGGATTGGGCGCGGATTGCATCGCTCAGCTCGAGCAGGAATGCCTGCCGGTCCTCGGTCTCGCGCGCCCTGTGTTCGGCGATCACGCGGGCGGTGGTGTCGGTGCTCATCGCGACGGCGCCGAAAACCGCACCGGAATCGTCGCGTAACGGCGTCCAGCTGAAAGTGAACCAGCAGTCCTGCTCCGGCCTCCACGGCAGGCGATAGCGACGATCCGTGAACAGCCGGGATTTGCCGGCCAGGAAGTCTTCCATCGCGCTTTGGATGTCATCGTCCCAGATATCCGCGAACACCTCGCGGTAGGGCCGCGCCAGCGCCTGCGGATGCCGGCCGCCGAGAATGCGCGCGAAGGCGTCGTTGTACAGCGACAGCAATTCCGGCCCGGCGGCCACGAACACCGGCTGCAATGCGTCCAGCATCAAATCCACGATGCCGCGCAGCCGCTGCGGCCAGGTATCCATCGCGCCGAGCGACGTCTTCGACCAGTCCACCGCCCGGATACGCTCGCGCATGCCGGCGGCAGCCCCGGAGGCACCCGCGGCTTGCGGATCGTGCAGCGGTTGCCGCCCCCTGTTCATCGGTTCGCCCCAACCGAACCAGACCGCCTGGTCTCCGAGTATAGGCGAACTTCCGGCTGACGGCGTCCGCGTGCATACACACCGGCGGCGCTATCATTTTCGGAAGCTTTTCGGTTGGGGAAACGGAGTGAGCGTCATCAGGCTGGAGCCGCATTCATCCGCCGCCGCCCGGGCTGCCTGGGCGGTGCTGAACGTGCTGCAATTGATCTACACGATCGGTTGGACGGCGGCCTGCATTTGCGCCGCGCTGCTGGTGCGACTCGCGGGCGGCGACCGCACCAATCTGCCGCTGCGGATGGCTTCGCGATTGTGGGCTCCGGGCCTGCTGCACGGCGCGATGGCGCGGCTGCGCGTGGAAGGCCTGGAACGGGTTGACTGGTCGCGGCCGCACGTGTTCGTGGCCAACCACCAGTCCATCATTGATGTCTGCGCGCTGTTCCGGGCTTTGCCTGTGCCGCTGCGCTTCGTGCTGAAACAGGAACTGGCCTCGGTGCCTTTCATCGGCTGGTATGCGCGCGCGATGAGCATGGTGTTCATCGAACGCGGCAGGGCGCACAGCGCAGCACGCAGCTTGCAGGCCGCGGCGCAACTGCTGGAACACGGCGCCAATCTGTGTGCGTTTCCGGAAGGTACGCGCAGCCGCGGCGGCGAACTGCGGCCATTCAAGGGCGGCGTATTCCAGGCCGCCATCATCGCGCAAGTACCGGTGGTTCCGGTCATGATCGAAGGTAGCGGCGCAGTACTGCCTCCTTCCGGCTTCCGCGTGCGGCCCGGCACGATCCGCGTGCGCATCGGCGAACCGATCTCCACGCTGGGCCTGCAAGCGCACGATCGTCAGCAGCTCGCGCAACGCGCACACGACGCGGTGGCGCAATTCATGCGCTGAACGGGAACGCCCGCACCTTGTTTGGTCATTCACGGTGATTGCGGCACAATTCGTGGTCGAGTCACTTTGATGGACCGAGGTGTCGGCACCCAACCGCGATCAGTCCGCAGTACTGCCCGCCCCGCCCGCGCCAGGCGCGGACGACGAGTGGGCGCTGTTTCTGGATGTGGACGGAACACTGCTGGATTTCGCCGCGCATCCGCAAGGCGTGCTCGTGGAAGCAAGCCTGCACGACGATCTGGCCTGCCTTCGCGAACGCCTGCGCGACGCGGTTGCGCTGCTGAGCGGGCGCACGCTCGCGCAATTGGACGACCTTTTTGACTGGCGCCGCCACCCCGCTGCGGGGCTGCACGGTAGCCAACTGCGCTTCGCCGATGGACGCAGTTCCGACGACAGCGGCGAGGCGCGCGTGTCCGCGCTGCATGCGCTGGCCGAATCGCGCATCGCCGGCACGCCCGGTGTGCTGCTGGAAGACAAGCAGCAGGCGCTCGCGCTGCACTACCGCAATGCGCCCGGAGAACGCGAATTCGTCGAGCAGCTCGCACAGGAGCTGCAGCGGCAGGCCGGCGGCGATTACACCCTGCAGCATGGCAATCACGTGATCGAACTGAAGCCGGCAGGCACCGACAAGGGCCGCGCGCTCGCGGCGCTGCTCGCCAGCGAGCCGTTTCGCGGCCGCCAGCCGTGGATGCTCGGCGACGACCTCACCGACGAGCATGCGTTCGAGGAAGTCAACGCGCGCGGCGGCGTCAGTGTGGTTGTGGGTGCGCGCCGGCCGACGAATGCCAATTTCGCGCTCGACGATCCGCGCGCAGTGCGCGCCTGGCTGGCGGGATTGGCCAGGCGTACGTAGGGCGGGCCCTGGCCCGCCGCTGCGAAATTATTGAAGGAGCGGCGGGCCGGACCCGTCCTACCCTGATTTCCATCCGCCACAAGGAGTCGGCCGTGGCCAAGACAGCGAAGTCCTCCAGCAAACCGAAGCGGGCCGGATCGAAGGCAGCGCCTTCGAAACCGGCGTCATCGAAGAAGTCGAAGGCGAAGCAGTCCGGCACGGACAGGCTGAAAGCCAAACCGGCCAAGCCGCTTCCGGCAAAGCAGGTCGCCTCGGAACGGGATGCGCACCGGAAGGCCGAGCGCATGCGTTCGCAAACGCAGCAGTCGAATCTGGATCTGGGCATCATCGGCAACGGCACGATCAACGCATTGATAGACGGCCGCGGCCGGATCGTGTGGCACTGCGTGCCGGCGTTCGACGGCGACCCGGTGTTCTGCTCGCTGCTGTCACCGAAGCTCCGCGAGCACGGCTTCTTCGATATCTCACTGGAAAACGAAATCAAGCACGAGCAGTACTACGTGGACAACAGTGCAGTGCTGGCCACGCGACTCACCGCCGAGGATGGCGCGGTGCTCGAGATCACCGACTTCGCGCCGCGCTACAAGCAACATGGCCGCATCTTCCATCCGATGCAGATCCTGCGGCGGATCCGCCCGATCTCCGGTTCGCCGCGCATCCGCATGCGGCTGCGGCCGCTGACCGGCTACGGGGCGCGCGTACCGGAACGCACCTTCGGTTCCAATCATCTGCGCTTCATGCTGGATCCGCTGGTGCTGCGTATCACCACCGACGCGCAATTGCCGATGCTGCGCGACGAATTGCCGTTCCTGCTGGATGGCGAGCTGCACATCGTGATGGGTACGGACGAGACCCTGCACGAATCCCCCGGTCATTATTTTCGCGAAGCGCTGGATGCCACGCTCGACTACTGGCACGAGTGGTCGCGCTATCTCTCGATTCCGGCCGAGTGGCAGGACGCGGTGATCCGCGCCGCGATCACGCTGAAGCTGTGTCAGTACGAGGGCACCGGCGCGATCATCGCCGCGATGACCACTTCCATTCCGGAAGCACCGGACACCGTGCGCACCTGGGACTACCGCTACTGCTGGCCGCGCGATGCCGCGCTGTCAGTGCGCGCGCTGAATCGCCTGAGCGCGACCCGGAGCATGGAAGAGTACATGCGCTACATCTTCAATCTCGCGGTCAAGGACGACCAGATGGCGCCGTTGTACGGCATCCATTTCCAGGACGAGTTGCCCGAGCGCATGGAGACGCACCTGGAGGGCTATCGCGGCATGGGCCCGGTGCGGGTCGGCAATGAAGCGTGGAAGCAGCAGCAGAACGACATCTATGGCAGCGTGGTGCTGGCGGCCACGCAGATGTTCTGCGACCGGCGGCTGGTGGCGCCCGGCGACGAGACGGCGTTCCGGCGGCTGGAACGCTGCGGCGAGTCCGCCTACAAGCTGTTCGACCAACCCGATGCCGGTTTGTGGGAATTGCGCGGACGCAAGTCGGTGCACACTTATTCGGCGGTGATGTGCTGGGTGGCATGCGACCGGCTCGGACGCATTGCCGGCTGGCTGAAACTGGAGGACCGCTCGCGCTTCTGGCATCGCCGTGCCGACCGCATCCGCGCCACGGTGCTGAAGCACGCGGTGCATCCGGACGGCTATTTCGTGGAATCCTTCGGCAGCGAGGATCTGGATGCGAGTCTGTTGTTGCTGGAAGGCCTGCGCTTCATCGAAGCCGACGATCCGCGCTTCATCAAGACCGTGGAGACGATCGGTGAAAAGCTGATGCGCGACGGCTTCCTGCTGCGCTATGCGAAGCCCGACGACTTCGGCGCACCGCAGACCAGTTTCACCATCTGCAATTTCTGGTACGTCGAGGCGCTGGTGGCGATCGGCCGCAAGGACGATGCGCGCGCGCTGTTCGAGAAGCTGCTGGGCATGCGCAATCCGCTCGGCCTGCTGTCGGAGGATCTGGATCCCGCGACGGGCGAGCTGTGGGGCAACTTCCCCCAGACCTATTCGCTGGTGGGTCTGATCAATGCCGCGCGTTCGCTCTCGACCAAGTGGAGCGACGTCCTGTGAGTCCTGCCTCCCCGGGCCGGCTCGTCGTCGTCTCCAACCGCGTGGCGTTGCCCAAGGAGGCGCGCGCCGGCGGACTGGCGGCGGCGATGGAGGCGGCGCTTTCGGAAACCGGCGGGCTGTGGTTCGGCTGGAGCGGGCGGATCGTGCCGCCCAGCGCACGCGAGCTGCGCCAGCAGCGCAACAACGCGATTGACTACGCCCTGCTGGATCTCACCCGCGCCGAATATGACGGCTACTACCTCGGGTTTGCCAATCGAACCCTGTGGCCGTTGCTGCACTTCCAGCCCAACCTGATTGATTACAGTCGCGGGCAGCACGCGCAGTACCTGGAAGTGAATCGCCTGTTCGCCCAGAAGCTGGCGCCACTGCTGCGCGCCGATGATCGCATCTGGGTGCACGATTACCACCTGATTCCGCTGGGCGCCGAATTGCGCAAGCTCGGCGTGGCCAACCGCATCGGCTTCTTCCTGCACGTGCCGCTGCCACCGGCGCAGTTGCTGGCCACCCTGCCCGGCCACGAGGAACTGTTCGCCACCTTCGGGGCCTACGACCTGGTCGGGCTGCAGACGCGCGATGACGTGCGCGCACTCCACGATTATCTGCGCGAGGAGCGGAACGCGGCGATCGGGGCCAAGGGCCGCGTGACCCTGCGCGACGGACGTACTTTCCGCACCGCGGCGTTTCCGATCAGCGTGGATGCCGATCGCATCGCCAGGCAGGCTGCCACCGCGGTGCGCAGCGCCGCCAGCGAGCGCCTGCGGGGCAGCCTGGAAGGGCGCGCGCTGGCGATCGGCGTGGATCGCCTCGATTACTCGAAAGGTCTGCCCAAACGCTTCGAGGCTTTCGGGCACTTCCTGCAGATGCATCCGCATTGGCGCGCGAAGGTTTCCTTGCTGCAGATCGCTCCGCCCTCGCGCCAGGAGGTGCCGGAATACCGCGAACTGCGCACGCGACTGGAACGCATGGCCGGCGCGATCAATGGCCGTTACGCGGAACCGGACTGGGTTCCTATCCGCTACGTCAACCGCAGCTTCCGGCATGCCACACTCGCGGGCTTCTGCCGCATGTCGCGCCTGGCTCTCGTGACCCCGCTGCGCGACGGCATGAATCTGGTCGCCAAGGAATACATCGCCGCGCAGGCGCCGCAGGATCCGGGCGTACTGGTGCTGTCGCATTTCGCCGGCGCCGCGCGCGAGCTCGACGCGGCGCTGTGCATCAATCCCTACGACGCAGACGAACTGGTGAACGCGATCGCGCGCGGGCTCACCATGCCGCAACACGAACGCCGTGAACGCTGGCACGCGATGTTCGCGCACCTGCAGAAGCACGACATCACTGCGTGGCGGAAGAACTTCCTCGCCGCACTCGAAAGCGCATAGCAGCCTGCGCGCAGACTCTCCGCGCGAGCACGCGCGCTCCGCAACTGCGCAGGTGCCTGCGCAGGCGATCAGGCCCTACATCCAATGCGACAGATCCCGCCCGATCAGGCCGGAAAGCCTCTCCACATCCGGGCGCAGCGCGACACGCAATTCCAGATCGCGCGGATCCACCTTGTCACGGCTCGTCTCCAGTTTGCGAATGCCGGAGACGAAACGCCGCCGCATCTCGTACGGAAAGAGCGCGCTCGCCGCCTGCTTGATCTCGGGTCGGCGGTATACGGTGGTGACGAAACGTTCCAGCACGCCGCGCGGGGGCGCTTCGTTGTGGACCCGGAATTCCGGCACGAAGCTCGTGTCCACGTCGAGATAGGACAGGACTTCGCGATACGTCTGCACCGGTCGTGCGCGCAGGTCCTCCAGCAGGACGACCTTGACCCGATCGACTCCGAAAGTTTTCTGGTACCGCTCCACCTGCGAGGCGAAGCTGCACACTCCGGTGTAGTCGAGCCACGCCCGGACGCCGCGCTGCGGCATTCGCCGGCCCACGCGCCGGTCTTCGGTGGCTGCCACGGCCGCGTGGAAATCGGCGATGTCTTCCCGCCCCGCGCGCAGCAGGTGGGAATGGTTGGAGCGCATCTGCTCGACCGGCGGCCGCAGGATGATGAGGATCCGCGCATCCGGCGAGTATTCCCTGATGCGCGCGGGCGCATCGTGCGAATACAGGTAATAGGTGGTCGCATCGCCGCGCCAGCGGTGATGCTCGCTGCCTGCATAGTTCGCAAGATACTGGGGCTCCTCCCTGATGACGATGTCCGAGGGCAGGAGCTCGGGGCAGAAAAACGCCGGCTCCTTGACCCGCCAGTTGGAATTGACCTCGGCCGCCACCGGGAAAAAGATCTGCGGGTGCTGGCGCAGGTATTCGTAGAGCGAGGTCGTGCCGCACTTGGGCGCACCGACCAGGAACAGATTGGGCCTCGCGGCCATGCTGCCTCGCATCGTCTCCCTCCTTGGGTCCAGCCGGGCCGCTTCCGTGTGGCCGAAGATCATCATACGTCAGAGTACCCACCCTGCCGCGTGATCTTTCCTTCACGACGTTCAGCCGCGGTTGACCGAGGGTGGGTCTTCGGGCCGGATCCACCGGACGGGACGCCGCTGCGCACGTCGCCCGGTACGAATAAAAAGCCGCAGCGCGGCATGCTAATGTCGGCCGCTGATTTCATCGAAACCACCCATGTCCTCCGATCCCCAATTCACGATTTCCGCGTCGCCGCGCGAGCTGGAAAATGCCCACCGTTTGATGCGCGAGGGCCGTCTTGCCGAAGCGGAGGCTGCGTTCCGGCGCGTGCTGGAAGCCCAGCCCGAGCAAACCGAAGCGCTGCGTTTTCTCGCCAATGCGGCACTGGCGCGCGGTGCGGCGGGCGAAGCGGTGGACCTTCTGAACCGGGCGGCCGCGGTGGACCGCAACGACATCGGCGTGCTGATGGAACTGGGTGTGGCCTACCGCGCGGCCGATCGCCGCGACGAGTCGCGCTACGTGCTGGAACGCGCATTGCAGGTTGGCAACGGCCGCAACACCACCGCCCGGCTGCTGCTGGCCAACGTGCTGGAGCTCGATCAGCGCCCCGAGTTGGCACTGGCGCATTACTTCCGCGCGATCCTGGATGCGCAGCGCGCCGGCCAGTGGCTGGATGACGGTACGACGGAACCAGGTCTGCGCCAGCTTGTCCGGCACGCAATGCGTTACGTTGCCGACGGGCGACGCGCCCTGTTCGACGCGGCGCTGCAGCCCGTGCGCCAACGCGGCGGCGCCTTGGAGCGCGTGGAGCGCGCACTGGCGGATTACCTTCGCGAGAGCCGCGAGCCGCGCGCGGATCAACGCCAGCGGCCGGGCTTCCTGTATGTACCGGGACTCGGCGCAACACCCTTCCTCGATGCGACGCGGAGCACCTGGCTTGAAGAATTCGCGCGGCGCATTGCGGCTGCAGGCGAGGAAATCGAGGCCTGCTTCGCGGCGCCGACGCCCTCGCCCGCATCGGGCACGTCACCGTTCAGCCTGGGCAACATGCTGGCCCCGCAGACCGCGGAAGCTGCGCCGCCCGAACGCCGGATTCCGATTTACCAGCGTGGGCTGCTGCACGAGGCACCGCGCCAGCACGCGCCGCACCTGCTGGCTGCGCTCGCCGAGGCGCCATTGGTCCACATCGCGCGGCACGGCCCGGACGCGGAGCTGATCGAGATCGCCGCGCGTGCACGCTCCACGTTGCGCTACGGCCGGACCAATTCGCGCTGCGGCGTGGCACTGATCCTGGAGGGCAGCGCGCCGACGCGCGTCCTGGTCGGCGGCGAGGCTCGGGCACTGGAAGTGGCCCGGGCGGCGCTGTTCGATCCGAGTTTCGGTGTCGAATACGCCAACGACGGCGATGCCCCCGCGCGCGTGCTCGCCCTGGAAATCTGGCACCCGGACCTGAGCGTTGACGAGCGCGAGGCCTTGAGCGCGCTGACCGCTGCCGCGGTGGAGTTCGACGGACGCGTGCAGGATCTGGGCTGAGCCGATGAGTACCACCGGACACGGGATTGCCGCGGCACGCGATCTCACCCGCTATGTGCAGTGGTTCGACGGCGCGCTGGAGCCGGACCTCTGCCGGCGCATGATCGAATCCTTCGATCAGCTCGCGCAATTCCAGATGCGCAATTCACGCGGCGCGATCAACGCGCTCCAGGCCAGCGCATGGACCGAGCTCAACGTCAGCAAGGTCGCCGATGCGTCCTTCGAGAACCTGTTCCGCGAGCAGGTATTCCAGTACCTGGAGCGCTACAACGAGAAGGTCGGCCTGACCTTGCCGATTCCACCGCGCAACCGGCTGGAGAATCTGCGCATCAAGCGCTACCTCGCCACCGAAGGCGACCAGTTCCAACCGCATTTCGATGCGCTGGATTACTGCTGCAATCGCTATATGGTGTTCCTGTGGTACCTCAATGACGTCGCCGAGGGCGGCGAAACCGAATTCTGCGATCTGGGCCTGCGTGTGGAAGCGCGCGCCGGGCGCTTGCTGATGTTCCCGCCTTACTGGATGTACCAGCACGCCGGGTTGCCGCCACGCTCCAACGACAAGTACATCATCTCGACCTATCTCTTGTTCTGATTTGTCGGCGCGCAGCCGACATGGCGCGCTTGTCCGACCGCCCGCCGCATCATCTATCCATCGTGCGTGATGCGCGACTCCGCACCGGGCAAACGCGACGGATTCGACCAGATCAGCGTGGCAAAACGGCCGCTGCGCGCGCCTTCGCGCCGGTACGAATACAGCCGCGGATCGGAGAAGGTGTCGAAGCCGCCGCCGAAAACCCGGGTGATGCCGGCGGCGAGCAATCGCTGCCGCGCGAGCGCATGCAGATCGCACTGCCAGTGGCCGGGCCGCGTCGGCACGAATGCCTCGGCCGCGGCGCCGTCGCGCCCGACGAAGGCCTCGCGTACTTCGTCGCCCACCTCATAGGAACGCGCGCCGATTGCGGGTCCGAGCCAGGCCATGATTTGCGCGCGCGGCGACTGCATGGCGGCCAGCGTGTTCTCCAGAACGCCCGCGCACAATCCTCGCCAGCCGGCATGCGCGGCCGCGATTTCAGAACCATTGCTCGCGCAGAACAGCACCGGCAAACAGTCGGCGGTGAGGATCGCCAGCACCAGGCCGGACGATCGGGTAACCGCGGCGTCGGCCTCGACCTCATCGGCGATGTCGCACGCATCGAACCGCGCCACGCCGATTCCGTGCACCTGCTGCAACCAGCGCGGATCGGCAGGCAGCTCCAACACTTCGCGCAAACGCGCGCGGTTCCGCGCGACCGTGCGCGGATCGTCGCCACAACGCGCACCGAGATTGAATGCCTCGAACGGAGGCACTGAAAAGCCCGGCCCATTGCGGGTGGTGGCCACGGCGTGCACGTTCGCGGGTGCCGGCCAGTCGGGAACGATCCACTCCGCGCTCACGCACCCTCCGCGTCCGCGCGCAAGACGGACAACAGTTCGCGAAAATCCGCCGGCGGCCCGGCTTGAAAATTCATCGCCGCCCCGCCCACCGGATGTGCGAAGGCGAGATTCTCCGCGTGCAACGCCTGTCTCTTGAACGCGCGCAACGCGCCGACAAGCTCCGCGCTCGCCGCGCGCGGCAGCTTCAACCCGCCGCCGTAGAGCGGATCACCCACCAGCGGAAATCCCGCGTGTGCCATGTGCACGCGGATCTGGTGCGTGCGCCCGCTCTCGAGTTCGCACTGCAGCAGTGCATGCGCGCGGAAACGTTCGCGCACGCGGTAGTGCGTGCGCGCCGGGCGGCCGCCTTCGCGCACGGCACGGCGCAGGCGATCCGTGGGATGTCGGTCCAGCGGCGCCTCGACCGTGCCGCCGGCCACCGGCACACCATTCACGATCGCTGCATAGCGACGATGGATTTCGCGCCGGCCGAGCATTGCCACCAGCGCCGTGTGCGCGCGCAGGGTGCGCGCGACGACCAGCAGGCCGGACGTGTCCTTGTCCAGCCGATGCACGATCCCGGCACGCGGCAGATTGACCAGTTGCGGATCGTGATGCAGCAGCGCGTTCTGCAAGGTACCGCGGGGATTGCCCGCGCCCGGATGCACGACCAGACCGGCAGTTTTGTCCACGACCAGCAGTTCGGCGTCTTCGTGCACGATGCGCAACGCGATCGGTTCCGGCGCAGCTTCGACGGCGCTTTCCTCGATCACGCGCAGTTCCACGGATTCGCCGCCGCGCAGGAGCTGTCGCGGAGCAGCTTGTTTGCCGTCCAGCATGGCGGCGCCGGACTTGATCCAGGCGGACAGCCGTGAACGCGAGTAATCCGGGAACAATTGCGCCAGGGCCTGGTCGAAACGCCGACCGGCCATGTCCGTCGGCACCTGCGCATGCAAGATCTGCACGTTCATGGTCGGCGCGCCGCTTGCAGGAGGGTCGTTGTCAAGCTGGAGGTCCTTAGCTTCGATTCGTCGGGGCATGCTCCCACACTCCCCATCAAAGCTTCGGGCCGGCGGAAGATTCGACTGTTTGCCGCCCCGGCGAAGCTGAATTCAAGAGCCTCTCGGGAGTACTTCCGCGAGACCGGGCACGAACGGCCTGGCCTCGTTTTCCGCTATCATCGCCGCTTGCTTCAGGCACCCGGGCTTCTCATGCGCAGTCAAATCGTGCGTTCCTCGCTGAAAATCGTCCTGCTGGTACCGCTCCTGCTCGTGCTGTCGGCGTGTTCGTTCTTCCATCGTGGTGCGAACAAGGGCAAGGAAGGGGACGTCCTGCCGGTGGGCCAACTTTACGATCTCGCCACCCAGCGGCTGAAGAACGGCAATTACGACAGCGCCGAGCAGCTCTACGAACGCCTGATCGCGCGTTTTCCGTACGGCCCCTACAACGAGCAGGCGCAGATTGATCTGGCCTACGCTTACTACAAGGATGACAAGGCCGACGAGGCGTATTCGGCAATCAATCGTTTCATCAAGACCTATCCGGCGCAGAAGCATGTTGATTATGCGTACTACCTGCGCGGACTGATCAATTTCGACCGCACCGGCACCATGCTGGAGCGCTTGACCCAGCACAGCGCCTCGCGCCGCGATCAGGGTTATGCGCTGCAATCCTTCGACGACTTCTCGCAGCTCGTGCAACGGTTCCCCACTTCACGTTACGCGGCCGACGCGCGCGAGCGCATGATCTGGCTGCGCAACGGCCTGGCGCAGTTCGAACTGAACATCGCCGAATACTACCTGCGCCGCAAGGCGTACGTGGCCTCGGCTGAGCGCGCCGAATACATCATCGAACATTACCAGCGCAGCCCTCAGGTGGCCGATGCGCTGGCCGTCCTGGCCAAGAGCTACAAGCTGCTGGGCCGGCAGCAACTGGCCGAGCAGACGGAAAGCGTGCTGAAGCTCAATTACCCGAACCACCCCTATCTGCGTGACCCCAAGGGCTGGCCGAACACGCCGTCGGTACTGCGCCGGGCGATTCCGCTGTCCGGACATTATTGAGAAAGAAAAGACGGCGCTTCGCGCCGGTCGCGCTCCCGCAACGTCATCCCCGGGCCAGGGATCGGCCGGGAGCCGAGCCACGGATGGCATAGCCGCGCTGGTGCGCGGCCGCTACAGCCCCAGCGCCTCGATCACCCGCCTGGCCGATTCTGCAGCGCTTTCGCTGCCCGGATGCAGGTGTATTTCCGGTTTTTCCGGCGGTTCATAAGGCGAACCGATGCCCGTGAAATTGGAGATCTGCCCGGCGCGCGCCTGGGCATAAAGGCCCTTCACGTCGCGCTGTTCGCAAATTTCCAGCGGCGTGTCCACGAACACTTCCAGGAATTCGCCGGCGTTGAACAGCGCGCGCGCCATCTCGCGCTCGGCGCGGAACGGGGAAATGAAACTCACCAGCACGATCAGCCCGGCGTCCAGCATCAACCTGGCGACTTCCGCAACACGCCGGATGTTTTCCACGCGGTCGGAATCGGTGAAGCCGAGATCGCGATTGAGACCGTGACGAATGTTGTCGCCGTCCAGAAGAATGGTGTGGAACCCGTCCGCGTGCAGCCGGCGTTCGACCAGATTGGCGATCGTTGACTTGCCCGCACCGGAAAGGCCGGTGAACCACAGGCAGCGCGGCTGCTGGCCCTTGATGCGCGCACGCGCCACGCGATCCACGTCCAGGTGCTGCCAGTGCACGTTGCGGTCGCGGCGCAAACCGAAATCCAGCGTGCCGCAACCGACCGTCGCATGGGTTTCCCGGTCAATCAGGATGAAGCCGCCCAGCCTGCGATTGCGCGCGTAGGGCTCATAGGCGATTTCGGCGTCCAGCGAGAGATTGCAGACGCCGATCTCGTTGGC
>Ga0068855_100005657_pt1 | contig 15262 bp, 11 predicted proteins | sample KBSCornC52_FD_66592 | JGI IMG/M metagenome (GOLD analysis project Ga0068855, IMG submission 66592) | Corn rhizosphere microbial communities from Kellogg Biological Station, Michigan, USA - KBS Corn C5-2 | ecosystem: Host-associated > Plants > Roots > Rhizosphere > Soil ...
CAGGCCCGCCGGCCAGCGCAGCCAGCCCGCGAGCGGGCCGCCCCGCGCGCGCGGCCCGCTCGCCTCACCCGCGGGCGTGCGCTCGGCGCGCTCGAACAGCCGCTGCTGCACGCCGTCCCACACGCGCGGGCGCGGCGCGGGCGAGCCGGGGGCGCCTTCTTCCAGCGTCTGCAGCACGCCCTGCCAGTCCGCCAACGCCTTGGCGGCGACGGCCGAGCCAGCGACGACGCGGGTGAACCGGCGTGCCGCGCCCGGCGACAGCGTGCCCAGCGCGTGGGCCCGGGCCAGCGCGTCGAGGAGTTCGGGTCGCAGGTAGTTCACGATGCCGCCATCCCGCGGCCCTGCAGGCACGCGCGCAGGTAGTCCAGGCCGCGGCGCACCCAGGCCTTGGCGGTGCCCAGCGGGGCCTCGAGCGCCTGCGCGACCTCCACGTGCGTCAGCCCCTGGTAGTACACCAGGGCGAGCGCCTGGCGCTGCGCGGGCGTCAGCTGGCCCATGCATTCCTGCACGCCGATGCGCTGGATGGCCGCGTCGAGCCACTGCTCCGGGCCGGCGCCCGGCGCGGCCAGCGCCGCGATGCGCTCCGAGTCGTCCTCGCCGTGCGCGCTCACCAGCGCGTTCGAGCGCGAGCGTCGCAGGTCGATGGCGCGGTTGCGCACGATGTTGATCAGCCAGGTCATCGGCAGCCCCAGTCGGGCGTCGTACATGCCGGCCGAGTGCCAGACCTTGACGAACGCGTCCTGCAGCACCTCCTCGGCCAGGTCGCGGTGCTGCAGCACGCGCCACGCGATCGCCAGCAGGTAGCCGGACGTCGCCCGGTACAGCTGCTCGAACGCCTGGCGGTCGCCGAGCGCGACGCGCGACATCCAGCGCGCCAGGTCGTCGTTGTCGGGGGCTTGGTTGGTCTTGGCCATGGTCTCCAGGGGTTGCGCGGACGCCTCCGGCGCGCGCTCGTGTCCGACGCGCAGGGTAGTCCGGTTTCGCGGATCACGCATCACGGCGCCAGGCGCGAACGCAGGCACTTACGACGTGGCCGCGCGGGCGGACGCAACTGGTCACCAAAAAAGTCCGTCGAGGGGCCGGCCGGGCGGGTCGACTGACGGACCGCGCCTGGCCCGGACGCGGGGCCTGGCGCAACCGGGCAGGCTCGGCGAAGGGCCGCCGCGTCGCTGCCCGGACCGCTAGCGCGCCAGCGCGGCGCATTGCCGCGTGGCGACGGCACCACCCGTGAACGTCATCAGCTGGCCGGCCGCCATCGGCTTCCAGTCCTCGTTGCGGGTCAGCGGTTCGGTGGCGACGATGGCCACGCGGTCGCCCGGGCCGGTGTGGGGCGCGAAGTCCACCATCAGGTCCTTGTCGGCCAGCACGGGCGCGCCGAACGGGTGTTCGCGCACGACGTAGTGCAACTGCGTCGAGCAGTGGGCCCAGAGCGCCTGCCCGTTGGACAGCAGCATGTTGAAGGTGCCGTGCCGGTGCAACTGCGGCAGCAGCTCCGACAGCGTGATCGACAGCTCGTCGATGGCGGGGACGCCCGCGTGGGCCTTGGACAGCTCCTGCATCAGCCAGCAGAACGCGTGCTCGCTGTCGGTGTCGCCCACGGGCCGGAAAGTGCCGTGCAGGCGCGGACGGAAGTCCTTCAGGTCGCCGTTGTGGGCGCAGACCCAGTAGCGGCCCCACAGCTCGCGCATGAACGGGTGCGTGTTCTCCAGCGCGATGCGGCCCTGCGTGGCCTTGCGGATGTGGGCGATGACGTTGTCGCTGCGGATCGGGTAGCCCTTGACCAGCTCGGCCACCGGCGACGTGCGGGCGCTGTGCTGGTCGACGAACAGGCGCAGTCCGCGGTCCTCGAAGAAGGCGATGCCGAAGCCGTCCTTGTGCTCGTCCGCACGCGTGGCCAGCCCGGTGAAGCTGAACATCGCGTCGGTCGGCGTGTTGGCGTTCATGCCGAGCAGTTGACACATGCCTCAAGCATACGCGCGGCGTCATGCGATTGGCGCGTGTCGTTCCTCGCTGTCGGCCCGCTGTGCTCCCGGGGCGGATGGCAGCTGGCGGATGGCGCGCGTCAGCCGCCCGGGAAGAGCACCCGCAGGATGCCGCGTGCGCTGACCAGGTTGCCCGGATTGCTCGTTTCTTCCAGCACGCCGGCCATGCGGCGCAGCAGCCGTTCGCTCTTGCGGGCGCGCCAGATCAGCAGGTCGGCCAGCCACGGGTGGGCATTGACGCGATTGGCACGTTCGTACAGGTCGAAGCGCGGCTGCAGGGCAGCCAGCGCGGCCTCGTAGCGGGTGCGCACGGCGTCCGCCGAGCCCGCCGGCACGCCGGTGCCCTGTGACAGCAGCGCCTCGGCCGCCAGCAGGCCCGTCTCGTAGGCCTTGCCGATGCCCTCGCCGGTGAACGAATAGGTGCTGCCGGCCGCCTCGCCGGTGACCAGCAGGCCGGGCTTGCTCAGGCGCGCGCCGGCCAGCGAGCAGCGCAGCGGCGCGCCCTTGAGGTCGCCCTCCAGCGTGCCGGTGCGCATCAGCTCGCGCGCCGGCTCGTAGTGCTCGCAGAACGCCTCGAACACCTTGCGCAGGTTGACGTCCTTCATCTTGGCGGGCTCGCCGTCGCGCGCCGGATGGCTGTGCGCGATGCCCACGCCGATGTTGAAGCGTCCGCCCGGGGCCGGGAAGATCCAGCCGTAGCCGGGGCTGAGCCGCTTGTGCCAGACCACCTCGAGCGCCCGGATGCGGCCGACCATCGCGTCGCTTTTCACATAGCCACGCAGCGCGATGCCGCTGGGGGTGCGGCGCTTGCACATGTCGGCGGCCTGCAGCGCCTGCGGCACCGCGCCAGTGGCCAGCACCACCCATTTCGCGCGCAGCTCGCGCACGGTCTCGCCCTGCTTCAGGCGCGCGCCGGCCACTGCCTCGCCCTCGGTGACCGCAGCCTCGAAGCGCCAGGGCGTGTACAGCTTCGCACCGGCGCGCACGGCGGCGCGGCAGACGATGTCGTCCAGGACGCGACGCGGCAGCACGGCCACGCGCCCGGGCACGTCGATGCGGCCGCCACGCGGGCCGATGCACGCCACGTGCTGCGACGCCTGGGCGGCCGCCATGACCTCCTCGTGGACGCCCAGGCGTTGCAGCGCGTGGTGGGCATCCGGGATCAGGCCGTCGCCGCAGACCTTGTCGCGCGGGAAGTCGTGCTGGTCCACGAGCACCACGTCGACGCCGGCGCGCGCCAGCCACAGGGCGCAGGCGGCCCCGGCCGGGCCGGCGCCGACGACGAGGACGTCGCAGCAAGAGGGAAGGTCGGCATTGGTCATGAGCGGGCGATTATCCCTGGCGGTGCCAGGTCGCTGCGGGCCTCGGGCGCGCGTTGGCGAATCGGGGTCTGGCCTCTCCTCATGCCGCGCCGGGCACGCCGAGCGCAGGGAGGACGCGCATCGCGGCAGGAGGACAGGCCTGACCTCGATCGCCAGGGACTCGCGTGGCGCGCGCCCTCGCCGCGTGGCGCGGAGCGCGCCGCCGATCGTTCAGGCCGCCGTCGGCTCCGGGCTGACCTTGAGCGTCACGCGCCCGTCGTGGCGCGCCTGGGCGATGTCGGCCTCGACCTCGCGCAGCGCATCGCTGGAAGCCGCGGTCGTGCGCACGATGCCCACCGCGCAGTTGCGGCCCTGGTTCTTCGCCGTGTAGAGCGACAGGTCGGCCAGGTTGACCGCCTGCTCCCACGTGACGGGCACGTGGCTGGCGGGCAGCGGGAACGCCGCGTAGCCGATGGACACCGTCGTCTCGATGCTGCTGCCGTTGTCCAGCAGCACCGGCGCCTGGTTCATCGCGACGCGCACGCGCTCGGCGAGCTGGTCGAGCTCGGCGCCCTCGACGTTGGGCGCGAACACGAGGAACTCCTCGCCGCCCCAGCGCGCCACGAGGTCGTCGCCGCGCATGGCCGCGCCCAGCCGGCGCGCCACCTCCACCAGCACGCGGTCGCCCGCGGCATGGCCGTGGTGGTCGTTGACGCGCTTGAAGTGGTCGACGTCCACCATCAGCAGCGCGCCGCGGAACGAACGGTCGCCGCCGCGCAGGCGCATCACCTCGCGGAACTGCCTGCGGTTGGCCAGGCCGGTGAGGGCGTCGCGCTCGGTGTGCGCGCGCAGCAGTGCCTCGTGCTTGACGAGCGTGCGGTTCAGGTCGCGCATCCGCAGGTACATCATCAGCGCCAGCACGCCCAGCAGCACCAGCGCGGCGCCGGCGAACATCCACAGGCGGCGGGTGATGCCCTGGTTGTCGAGTTCGGCCTGCTTGAGCTGGTTGTCGCGGCCCAGCAGCTCGATGCGGCGCTTCTGCGACTCCTGGTCGTAGCGCGCGCGCAGCTCGGCCTCGGCCGCGGCCTTGTTGGCGGCGCGGATCTCCAGCGTCAGGGCCTCCTCGCGGTGGTAGAGCTCGAGCGCGCCGGCGACGTCTCCGGCCTTGCCCAGCGCGTCGCCGAACTCCCGCAGCGCCTCCTGGCGCTGGCCGGGACCGGTGTCGCGCTGCCACAGCTCCAGCACGTGGGCCATCTCGGCCTTGCCTTCGGCCACGCGACCCAGGGCCAGCTTGGCCAGCGCGCGGTTGTGCAGCAGCAGGCGCTCGGTGCGCGAGTCGTGGTGCAGCTTGGCCACCGGCAGCGCGAGGTCGATGGCGGCCAGCGCGGCGCCGGCGCGGCCCTGGTGGATGTAGGCGTCGGCCAGGTTGGCGCGCAGCAGCATGGCCGGGCGCTTCAGGCCGGCGGCGTTGGCCACGGCCAGCGCGGCTTCGTAGTCGCGCTGCACGGCCTCGGGTTGCTGGCGGTGGAAGTGCAGCAGGCCCACCAGCACCGCCACGCGCACCTGCACCCAGGCGGAGCCGTCGGCGCGCGCGACATGCTGGGCCTGCGCGATGAGCCGGTTGGCGCCGGCCGAATCGGCGTTGGCCTCGGCCTGCAGCGCGGCGACGCCCAGCGAGATCGCCTCGCGCGGGCGGTCCCCGTTGCGGCGCGAGACGTCCAGCATGGACTGCGCGTAGCCGCTGGCGATGACCGCGTTGCCCTGGTCGGCGGCGCCGTGCTGGGCGATATCGAGCGCACGCCACCAGTCGCGGAAGTTGCAGCCGTCGTCATGGCGCGGCCCGGGAGCGCAGGCCTGGCTGTAGACGGCCAGGGCCGCGCGCGCCTGCTGGTAGGCCGCCTCGCCGTGGCCGCCGTTGGCCTCGATCTCGGCGCGCACGAGGTGGGCGTCGGCGTCGGCCAGCGGCTGCGACCGGCCCAGCTCGGTGAGCGCGGCGACCTGCGCCAGCGCTTCGGCGCTGCGGCCATTGCGCGCCTGCACGATCGCGACGCCCGTGAGCACCGCGCGCCGCAGCGCCGGCGTCGCGGCGAGATCCCTGGGCGGCAGCTCGCCGATCGCCTGGATGGCGCTGTCGGGCGTCTCGTCGCCCTGGCGCACCAGCTCGTCGACCCCGTCGAGGTCGGGCGCTGCTGCGCGCGCCGTGCCGCTCGCGAGCGCGAGGCCTGCGGCCAGAGCCAAGGCGAGCCGGCGCGCGCGCATCACGCCACCTGCGCGCCGTGCGCGGGCGCACGCGGCTGCTCGGGCGCGCCCGCCGCGGCCGCGACGCTTGCCCGCACGCCGGGCCCGTGCTGGAAATGCAGTTCGACGCGGCCCTCGTCGGCCGCCCGCTCCAGGTGCTCGATGAGCGCCTCGACCTGCTCGAGGCCTTGCGCATCGACGCGGCGCAGGCTGCAGGCGCCATTGCGTCCGTGCGCCTTGGCCAGGTACATGGCGGCGTCCACCAGCGAGATCGCGCGCTCCCAGTTCAGCGGCAGGTCGGCCTGTCCCGACCCGCGCCGCAGCGGGAACGGCGCGAAGCCGATCGACGCGGACACGGCCACCGGCGTGCCCTCGTGCAGCACCGGCGTGTCGGCCAGCGCGGCCAGCAGGCGCTGCGCGAGCGCCTCGGCCTCGCCCTGCGGCAGCGGGCGCACCAGCACCAGGAATTCCTCGCCGCCCCAGCGCACGACCAGGTCCTCGTCGCGCAGCACCTGGCGCAGGCGCTGCGCGATCTCCACCAGCACCGTGTCGCCGCCCGCGTGGCCGCAGCGGTCGTTGATCTGCTTGAAGTGGTCGACGTCGAGCAGGTAAAGCGTGCCCTCGAGCCCGCCGGCGTGCTGGTCGGCCATCACGGCCTGCAGGTGGTGCCGGTTGGACAGCCCGGTCAGCGGGTCGATCTGGGCCTGCTGGCGCAGCTGCTCGTTGCTGGCGCGCAGCAGCTGGTTGCGCACGCGCAGGCGGCGCGCGAGCACGGCCACCACGGCGAGCAGCAGCACGCTGGCGAAGCCGGCCGCCGTCCACTGCTTGACCTGCAGCTCGTGGTGGCGGATCTCCTCGTCCTTGAGCTTGCCCTCGCGGCCCAGCATGTCGAGCTCGTGCTGGCGGTTCTCGTTGGCGAAGCTTTCCTGCAGCTCGATCAGCGCGCGCTGGCGATCCTGCTGGTTGAGTTCCTCGGACAGCTGCCGGTACTGGTGGTACGCAGCCAGCGCGTCGGGCAGGTAGCCCGCGCGCTCGAGGTAGCCGCCCAGCTCGTGCTGCGATTCGGAGATGTCGACCGCGGTGCCGGAGCGCTCGTCCAGGCTGTTGGACTGGCGCACCAGCGGCAGGCCCTCGTCCTTGCGATGCATGCCGATCAGGGCCAGGCCCTTGTTGGCCACCGCCACGCTCTGGGCGGGGAGGTCGTTGGCGGCCTCCGCGAGGGGCAGCGCCTTGTCGGCCAGCGCATAGGCGGTCTGGAAGTCGCCGCGCTGCAGGTAGTAGTCGGCGATGTTGCCCATGCCGACCAGGATCTGGTGCTTGCTGCCGCCCAGGCGCGCGTGCTCCAGCGCCGCCCGCCAGTCGGCCAGCACGGTGGCGGCGTCCTTGTCGCTGCTGAACTGGATCGCGCGCATGGTGTAGGCGGCGGAGATGCCGAACTCGTCGGACGACTCGGTGGCCAGCCGCATCTGCTCGCGGTTGATCTCGGCGGCCTTGTCCGTCTGCCCGGCGTTGAACAGCACGCTGGCGATCGACGAGCGCAGGTCGATGCGGCGCCAGATCGGGCCGGATTCGTCGGCCAGCTTCAGCGCCTGGTTGTAGCGCGCCATCGCTTCGTCGTAGTGGCCGCCGCGGTTCTTCACGTAGGCCGAGTTCATCAGCAGGCGCAGGCGCAGCCAGTCGGGCAGGGTAGCCGGCAGCAGCGCCTGGGCCTCGATGATCTGGCGCTCGGCCTTGCTGACCTCGCCGTGCGTCTGCATCCACTGGCCGCGCAGCAGCATCGCGGCGGGGCGCGCCAGCGGCACGCGGTCGGACAGGGCGTCGATGCGCACGGCCACCCGCTCGACCTCGTCGCTCCGGTTCAGGCCGACGTACTCCGAGCCGAGCTCCACCAGGGCCTCCAGGTGGCGCGGGGCGTCCACCGGCAGGGTGTCGACGTAGTGCAGCAGGCCCACGGTGGCGACCTCGGGCTGCGCGCGGCCGATGAACTGCAGCCGTTCGAACTCGTCGGCCGGCTTGAAGGAGGCAGCCACCGGCTGCGCGCCGGGTGGATCGACGGGCATCGCCCCGGCCGGCACGTTGGCGCCCGCCGCGCCGGCCAGCAGCAGGGGCAGGGCCAGGATGGCGGCGCCCACGGCCCTGCCCGACGCGCGCCGCAGCGCGACGTGGGAAGCCGGTGGCGGAAGACGGCCGTGGCCGCTCCGCCTGAGGTTTTGCAGGGGCATCGGAGTCGTTATCGGTGGATTCTGGGCGGAATGAAGCCGGCCCTGGCCGCGCCGAGCGCGCCGTTTCCCCAAACAATTCGCGTTGTGGCCGCCCTCGTGCGGCCGGGCCGTGGCGGCGGCGCGACCCGACCGTGACGGATCAGGCGTCCAGCAGGCGCTCGACTTGCGCGCCCAGATCGCGCGCCGCGTCGGCCGTGGCCCGCGCGGCGACGCGGGCGCAGCCGGCGCGCACCGCGTCGTCCTCGAGCAGGCGCCGCAGCGTGCGGGCCAGCGCGCGCGGGCTGGCGCCGGCGGTGCCACCGGACTCGCGCGCCCCGGCCCGCAACGCCGTCACGCGGGCGGCGTTGTCGAACTGGTCATAGGCCAGCGGCACGATCACCTGCGGCACGCCGGCACGCAAGGCCTCGGCGGTGGTGCCGATGCCGCCATGGTGCACCAGCGCGGCGGCGCGCGGCAGCAGGGCGGCCAGCGGCACGTAGGGCTGCCACAGCGCGTCGGCAGGCAGCGGCGTGGGCACCTGCGCCCGGTGCGGCGTCAGCACGACGGCCCGACGGCCCAGGCCTTGCGTGCCCGCCAGCGCGCGCGCCAGCCACTGCCGGGCCTGGCGGTTCCCGCTGCCCGGCGTGAGCACGACCGGCGCGTCACCCGCGGCCAGGAACCGTTCGAGCTCGTCGGGCAGCGCCGCCGCCCCCTGCGGGTCATACAGCGGGAACACGCCCTCGGCCAGCGGCCGCGGCCAGTCCGGCGGCGTCGGCGCGAACCAGGGCGGGAACAGCGTGAGGTTGGCGTCGGCTATCGATTGCAGGTGGTCGATGAAGTGGCTGACAGGCGCCAGGCCGTAGCGGGCGTGCGCGGCATTGATGTCGGACACGGTCACCGGGTCGACCACCCCGGCGTCCACCCGCCGCCACAGCCACTGGCGCCAGGACCGGGGCACCCAGCGCGGCATCGGCAGCGGGCCGAAGGTCATCGGGTCGTGCACGGTGCGCAGATTGGCCGGCGCCAGCCACGCGGCGACGATGCGCAGGTCGGGCCGGCGACTGCGCGCGAGCGACGCGCCCAGGAGCGCGAGCGGGTGGGCCAGCATCGCCAGCGGCTCGCCGGCGGGCAGCGACGCCACGAACGTCGGCAGCACGTCCACGTTGCCGCGCAGGCCTTCCCACAGCACGCGAAAGCCCTTGCGCGGGTGCCAGACGTCGGGATGCTCCAGCGCCGCGCGGTAGTCCTCCTCGGTGCCCAGCCCGTGGAACGGCACGCCGGTGCGTCGCACCGCCTCGGCATGCACGGCGGGCGCCAGCAGGGTGACGCGCCGCCCGCGGGCGACCAGGTCGCGCGCGATGCGCAGGAACGGGTACAGGTCGCCGGCGGTGCCGATGGCGACGACCAGGACATGCGGGCGGACCGGTTCAGGGTTCAATCGAGCGACTTGCCGACGCGGTCCAACCGCGGATGCCAGTGGTCGAGGATGTCGGCCGAGACCACGATGTGGTTGGCCTTGCCGATCAGCAGCGCGCGCGGCACGACGCCGATGTAGCGCGAGTCCTCGCTGTTGTCGCGATTGTCGCCCAGCATGAAGTAGTGGCCGGGCGGCACCACCAGCGCCGCCATGTCGCGGCGCGCGTGCACCGCCGGCAGGAACTGCACCGAGCGCTCGTTGCCTGCCAGGTGCTCGGTGGCGTGCACGGAAGCGAGGGTGCGGCCGGGCGCGACCGGATCGGGCGCCTGCCACAAGGCGTCGTAGCGCGCGGCCACGCCGTTGACGGTGAGGGTGTCGCCGTGCATCTCGATGCGGTCGCCCGGCACGCCCACGATGCGCTTGATCAGCCGCGTGCCGTCGCGCGGCGAGGAGAACGTGACGATGTCGCCGCGCTGCGGGTCGGACAACGGCGCGATGACGATGTCGGTGAGCGGCAGCTTGACGTTGTAGGCCAGCCGGTTGACGAACACCACGTCGCCTTCGAGCAGTGTCGGCCGCATCGAGCCGGACGGGATCGGGTTCCAGTCGGCGATGGCGGTGCGGAACACGCCGAAGCACAGCAGGAATACCAGGAATCCCTTGTTCTGGGCCAGCCAGCGCTTCATCGACAGTCTCCGTTGCAGTGAAGGTGCACGGTTGACCTGGACGACCGCGAACAGTTCCGTGCGTCGCACGCGAATCGAAATGGAAACCGCCGGTAAATCCGGCCGCCGGCGTGCGGCGCCGCGGCCGAAAATGCCGGCTCTGGGCGGGGTCGTGCGCGTGCGCGGGCCCCGCCCGATCGTTTCCAGCCAGCCGTTCCGCCCCGATGCAGTCCCTCAAAGTCCTGTTCGCCCTGACCGCCACCGCGGCCCTCGTCGCCTGCGGTGGGGGCGGCGATTCGCCGTCGCCCGCGCCCACCCCGGCACCGACGCCCGCCCCGACGCCGGCACCCACGCCGGCCCCCACGCCCGCGCCGACACCCGCCCCGACGCCCGCGCCCGCGCCCGCGCCGGGCGTCGGCAGCAACGGCACGCTGCAGACGAGCGTGCCGGCCGCGGTCTACGCCGACAACCGCCACCTGAACGGCTTCAACCAGCTCAACGCCGTGCGCCTGGGCGCCGGCGCCGGGCTGCTGGCGCAGTCGACGGCGCTGGACACCTCCGCGCAGGACCACGCCGACTACCTCACCACCAACGGTTTCAGCACCACGTCGTCGGCGCATACCGAGTCGTCGAGCTTCCCGGGCTACACCGGCGTCAGTCCGTTCGACCGCATGACCAACGCCGGCTACACCTGGGGCTATGCCACCGAGGTGATCGGCGACATCGGCTCGTCGTCGGCCAGCAGCGACTGCGTCGGCGACCTGCTCGACACCGTGTACCACGCCGTCTCGATGCTCAGCCGCGTCACCGACGTCGGCTTCGGCTACGGCACGGGCGGGGCCGCGGGCATGTGCACCATCGACATGGCCTCGCCCCTGAGCGGCGGCAGCGCCAGGCAGATCCCGCCGTCGGGCGCGATCGTGGCCTACCCGTTCGACGGCGCCACGGTGGCGCACGGCACCTTCCGGGTGTCCAACGAGAGCCCGCGGGTCTCCACGTCGCTGCTGCCCAACGCGACGGCCGGCACGCCCATCCTCGTGGGCTTCCGCAACCAGGACTACGTGGCCGGCGGCAAGGTCACGATCACGCAGTTCACGCTGGCCAATGCGTCCAACGCCAACGTGCCGGGCGTGATCCTGGGCGGGGCGAACGTCTCGGGCAGTGGCGTCACCGTGAACCCCGACGCGGACGTCGATGCGTCCTTCGCCGTGTTCGTGGCCAGCAGCCCGCTGCCGGCGGGCAGCTACACCATCACGCTGCACGCGTCGATCGCCGGCGGTCGCGCGCTCGCGCTGAGCACCTGGACGTTCAACGTCGCGGCGCCGTAGGCGGGCCGGCCTGTCGCGGTTGTCGGCGCCCCGGCCTCACGCCGGCGCCGCGGCGCGCAGCGGCGCATTCGCCGGTCCGCGCGTCACCGCGCTGATCAGGCGCCGCGTGTAGTCGTCCTGCGGATGCGCGAGCAGCGCGTCGGTGCGACGGTGCTCCACGACACGGCCGTCCTTCATCACCATCACGTCGTCGGCCATGAAGCGCACCACGGCCAGGTCGTGGCTGATGAAGATGTAGGCCAGGCCCAGTTCGTCCTGCAGGTCCTTCAGCAGGTTGAGCACCTGGGCCTGCACCGACACGTCCAGCGTCGCGACGGCCTCGTCCAGCACCAGCACGTCGGGCGACAACGTGAGGCTGCGCGCGATGGCGATGCGCTGGCGCTGGCCGCCGGAGAACTCGTGCGGGTACTTGTGCATGGCCTCGGCGTCCAGGCCGACGCGCACGAGCCAGTCCCGGGCCTTGCGTTCGCGGGCCGGCGCGTCGACGCCGATGCCGTGGATCGTCATCGGCTCGACCAGCGCCTGGCCGATCGTGAAGCGCGGGTTCAGCGCCTCGTACGGGTTCTGGAACACGATCTGGATGCGCCGCCGCATGGCGAGGCGATCGGCCGGGGCGAGGGCCAGCAGGTCGTGGCCATGGAACAGCACCCGGCCGGACAGCGGTCCGCTGGCCGCGTCGTGCAGGCGCAGCAGCGTCAGGCCCATCGTCGTCTTGCCCGAGCCCGATTCACCCACCACGCCCAGCGTGTGGCCGCGGCGCAGCGTGAAGCGCACGTCCTGAACGGCCTTGAACTCGCTGCGGGCGAACAGGCCCCGGCGCAGCCAGAAGCTCTTGGACAGCCCGTCGACCTGCAGCACCACGGGATCGTCGTCGTCGGCGCGGCGCGGGTTCAGGTCGACATCGACGTTGCGGACCGTTGCGGCGCCGGCGGCGCCCGCCTCCGGCGCAACGTCGCCCGGTGCCTCGACGACGAGCACATCGTCGATCACCGTCAGGCGGCGCGGCTTGTCGTCCAGCCGCGGGCGGCAGGCGAGCAGGGCCTTGGTGTAGGCGTCCTTGGGCGCGTCGAACAGCTCGGCCACCGAGCCGCGCTCGCGCACCGTGCCCTGGCGCATCACCACGATCTGCTGCGCGACTTCGCCCACCACCGCGAGGTCGTGGCTGATGAACAGCATGGCCAGCCCGCGCTGCGCCTGCACGCGTGCGAGCAGCTCCAGGATCTGGCGCTGGATGGTGACGTCGAGCGCGGTGGTGGGCTCGTCGGCGATCAGCAGGCGCGGCTCGCACGCGAGCGCCATCGCGATCATCACGCGCTGCTGCTGGCCGCCCGAGAGCTGGTGCGGCCAGGCGTCGAGCCGCCGCCGCGGCTCGGGGATGCCGACCTCGGCCAGCAGCTCCTCGGCGCGCGAGCGCGCGGCCGCGCGGCTCAGGCCCAGATGCTTGCGCAGCGGCTCGGCGATCTGCTCGCCCACGCTCAGCACCGGGTTGAGCGACGACATCGGGTCCTGGAACACGCAGGCGATCTCGTGCCCGCGCAGGCGCTGCATCCGCGCGCGCGAAGCCTGCAGCAGGTCCTCGCCGTTCCACAGCACGCGGCCGGCGCACTCGGCATTGCGCGGCAGCAGCTGCACGAGCGCCATCGCGCTCACGCTCTTGCCCGAGCCCGATTCGCCCACCAGCGCCACCGTGGTGTTGGCCGGCACCTCGAAACTGATGCCCTGCGTGCCGCGGCCCACGGCCTCGACGTGGCGCGAGCGGCCGCGCTCGTCGTGCAGGCGGAAGGCCACGTGCAGGTCCTGGACCTTGAGCAGCGGGGTCATTCGAGGCGTCCTCGGGAAGCGAGGGTCACCACCCGAGCCGATCCGGAATCCGCTTTGGGGGGCCGCGACGCGACAAGCGAGGGGGTCGTCATTTCTGCAACCTGGGGTCCAATGCGTCGCGCCACGCGTCGGCCATCAAGGAGAACGCGGTGACGAACACCGCCATCGCGATCGTGGCCGCGGCCAGCTGCCACCAGTGCCCGAGGATCAGCTCGCTCTGCGACTCGGCCAGCATCGTGCCCCAGCTCACCTGGTCGGTGGCCACGCCCAGCCCGAGGTACGACAGGATCACCTCGGCCTTGATGAAGCCCACCACCATCAGCGACATGCGCACGAGGATCACGTGGCTGACGTTGGGCAGGATGTGGCGGAACATGCGCGCGCCGGCGCTGGCGCCGATGGCCTCGGCGGCGCGCACGTATTCGCGGCGCGAGTGCTTGATGAACTCGGCGCGCACCTGGCGGTACTGGCCGGTCCAGCCCGTCAGGCCCAGGATCAGCACCAGCGTGGAGATGCCGCGCCCGAACACCGCCGCGAACGCGAAGAACAGCAGGATCTCCGGCACCGCGGTCAGCACGTTGTAGACCCACTCGACGAGGTCGCCGACGTGGCCGCCGAAGAAGCCGGCCACCGCGCCGAGCGACGCGCCGATCAGCGTGGCCACGATCGCGGCGAGCACGCCGACCGAGACCGAGATCTGCGTGCCCTTCAAGGCCTTGGACAGCACGTCGCGCCCCAGCCGGTCGGCGCCGAAGGGCAGCGTCGCCGCCACCGGCCGCGCCTGCGCCTGGTACTGCGCGGCGCGGGCGTCCCATTCCTGGTAGCGCGGCGCGAGCGGGTCGACGTCGGAGATGTCGACTTCGGCGCGCGCCGACGCCGCCGCGGCAGCCGAAGCAGCCACCGTCGCCGCGCGCGCGGCGCCGCCCGCGAACGACGGCGGCGCGTCGGGCTGGCCCACCTCGTCCTGCCAGCCGCGCGCCACCAGCCCGCTGCCGGTGCAGGCGATCAGCAGGGCGTAGGCCACCACGACCGCCAGCGACACCATGCCCACGCCGTCGCGCCGGAAGCGCCGCCAGGCCGAGCGCCACACGCCGGCCGCGCGCCGCGCCGGCACGGGCTCGGGCAGCGTCGAGATGAGCGACGTCGAGGCGAAGTCAGGCAGGTCCGCCATCACCGGGGCCGTCAGCGCAGCACCACGCGCGGGTCGACCGCGCGGTACGACAGGTCGACGACGAGGTTGGCCAGCATCGTGAGCAGGGCCATGTAGATCGTCACGGCCTGGATGACGGGGTAGTCGCTGCGGTTGACGGCCAGCAGCACCTCGCGGCCGATGCCGGGGATCGAGAAATACACCTCGATGAGGAACGAGCCGATCAGGATCCCCGGCAGCGCGAGGCCGACGTTGGTCAGGATCGGGATCAGCGCGTTGCGCAGCACGTGGCGCACCAGCACGGCGGGTTCGGTCAGGCCCTTGGCGCGCGCGGTGCGCACGTAGTCCTGGCCCAGCTCGTCGAGGAAGAAGCTGCGGTACAGGCGCGTCTGCGGCGACAGGCCCACCAGCACGGCCAGCAGCACCGGCAACGGCGCGTAGACCAGCAGGTTCGTCCACGTGCTGTCGCTCCACCCCTGCACCGGGAACCAGCCGAGCTGGAAGCCGAACACGTACTGGCCGACGATCACGTAGACGAGGAACGACACCGACAGCGCCAGCGTGGTTCCCACCATGATGGCGCGGTCGGTGAGCGAGCCCCGCACGTAGGCGACGCCCAGGGCGATGGGAATCGCGATCAGCGTGTCCAGGACCAGGATCGGGACGGCGACCGTCAGCGTGGCGGGCAGGCGCGTGGCCATCAGGTGCGCGATGGTCTCGTGGGTGGCCCAGCTGCGGCCCCAGTCGAACGTGACGATGCCCTTGAGGAACAGCCCCAGCTGCACCCACCACGGCTCGCTCAGCCCGAGCTGCTGGCGGATCTGGGCGATCTCGCGCGGCGAGGCGTTCAGGCTGGCCAGCGTCTGCGCCGGATCGACGCCGAACTTGCGGAACAGGAAGAACACGAGCAGCACCACGCCCAGCAACGTGGGAATCATCTGCCAGAGACGACGAAGCAGGTAGGCGAGCATCGAGCCGGCGGGGACGCGCCCCGCGGCACGTCCTGCGCCTCCAGGGCGAAGAAACGCGAGTTTAGGGGCTGTAGACTCCGCTTCGCTCGGGAATCGCGTTGCGGTGCCCGCTGTCGTCAACTTCCCACACAGGCCCCGGTGTCGCTCGTGCGTCCGTCGATCCGTCGTTGCTGGCCGTTCGCGCTGCT
>Ga0068855_100005663_pt1 | contig 15250 bp, 15 predicted proteins | sample KBSCornC52_FD_66592 | JGI IMG/M metagenome (GOLD analysis project Ga0068855, IMG submission 66592) | Corn rhizosphere microbial communities from Kellogg Biological Station, Michigan, USA - KBS Corn C5-2 | ecosystem: Host-associated > Plants > Roots > Rhizosphere > Soil ...
CAGAACTCGTCGGCATAAGTGGCGAAGGAGCCGGCGACGGGCCGGTAGGTCAAAAGCTCCCCCAGCGCGCGCATGATGAACAGAATCGCGGTGCCGCCCACCACGTAGGTCAGCAGAAGCCCCGGGCCGGCATTGTGGATGGCCTGTGCCGAGCCGAGGAAGAGGCCCACGCCGATCGTGCCGCCCAGGGCAATGAGCTGGATGTGCCGATTGTGCAGGTTGCGCGACAGGTTCGACTCGGATTGCGACACGAAGACCCCCCTACCTTTTCGCCCGGGTGGGCGCGCTGGCTGCGTGGGATCTTACCCCGGAGAGCACGATGACCCGCAACCCAACGTATGCGCCGCGGCACCGACAGCCAACCCTGCGGACCGGCCCGCGGCTCATCGCCCGCATGCTAATCTGGCCGTCGTGACTTCCAAACGTACTGGCCTGACGACTGAAAAGAACCGGTGTCGCTGGGTTCCGGCCGGTGATGAGGAATACACGCGCTACCACGATGAGGAGTGGGGTCGGCCGGTGCACGATGACCGGCACCTCTTCGAGATGCTCACCCTCGAGGGCGCCCAGGCAGGCCTGTCCTGGTCCACCATCCTGCGCAAGCGCGCCGCCTATCGAAAAGCGTTCGCAAAGTTCGACCCTGCCAAGGTGGCCCGCTTCGATGCGCACCGGCGAGCGGCGTTGCTCCAGGATCCCGGCATCGTCCGTAATCGCCTCAAAATCGACTCCACGGTGAGCAACGCACGGGCTTTTCTCGCCATCCAGCAGGAGTTCGGCTCCTTCAGCCGCTACCTCTGGGATTGGGTCGGCGGCCGTCCCGTCATCAACGGCTGGCGGCACGGCCAGGTGCCTGCCCATAGCGAGCTCAGCGACCGGATCTCGCGCGATCTCAAGAAGCGGGGCTTCCGCTTCGTCGGCTCGACGATCATCTACGCCTACCTTCAGGCCGTTGGCGTGGTCAATGACCATACGAAGGGATGCCACCTGTACCGGCCTCGCCCCGGGGCAACGCGTGTGGCTAGCAAGGCGTCCCGCTCTTAAGATAGCCGGTCGATCAACCAGGGGATCCCTTATGAAATCGCTTTCCGCGGCAGTCGCCATCATTGCTGCCGCCCTCGCTCCCGCCGCCTACGCCGACTGCAGCTACCCGCACGCCCCCGAGCACCTCCCGAACGGCAACACGGCCACTCTGAAGGAAATGCTCGCCGGGGAGCAGGCCGTAAAGGCCTACAACCAAGAGATGACGGCGTACCTTTCCTGCATCCAGCTCGAACGCGACAGCCGGGTGGCGCAGGCCGGCGATAAGCTGACCAAGGAGCAGAAGCAGGAGCTCGTGGCCATCGAGGACCAGAAGCACAATGCCGCGGTGGACCAGCTGCAGACGGTGGCCAATCGGTTCAATGCCCAGGTGAAGATCTTCAAGGCACGGGACAAGAAGTCCGACTGACCATGCTCAGTCCCTCCCAGGCAGATGAGCTCATCGCGCAGCACCTGGCGTGTCTGCCGATCGAGTCACTCCCCCTGGCGCAGTGCGCAGGGGCGGTACTGCGGGAGAACATCTACGCCGAGCGCGACCAACCGCCCTTCGACCGGGTGACCATGGATGGAATCGCGCTCGACAGCCGGGCCGTGCGTGACGGCGCGCGCCGCCTGCAGATCCAGGCCATGCAGGCGGCCGGCGATCCCCCGCTCGCGCTGACGGGACGCGATCGTTGCATCGAAGTCATGACCGGTGCGGCGATGCCTGCTGGATGCGATGCCGTAGTGCCGGTAGAGCAGCTCACCGTCCGCGACGGCGCGGCGGAACTGGCGCAGGACGTCTCGGTGGAGCCCGACCAGAACATTCACCGCCGGGGCACGGACACGCGCCAGGGGAACCTGCTGCTGGCCGCCGGAACGCGGCTGGGGCCGCCGGAAATCGCCATTGCGGCCGCAGCCGGGATGCCGCGCATCCGGGTGAGCAGTCAGCCCATGCTGGCCGTCATCTCCACCGGTAACGAGCTGATCGAGCCGGGCGAGCCGATTCAGCCGCATCAGGTCCGCCGGTCGAATGCCTATGCCATCGCGGCGGCCTTGCGGCTGCATGGCTTCCAGCGTGTGGCGGACGACCACATTGCGGACGATGCGACTGAGCTCAGGCACCGGCTCAAGTTCCACTTGGAGACGCACGATGTCCTCGTGCTGAGCGGCGGCGTCTCGATGGGCAAGCTGGATCTCGTGCCGCAGGCTCTCGAGGAGCTCGGCGTGCGCTGCATCTTCCACAAGGTCGCCCAGCGCCCGGGCAAGCCGCTCTGGTTCGGCATTGCCGGCTCCGGCTCCGCGGTCCTGGGCCTGCCCGGAAATCCGGTCTCGACGGCCATATGCGTCTCGCGCTACGTCCTGCCCGCGCTGGCGGCCAGCCAGGGGGAGGCGCCCTCGCCCGCGGAGCGCATGGCGCTCGGGGCGCCGGTCACGGTGACGCCCCCTCTCACCCTCTTCGTGCCGATCCGGATCGAGATCGACGACTGGGGGCGCGGCTGGGCCATGCCTGCGCCTACCAATGGCTCGGGCGACTTCACCGCGCTCGCCGGCACGGACGGATTCGTCGAGCTCCCGCCGGGTCCCAATACCTACCCCAAGGGGTTCGTGACCCGCATGCACCGGTGGTAGGCTGGACGCCGGATGTCTTCGCCCGATGTCATTCCGTTGCCAAGCTCCGGGCCGCGCGACCGGCGCGGCCGGCCCGTGCGTGACCTGCGCATCTCCGTCATGGACCGCTGCAACTTTCGCTGCCCCTACTGCATGCCGCGGGAGACCTTCCATGAACGTTACCGATTCCTCGGCTCGCACGAGCGCCTGTCGTTCGATGAGATCGTGCGGCTGGCGCGCCTGTTCGTGCGCCTCGGCGTGCGCAAGCTGCGCTTGACCGGCGGTGAGCCGCTGCTGCGGCCCAATCTCACGGATCTGATCGGTGATCTGACGGCCATCGAGGGCGTCGATGACATCGCCCTCACCACCAATGGCGTCCTCCTCGCCAAGTACGCTTTCGAGCTGCGCGCAGCCGGCCTGCAGCGCATTACGGTCAGCCTCGACAGCCTCGACCCGGAGGTTTTTCGCCGGATGAGCGGCGGCTTCGGCGGGCTGGAAGATGCGCTCTCGGGGATCGAGCACGCCCGCCGCGCGGGCCTCGAGCCGATCAAGATCAACGCGGTCGTACAGCGTGGCGTCAACGATCACACCGCGCTCGATCTGGTCGAGCGCTTCCGCGGGAGCGGGATCATCGTCCGTTTCATCGAATACATGGACGTCGGCAATCGCAACGACTGGCGCCCGGAGCTGGTGGTGCCTTCGAGCGAGCTGCTGGCGCGCATCGGCGAGCGCTGGGCCCTCGTGCCGCTCGGCCGCGAATACCGCGGCGAGGTGGCGGAACGTTATGCCTTCACCGATGGCGGCGGGGAAGTGGGCTTCATCTCCTCCGTCACCCAGCCCTTCTGCGGCGACTGCTCGCGCGCGCGATTGTCCTCCGACGGCGTGCTCTACACCTGTCTCTTTGCAACCCACGGAACGAGCCTGCGCGATGCGTTGCGCAGCGGCGCCACCGATGATCAGTTGCTCGAGACGCTGCGTCGCGTCTGGGTGGATCGGACCGACAACTACAGCGAGCGGCGGCAGGCGCAGCGGGAGGCGACCACAGGGGCCCGCAAGGTCGAGATGTTCTACATCGGTGGCTGATGGGACGCTCCGGACTCTCTCACCTGGACAACCGCAACCGGCCGACCATGGTGGATGTTGGATCGAAGGATGCCAGCCAGCGCGAGGCGGTGGCGGAGGCCAGAGTGCGCCTGCCACGCAACGTGACGACCGCGCTGCGCGCGAGCGGGCATCGCACGAAGAAGGGGCCGGTCTTCGACACGGCGATCATCTCGGGCGTCATGGCGGCGAAGCGCACACACGAGCTCATCCCGTTCTGCCATCCGCTCGGCCTCGAGCACTGCTCCGTGGAGATCGAGGAGCGGCGTGGCGGGGAGATCGTCGTCCGCTGCCGGGTCGCGGTCCATCACCGCACCGGCGTGGAAATGGAAGCGCTGACCGGTGCGACGGTGGCAGCCCTCACGATTTATGACATGTGCAAGGCGCTTTCCCACGACATCGAGATCACGGGTGTGCGCCTGCTCGAGAAAACCGGCGGCAAGCGTGCCTACCGCCGTAGCGCGCCATGACCGCGGCACCGCTTTACGGGCTGGTGCTCGCCGGGGGCCGCAGCACGCGCATGCAGCGCGACAAGGCGGCGCTGGAGTACGCGGGGCGCAGCCAGCTCGAGCGTGCAATCGAGCTCGCCACCCCGCTCGTCGAGCGGCTCTTCGTATCCGTTCGGCGCGACCAGACCGGCGACCCGCTGCGCGCGCGCTTCCCGCAGATCGTCGATTCCGGCGAGGTCGAAGGGCCCATCGCCGGCATCATGGCCGCCCAATCCTGTTATCCCGATGCGGCCTGGCTCGTACTCGCCTGCGACCTCCCGCTGCTCGATCCGGCAACACTCCGGCATCTCCTGCGCGCGCGGCGTCCGGAGCGGCAGGCGACGGCGTACCGCTCGAGCCGCGACGGTCTGCCGGAACCGCTGTGCGCGATTTACGAGCCCTCGAGCCGCGAGGCCATCCGCGCCTACATCGCCGCCGGCCGTGACTGTCCGCGAAAGTTCCTACTCAACTCGAACACCGCTCTGCTCGATCAGCCTGCGCCCGGAGCGCTCGACAATGTGAACACGCCGAACGAATACGACTCTGCTCTCCACCGCGTGCAGACCACCACAGAGGCACCCGCTGCAGGGTCCACACGGCAGATCAACGTTCAGTACTACGCCCTGCTGCGCGAACAAGCCGGACGCAGCTCCGAATCGCTGGTCACCAACGCCGCAACACCGCGTGACCTCTATCAGGAGCTCAAGGGGCGCTATCCGTTCTCGCTTGCACCCGAGATGCTGCGGGTGGCGGTCAACTCGGAGTTTGGCGACTGGGAGCAGCGGCTGGCCGAGGGCGACTCGGTAGTATTCATCCCGCCCGTGGCGGGAGGCTAAGAACCGCCGCGACCATGTTCCGCTTCTCCTCCACTCCCCTCGATGAGTCGGCCCTGCCGGTCGGGCTCCACGATCCGGCCTGCGGCGGCTATGCCGCGTTCGAAGGCTGGGTTCGCGATCACAACGAAGGCCGGCGCGTGCGGCGGCTGGAGTACGAGGCCTTCGAGCCGCTCGCCATCAGGGAGGGTGAGCGGATCATCGCTGAGGCGGTCGTGCGTTTCGGGGTGGAGCATGCCGCGTGCGTGCACCGGATCGGGTCGCTCGAGATCGGCGAGAAGGCAGTCTGGGTGGGCGTGACTGCGCGCCATCGGGACGAGGCATTTCGGGCATGCCGCTACATCATCGATGAGGTCAAGCATCGAGTGCCCATCTGGAAAAAGGAGCACTACGAGAACGGTGACTCCGGCTGGGTGAATTGCGAGCGCTGCGCCGAGCATGCCGGACCTGCGCATGAGGGGCATGCGCACGAGGCGGCGATCGCGCCGGACTACTCGCGGCAGGTCGCGCTGAAGGAAGTCGGAGCGGCCGGCCAGGAAAAGCTGCGGCGCGCCGCCGTGTTGGTCGTGGGCTGCGGCGGACTGGGCGTCCCGGTCATGACCTATCTCGCCGCCGCCGGGGTTGGGCGTGTGGGCCTGGTCGACAGCGACCGGCTCGAGGCTTCCAACCTGCATCGCCAGACCCTCTATTCACTTGCCGATGTCGGCAAGCCCAAAGTCGAGCTGGCAGCGGCACGGCTGCATGCGCTCAATCCGCAGGTCGAGGTGCTCACCTATGCCATCCGGATCGACGCCGCGACGGCGCCCGCAGTCATGGAGCCTTACTCGCTCGTCATAGACTGCACGGATAACTTCAGCACCAAGTTCATGTTGAATGACACCTGTGTGCGTCTCGGCAAGCCGATCATCTTCTCCAGCGTCTACCAGTACGAAGGACAGCTTCAGGTCGTGCGGCCGGAGCGCGACGGCGCCTGCCTGCGGTGCGTGTGGCCGGAAGCAACCCGCGACGGGCTCGTCGGCAATTGCGCCGAGGCAGGCGTTCTCGGTCCGGTGCCGGGCACGTTCGGCTCGCTGCAGGCGCTCGAGGCGTTGAAGCTGCTGCTCGATCTGCCGGGCCAGCTCGCGGACGAGCTCTTGATGTTGGACCTTCTCAGCCTGAGCGTCACCCGTGTACGCACGCGCCGCGCCCTCGATTGTCCGGACCACACCCGCAGGGCCGACACTGCGGCGGGCGGCGCGGGCGCCGTGCGCGCCGAGGCAAGTGACATCGAAGTGAGCTTCGATCCCCTCGAGCGCGCCCTGGCTGCCGGGTTCGAGGTCGTCGATGTCCGCGAGACCCATGAGCTGCAGCGGCTCGCCACGCCCTGCTCGGCTGCGCGCCACCTGCCGATTGCCGAGTTGCTGCACGGCAGTGCTGCCCTGCCGCCCTCGGGCAGATACCTCTTCGTCTGCGCGAGCGGCAAGCGCAGCCTCGCTGCGGCGCAGGAGCTGCGCGCTCGGGGTTACGAGCGGGCATTCTCGCTGCGCGGCGGCATCGCTGCACTGACGCGCAGCGCCGCGATCTCTACGGCCTGAGCTGGCCTGAGCCCCGCACGACGTACTTGTAGCTGGTCAGCTGCTCGACGCCCACGGGCCCACGGGCGTGGAACCGATCCGTGGAGATGCCGATCTCCGCCCCCATGCCGAACTCCCCACCATCGGCAAACTGAGTCGATGCGTTGTGGAGCACGATGGCGCTGTCGACTCGCCGCAGAAAACACTCTGCCGTCGCATGGTTCTCAGTGACGATCGACTCGGTATGTGAGGAGCCGTATTTGGCGATGTGCGCGATCGCGCCGTCGACGCCGTCCACCACGCGCGCAGCAATGATGGCGTCGAGATATTCCGTGTACCAGTCCTCTTCTTTTGCTGCCCGAACACGCGCATCGGCCTTCTGCACGGCAGCGTCACCCCTGACCTCACAACCGGCGTCCAACAAACCGCGCACCACGGGCGCGAGATGTGTGTCGATGCAACCGTGGTCTATCAGCAGCGTCTCGGCAGCGCCGCAGATGCCGGTACGGCGCATCTTCGCATTGAGGGCGATGGCCTGCGCCATGTGCACGTCGGCATCACGATCGACGTACACGTGGCAGTTGCCCTCCAGATGACCGATGACCGGCACACGAGCCTCCTGCTGGACGCGCGCGACCAAGCTCTTGCCGCCCCGCGGGACGATGACATCCAGATAGTCCGTCATGTCGGCGAGCATGTAACCGACCGCGGCCCGGTCGATCGTCGGCACGAGCTGGATGCACTCGCGCGGCAGTCCGGCCGAAGCCAGCCCGGCCATCAGGCAGTCATGTATCACGATGTTGGAACAGCGGCTCTCCGAGCCGCCGCGCAGGATGACTGCGTTGCCGGATTTCAGGCAGAGCGCGCCGGCATCGGCAGTCACGTTGGGCCGGCTCTCGTAGATGATTCCGATCACCCCGAGCGGCACCCGGACCCGCTGGATCCTCAGGCCATTCGGCCGCTCCCATTCGGCGGTGACGATTCCGATCGGATCCGCAAGCGTCATGACGGCCTCGATGCCGCGCGCCATCGATTCGATCCGGCGCTCATCGAGCGCCAGACGATCGAGGAGCGCGCTTCCCAGGTTGGCGGTGCGCGCCGCCGACATGTCGCGGGCATTGGCCTCGAGAATGCCGGCAACACGAGCGCGGATTGCATCCGCGGCCCCCAACAGGGCCGCATTCTTGGCGGTGGTCCCGGCCAGTGCCAGAGTCGAGGCAGCCGCGACCGCATTGCGTCCGAGCGGCTCCATCAGCTGACTGAGATCTGCGCTCGCGGACACCATGACCACTAGCCGGCTCCGACGCTTTCTTTCGCCCCCACCTCCTGCTTGAGCAGCACGAGGTCATCGCGGTGGATCATCTCGTCGCGCCCGCGAAAGCCGAGGATGCTCTCGATCTCGGATGATCTTCGCCCCATGATCTTCGCTGCATCGATATCGGAGTAAGCAACGATACCGCGAGCGATCTCGGTCCCGTTGGTGGCCAGCACGCTCACGGTGTCACCGCGCTCGAACCTGCCGCAGGCGCTGACCACACCGGCGGGCAGAAGGCTTCTGCCGTCCAGCAATGCGCGCAGAGCGCCGGGGTCGATCGTGATCGCTCCTGCGGGCCGCAGCGTCCCGGCGATCCATTGCTTGCGCGCCGCCACCGGCGTGGCGCTCGGCATGAACCAGGTGCAGCGGACACCCTCCTCGATCCGCCTGACCGGATGGCGATGGTGGCCCGCGGAGATACACATGTGACAGCCGGCTGCGACGGCGATTCGCGCGGCCAGGATCTTGGTCGCCATCCCGCCCGATCCCACATCGGAGGCCGAACGGCCGCCCATGGCCTCGATCTCCGGCGTGATCTTGAGCACCTCTTCGATGAAATTCGCGGCACGATCCTTGTTCGGATCGGCTGTATAAAGACCGTCGACATCCGACAGCAGCACCAGGCAATCCGCCGCGATCATCTGCGCCACCCGCGCGGCCAGTCGGTCGTTGTCGCCATAGCGGATCTCGGCCGTCGCCACGGTGTCGTTCTCGTTGATCACCGGCAGCGCACCGAGGGAGAGCAGCGTTTCCAGGGTTGCCCGAGCGTTCAGGTAGCGACGCCTCCGCTCGCTGTCCTCCAGGGTGAGCAGTACCTGCGCGACCGTGACGTCACGGCTCTCGAGCAGATCCTTGTAGGCATGGGCGAGACGGATCTGCCCGACGGCAGCGGCCGCCTGGCTTTCCTCGAGCCGCAGCGGACCCTTTGCCAGCCCGAGCTGTCGCCGGCCGAGCGCAATTGCCCCGGAAGAGACGAGGATGACCTGCTGCCCCCGCTTGCGCAGCCTCAAGAGGTCCTCTACCAGGCTCTCGAGCCAGGCCCGGTTGATGCGTCCGGTGTCCGCGTCCGTCAGGAGTGCGGAACCGACCTTGACCACCACGCGCCGTGCCCTGGCGAGCGGCGAGGACGATGACGGCCGGGGGATGGTCATGGGAAAACTATACGCTAAACTTGCAGCCGCCAACCTGAGGAAGCAAAGCGGTGAGCAGAGATTACGAGCCGGTTTCCGGACAGTGGTACGAGAACCTGGAAGACGAAGAATCGTTCCGTGTTCTCACGGTGGATGAAGACTCGGAGCTGGTCGAGATCGAGTATCTCGACGGCGAGATCGAGGAGATCGACCTCGAGACCTGGCATGAGATGGATCTCGAGCAAACGGACGAGCCCGAGGGCTGGGCAGAGGCGGACGATGAGGATGAAGACGAGGAGGAAGAAGAGGACGAGGAGGACGACGACGACGATGATTGGGACGACGACGAGGACGATGAGGACGACGAGGACTGGGACGAAGACGAAGAAAGCGGGCGCAGTGAATACTGACCGCGCGTTGGCTACTTGAGCCGTTCGAAAGCAAGTGACGTAGCAGGCAGGGGCCGTCCGTTGCTCGGCCCATCGTGGGCCTCGCCCCCTTGGGGGCCGGCCGCTGAAACGGCCGCAGGCCTGTTTTAGCCGATGAACCCAGATAGTTGGTATCACGAGAAGGAATCGGCATGGCTGTACCGGCAGGTCGCCGCCGCCGAGGCCGATCCTCATAAGCAGCGCCTGTTCACCCAGCTAGCTGCCGCTGCCGAGGAACAGGCGGTCAAGTGGGAAGCCGCTTCGCGAAACACCACCCCGGCTGCGACCGCGGGCCGCGTATTCCAACCCTCGATGCGAGCGCGCATCGTGGCCGGATTGCTCCGGGTGCTGGGCCCTCGCGCCATGCGCTCGGTGCTCACTGCCATGAAGCTGCGCGGCCTGTCCGTCTATACAGTGCCCGTGGCCGGCGGCCACGCCATGCCAACTACACTATCCGAGGTCGGCGTCCGCCATCGCGGCGGATTGGGCGGCAACCTCAGAGCCACCGTATTCGGTGTGAACGACGGACTGGTCTCCAACGCCAGCCTGGTGCTCGGCGTCGCGGGAGCGGCTGTGCCGGGCTCCTTCGTCCTCGTGAGCGGGTTGGCAGGTCTGCTCGCAGGCGCGCTGTCCATGGCCGCCGGCGAGTATGTCTCGGTGCGCTCCCAGCGTGAGATGTACGAGTATCAGATCGCACTCGAGCGGGAAGAGATCGCCGAGTATCCCGAGGAGGAAGCTGAAGAGCTGGCGCTCATCTATGAGGCGCGCGGCGTCGCCCTGACACAGGCCCGGGAGGTCAGTCAGGCGCTGCTCGCCCGGCCGGAGCAGGCCCTCGATGTGCTCGCCCGTGAAGAGCTCGGCTTGAATCCGGACAACCTAGGCTCGCCATGGGGCGCGGCTGTGGCTTCGTTCCTGTCGTTCGCAGCCGGGGCTGCCATACCGCTCATACCCTTCCTCGCCGGGATGAGCGACGCGCTCGCCGCCACCGCCGCGCTCACTGCCATCGCCCTATTTGCCGTCGGGCTCGCACTCAGCCTCTTCACCGGCAGACAGGCCCTGCGGGGTGCGCTGCGCATGGTGCTGATCGGTGGCGGTGCCGGGGCCGTGGCCTTTTGGGTCGGCCGAGCCCTCGGCGCTATGATTCACTGAGCGTCGCCCGGCGAAACGGGCTTGAAAAGCCGGTGTTCCGGCCCCAAAGCAAGCGCCATGAAGCGCATTTTCCTGCTCCTCCTCACCAACCTCGCGGTCCTCGCGGTCCTCACCATCGTGGCCCATCTGATCGGCCTCGATCGCTGGCTCGCCATGCGCGGGGGGAGCCTCGAGGCGTTGCTCGTCGTTGCCGCCGTGTTCGGCTTCGGCGGTGCGTTCGTATCCCTCCTCATGTCCAAGTGGATGGCCCGCACCGCCATGGGCGTCAGGGTCATCGGCCAGCCGACCACCCGGACGGAGCAGTGGCTGGTGAGCCTCGTCGCGCGGCTGGCGCAGGCCGCGGGTGTCGGGATGCCGGAGGTCGGGGTGTTCGATTCACCGGAGCCCAACGCCTTCGCCACCGGTTACAGTCGTAACGGCGCGCTCGTGGCCGTCAGCACCGGCCTACTTGCCACGATGAACGAGCAGGAGGTCGAGGCGGTTCTCGGGCATGAGCTGACTCACGTCGCCAACGGCGACATGGTCACCCTGACTCTCATCCAGGGCGTGGTCAACACCTTCGTGATCTTCCTGTCGCGCATCATCGGCAACCTCGTGGACCGCACGCTCTTTCGCTCCGAGGACGGGCGCGGGCCGGCCTACTTCCTCTGTGTCATCGCCTCGCAGATCCTGCTCGGGATCCTCGCCAACATGATCGTCATGGCTTTCTCCCGCTGGCGGGAGTTCCGCGCCGATCGGGGCGGCGCCCACCTTGCGGGCATTCCCAACATGATCGCGGCGCTCCAGGCGCTCAAGCGGGCGCACGAGCCGCTGCCTTCGCACCAGTTCGCCTCGTTCGGCATCACCTCGGGTCCCGTGGCCCGTGGTCTGCAGCGTCTCTTCATGAGCCATCCGCCGCTCGATGAGCGGATTGCTGCGCTGCGCGCGCTGACCGTGGCCTGACGACACAGCTCGTGTCACCCCTCACCCCCGCGCAGGCGCTGAGCGGACTCGAGCGCATCCTCGGCACGCAGGGCCTGCGTGCCGGCGAGGCCGGGGACGGCGCCAATCTCGAGCCCTTCCTCATCGACCAGCGCCGGCTCTACCACGGGCGCGCGCTCGCAATCGCACTGCCGAGAACCGTAGCCGAGGTGACGGAGCTGCTCGCATTCTGCAACAGCCACCGTATCGGCGTCGTCCCGCAGGGCGGCAACACCAGTTACTGCGGCGGCGCAACACCCGATGAATCCGGCCGCGAGATCGTCGTCTCGCTCTCACGCCTCAACCGCATCCGTCAGGTCGATCCGCTCAACTATTCAATCGTCGCGGAGGCGGGGTGCGTCTTGGTGGACGTGCAGCAAGCCGCGGATGAGATGCAACGGTTCTTTCCGCTCAGCCTGGGCTCGGAGGGCAGCTGTCAGGTGGGCGGCAACCTTTCGACCAACGCAGGCGGCGTCCACGTGCTGCGCTACGGCATGATGCGCGACCTCGTGCTCGGCCTCGAGGTGGCGCTCGCGGACGGGCGCCTCCTCTCCTCGCTCGGGACGCTCCGCAAAGACAACACGGGTTACGACGTCAAATCGCTCTTCCTCGGTGCCGAGGGCACTCTCGGCATCATCACTGCCGCCAGTCTGAAGCTCTTTCCGAAGCCGCAGGCCTTCGCGACCGCGTTCGTTGCAATTCCCGACCCACGCGCCGCCGTGCGCCTGCTCGCCAGTCTGCGCGAGGCGAGCGGCGACCGTGTCAGCTCCTTCGAGCTGGTCCCGCGGATCGCGGTGGATCTCACGACGCGGCACATACCGGGTGTTCGCGACCCGCTCGAGGTATCTCATCCGTGGTACCTGCTCTGCGAGCTCACCTCCGCCCGCGCCGCCGATCCTCTCGAGGACCTCCTCGAGCAGAGCCTCGCCGGCGCGCTGGCGGAAGGCCTGGTGTCGGATGCGGCAGTGGCGCGCAGCACACGCGATCGGGCGGCTTTCTGGAAGCTGCGCGAGACCATTCCCGAAGCCCAGCGTCTGGATGGCGGCAGCCTCAAGCACGACATTTCGGTGCCGGTCGCCTCGATACCCGAGTTCATCGAGCGTGCCTCGCGCTGGCTCACCGACAACGTGCCCGATGGGCGCCTGGTGGCCTACGGTCACGTGGGCGATGGCAACCTGCACTTCAACCTCAACCAGGCTCCCGGCAGTGATCGCGCCGCCTTTCTCGCCCGCGAAGAGCCGATCAAGCGCGTCATCCACGAGATGGTGAAGGATTTCGGCGGCAGCTTCAGCGCCGAGCACGGCATCGGCCGACTGAAGGTGGGCGAGCTCGAGCGCTACGCTCCGGCCGTTGAGTTGGATCTGATGCGCGCCATCAAGCGCGCCTTCGACCCCAACGGCATTCTCAATCCGGGGAAGGTGCTTCGTTGATGGCCACCTGCGGCGGCGGGGCACATCCCCCCATGCCTAGGTTGCCCGCTCGCGACGTAGTCTGACCAACCCCTCCTGCGCCGTGCTGGCGACCAGTTTGGCGTCGCGGGCGTAGACGTTGGCGCGCGCGAAGCCTCTCGCTCCCGAGGCGCTCGGGCTCTCGACGGCATACAACAGCCAATCATCGACCCTGAGCGGGCGGTGAAACCACATTGCGTGATCGATGCTCGCCATCACGATGCTGCTCCTCAGGAACACGGACCCATGCGGCAGGGTCGCGGTGTCGAGGAGGAAGTAATCCGAGAGATAGGCGAGCAGCCGACGGTGCAGCCTCTCATCCGCCGGCAGCCGATCGACCGCGCGAAACCACACCTGCCGGGACGGCGGCGCACCCTGCGGCGCCACGTAGTCGAAGGGCTGCACCAGCCGGAATTCGAACGGGCGGGGCTGCTCGAGAAATCGCCGCAGGCGCTCGGGCAATCGCGCGAGCAGCTCCGGCGGTGGGCGGCTGGAGTCAGGCAGCTCTTCGGGGGGCGGCACCGTGGGCATCGCGATCTGGTGCTCGAAACCCTCCTCGAGAACCTGGAAGGATGCCGCCATGTTGAAGATCGGCTCCCCGTGCTGGATTGCGACCACACGGCGGTTCGAGAAGCTGTGACCATCGAGGCTGCGATCGACCTGATAGACGATGGGCGCGTTGAAGTCGCCCCGGCGCAGGAAGTAGGCGTGCAGCGAGTGCACGATGCGCCCCTCGATGGTGGCGGAGGCCGCGGTGAGCGCCTGGCCGAGCACCTGGCCGCCGAATACCTGCGCGCTGCCGATGTCGCGGCTCTCCCCGCGAAACAGATTCACCTCGAGCGGCTCGAGCTCCAGGAGCCTGAGCAGGTCCGCAAGCTGTGCGTTCATTAGTCGGGGACGCCGAGGCGCTGGTGCATGATCGGGCTGGTGGTGGTGTACTGCAGGAACTGCCGCTTTTGAGGATAGAGGTGGTGCTGGATGGCGAAGGCCGCGAGCGCCGCCTCGTGAAAGCCCGAGAGAATGAGCTTCTTCTTGCCGGGATAGGTGTTGATGTCGCCCACGGCGAAGACGCCGGGCAGACTAGTCTGGAATTTCTCCGTGTCGACCTTGAGGGCTTTCTTCTCGAGCTCGAGGCCCCATTCGGCGATCGGCCCGAGCTTCGGATGGAGCCCGAAGAAGACGAGCAGCCGGTCCGCTTCGAGCGCATGCACCGTGCCGTCCGGTGTCTTGATGTTGACGCCTTCCAGCCTGCCGTCCACCGTGATCAGCGATTGCGGCAGCGCCTCGAAGCAGCGCATGCGCCCGGCCGCGACCAGCTCCCTCATCTTGGCCGCCGAGGCCGGCGCTCCCCGAAACTCCGCGCGCCGGTGCACCAGCGTCAGGTTCCTGGCCCGCGGCGTCAGCTCGATCGTCCAGTCGAGCGCCGAGTCGCCACCGCCGAAGATGACCAGCCGCTTGCCTTCGAGCGCGCCGACGTCCTTCACCCGGTAGAGAATTCCGCTGCCCTCGAAGGCCTCGGCGCCCTCTATGCCGATCCGCCGCGCCTGAAACGAGCCGACCCCGCCGGCAATCACCACGGCGCCGGCATCGAAGCGCGTACCGGTGGCCGTGGCGATGGAGAATCGCCCGTCCTCACGGCGCGAGAACTGGGCCACCTCCTGCCCGAGATGCAACTGCGGCTTGAACGGCTTGATCTGCTGCATCAGCCGGTCCACCAGCTCCTGCGCGCCGCAGACGGGGAGCGCCGGAATGTCGTAGATGGGCTTGTCGGGGTAGAGCTCGGTGCACTGTCCGCCAGGGTGAGCGAGCGAATCGATCACATGGGCGCTGATGCCGAGCAGACCCAGCTCGAACACCTGGAACAGGCCGCAGGGCCCCGCCCCGACGATGACTACTTCGGCCGAGATCGGCTCGCCGGCCGCTGCTGATGGATTAAGGCTCAATTAGGCCCCTTTCGGGTTGCGTCTCGAGGAACGGCTTGGGCCGGCAGGAGCCGGGGGGCGGCTACGCGCGGCCCGCGTTCGCATCGGTGGGGGTGTGGAAGTACTCGCTTTCCGAGGCCAGCTGGTCGATCAGGCGCCTCAGCTCCGCCATGCGCCCCTCGGCCGTGCTGATCGGCATGCAGTCCTGGCAGCGCGGATCGCCACAGGGCTGGCGCGAGTACAGCCAGTATTGCAGGTCGCCCGCCAGCAGCCCATCGGCGATGTCCCAGAGATC
>Ga0068855_100005675_pt1 | contig 15243 bp, 12 predicted proteins | sample KBSCornC52_FD_66592 | JGI IMG/M metagenome (GOLD analysis project Ga0068855, IMG submission 66592) | Corn rhizosphere microbial communities from Kellogg Biological Station, Michigan, USA - KBS Corn C5-2 | ecosystem: Host-associated > Plants > Roots > Rhizosphere > Soil ...
TCGATCAGCAACGGCAAGAACAACGCTTCGGCCGGATCGTTCATGCTGACGCGAAACATGCGCTTCGAGATCTTGGGCGAAAATTCCTCGCGTGCGCCCAAGCCGCTGCGAATGAGTTGCAGCGCGCTGTGCACGGCAGGCGCCAAACTATCCGCGAACGGTGTCGGCATCATGCCGCGCCGCTCGCGAATAAAAAGCGGATCTCCCAAGCTTTCGCGCAGTCGCTGCAGCGCGTTACTCACTGCCGGCTGGCTGATGCACAGGATTTTCGAAGCGCGAGTGAGATTGCGCTCGATGTAGATCACGTCGAACGCGCGCAACAGATTGAGGTCGAGATTTTGGAAAGACATAGAAATTGAGGATGCTTATATCTGGGCTAACTATAATCAATTTCACACATGTTGAGTGCATCCCTATACTGCCTCTCCTGCAACAGCGGAGGCCCGTGATTCGCGATCCTGTCCTCAATCCGCATTCGAGCGTGCATCAGTCATTGCAGCGGTGGGCAATGACTTGGTGCCGGCGCGACGTTGCGGTCGAAGACGTTCGGGATCTGGGTGGCCACTCCGGTCACACATACGCTTTTCGCGTCGTCGGGCCGAATATCGATGAGGCGCTGGTGATCCGCCTCGCACCCGCGGGCGTGGTCCATCGCGGCAACACCGATGTCGTGCGGCAGGCGCCCTTGCTCAGAGCCTTATATGAGAGTGGTGCGCTGGTTGCCGCGGTTCGCGAGGCGTCCAACGATCCGGAATTGTTTGGCGTTCCTTATTTAATAGTCACCCGATTGCCGGGTCGACCCTTGATCATGGGTCCGGAGGCCGACTCGTGGCTGCCGGCCCAAGAGCGCCAGCATGCGTATGATCTCGCAGCCGAGCAGCTCGCCTGCATTCATGCAGTGGATGTTTCCAAGTCGCTGCGCGATTGGGAGCAAGCGAGAGCACCGCACGATGAAATCAACTTCTGGGCACGCGCCCTCGAGCGCAGTCCCGAACCGCAGTGGGTCGACGCTGGTGCCGCATTACGCGAGCGTCTACTTGCGAGCATTCCTACTGAGTACACGGTCGGGCTCTGCCACGGGGACTTCCAAACCAACAATGTGCTGTTCAGCGCTGGCGATGGACAGTTACGGGTAACGGGCGTGGTCGATTGGGAAATCGCGCACATCGGTGCCATCGAGCTCGACCTTGCGTGGCTGTTGATGATGAACGACAGTGCGGCATGGCATCCCGTGGAACAGCGCGGTGGCCTCGATCTGCAGCGCATCGTGCAAAGTTATCGACGTGTAGCCAAGCGGCCGCTCACCCATATCGAATGGTTTTGGTCGTTGGCTTGTTATCGGATCGCCGCCATCGCAGCTTCCAACATTCGTCTGCATCGCAGCGGCCGCCGACGCGACGAATCTTGGGAGCGAGCGGCGCAATCGGTGCCCATCATGTTCGCGCGTGCTCACGCGTTGCTCGAGAATCAGTCGTGAAGACGCCTGTGCCACTCGTGAAACCACCGTATGCAGCGCCTTGGCTCGCGCCTTACTGGGAAGGTCTACGCAATCATGAGCTCCGGTTGCCGCGCTGCTCGGTGTGCAGTCGTTGGGAATGGTATCCGGTTGCGGATCAGCCGGCGTGCAGCGGTGGCCACTACATTTGGGAAGTGATGGGCGACGAAGCGACGCTATTCACGTTCACTCATGTAGAGCGTCCGCTTCTGCCCGATGTCATGCAGCCTTATTGGGTGGGACTCGTAATATTCAATAAAGCGCCCTTGTGTCGCATCCCGTCGCTGTTGGATCCCGGTCAAGGAATCATTCGCATCGGCGCTCGCTTGCGCCTCGCCTTTGCAGGCGAAGGCGACAAAGCATTTCCTTATTTCAAGGTGGTGAGCAAGTGAAGTTCGGCGTATCGCTATTTCCGTTGCGGCCGCAGCAAATCATCGATGTCACGCTCAAAGCGGAACAGCTCGGCTTCGATTCGGTGTGGCTCGGCGAACATGTGATCACGCCGGTGTCGAGCGATTCGCGATTCCCGTATGCGGCCGCACATACCGACGCGCACGCCAACTTCAATGCGGGACTGCCGTTCTACGATCCCTATGCCGTGCTCGGATATCTAGCGGCGCTTACAAAGCAAGTTCGCCTCGCAGTCTCGGTGGCCATTGTCCCGTTGCATGATCCATTTCATCTCGCACGCTCCGCCACGACGTTGGATCTTTTTTCCAACGGCCGCTTCATCCTCGGCATGGGCGGCGGCTGGCTCAAAGAAGAGTTTGAGATCTTGGGGCGCGATTGGGAGACGCGCGGACAGCGCTTCGATGAAACCATCGAAGTGATGCTGAGCCTATTCAACGACGACGTGACGCAGTATGCCGGCAAGAAATTGCAAGTGCCGCCCGTGGGCATGACGCCCAAACCGCAAACGCGTCCGCATCCGCCGTTCGTCTTTGGTGGACACGCGAAGGCGGCGCTGCGTCGCGCGGCGCGACACGGCGATGGATGGCTTGCATCCGAGCTGACACCGGAAGAGATCGCGCCGCTCGTTAAGACATTGAAGGATCTGCGCGCCGAGGCCGGGCGTGCCGATGCGCCGTTCGAAATCAGCTGCTCGATCATGGAAGCGGATGAATCGACGATTGCGCGCTATCAAGCCGTCGGTGTCGATCGCATCGTGGTTCGCCCGTGGACCAAAGGGCGCGATGCGATTGCTAACCTGACCCGATTGGCGCAACACCTGCTCGAATGTGCTCAATGAATACACAACTGAGCTCGACCGAGCAGCAACAGCTCGTCGAGGAAGCCTTGGCGCGCTTTCTACGCGATTCCTATTCGCTCCCGCAGCGCGCGATCATTCTTCAAAACAAACTAGGATTCAGCCGCGAGCACTGGAAATTTTTTGCCGACCTCGGGTTGCTTGCACTGCCTTTCCGCGAAGAGAGCGGCGGGCTGGGCGGCTCACTCGCAGATGTCGCATCCGTCATGCGCGTGCTCGGCAAGGGACTGGTCGTCGAGCCCTATCTCTCATGTGTTCTCGTCGGCGGCAAGCTACTTGAACAAAGCAGCGACGCAACTCAGCGTGCACGTTGGCTCTCTCCACTCGTGAATGGTGAGCTGATCATTGGACTGGCGCGCCATGAACGCGGACAGCGCCGGGGCGGCATCGAAACAACTCGACTGACCCGAAGCGCCAGCGAATGGCGCCTCGACGGCGCGAAGTTTCTCGTCAATACACCTCGCGCGCTCGATGCGATGCTCGTTACGGCCCGCGACGAAAACGGCGATCTTCGGCTCGCGATCGTTTCGGCCGATGCGCAAGGTATGACCACGAGAACATACCGCACAGTGGACGGTCGTCACGCAGGTGAGCTCACATTCGAGAACGTACGTGTCTCAGAGTTGCTGCAGCTCGTCGATACGCAGGCGAGTCTCGATCACGTATTCAACGGTGCGAGCGTCGCCGTCTGCGCCGAGGCGTTGGGCTGCATGCAGGCGTTGCTCGATACGACCGTCGAGTATGTCAAGACACGCAAGCAGTTCGGTCGAGTCATCGGCACTTTTCAGACGCTGAAACATCGGCTGGTCGATTGCTTCGGTCATTGCGAACAGGCCGAGAGTCTGGTGCGCTTGGCCACTTACGAGGATGCAGAGGATTGGCCCGCCAATGTAATGGCCGCGCAGGCGTTCATCTCGAAATACGGTGTTGCAGTCGGACATGAAGCCATCCAAATGCATGGCGGCATGGGACTGACGGATGAACTGTGCGTGAGCCATTATCACAAACGCCTCACACAGATCGCTCTCATATTCGGTGACGCAGATGCTTGCGTGGATCGATTTACCCGTCGTCGCAAATTCGTGGCGGCAAGCGCTGCCAGCACAGCATTACCTTTCGACGTGCTGCTCGATGAAAATCAGCGCATGTTTCGCGACGAAGTTCGAGAATTCCTGAATCGCGAGCTCACCGGCGAGCTGCGCGAAGCTGTGCGCCGACAAACGATTTCCTATCCCGAACGCGACATCGCCGTCGCATGGCAGCGTAAGTTGCATGCAAAAGGGTGGCTGGCGCCGCTTTGGCCCCGCGAATACGGCGGCACGGGCTGGACTGCCGTGCAGCGCTTCATCTTCGAATACGAGAGTGCCGTTGCTGCTGCGCCGGAGCAGATTCCGATGGGGTTTCGCTATGTCGGCCCGGTGATTGCGCAGTTCGGATCGCAGTGGCAGAAGCAATATTTCTTGCCGCGCATGCTCGCGAGCGAGCATTACTGGGCGCAAGGATTCTCCGAGCCCGGTGCGGGATCGGATCTCGCCTCCCTCAAAACGACGGCACGGCTCGAAGGCGATCACTACGTGGTCAACGGCACGAAGATGTGGACCACGCATGCGCACTTCGCCAATTGGCTCTTCTGCATCGCGCGTACGAGCACAGGTGAGAAACCGCAGCAGGGCATCAGTTTCATTCTCATCGATCTCACCTCACCTGGCGTCACTATCAAGCCCATACCGCTCTTGGCCGTCGATCACGAAGTGAATCAGGTCTTTCTCGATAACGTGCGCGTGCCGATCGAGAATTTGGTAGGCGAGCCGGGTCGCGGTTGGGAGTACACCAAGTTCTTACTCGAATTCGAGCGGGGCGCAACGGTCTTTAGCGGACGCATCCGGCGCTACCTTGCACAAGCGAAGGAACTCATCGGCTGCAGTGCGCCTGAACGTTGGCAGGATCGTGTCTTCACGCAGCGCTTGGCTGCGCTGGAACACCGGTTGATGGCAATCGAGTTCATGGAATTCCGTATGGCGGCCACGATGCGCAGTGACGGCGCGCCAGGCGTCGGCGGATCACTCACCAAGTTGCTTGCTTCCGAGCTCGAAAAAGATGTCACGGAGCTCGCGCTGCATGCGGCCGGCCTTGCGGGACTCGAGATGGAACAGCAGCGACCCATGTACGGACCGAACGCGCCGACGCTGCCGGCGTGCGATCTGGAGCTCGTGGCCGCGCCACGCTATCTCAATATGCGCGTTGCTTCGATTTATGGCGGCTCGAGTGAAGTGCAGCGTGGAATCATCGCCAAGCACATGTTGGGGCTGCCGTGACTACACGCATTGCCATCGTCGGTGTCGGCGAAACGGCGCCGCTGCGAGCAGATTCACGTCGGCTCGAACACATGGTTGCAGAGGCGGTGTTTGCTGCGCTTCAGGATGCCGGTCTCAAACCTCAAGAGATCGACGGCTTCGTCACCGAGTCGGCCTCGATGCCGAACGAAGTGCCCGCCGAGGTGCTCACGGCTTTTCTGGGTGTGCCATCGCATCCTGCTCCATACGTCGCTTATGGCTTGAAATACGGCGCGGGTTTGGTATCGGCGCCGCAACTCGCACGATTTGCAATCGCTTCGGGATTGGCATCCGTCGTTGTGTGCTGGTATGGCCATCGATTGAGCCAGATGTCCGCGGGGCCGCGCACGATTTATGCCGAGGACCCGCTCAAAGCGGATCTGGAGATCCCGAGCGGCTGGTACGGTCAGCCCGTGTATTTCGCCGCATTTGCGCAGCGCTATGCGCATGAATACGGTCTGACGCCCTGGCAGCTGGCCGCTGTTGCAATCGAAGCGCGCGAGCACGCGGCGCGTACGCCCGGCGCGTTGAAGACAACGCCGCTCGATGAGCACAAGTATCTCGAGAGTCCGATGGTCGCTTCGCCTCTCAGAGCCGCGGATTGTTGTCTAGTGAACGACGGCGCCGTCGCCTATGTGATGACGAGCATCGAGCGCGCGAGGGATTTGCGACATCCCGTCGTCGAAGTTGCGGGCGTCGGCAGCGGCTGTTCGGAGGTCATCGGCGATACCTGGTTCACTCAAAGCCGCGACTATCTCACCACACCGGCCGCGATTTCCGGCCCGCGTGCATTTGCAGCCGCAGGCATGAGTCCGAGCGATATCGACTTCGTCGAGCTTTACGACTGCTTCACCATCAACACCATTCTGCAATACGAAGACTTGGGATTCGTGAAGAAAGGCGAGGGTGCGGCGTTCGCACTCGAGAAAGGGCGCGGTCTCGGCGATCGACTGCCCACCAATACGCACGGCGGATTGCTGAGTCATTCGTTCATGCTCGGCGGCAGTCATGTGGTCGAAGCCGTCCGGCAGTTGCGCCGTCAGCGCGGTGACGGCCAAGTTCCAGGTGCCGATGTCGGTCTCGTCACCGCGCTCGGTGTTCCTCACCACAGCACACTCATTCTGCGTCGCGCTTGAACGCGACGAGCATTCATAGAGAGTCGACACCATGAGTCAGGCGGCACAAGACGAGTTCCCCAACAAAGGCTATCCCTCGGGCTGGTTTCAAATCGCCTGGGTCGGCGAGCTTGCGCCGGCAGAGGTGCGCCCCATTCGGTACTTCGGTCGCGATCTCATTCTCTATCGCGGTGCCGAAGGTACGCATCATGTGTTGGATGCACACTGCTTGCATATGGGTGCGCATCTTGGTTACGGCGGCCGCGTCATGAAAGACAGTATCGTATGTCCTTATCACGGCTGGCGGTGGGGCCCCGATGGACGCAACGAGATGATGCCCGCGGAGCGCAGAGCCAACGAAGAGTGCAGGCTGAAATCCTGGAAGACCGTAGTCGCGAACGAAATCGTTTGGGTTTGGTTCGATGAAGCAGGTCGCGAGCCGTTCTTTCCAACACCTACGGATCTGCCGGGCGTCGCCGCAGGAAAGCGTCATCATCTCTATCCGAATTGCGTGAAGGTATGGCGCAACGTCAAAGTGAAGCCGCAGTACATTCCCGAGAACAATGTCGACATCGAACATTTGCGCTGGATCCACAAAGCCAAGGGGCCGATCGAGCCGCTCGGCGTCGAAGAGGACGGCTGTTTGCTGAGAGTCACGAATCGCATCGTTTACGGCTACGGCAAGAAAGAAACGCGTCTCACGCCGGAAGGACCGCTTGCCGTGGATGTATGCGCGGAGTTGTGGGGGCTGGGCTTTCAATACACGTTTTTCCCAATTCCGGATGACGCCGTCAGTATCCAAGCGCAAACGCCGATCGATCTCGAACACTGCGACATGTTTCAGTCGGTGCTCGTCTATCGCGATGACAACATCGATGCGGCGGCGCCGCCCACGGGCATGGCGGAAGCGCGTGTACGAGAGCAACTCGTGCAAATCGAACGCGACATTCCGATTTGGGAACACATGAAATATCTCGCGCAACCGAACTTGATGTCGGGCGAGCGGGAAACGATGACAACCATCCGCGCGTGGGCACGCAAGTTTTACGCTGGGGCGTAATGCTAGGTGAAGAAGGCGGCTCAAAAACGCAAAAATGAAGCGCTCAGCGCACACCAGATGCGTAGCAGCAGATATCACCAGCCGCTATTTTGAAGATCATAAAAATAAAGTTCTCAAATTGCTCATCGGCGACCAGACTGCCGCGCACGATTCAATCGTGTCGACAAAGAAACATTATGGCGTGGGGGGGCGATGCATGAGTCTTGATATCCGTGACTGTGTCCGCATGAGCTATCGCGCAACGGCTGGACACCATCGACGTCTTTCCGCTGTTTGTCTGGTGCTCACTGCGAGCTTCCTTGCCGAGGCCGCGCACGCCGATCTGGAAGAAATCATCGTGACGGCACGCAAGCGCGATGAGAGCTTGCAGAATACGCCCGTTGCCGTTGCCGCGCTCTCGGCAGAACAACTCGCCAACAACAACATCGCCTCCATCGAAACGATTGCCGCACGCATGCCGGACTTCGTGGTCGCGCGCGGCAGCTCGGGCAGCGGTGCCAACTTGAGTATTCGCGGCATCGGTTCGAATTTTACGAGTATCGGTATCGAGCAGTCCGTTTCCGTCAACGTCGACGGCATCTATCAAGGCCAGGGACGCATCCTCAATGAAGGCATGTTCGACATGCATCAAGTGGAGATCCTGAAAGGTCCGCAAGCGCTGTTCTTCGGTAAGAACGCTACCGCCGGCGCGGTTTCGCTCACGACGGCGGACCCCACGCGTTCTTTCGAAGCGACGGTGCGGGGCGGATACGAAACGAAAGCGCAAGACAGAATCGTCGACGGATTCGTGTCGGGACCCATCACCGAAACGCTGAGCGCGCGCCTCGCCGTCCAGTATTCGAATATGAATGGCGGCTGGATGAAGAATGAAGGCTACGCGCAGAGTTTTCAGGTGACCGATCTCGGCACTGCCGGCGCCGTGACCACTTACAACGCGCCGCAGCCCGATCGCGAAATGCCGCAGATCGAGCACAAGGCGGCGCGCCTCACTCTGATGTTCGAGCCGACCGATCGAATCACGGCAAAGTTGAAAGGCGACGTGAACGAATCGGATGCCAACAGCGGCGGCTATGACAACGAGCTCTGGTCATGCGCGTCGGGCTCTTCGCAGCTTTCACCAGGCGCGGAGTGCAAAGGAGACTGGCGAACCTACGATCAGTATTTGCCCGCGCAGCTGGTCAAAGACAATCCGCTCTTCAATCGCCATGGCGGCCACAACTATGAAGAATCCAAATCGCGGCATGTCACCGGCATATTGAATTTCAAGGGCGACAAGCTCGATGTCGATTGGGTGAGCGGGTGGCAGGGCTTCTATACCGACTTGCTGCTCAAATCGGATGCCACGCCCATGATGAATCGCGGCACGTTCGCCGGCACGAGCACCGCCTATCGCGCGCTCTCGAGCGAGCTGCGTACGCAGACGCACTTCGATTCTCCACTCAACGTGGCGGGCGGTCTCTACTATCAAAAATCGGATCTGGACTTTAATCAGGACATTATTTTCCCCGGCACTGCGACGGGCGGACTGCGCATCGACAGCACCGCGACCGATCCGAGCACTCGTATTTTGACGGTGCGCAAAGTAGGCCGCACCGACGGCGAAACGTACGCGGCCTTCGGCCAACTCATCTATCGATTTGCGCCGCAGTGGGAATTGACCGCGGGTGCTCGCTATACGGAGGAAAGCAAGGACTCCACGTTCAAGCAGCCGTACGTGATCCCTGCGTTCCGCGCTGTCTTTCGCCAATACGATCCAAACAATCCGCTGACGTTACTCGCGCGCAATCAGAAATGGCACAACGTTTCGCCCGAAGCCGTGATTTCGTGGCGGCCGAGCGACGATCTGCTGCTCTACACGGCATACAAACAGGGGTACAAGTCGGGTGGGTTTTCAATCAGCGCACTCAACTCGGCAAGCACCACGGCGAACGATTTGGCATTCAACCCAGAGAAGGCGAGAGGCGTCGAGGCCGGCGTCAAAGCGACCACGCTCGATCACACGCTGCGCTTGGGCGCAACGCTATTTGCGTATCGCTACTCGGATCTGCAGATCGATTTCTTCAATTCGGCAACAACCACCTTCGTCACATTCAATGCCGGCGCAGCGAAGACACGCGGTGTCGAGCTCGAAGCAGAGTGGGCGCCGCATGCGCTCGCCGGATTGACGGTGCGCGCTACGGTTGCTTATCTCGATGCATTCTATTCTGATTTTCCCGGCGCGCCGTGCTATGCGGGCGAAACGCCGGCGATGGGATGTGTGCCTGCGAACGCAACATACAACTACGTCCACCAGGATCTGAAGGGCGTCGATACCGCATTGGCGCCGGAATGGACTGCTTCGTTGGGCGCGGATTACGGCTTCAATGTCGGAGCCGGGCTGACGTTGACGTTGTCGGGATATTTGAAGTACAGCGACAAGTACGCGCTGTCGCCGTTCGGCGATCCGGGAGCGATACAAGACGCATACGCAACGCTCGATGCGTCGGTGCGTCTTGCAAGCGAATCGCAACACTGGGAATTCGCGGTGATCGGCAAGAATCTCACCGACAAATACGTGTTGACTGGAGCGCAGGACGCCCCGAGCACGGGAGCGGGTACGGGCACGGCGAGCGGCGTCGCTGCGGATCGTTATGGATTCCCCGCGCCGCCGCGAACCGTACTCGGACAAGTAACGTTCCGTTTCTGAGCGGCTGATGTTTCATCGCGGGCTCCACGTATCCAGGCCGCCCGCGCTGTTAGAACGCGCCTTATCACATGCGCGCCCGTCCAAGTGGCGGGCGCTTGCAATGCTCATGATGGTCGGGCTCTTCAACTATATCGATCGACTCAGTCTTTCCATCCTGCAGGTGCCGATCGCGAAAGAGTTCGCACTGTCGGATACGCAACTGGGCGCGCTGACAGGTCTCGCGTTCTCGCTCGTGTACACGATTGCGTCCGTCCCGATTGCGCGAATCGCCGATCGCTATTCTCGCAAGATGCTCATCGTCGTCGCACTGCTTGTCTGGACGCTGATGACGATGGCATGCGGTTTGGCGACGGGTTTCGTGAGCCTCCTCGTGCTGCGCATGGGGGTCGCCATCGGCGAAGCTGGATGCGTGCCCGCGACTTACTCGATGATCTCCGACTATTTCCCACCGCAGCAGCGAGGCAGAGCCATCGCTCTCTATGGCATGGTGTTTCCGCTCGGCACGTTGTTAGGATTTTCGGCAAGCGGTTGGCTCGGTCAGTGGCTCGGCTGGCGCGAAACGTTTTTCATCATTGGGTTTTTGGGTCTGGCCGTGGTGCCCCTCGTTTCGACCACGCTCGCAGAGCCGACGCGCGGTCTCACGGACGGCCGACATGTCGAGTCTGCACCTGTTCCTTTTGCAACGGCGGTTCGCATTCTCTGGCACACGCCTGCACTCAAGCACATCGTCCTCGGCGTCGGAGTGCTGGCGTATCCGCTCAATGCAATCTTGGTGTGGAATGCCGCGTTCTATAGCCGAACGTACGCACTCGCGCTTGGAGAAATCGCATTCAATCTAGCGTTTATATCCGGTGTTGCGGGCGCTGCGGGACTCTACTTATCCGGTGCGATCGCGGACAAGCTTGGAGCGAGCAATCGAAAGTGGTATCTGTTGTTGCCTGCCGGAGCATCGATCGTGCTCGTGCCGTTTTTGTTATGGCAGTATCACTTCGCCGCCTCTGCTCATCATTCGTTCGCCATCGCTGCGGGCACGGCTGTGCTGCTCAACAGCTTTCTCGCACCGCTCACCGCAATTTCCCAGTCGCTCGTTCCGTCCAATCTGCGCGCTTTCACTTCAGCGTACGTGGTCTGCTCGGCAGGATTTTTCGGCACCGTGCTCGGGCCGTTTTGCACGGGTTATATCGCCGACACGTTGGCCTCGCATGGCGTCGGACAAGAGTCGCTTCAATACGCGATTTTGGCCTCGGGGGTAGTAGCGATTTGCGGAGCCGGCGTACTGATCGTCGGTTCGCGACGCCTTGACTGAGGCGAGACGCAGCTTGCGAAGTTTAGGAGCCAGTGGTGCGTACGCCGCAGATTGATACGGAGCCCGAGCTTCGCAGCGTGGAGGCGACGTGTCCCCAGGATTGGCAACGTCTAGCGATCTATCTCGCAAACCACGGCATGACACTGTCGCTCACACCGTTGCCGCGACAGTTCGCTGGCGGCCTCGCCAATCTCAACTACCTCGTGATCGTCGATGGCAAAGAGGCGGTGCTGCGTCGACCGCCAATGGGTAAATTGCCGCCGGGCGCGTACGACATGACCCGCGAGTTTCGTATCTTGAAACAGCTCGCGCACAAATTCGCGCTCGCACCGCGCGGGCTGCATCTCTGCGGCGATCCGGCCATCATCGGTGCGCCGTTTCAGATCGTCGAGTTTCGTCGCGGCTTCGCTGTGCGTTCGAGTTTGCCGGATCGGTTGGCAACGATTCCAGACATCGGCAAATACCTTGCGAGCGTGTTGATCGAGGTGCTGGTTCAATTGCATGACATCGATCCGTCAACGGTCGGCTTACAGGAGCTCGGACGTCCGCAAGGATTCTTGGAGCGTACGGTAGAGGGCTGGATCAAACGCGCACAAATATCGGCTCAAGGTCGCGGCGGCTCTCCATGTCACACGCTGATCGCGGAGCTCAGCAACTGGTTGCGTGCTCACCGCGTGCCGGACGGTCGCTGCTCGCTGATCCACAACGACATCAAGCTGGACAACATTCTGCTCGATGGCGCTACGCTCACACCGATCGCCGTGCTCGATTGGGATCAGTGCACGCGCGGCGATAGCCTGTTCGACCTAGCCACCACTCTCAGCTACTACACCGAGGCAGGCGATCCGCCGGCAATGCACGCTCTCCAACAGATGCCGACCGCCTTACCTGGCTTCCCCACTCGTCGCGCGCTGGCGGAAACATACGCACAGAGAACCGGACGCGATCTCGCCGATTTCAAGTTCTATCGCGTGCTGGCGCTTTTTAAGCTCGCCGTGATTTTTCAACAACTGCATCAACGCCATCGCAGTGGCGCAACCGACGACCCGCGATACGCGACTTTCGGCGCGATTACCGATGGCGTTCTCGAGTTCGCGCAGCTAGTCGCGCGCGGCGATGTCTTCTAACAGCTCATTCGCAGAGGCTGCGGCATGGATTTTTCGATTTCACCGGAATTGCGCGAGCTCGCGCTGCGCACGCGCGCCTTCATTCGCGAAGTCGTGATACCCATGGAGCGCGACCGGCGTCAAACGCCGCACGGGCCGGACGAAATGCTGCGTACGGAGCTGATCTCAAAAGCGCGTGCCGCTGGTCTGCTGACACCGCACGCATCGCGCGCATTGGGTGGGCTCGGACTTTCGCACGTCGCGAAGGCAATCGTCTTCGAAGAGGCGGGCTATTCCCCGCTCGGACCGTTAGCACTAAACATCCATGCACCCGATGAAGGCAACGTTCATTTGATGGAGGCGGTCGCCTCCGCCGCACAGAAGGAACGTTGGCTACGACCTCTCGTCCAAGGAAAAATCCGCTCATGTTTCGCGATGACGGAACCCGCTCCGGGTGCCGGCTCCGATCCATCCATGTTGCAGACTATCGCTACTCGTGAGGGCGATGAGTACGTCATCAACGGCCACAAGTGGTTCATCACCGGCGCAGACGGTGCCGGGTTTGCCATTATCATGGCCCGTATGGAAGACGGCGCCGCGTCGATGTTTCTGGCGGACATGGACCGGCCCGGAATCATTTTAGAACGCCTCATGGATTCGCTCGATAGTTGCTTTGCAGGCGGACACGCCGTGCTGCGTCTGGAGAAATTGCGTGTGCCTTGCCAGGATGTACTGGGAGAAATAGGCAAGGGCTTGCAGTATGCGCAAGTGCGCTTGGCGCCGGCTCGACTGACGCACTGCATGCGTTGGCTCGGGCAGGCGCAGCGTGCTCACGACACTGCAGTGCGCTACGCTGCGAAACGCCAAGCCTTCGGCAAAACATTGATAGATCACGAAGGCATCGGCTTCATGCTCGCCGACAATGAACTGGACCTGCACGCAGCTCGCCTTGCCATTTGGCACACAGCGTGGGTGCTCGATCAGGCGAACGGCGACTCGCGTGCAGGCGGATATGAATCCAGCATGACGAAGGTCATGGTGTCAGAGAGACTGTGGCGAGTCGTCGACCGCTCGGTACAAGTCCTCGGTGGCCAGGGTGTCACCGACGAAACCGTTGTAGCACGCATCTTCCGTGACATGCGCGCATTTCGAATTTACGACGGTCCCTCGGAAGTGCATCGTTGGAGCATTGCCAAGCGCATTGCGAAGCGAGCAGCAAGAGACGAATACGCGGACTCGCCATAGCGCCGTTCTGAAGAAACCGGAGCGATACATGCAGGTGGAAGATAAAGTCATCGTCGTGACGGGCGCGGCGCACGGCATCGGGCGCGCGTTGTGCGAGAGATTCCAGAAGCAAGGAGCTCGATGCGTCGTCGTAGCAGACATCGACGAGGAGGCAGCTCGTGAAGTTGCCGCTGCGATCGACGGACACTCTATCCGATGTGACGTCTCGAGCGAACGCGATATCTTCCACCTCGTCGAACAAACGGAAGCTATCGCCGGCGGCATCGATCTCTTTTGTTCCAACGCCGGCGTCTTCTACCCGGACGCAATTTCGGGTCGGGCGAGCTCGACGCCCGATCACCTGTGGCAGCGCGCTTGGCAAATCAATGTGATGGCTCATGTGTATGCCGCACGGGCGTGCGTGCCGGGCATGTTGGCGCGCGGTGGCGGTCATTTTCTAAACACGATTTCAGCGGCTGGGCTGCTCACGCAAGTCGACGCCGCGGTGTATGCCACCACCAAGCATGCGGCAGTAGGTTTCGCCGAGAGCCTGGCTATCACGCATCGAGATCAAGGGATTGGAGTATCGATGCTGTGCCCTCAAGGTGTAGATACGGAAATGCTACGGCATACCGGTGAGCGTGGGCATCCAATCCTCGCACGCGAAGGCATATTGACTCCCGAGCAAGTCGCCGAAATTGCGCTCGACGGACTGATGAAGGATGCCTTTCTCATTCTGACGCACCCACGTGTAGCCACGTACATGCAGAACAAAGCGGCTGACTATGATCGGTGGATCGTGCAACTCGCCAAACTGCGCCGGTCCGCTTGATCGTTGCCGATAGAGCGACGCGACTTAACCCGCAGCGCTGCAACGCACGTCGTTGAGCCGCATGCGCAATGTTTCGGTGAAAGAAGGTCGGACAGACAGCTCGTTGAGGAGCGTTGCGCAGCGTACGGCGTCGATCGGACGGCTGAAATAATAGCCTTGCGCCATCTGACAGCCGTGCCGTCGCAGCACGTCGAGCTGATACTGCGACTCGACACCTTCCGCGACGACTTTCAAGTCCAGGCTGCGAGCCATCGCGAGAATCGCGCGGACGATGGCCTCATCGGCCGTGTCGGTGTCGATGTGCGATATGAAGGTGCGATCGATTTTGAGCGTGTCGAGCGGTAGGGATCGAGCGGCACGGACCGCAATGTCGGTCTTCCGGCAAATGTATTCGTGGGCAATCGATGAAGGCGTCTTGAAACGCAAGGACAACCCTGCGAGCCGTATCCAGAAGAATCTCCCCAAGCCCAACGAGGGGAGACGGTCCTCACGCTGAGGGAGGCACGGATTGTTTGGCAGGCAGCGATCGATTGCGGTTATCCGTTCGGCACACATGCACAGTTGATGCTATTGAGCGGCTATCGCCTCGATGAGTGAGCTTCCGCAGATGCAGCGCAAATCGATCTTGAGGAAGCACTGCACGTGATCCCTGCAGACAATTACAAATCCGATCACGTCCACATCATCGTGCCACCCGTGCCGCCGCGATCGAGATATTACGGGCCATGCCGACGCCAACTAACTAGGCACGGACTTCGCGTTGGAGCCAACCGACAGCACGAGTGCCATCTTGACGCGTTTCGGAAAACGAAGATTGGC
>Ga0068855_100005677_pt1 | contig 15242 bp, 15 predicted proteins | sample KBSCornC52_FD_66592 | JGI IMG/M metagenome (GOLD analysis project Ga0068855, IMG submission 66592) | Corn rhizosphere microbial communities from Kellogg Biological Station, Michigan, USA - KBS Corn C5-2 | ecosystem: Host-associated > Plants > Roots > Rhizosphere > Soil ...
ATTATATTTACAAGATATTTAAGTTTTAATTTAATTCCCCTCTATTAAAATTATTAGTAGATTTTGTTATTATCATTGTTGCTTTATCTTAGGTGCAGGTAGATCGGCTGGATCGTTTTGCCCTAATTTTCTATGTCGGTAACCAACACTCCAATAGTTGCTTTAGTCTTTTATGGGTGAGTGGCTTTGGAAGATAATCAACCATTCCAGCATCAATACATTCTTTTTCGCGTCTTAGAAAATCAGTGCTGTAGCAGATAATAGGAATATCTTTTTTTCGATGCATTATTTGGAATATTTTGGTTAATTCGATACCGTTAGTGTCAGGTAAATTGATATCCATTAAGATTAAATCGAATTTTTCTGAAAATAATTCAAGTGCTTCTTCGCCATTTTTGGCAATAGATATATTTGTGTAGCCAGATTCTTTGAGCATTTCTTGAAGAAGTGATGCGCTAATGAGATTGTCCTCAACAACAAGAATATTTTTAGTTTTAGCAACAGAATAAGACTTATTTTTTGTCATAAAAAATCCCTCCATAAAATAAAACTTTTAACTGTTTCAATAATTAATCTGATACCTGCTGATTAATATTGATGTTCCAATTAGATATGAAGGATTGTTGTTAATCATTATTGGGTAACTTAAACATTGGCCACTCGAAAAAAATCCTAAAATAAAAAAATTAAATATTAACAAGTTTAAGCTTTCAGACTTGAGCTTAAAAATATATAAAGCAATAAGAAGGCAGATGACTGATGCTATAAGCATTATTTGTTTGTGATTGTTTAATTTATCTGAAACATATCCCAATACTGGCGCACCGATTATCGTACCAAAAAATATCATAGAAGTTACAATAGAGGCTTGTGTTTGGGTAATATGATTAACATGCATTAAATAACTATTGCCCCATAAAGCACTAAATACAAAAACAGGAAGATTCATTAAACTCGTATAAATTCCACATAATAAATTTTCTTTATTTTGCAGAACACTAACAATTGAATTTTTTATGCTTAATGTATTATCTGTATTGTTTTCTTCTTTTATTTTTATAGGAAAATCTTTAACAACAACGATAATTAATGTCAAAATAAACAAACCTAATAAGGCATCTATTCTTTGGTAAACCGCTGAAAGCCTTGATAAATATGGTGGGCCCACCAGGACTCGAATCCCGTGTCAAGCACGGGACAGGCTCTGGGACCAAGAGATTATGAGTATATAAAAAGGATATTCTCGATTTTTCTAAATTATGCTTAAATTGTTGATATATATAGAAATTTTTCATGTTTTCTTTTCTTTTGCGTTCTCCAAAATACACCTAATTTCGCTATTTTTCTTGGCACGATTACACAGGAATTACACAGAGATTTTTGCTCGTGCAATTTATTAAACGGAAGATATAAGTAAGGTTAATCCGGGACAACAATCGCTAAATTTAAGCTAAACTTAATATTTATTGTCTATAATAAAACAATACTATAAAAAATATGATCAAATCAATTAAACAAACTATATAAAAACGGGGTAACAGTGATTCGCGAAGAATTAACTTTGACCGAAATATTGTCAAAAGAAAATCTACCTGATCGAAAAAAGCAGGCTTTAATTGGCTTTTTAAAGCATGCTTCTTCATTTAAGCCTTCTATTAATATCCTGACGGACAAGGCATCTTATATTTTTATTCATGAAGGAAAAGAATATGTTGTTCAACTAAAAGGATTTTGGCTGATAAAATCTCCCCACACTAAAAATCAAACGGACGTTCAAGATAGCGATAATTGGCTATTAGTTAACCCCAAAGATATTGCCGACATCTCCAATGATCCTGGAAGAAAAATCGTTAAATCACCAATCTATTTGAGAGTTGAAAATAATACGCAATTAATTATTAAAAATAAAAATAAAGTTATTAAATTCACAAATGAGAGTGGGGTAAAACAAGAAGGCCAAATGCTTAAATTAATGAATGCAGGTAAGGAAAAAATTACTGATACAACATGGCCCAATTCCAAGCATAAAGGAAGTCTTGTTACTATGAAAGATAAGGGAATAGACTTATCAAAGTTAAAGCTTAACTTAAGTACTAACGTTAAAGTTTGCCTAAGTTTAATATTGATTACCCGCTTAAAAGAAATGCATGATAAAAAAGTAGCCCATGATGATGTAAGAGCCCCTAATATTGCGATTCCTGTTGTAAATGACCATGGACAGTTAAAACTTGATTTGGCCGGTATCAGTTTTATAGATTTTGGCAACGCATTAAAGCCTAAAACTGAAGAAGCAGAAGAATATAAAGACGATGTATATAAAACAGCAATGGCTATTTTTTATATCTTCAAACCGGATTTAGGATACAGAATACCGTTTGAAAAAATGATGGAAATAATAAATGATTCTAGTAGTGATATACCTAAAGAAATAAGAGATACCCTGCATAAAATGATTGTTATGCCAAAGAGTTCTCGGATTTCTGCAAGCACTGCGTTAGAAGAATTCGAAAAGATAAATCAAAAAATAGGCATTATCGATAAAAATATAGAAAAAATAGAAATTTCTCAACAAGATGAAAATTTGAGATTTTACAAGGATCTAAACAACAGTGAGTATTCAAGTGATTTAGACGATAAAGATAATTTAACTATCCAAGAAATTCCTATTTCGATAGACAAAATTGTATTAGAAAAACTTAAATTGATTTGGGGCGACGGTAGAAAGGGAGATTCACGTAAAGAAAAAAAGGTAGATGCCAATGCGCTAATGCTAGAATTGGATAAAAATCTTATTAATCATCAACAATTATCATCCTCTGAAAAACTAGGTATTTTAGAGCTGCTTTATAATTTTATTAAAGATAAATCTTCAAAATTGTACACACATAAATTTACTTTTAAACAAGGTGAAAAATTAACAGCAACACAAATTGAGCATATTAAACTTTTACAAGAAGCATATTACCAGGTTGTAAAAAATGAACCAACAAGTACAGAAATTAAAAAAGCAGTTGAAATTCGAGGTGGTTTACTAGATTTTAGCAGTAGTGTCATGCCAACTTTTTTCAAGTCTTCTGGAACAAATGCAAGAAAAAGAGTGAATCAGCTGTTGGAGCCTGTACAAGCTAAGCTTACAGTTGAGTCGAAAAGGAATGAAAATTTAGCTGATTATTTCAGCTTAAAATAATGTATTTCGACTTAAATTTACCAAGGTTATCATCAAAAATTAAAAACTGATCCATAAAATGAGTAAACATTAAACATTTCAGAAAATTGGCTACACGTTATGATAAAACTCAAGTCATCTTTCTGGGTTCATTGTTTTTAATTGCTATTTTACTTTAGATTAAATAACTTTCAGTAAAATTGATAACGATGATGATAATAATACACATGTCATTTTGCAGGATTTCCAACAAATTCAAACTGACTCAACAATAGACAAAAATGAAAAAGACAAAATTGAAAAATTAAAAATCGAAATTCAAAAACGATTTAATAGAATAAATGGCAGCTATGTTGAAAGAAGAGCAAGATATCCTCAATGAGATATATGTTTAGAATGAATTACAAGAAATTGCTCGCAGCGCTCAGGAAGATCATGAAGAAAATTCAGGTTCAAGATGGTTAGGATGCGGTCCACTTATTAATGCAACTTGCGGCTTCCAACAAGCAGTCAATGATATTAAGACTATATTTGATGATAACCAACCCACTGAACAGCATTCATTATTAGAGAAAGCGAAATATCCTAGATATAACAATTGATACAAATTGATTTGGAATATTCTTTTACTTCCCAACATACGCGCTCGAAATAGAAGCTCTCGAATGCCCCGCCGTTTCAGCAATTTCTTGACTTGCAATTTTATCAAGGTCATTATCAATGGAGATATTGGAATCAGTTTGTTTAATAGGGCTAGAATTTCCAGTAATTTCAGCATAAATCTCATTCAGCCTTTCATGTCTTAATCCATGACTGGTAATTCCATGTTTTCGATCAATTCCCACTTGTCGACAGATATAGTAATAATGATCTTTCCATTGTTTCGCGGTGTAATTATTGGGAACCATTGAGCTATGTTGTGAAGTCAAGATGGATTTGGCGCGAGCTAAAACATCTTGTTGATAATCCGTTTGAATTTGGACACATCTTGGTCTTCCGCCTTTGGTCCCCCAATTAACTGCAAGATAGTTTTGTTTATCTGCCATGTGTGGTTTTAATAACGCTGCTTCTTTCATTCTTAATCCAAAAGCTCTTTGTAATTCTAATTGGAGTGCAACATATCTGTCTAATGCTTGAATTTGGTTTAATTTATCCTCCAGCGAAATATTTTTGCCACTCCAAGTTTTATCCGTTTGTGCAACATAGTGGCGTTTAATATTTTCAATATTTTTTACATACACCTCTGATGCTTTTATCATTCCTGCCTTTCCAATCCATTCTGAAAATATCCGAAATATACTAATTCGATTTTGAATAGTTGAAGCCGAAAGTTTTTTCTCTTCCCAGAATTTTGCTAATGCCATGATGTGGCGTTCTTTGAAGCCTTTCACATTTTCTAATTTATAGCTTAATTTTCTTAGATCAGAAAAACCTTTTTCTAAAACCTCACGTCTAGACGCTTGAGTTGCATAGCTTACTGCCTTGCCACCTTGTGCAGACATTTTGTAATGATTTCTCAATACTTCATTGAGAGTATTTTTCCAACCCATTTTTTTGGTTCCTCTTTCTTATTTCTTAAAATTGATTAATATAAATTGGCACACCCTGAGTGTTTGAAGTGACATGGTCGAGCAATGTTTCCACCACAACAATCATCCTGATAAATCAGATTAAGCCGACTACGCTTAAGTCAAAAGCAGTGAGCGATAAAACATAATCCTCACTAAAAGATTAAAAAAATAGATTTCATAGAATTTTATCTCAACCGCCATCATTGAGGTTCTATGTCGCATTCTAATCTGTGGTCAGCCAGAAGAATTTCTAGCCCAACAACCCACAGAACAACTCATCGAATGCCGTTAGTCTATTTTTATACATAAACATAAAACTAAAGTGACTATGTACAACCCATTTAAAAACAACGACAAAAGCCTGTCCTAAACAAGCGACAGTCAATTTGCACAACTACGAACTTCCCAGCCATAGTGTTAAGCTTTAAGTGCATACTCAACCCTCTTCTTTGTTTTGTGTCTAAGAAGTAAACGACGTTCATATCAAAATTCTAACTCTACAATATACAACATGCAATAGTTTTCTATATTGGAATTTATTAATTTAAGTTTTTTGTATAAACATATTTCAACTTTTCGTTCAGGGTAGTGTTCACAGTTGAAAAAAATTTAAATGGCTTGAGTTAAAAGCGTTGTCGGGGTCAGTCGTTCCCCTCTCTGTTGAAATTTTTGGCAAAATTTAAACAGAGAGGGGGAGGGTTGTGGTAAACATCGTAATTGATTCTGTATAATGCAAATTAATTTGGATCAAATATCATCGAATTGAGGATCTTTGCCAACCACTTTTTTGATCCAGTACAATTTGTCTAAATCAAATTTTGAAACCTCATAACCGGTGGCAAGATAAAGATTCTTGTAGCCTTTTTCGTATAACGTTTTTGCATATTCTTCGCCTTTGATATTTTCGCCCAAATCTGAATCGATATGGACAACCGAATCAAGTGAATAATTATGAATTTCATTTTCAGCTTCACTGATTGAATTAAATACCACTATATTTTTATCTGAAAATTCTGCTGTGAGTTTCCAGGCATTCGTGAGTGTTTTGTTGTCATCAATTAAAATTAAGTCGGGTTTCATTTTTAAGTAGTCCATTTTTTCAGAAGCCGGGGATTTTTTTTCTTGAATGATTAACGGTACATATGCGGCATAATTTTTGGGTAATATTTTCACGCCAATTTTTTGACAGCGTTCTTGAATACTAGGATCTTCATAGCGGCTGGTCACTAAAGTCGCTTTTTCAGCTAGGTTTAATTGTTTTATCACATCAAGACCAGTGAGGTTATGACCGATTAATTCATAATCACACAAATAGTTGTCTGCTTTAATGTCAGTCGCTAATAAATCTTCTGGCTGATAAAAATGGTGTAGGTTTAAATTTCCATTAGGTATTTCTGAATCTATTCTAGATTGCCACACATCATGAATAGATTGATCGTCATCTAATATGATGACGGTACTGTTTCGCGTAAATTCTAGCTTATCAGCAAACCAATCAGCAGGAGAGGCTAAGGGTAAAGTTATATGAATAGTAGTTCCGATATTAATTTCAGACGTAATGCTTAAATCTCCACCCCAAGATTGAATATACTGTCTTGAAGAGGCAAGGCCAATACCATGTCCCTCTTTTTTGCTGCTCACGGCAGATCCTGTCATGATTTTAGTAATTAGTTCTTTCAGCATACCAGAGCCTGTATCTGTTAAATCTATTTTAATGAGCTCTCCAATATGAGATAAATTCAAAACAATATTGCCTCCTGATTTAAGTGCTTCTATCGCATTATTGATTAAATTCGATATCACGCGTTTAAAATCAGCTGGGTTAACTTTAGCAAATACACCATGAGAATCGGGAGCAATATTAAATTCAATATGAGCTAACATAGAATGTTCTTGTGCTCTTTTTTCAGAGACTACGGTATCTAACAATATTGAAATCATCTCAGGTGTGATTGTGTTTTGTTTAACTGCAGATTCACCAGATTTTTCTGTTCGATATTGAACCAATAAATTATTAGCAATATCATTGATTTGCTTTGTTGCGTTTCTTATCATGATGCGAGGCTTTTCAGGAATATTCTGGGTTTGTTTCACTATGGCATTTAACGCTGCTAGCGGTGAGCGGATGTCGTGAGCGACTTGGGCGGCAATATTGGCAAATGTATCTTTTGCTTTTCTTTTTTCTATATCTTCTGTAGCTAATCGCAATTTTTGATGAGACTTTTCAATTTCGTCAACCAAATGATTAATAACTCTATTAATTTTGTTATATTCTTCCGAATCTGGTTTATGATGTATAAATCCTTCTGGTAATGCTTTCAACTCAGCAATATTTTTAGAAAAAGCTTCCAATTTATCCAAAAAGTCACTAAATTTTTCAAATTCAATATTCAAGTATTTGTTAAGTTTATTTCTAGTTAAAATATATATGAAAGCAAATATTGAAAATAAAATTAAGCCTAGCCAGACAAATGGAATAATAAAATTGTTAAAATCAGGAGTATAAGAGAAAAAACCCCAAGTAATGCCTGCCCTATCTTTAATCGGAATATAAGATAATTTGCCATATTCAATTGTCGCATCATTATTACTATATCTGGCTATTAAGTTTTTTTGATTATCCACAATTAAAAATTTAGAAAACAACCCTGACGAACCTAAAAATTTTACCTCATTTTCAATACTAAAATTATCTGAATCAATAAGGCCAGGTAATACATGATGCGGCATTTCTGATACCCAATTATTAATCTGTTTTTCAAAAAATTGATGAATACTTGAATATGTCAACAACAATTAAAAACTGATCCACAAAATCAATAAACAACAATTGAAAATTGACCCACTACTCTTAACTTATTACTCAGAAGAGAGTTACACAAATTGACTTGTTTAATTGTTTTATTTAGTATTTGATTTTTTAATAACTTAGGAAAGATTTATGAACGAACAATTAAATATGACAAAACTCTCTTTTCAAAATATTTTATTTTCTGATTACATAGATAGTACAGTACGACAAAGTATTCCTTCTGGATTGCATATGGAACATCTTAATAATCATTGGGCAGTTTATTTAAAATATGACCAAAGTAATCCTGCTGCATCGCTTCAGCAAGCAAATCAATTTATTGATGTTCTTTCACAGCTTATTGGTAAAAAACCAGAATTATTACAACAGGCTCCTTCTCCATACCGAGTAAAAGGCGCACCATCAAAAGATTCCCTAGAAAAAATAGGAAAATCAAAAGATGGACTTACAGATATTGAATTCATTACAACATATGTTTCACAAGAAAAAACATCCACAAGAATTTTTATAACTCTGAATGAAACAGATTATTTTACAATGAAAAACCATGACAGAGGAATTCAGCAAAAAAGACAGATTGGTATGTAAGTTAATTTTTTTATTATATATTATTAGTCGATTTGGTTTTGTTAACTGAGATAGATTGAACAGTTGACGTGTAGAGATGGGGCATAAGAGTGATACTCTTTCAGCCCCATCAAAGATTCTCTTTTACAGCAATTTTCTGATCTAGAATCCAAGTATAAATAAACCTATTTGGATAGGAATCCTTTTGTTAAGGGACTTTAGTTCATAGTTATACGCTCATTGTTTACTTTTCTCTTTCTCTGTTAAAGACCGCTCAATGGATGAAAGGATTAAACCTGCCTTTCTTTTTTCTTTGAGCCTATAACTTTCTCCTTGAATTTGAACAAGATGTGAATGATGAAGAAGTCTATCAAGCATTGCTGCTGTTAATGTGGCATCTTGAGCAAAAGCATTGTGCCATTGGCTAAAAGGTAAATTAGAGGTCACGATAATAGAGCCTTTTTCATAGCGCTTTGCTATCACTTGAAAGAAGTGATTAGCTTCTTCTCTTCCGAAGGGTAAATATCCAATTTCATCAATAATTAATAACCGTGGGGTCATGATATTACGTTTAATAAATTCATCTAAACGATTTTGACGGTGTGCAGCCACTAACTGGAGCATCAGATCAGAAGCTCCAACGAACCGTGTTTTAATACTTCTTTGAGTCGCCAAATATCCTAAACTGATGGCTAAATGGGTTTTACCTACGCTGGAAGGCCCTAATAATACAATATTTTCATTGCGCTCAATGAAACTTAAAGAACTGAGTTCTTGGATTTGCTTTTTGGGCGTCCCTATTGCAAATTTAAAATCATAATCATCTAAAGTTTTGATGGCAGGGAAATTGGCGAATTTTACCAAAGCATTACGTGTCCGTACTTGTTTGCCTTCCCATTCTACGTTCAATAGATCTTCAAAATAATCGGAGTAACTTCGCTGCTCTTTGACAGCCAATTGAGCTAAATGAGCATATTGGCAAGCCATTTGCTCAATGGTCAGCTGTTCGCAGCGCTGAATAATTCTTTCATCTTGGGTCATGTATAGCTCTCCTGTAATAATGTGTCATAAAGGCTCAAAGGATGTTGAATTGAAAAAGGGTCGAATAACATTGTTTTTTCTGATGTTATGGAAGTTCGTGACAGACCCGTATAAATTTTAGGAATAGGCTGTAGAAACTGTTTTTCTTCTTCCAATTTTAAGGCCGGCATTTGACCTGTGGTTGCGTGTAATCGCCTGTTAGCGATATCACGCAGCCAGCGTTTGACTTCATAGTTGGCTAACTCTGCATCAACCATTAACCCCAAAGGTTTCACCTTACTAATTAATGGATAGTAAAAACTGTAACGTAAATAGCGGTTAAATCTTTCTACTTTCCCTTTCGTCTTCGCGCGATAAGGCCGGCATAATTTAGGTAAAAAACCATGATGTCGTGCAAAATCTAAAAACCCCGGTTGAAAACGATGTTTATTTTCTGCATAAGCATGTCTTTCTATTACCACGGTTTTCATATTATCGTACAAAATTTCATACGGAACGCGCCAAAAAATTCAAAGGCTTTTTCATGGCAAAGTAAAAGTGTTTCTAGTTGCTGGTTTGTTACAAATTCCACAAAGCTTGCTCGACTAAATCCCAATGTCGCCACAAATGCTGATAAATTATCTTTCCCTCGACGAAACTCAATCCAATCCACTTGCATTTGCTGGCCAGGATTCGTTTCAAATCGAATAATCGGCTCAACTGGCTTTGTAGTTTTAAATTTTGCAATATAAGCTCTCAATGTACTTAAACTGCCTGTATAACCTTTTTCTTTCAATTCATGAAAAAAAACTGTCGCTGGAATCCATTCTGGTTTTGCTGATTCAATACGCTCTTGTAAATAATCATCATACAACGATAATTTACTCGGCTTTCCTTGCCTTAATTTATAACTCGGTGATGTTTCTTGGCGTAAATACCGACGAACCGTATTTCGAGACATCTGCAATAATCTTGATATCTCTCGAATGCTTTTACCTTGACGAAACAAAATCTTGATCTCCATAAATTCCTCATACTGGATCATTGCGCCCTCTACTTATTTCAAAAGCGCTACTATTAATACTTGGTGGGTCAATTTTCAATTGTTGACAAGGGTCAATTTACTACTGTTGCTAACAATATAGGATAAGATTGTTGTTTTTCCTCTACCATTAATGCCCGAGAAAACAATCACTTGATTTTTATCAAACGTGAGATCCAAATCACCGAAAGGCGCTATGTTTTTAAAAATAGCTTTTTGTAAATACATAACTATATTTCCTGCTAAGTAGTTTGCTAAACTTGCATTAATGATTAAATATCAGTGTTCATTAAAAATATCCACATACCGTTTATAAATAAAAGAACGTCCATAAGTTTTATTTTTATCTTTTTGTTGTAAGATATCTAAATCAATTAGCCTATTGATAACCGTTAATGAACCTTTGCGTGTAAAGCCTGTCCATTCTTGTATGTGCGTTGCATTTATTATTGGAGTTTTGAAAAGCTGTAATAAAATTTCAACCGCAGATTTTGATGCTGTTTTGCCTAGAGTATGAATTTTTTTCATATCTTCTTCGCGTAGTAATGTGATTTTTCTGACTGTTTCAATTGCTTCTGCTGATGTCTCAATTACGCCATCCAGAAAAAAATCAAGCCAGGGATCAACTTTGCTATTATGATAGTCATTGAGACGTAAATAATAAATTTTTTGATGTTTTTTAAAGTATGAAGATAAAAATAAAACAGGCTGTTCCAATAATTTTTGTAACCATAAAACAAGCGTGATCAACATTCTTCCAGTTCGTCCATTGCCATCTAAAAAAGGGTGAATAGTTTCAAATTGGGCATGAATGATTCCAGCTTTTATCACGGGAAGAATTTCATTCTCATGATGAAAAAAATTTTCTAATTCACCCATGGCTTGATTCATTTCATGTGGGGGTGGCGGAACAAACTGTGCATTTTGAGGTGTAGTTCCGCCAATCCAGTTTTGTGATTTACGAAAATTTCCTGGATCTGAAAAATGAGTTGCTCTCGCGCTTTCCATAAGTTTGGCATGGATTTCTTTGATGAGTCGAAGACATAGCGGAAAATTTTTAAGTCTTTCTAATCCGTAGTTAAGCGCCTGAATATAATGCGTAATATCATCAACATCTTGTGGTAAATTTTCTGAAGTTTTTGCTGCCGCTTCAATAGCATCAACCATGGTAGCTTTTGTTCCTTCAATTTGGCTGGAAGAGGCCGCATCTTTACAAACATACATAAAAAGAAAAAAATCTACATCTGGTAAAAGTTGGGTTATCCCGTCCAACTTTCCTAAAGCTAAGGTAGCTTGGCTGGCTTTCTGAATCAGTTTATTTGAAAAAACAAACCCTTCCTTTGGGGGAAAGGGTTCCGGAATAAAGGCTGTATAGCCCTGTGGTTGTTTAATGTTGGCGCCAAGCTTCATATTTTAAAAACGGTAACAAGTTATAAAGGATGTTACCAGTTTTACACATTTTGTATACATTTGAAAAGGGGATGTAACCAAATATCTATCTGAGTTTAATCAATTATTTCTGACACAATTACACAGGAATTACACAAAACCGAAATTTGAAAATTATTCTGAATGTTATTGAATACCTAAAAGGCTTGATTTTACTGGCTTAAAATGGTGGGCCCACCAGGACTCGAACCTGGGACCAAGAGATTATGAGTCTTAATAAATTGATTTTTAAATTCTTCCAAGTTGTATGAAATTCCCCCAAGACGCGCGTAAACACTGGTATTTATTGCATTTCTCAAGTATGATTAATTTTGAATTTAATTATTAAGTTTGAAATAATTCTTCGACACATGTACGACACAGGGAAATAATGATGAATATCACTAAAGCAGTAATTGACAGACTAACTACCCCCGAAAAAAAGCAACAAGGACGCACAGAACAAAAGCGATATTACGATTCTAAACTGAAAGGCTTTGGTATTAGAATTACATCAGGTGGGACAAAATCATTTTTTATTGAAAAATTAATTAACCGTCGATTAAAACGAATCACTATAGGTCACTATCCTGCCATAACTTCAGAGCAAGCTAGAAAAGAAGCCCACAAACTTTTAGGTAAAATAGCTACAGGCATTGATCCTCTTGCTGAAAAAAAGATAGAAAAAATTAAAAAAGTCACCCTGCAAGAAGTTTTTACAGATTATATTGCTGCGCGCAAAGATTTAAAATCCAGTTCTATTACTGATTATCAAAAAGGATTAAAACAGGTTATACCTGATTGGTTGGATAAACCAATTTTAAATATCACGAAAGATATGATAGCAAAGCGACATGCTCACCACGGAGAAACAATAAGTAAATCTCGCTCAAATCTTTCAATGAGAGTTTTACGAGCTTTGTTCAATTTTGCAATGCACCAATATGAAACTGATAATGGTAATTCAATCATTCAGACAAACCCAGTGAATTTTTTATCACATGCTCGAAGCTGGTACCGAATCGAAAGAAAACAAAGCCTTATAAAATCACACCAACTATATGATTGGTATAAGGGATTAATGGAGCTAAATAAATATTATTCTAAATCTCAAGCTGAAATGTGGCGGGATTATTTTTTATTGGTATTATTCAGTGGAAAACGCCGCCAAGAAGTTGCATCGCTTCACTGGAAGGATATTGATTTTGAAGGAAAAACATTCACGTCTCATGATACAAAAAATGGGAATTCCCACATACTACCAATGTCAGATTTTATTCATGAAATATTTTTAAGACGAGAAACAATGCGTAATGGAAATTATGTATTTCCAGCTAATAGTAATTTAGGATATATTGTCGAACCACGTAAAGCCATGCAAAAAATAATAGATCATTCGGCTGTAGAATTTACTGTGCATGACTTAAGACGAACTTTTATTACAACAGCCGAAAGCTTGGATATTTCAGCTTATGCGCTTAAGCGATTATTAAATCACAGCACAGAAAATGATGTTACATCAGGTTATCTTATTATTGATGTTGAACGATTAAGAAAACCAATGCAGCAAATTTCTGAACACTTTTTAAAGCAAATGCAGCTCGCTTAAGTTTGACTTGTAATAAGATGTTGAGACTGCGCGGTGGATTGAAAAGTATCCTGTTTTTCGAACCATTTTTTAATATCAGATTTTCGATATCTTACCATTCTTCCAAGTTTGCGAAATCGAACTCCTATTCCCGCCCAGCGATCTCGCTCGATGGTGGATAAAGAGCAATTCCGTAGGGCAGCTACAGTATTCTGAGAAAAAAATGTATCGTCAGAGGCTTCTTCGTATTCTCTAATAAGCAACAGTCTTTTACTTTCATGTGTTATCATCTCGTTTCTCCAAAATATTAAAATTAAAAAGTGTATATTGGGAGAAATTAACACAACGCCTGTTTAGGATTGTAAACATTTTGATTTGGTATAGTATAATTGAATTTTTTTAATAATTCGCTTAAATATTAATGGGAAATTCAACTTATGTGGAATATCAATGATTAAATGGCTATTTTCAAAATATTATGACAGCATGATTAGGGAAGCCGAAGAAAAAGGATTGCAGGATTGGCGAAAAAGTCTTTTGAAAAATATCTCTGGTGATGTATTAGAAATCGGAGCCGGCACAGACGCAAATCTTGAATTTTACCCCAAATCAATCAATCGACTTGTTTTATCTGAACCCTGTCAATACATGCGAAATAAATTACAAAACAAAATTTCAGTTGATCACCATAAAAATATTGTACTATTCGATTATTCTTCTGAAAATATTTTATTGCCGGATAATAGTTTTGATTATGTTGTTAGTACATTAGTTTTATGCTCTGTGAATGACTTGGAAAAATCATTGCTTGAAATTCATCGAGTATTAAAACCTCAAGGCAAATTCGTTTTTATAGAACATGTTTTAGCTGTACATAATCCTGATCGTTTGAAATGGCAAAAGAGATTAGAGTTTATTTGGAAAACGATTGCCTGTGGTTGTCATTTGACGCGCAATACTGAAAAATCAATTATTGATGCAGGTTTTACGATTAGCGTGATTCATCATCAAAGTATGCGAGGCGTTCCTCCGGTTGCTCGGCCGAGTGTTCGAGGTGTTGCTAAAAAAAATTAATTTAAGGATTTCTATGTTTGCGGTGATTTATCAAGCTTACATTAAAACTGGGCGAGAAGATGAATATCAACAATGCTGGCATAAAGTGGCTGAGTATTTTATAAAAGAACGCGGTGCGTTAGGTTCATGCCTTCATCGAGCTGATGATGGTTTATGGTTAGCCTATTCAAGATGGCCTGACAAAGCCACTCGAGATGCATCTTGGCCAGGTGACAATGCTCCGTCTGAGGAATTACCTGAAGATATTCGTGAGTCTATTAAAATTATCCAAGATTGTCTGGATACAACAAAAAAATTCCCCGAAATATGCATGGATGTGATGAATGATTTATTGATAAATTAATTTTTTATAACGTTATTTTCATCAGATAATGCTTGATGCCAGAAAAATAACCTGTTTCACGAATGAATGTGTCTACAATATCAAAACCAGCTTTTTGATACGCTTTTACAGCTTTAACATTATCAACAGCAGGGTCAATAATCAATGCTGTTGCATCGAATTCTTTTTTTAAGAACCTGGAAAACCCTATGAGCGTTTTGCTTCCTAAACCTTTTCCTAAAAAAAGTTCTTCGCCAATAAGAAAATCAATCGACATCGTTTTGCCATGTTGATCAATCCATGGAGCATAAGGATTATCACAAGGTAAATTTTTATCGAACTCAGATGTCATCAGTAATGAAAATGGACTGTTTTCAAATGTTCCAATCCAATAATCAAATACGTTCTTTTTACCTTGTAAATAATTTTCAACGTTTTGCCACATTTCTGGGCTGTTATCCCAAAATCTTATGACATGGGGTTTTGTCCACCATTGTTGAATAAGTTTTTTATCGGAAATTGCGGCTAATCTAAAAGATAATTTATCCTGCACTGTTTAATACACCTGTTTTTCATAAAACAATAACAAATTAGGAATAAGCATATATAACATCCTCTTAAATTTTAAATAATTTTTACACTTGTTATTTCA
>Ga0068855_100005687_pt1 | contig 15230 bp, 12 predicted proteins | sample KBSCornC52_FD_66592 | JGI IMG/M metagenome (GOLD analysis project Ga0068855, IMG submission 66592) | Corn rhizosphere microbial communities from Kellogg Biological Station, Michigan, USA - KBS Corn C5-2 | ecosystem: Host-associated > Plants > Roots > Rhizosphere > Soil ...
CGATTTTCTGGCCACCCTTTCACACGAATTGCGCACGCCGCTCACGGCCATTCTCGGCTGGATCCAAATTCTGAAGGAAGAGGCGACGCCGACCGACCTCGAGCAGGGGCTCGAGGTCATCGAGCGGAATGTCCGCCTCCAGTCGCAGCTCATCGAAGACCTGCTCGACATGAGCCGCATCGAAGCCGGCAAGGTGAGCCTCGATCTGCAGCGCATCGATCTGGCCGCCGTGGTGAGCTCGGCCATGCAGACCGTGAGTCCGACGGCCGAAGCCAAGGACATCCGCCTCACCTCGCTGTTTACCGATGTGGATGGCGTGATGGGAGACAAGAATCGCTTGCAGCAGATCGTCTGGAATCTGCTGAACAACGCGATCAAATTTACCCCGACGCATGGCCGCATCCAGGTCACCATCCATCGTGCCAAGTCGAACGTGGAAGTCACCGTCTCAGACAACGGGCAGGGGATTGCGCCCGAGTTCCTCGATCACGTCTTCGACCGCTTTCGGCAGGCGGATGCTTCCACTACGCGCAAGCATGGGGGTCTGGGGATTGGACTGAGCATCGCCCGGCATCTCGCGGAATTGCACGGCGGCAATTTGAAGGTCTCCAGCCCTGGCGTGGGGAAGGGATCGTCCTTCACCCTTTCTTTACCGATGTTGTCGGCGCACCATCACACCGAGCCGCGAGGCGGCGAACACCCCGACGCGACGGCGGAGACGGAGCCGGTGGTCGGCCATCTCCAGGGAGTGAAAGTGCTGGCCGTCGATGACGACACGGATTCGAGAGGGGCGATCGAACGCATTCTCGAGCGCAATGGCGCGGCCGTGCGCACGGCTTCTTCCATGGAGGAAGCTTTGAATGAGTTTGCGCAATTTTCTCCCGATGTGGTGCTGAGTGATATCGGGATGCCGGGACACGATGGCTACGAGCTGATCGCGCGCCTGCGGGCGTTGCCCGGTGGGCGGACCGTACCCGCGGTAGCGTTAACCGCGCTGGCGAGGAGTGAAGATCGCACCCGGGTTCTGCGTGCTGGATTCCAGATGCATCTCGCCAAGCCCGTGGAATCGCATGAACTCGTGGCGGTGGTGCAGAATCTTGCGGCATTGCGGATGCCGGCGAATTAATAGGTTGGAGGTGTCCTACTTGCGCAACGCGAAGGCGAGCATGAGCACGGAAATCGCCAGGATCCAGGAGCCGGCGACACGGATGCCGATCTGCAGCCACTGTTGTTTCTTCGCCGCGGCCAGCGAGGTGTAGAAGGCAAAGTTCACCAAATAGACGAGCAGTCCGACCCAGGTGCCGGAAAGCGTTCCGAACACCGTCCAGGCGCCGGCTTTCTCCACGCCAGAATCGAGACCGATGGCGAAGGCGCCGGTACCGAGGAGGATGGTGGGTATCACGAAGGGGAGTTTCTTTCCCAAGGCCACGACCCCGCCGACGGCGAAAGCGATTCCCGAGAGAATACCCGGATGGACACCAGCGATGCGTCCCGTGGTGGTAAGAGCGAGGCCAAGGGCCGAGAGGCTGGCGAAGGCTTTTAGCGGCGCTCCGAGTCGTAGCGGGACGTGCTGCCCCACGGCCAATCCCAGCGCGAGAAGAAGGATCACGTGAGAAGGCGTCATGAGCGGATGCAGCGCGCCGGTCATGAAGCTACTCATGCCCTGCACCGTCATGTGGGCTTGGGTGGGTGCCGGGAGCGCAAGCCCGGCCAGGGGCGAAAACAGCCACCCGCGATGGCGGAAGCGCGGACCGTTCACGCCTTGATCGTGCCGGTGAGGAACAGGCACCCGATCACCGCGATGGCCGCGCCGCTCAGACGCACCACCACGTGCCCCCACGGCCAGCGGAGCAGGAGTCCCAGCGCAATGCCGCTGAGATGGAGCAGTCCGGTGGCGATGACGAAGCCGATGGCATAAGTCATCGCATTGGCCGAGTTGGGCAATTCGGTGCCGTGAGCGTGGCCGTGAAAGATGGCGAAGAAGCCGACGATGACCGCGGCCACCCACAGCGGAGGCCGGACGGCGAAGGCCACCGCCAACCCCAGCAGCAACCCGGAAAGTGCGATGCAGGTCTCCACTGCCGGCAGCGTCACGTGAAGCACGCCGAGGGCGCCCCCGAAAGCCATCACCACCGGAAACACCACAGGCAGCAGCCACATCGCCGGAGCGCGCAGATAGGCGCCCCAGAGGCCGACCGCTATCATGGCCACGATATGATCGAGGCCGGTGAGTGGATGTTCAAAGCCGCTGACAAATCCGCCAATATTTCCCGTCGTGGAATGCGCGCTGGCATCGCCCTGCAGGAGCAGCAGCACGGCGGTGGCGACAACGGCGCGCGCGAGGGAGGAAGGCCTGGGCGGTTTCATGGAGCGCACCGTATCCTGCCTCCGCGGCCAGCGAAAGCGCGGATTCGCCCGCCGCACCAAGCGTCATCCCGACCTCGCGGTCGCGGGATCGAGATGGCGGATTTGGGAAACGAGCCGATACGCGGATCGCGCGACCATCTCCCTGCCGGCTGCGAATCAAGATCCAGCCGACCTTTCTGCAAATACCACCGGCGAGCGGTCTATTTGCCGAGCATTTTCGCGATGATGAAAATAAGGATCGCGCCGCCAATCCCGCCGCCAAAGAGCAGGTAGAGCATGGAATAGCCGGCGGCGGCCAACATCGTAGGGATCATCAACATTGCCATAAATAAAGGGGAGTTAGTGGGTTAGTAGGTACGAACAGTCGTCGTCTCGGTCGGCACCGCTTGATGGACCGTGGTTTCTTCCGTTGTGGTGGTCGACGTTACGGCCTCGTGGCGGTGATGGTGATGATGGTCGTGATCCATGTCCTCGTCTTCGCAGGCGGAGAAGAGGAGGAGTGGCGAGATCGCAAAACAAAGGATGAGCAGTGTCTTCATAGGGATGAATGTGATTCACCACAGAATCGCTGACGAAGTGTGTGCTGCGTGTGCGGGTGGCTGGTCCTTTATTAGCAATTAGTTAGGCCAGTGGGGGTTGGGGTTACGACCGCCTTGTTGCGGCAGCGCGATTTCGGGGCAGATCGATTCCTTTGCCGGTTATGATTCATACGCGCGAACGCCTGGCCGTTTTTATTGGTGACGTCTTGTATCGCCAAAACACCTGCCGTGTTTTTTCTCACGTTCTCTTCTCGTGCTGGCCGGTTCCTCCGGAAAAGTTGGTGGAGGAAATCGTGAGCTTTGCCGCGGTCCATGGCTGGGAGGTGAAAGTCCATGAACCGGCGGCCTACGGAGTCGTCGCGGATTTTCAACGCGCACCGGCGAAGAAAAATTTCAAGCGCGCGGGGGATTGAGAGCGGTTGATACGTAGTTTTCACAGAGCGAAAAAAAGGGAGCGAAAAGCCGCTCATTTTTGACAAGTCTGGAATCGCCAAACAGGACTGGGGCGCGCTACCCTCCGGCCGCCATGAAGCTAATTCATTCGTGCCTGTTTGGCGGTCTGATGCTGGGCCTCGCGAGTTGTGCGCAGTATGCCACGGTCTCGGAGAGGCGTCCTCAATTCCGTCCCGTCCGTTCGACGTTCGGTGTGCTGGCCAAGGTGGATCAATCGATTGTGGGTGGCATGGCCAAAGAGCGCAGTCATCCGCGGCAGGCTTTGGGTGATTTGCTGACCGCGGCGGACGAAGCGGCGCAGCAACTCGAGCGCAATCCGCACGACGCAGAGGCGCGGGACGCTTATAACTTTGCCACGGCCCGGGTCTTCGAAACCATCCGCCGGGCCAAGCTCGACCCGTGGACGCAGCCGCTGCGGGTGCCGGCGCCGGGCGGCGACTATCTGCTCACGCATCGCCCACCCAAACGACGGGTAGCCGATCCCAGTCTCTACGATTTCACACCGGCCGATCAGTTTGATGTCAAGGGAACCTATGTGACCGAGCGCACGATGAAGACCGGAGTGGGCGCGCCGCTGGTCGCTGTGGGCAAAGCTCCGCGCCGGGATGCCGCGCAGCAATTTGCGCCGGAGCGGACGTATTATGGAGTGACCGCGGTGCTGCACTTCGAACCCGGACGCGATAAGACTGGGGCGCGCCACGTGGTGGTGGCATTCGAGGATCCGCTCGCTGTCGAGACGACTTCGCTGGACGGCGGCACCTATCCGCTGGCCGCGGATTTCACCGTTCCCCTGGCCGTGATGCTGGCCCGCGAGAACCCGAAGAAAATGGAAATCGCCCGGGTATTATGGCCCGAGAGATACGCGGGCACGGCTCATATCGTGCGGCTGCAACCCTATGATCCCAACAAGACCGTGGTCATCGTCACGCATGGCTTGATGGATTCACCGGCGACGTGGACGCCGATGATTAATAAGCTGCGGGGCGACCCGTTTATCCGCGAACATTACCAATTTTGGTTCTACAGTTACCCCAGCGGCTATCCCTATCCTTACTCGGCGGCGATCATGCGCGAGCAGCTCGATGCCGTGGAAAAGCGGTTCCCGTTGCACAAGAAGATCGTGCTCATCGGACATAGCATGGGCAGCCTCGTCTGCCGGCTCATGATCGCGGACAGTGGTGACAAACTCTGGATGGGAACCTTTGGCCGGCCGCCGAGCCAGACGCATTTCTCCCCGCACACGCAGAAAATGCTGGAGGAGTCGTTGATCTTCAATCACCGGCCAGAAGTCGGCCGCGTCATCTTCATCTCCGGACCGCACCGGGGCAGCGAGATGGCCACGGGCTGGGTCGGCCGGTTGGCCTCGCGGTTGATCAAGTCGCCGGCGATGCTCCTGAAAATCGGCACCGAAGTGAAGAGTGCGATGTTGCAGGATTCCACCATCCTGCGACTGGGTAGTGTGCCGAACAGCGTCGATACGCTCGCGCCGAATAACCGTTTCGTGAAGTTGATCAATACCGTTCCGCTGACGCCGGGCATTCCCTACGACTCGATCATGGGCGATCGGGGCAAGGGTGGGAACAAGGATCACACGCCGCCGGTGAGCACGGATGGCATCGTGCCGTACTGGAGCAGCCATCTCGACGGAGCGCAGAGCGAGTTGATCGTGCCGTCCAATCACAGCGCACATCAGAATCCTCAAGCCATCGCCGAAGTGCGCCGGATCCTGCGGGAGAGCGCGGGGGCGACGGGGAGCAATTAACGTAGATTCCGTTGCCAATCCCTCGTGGCTGCCGTTAACTTGCGGCCTGCCCCATGGAAACCAAAGCGAAAGAAAGCCCGATCACCCAGCGCACCCTCGACCTTTGCCAGGCAATCGTCGACCAGGCGGATTTTCAGGCGTTGAAGGAGAAGCTCGATACCTTCATGAGCAACGAGTTGCTGAAATTCGATTACCAGCAGCTTAATGGGCTCGGTGATCTCCTGCGGATGAAGCAAGGGCAGGGACTGGAGCTGAAGCCCGAGGAGATTGCGCAATTTGAGACGCTGCGGGAGAAGTTCATGAACGACCCGGTGGCTCAGGGATTTCTCGATGCGCAGGATCAATTGGCGCAACTCCACGAGACGGTGAGCCGCTTTCTCAACAAGACCTTCGAACTCGGTCGGCGGCCGGAGTACGAGGACGTTCACGATGGTTCGTGCGGCAATTGCAACTGCCACTGATTGATCAGAGAGTATTAGCAGTCAGTGATCAGTGGGGCTGCGCTTCCGTTTCACTGACGATTCAATACTGATCACTGATTCCTTTTCACTCACTTCCGCTCCTCGGGCAGGATTGGTGAATCCCATCCTGCGAGTTCTTCCGGCTTGATGTCCCTGGCGCGTTTCGCGCCGCCGTGCCAGGTGGGGCGATACGGACCGACCAGGCTGATGTCGTTCTCGGGCTTGATGTCATTGTCCAGGCCCATGGTCCAGAGACAGGCATTCACCAGCAGGCGGCGAAAGCCGTCGTTCACGAGATCGCCGCTGCCGCCGTAGGTCGTGGTGAAGACGCGGCCCATTTTGCCGGAAGCGCTTTTGTATTCGCGCACCCACGCGCCGGGCATGGGCGCCTTCGTTTCGTCGACCGGTGAGGTTGGTTCCATGCCGGTCAGCGGTTGGGCGTTCATCAGCACTTCGCTGCCTTCGATGGGATAGGCATTGTAAGCGCCGACCTGCGCCCACGCGTCCTTCACTCCGCGCAGGACGGGGTGGCTGGCATGCTCGGGCACGATCTCGAGCCGGGTGCTGGACTTGTGATTCGGCCCGTAGTGGCCGACCCAGGTTTCACCGAGGATCTGCCGGCCGAAGCCGTTTTTGAAGTCCTCGCCTTTGAACTGGAAGTCGAACTTCGCATATGGGCTGTCCGCGGGGATCTTGAAGGCGTGGGTCGCGGTGCGCAGGCCGATGACCGGGCCGCCGCGATCGAGGTAATCGACGATGGGTTGCATCTGCTCGGGCGGCAGATTTTGGAAGCGGGTGAAGATGACGAGCAAGTCGGCGGTCTTGAGCGCTTCAGTGCCAGGGATGTTGGAGTTGCCGTTCCGGATGTAGCCGGTTTGCGGATCGAGGCCAAAGAGGACGGTGCACCTCGCACCGTAGTGGCGGGCGAGGATGCGGCCGAGCTCCGGCAGGGTCTCCTCGGATTTGTATTCATGGTCGCTGGCGATGAGGACGACCTGCTTGCCCTTGGCGGGGCCAGCGGTGCCTTCGTAAGTGAGCGGCGCGGCCATGGAGCGCGATGTCATCACGGCGGCCAGGCCGGCGAGAAGCGGCAAAACGGGGAGGAAGAAACGTTTCATACGAGAGCTTGGGTTGGGATGAGGAAATGCCGGTTACTGTCCGAGCGCCTGGCGCAGGACTGGTTCGAAGACCGCGGTTTGGCGAACGAAGCCGAGATCGTTGGGATGCGAGCCATCCGTTGACCCTTCCGCGTCGTCGCCGATTAGGTTGTCCCCCGGAATGTAATAGAGCTTTTTCACGCCCTCCTTCTCCAGCGCTTCGAAACTGTCGTGCAGCGCCCGGTGATTTTCGTCGTGGAACTTCTGCCGCTCCGGGCGAATCCACGTGTTGGCCCAGCGCCGGTCTTCGACGAGGACGATGGGCGTTTCCGGACGCGCGGCGCGCAGTTGCTTGACGAGCGGCGGGCATTTTTGCCGGACCTCGACCGGGCTCATGTTGGGCTCGCAATCGATGACATAGACGGCGGCGTCGATTTTGGTCAGCAGTTCGCCGACGGCGGCATCCATTTTGCCGTTACCAGAGAAGCCGAGATTGATGACCGGACGCTCGAGATGCCGGCCGAGAATGGCCGTGTGCACCATGCCCGGGCGCGAAGCGGAAGCGCCATGGGTGATGGAGGTGCCGTAGAAGACGATGGGCCTGGCCTCGCGCGGTTTGAGACCTTCGAATTGCGCGCCGGCACTGACGCCAACCTCCAGGGACTCGATGCCATTGTAGAGCGGCAGGTAGAGGGCGTATTCGCGCGAGCCGGGAGCGAGACCGTTGATGATCTCGACGCGCACTTCCTTTTTGTCCGGCTTGGCCACGCCGACCCAACGCCAGGCGCCGTGTTCATCCCGCGCGTAAAGATCCAGGCCGCTGGCGCCGATGGCGGTCATGTTCACCCCGGCGAGGTGATCCGTCCGCAGGACATAGTGCGCCCAGATGGCCTTGGCGTCGCTCTTGAAGCGGAACATCATTCCCGCGCTGTCGCGGCTGAGCGTCCAGACGATGGGGGTGACTTTTCCATCGGCGATGGCGGGCAGGCGGTCGAACCAGCGCTCGCGCTCCAGGTCAGCCCAGCCACGGCCTTCCACCCCCCATTTCGTGACGTCATACCAATCGAGCTTTGGCGCGGGCGTGGCCGCAGGGCGGGTGGGAGTGGGTTGAGCGCTCGTGGAAGGCGCCGGGTTTTGGGCGTGAAGAGCAACGAAGGAGACCGCGAGCCAGGTCGCGAGGAGAACGGGGAACTTCATGGTGATCGATCATGATGGGCGGTCTCACGGCGCTTGCCAACGACCATCCACTCGCGATCGCTCACTCGGCCGGCGGGCGGAAAAGCAAGCGTGCGTAGCCATAAGCGATGGCTTCGCTAATTACCGATCGGACGCCGGCGCTGGTCTTCCACCAGTGATCCGGATCGAAATCGCGATCCGGAATGGCGATCATCCCGACCTTGGTCGCCGGTCCAAAGGCCATCTGGTAAAGCAGGCGGCTGCGGCGCGCATGCGGGCCAATCGAGATGACGTTGACCCTGGCAAGAGAGATGCCCTCGGCGGCCAACCGTTTCTTCAAGAACAGCGCCGTGGTGTAGGTGCGGTCCTTGCCGACGAAAGGCGCGGGCACGGAGTGCACAATGCCCGGAGGTGCGCCCGCCTGCTGGAGCTTTGCGGCGGTGAAGTCGGCGTAGCTTCCGAAGCCGATATAAGGATTGCCCTCTTCCAGGGGTTCGCCGGTGACGTAGATGCCTTGATAAGAATGCCGGCGGAACTCTGCGAGGGCGTCCCGCGCCGCATAGGCCGGGGCCCAGCCCTCGATGACCAGCACACCGCCGGGAACGGTATCTTGAACGCTGAGAAACGTGCACAACCCACGTCCTAAAACACACACGGTAGAGGCCGTTAAACACAGCAGCAGCAGCCAACCCCGCCAAGTGGGGACGATACAGAGGCGACGCTGGAGCAATCCGCCAAACCCGAGGCGCGGAGTGGGGCTTGATTTGTGCTTCGGAGGGTCGATGGTGTCGGTTGAGACGTTGCCAGATGGCATGGGCGGTATCGCCTGTAACACGAATTGACGATGAGTGACGACAAAATCGTTCCCCAAACCCACCATAAAAATTTGATTAATTTTATTGCGAACACTGGGCAGAGTGTGCGCGAATCCACGCACCATGCTGAGCCAAGCCCCCCAGCTCCCCCACCGCGCAAATCTCTCGCCATGAAGGTGGGTGAATTGTTTACCGCCCAATCCAGAGTAGCCATCTTCGTCGAGTGCCTCCTGCTCGCTGCGACGATCGGCTATGCCGATTTCGTCACGCCTTGGCAGTGGACGATGTCGGTCTTCTACGCGCCGCCGATTCTGCTCGCCGTGTGGTATGGACCGCGCAAGTCGGGGTTGGCGATGGCGGTCTTATGCGGCACGATTTGGTATCTGGCAGGGATGCGGCAACACCCGTATCTGTCACAGCATGCATATGTATGGGTGGCGTTTAACCGGGTGGTTTATTTCCTCTTCGTCGCGATCGGTGGCATGGCCTTGAAAACGCAGCGCGATGAGATTCGCGCGCGCATGGAAGCGATGACCCGCGCGCGGGCCCTCGAGCAGGAAATCGTCCGGGTATCGGAACGCGAGCAAATGCGCATCGGGCAGGATTTGCACGACGGGCTCTGCCAGGATCTCGCGGCCATCGACTGCGCGGCGGCGTGCTTGAAATCGGACCTGGAAGGGCGGGAAATTCCCGAAGCGGCGGCGGCGGGCAATATCCAGAAACTGCTGCAGGATGCGATCATCGAAGCGCGCAATCTTGCCCGTGGCATTTCTCCCGTGCACATGGATGCGGAGAACTTGTCCGCGGCGCTCGAAGATCTGGTGGCGTCGGCGAATCGCGCCAGCGCGGCGACGATTACCTTTGCTTTCAACGGTCAGATCACGATCGGCGATACGCAGACGGCCATTCACCTTTATCGCATCGCCCAGGAAGCCTTGCGCAATGCCGTGCGGCATTCCGGGGCGACCCGGGTCGGCGTCGAGTTGAACGCTGAAGGCGACCATTACACTCTTGTCGTTCGGGACAATGGCCGTGGTTTCGATGATTCTCCGGCTTCCCCCGCCAGCTCCAGCATGGGATTGGGGACGATCCGTTATCGGGCCCGCTTGCTCGGCGCGACTTGCGAGGTCGACAGCAAACCCGGCGAGGGAACTGTCGTCCGTTGTTCGCTTCCGCTCCATCATGCCAGCCAGCTCTCTCTCTCTCATGCCGTCTAAAGCCACTCCCAAACCCGTTAAAGTCGTCCTTGTCGAAGACCACCTCATGTTCCGCGAATGGCTGGGCGAAATGCTCGGCCGCGAGCCAGGGTTTCTCGTCTGCGGCGAAGCGGACAACATCCAACAAGGCTTGCGCATCATCCAGCAGACCGCGCCGGACATCGCCATCGTGGACATCACGTTGCGCGGTTCGAGCGGGCTGGAATTGGTCAAGGATATCAAGGCTCACGGGCTTTCCGTGCCGGTGCTTGTTCTTTCGATGCACGACGAAGCGCTGTATGCGGAGCGCGTCCTGCGCGCGGGCGCCAAGGGTTACATTTCCAAGAGCGAAGCTTCCGGCACTTTGACCGAGGCGATCCGCCAGGTTCTCGCCGGCAAGATCTATCTGGGCGAAAAGATGACGACGCTGATGCTGGAGAAGATCTCGAATCCGCGCGCCATCGGGACGACTTCGCGGATGGACCTGCTGGCCGATCGCGAGCTCGAAGTCTTCCAACTCATCGGCCGTGGTTACAATGGCCGCGAGATCGCTGAGCAGTTGCACCTCGGCGAAACGACGATCGATACCTATCGCGCGCGCATCAAGGAGAAGCTCCAGCTGCGCAACGCCGCCGAGCTTTACAGCCGCGCCGCGCAGTGGGTGCAGGAGAATGGCGGATAGGCGATCGCTGCCTCGGGCTGAGGAGACAGCTATCAGCGGTCAACCCTTCGCGGCCGAGCGGAGGGCCTTGTCGAGAAAGGTGTAGGCCTTTTCGCGTGCGTCGTCGGTGAAGTCGTGTTCGCTGTCCGGATGCTGGACGACGAGGGCCTCGGGCGCGCCGAGCAGGGTGTAGACGGCCCTGGCGGTGGCGGCAAGGCGATCGACGCTGGCTGCCTGGAAATTGGCATCGTGCAGCGGTGCGCTGAGCATCACCGGCCGCGGCGCGAGCGCGGCGAGCAGTTCGTCAAAATCAAAAGGCGTCTCGGCGGCACGTCCCTTGAACGCGGCGAGACGCGGCATGTAGCGCGTGCTCGTCCAGCCGGTGATGTCGCCGCCTTTGTAGTCGGCAAAGGAATCGAGCCCGCAGCTCGAGACAACGGCTTTGATACGGTCGTCGAAGAGCGCGGTGTAGACGGAATTGTGACCGCCGAGCGAGTGCCCGATGGCTGCGTAATTGCCGCGCTGGACGAAGGACAGCCCATCCAGCAAGTCGAGCCCGCGCTTGTTGTCCCAGATTGCTTTCATCGTGCCGCTGACGTAGCCGAGACCGGCGAGATCGGGCTGGTAATCGGCGAGCAGGGGATAAGGCGGCGCCAGCGTCACGTAGCCGCGCTCCGTGAGTTCCACGGCGTATTGCCGGTGCTCTTTTCCACCGAGACCCACTACCACTTTGCGGCCGATCTTGTTGTCGGTCGGGTGCAGGCAGAGCACGGCTGCGGCCTTCGCTTGCGGTTCGTGCAGCAGGCGTTTGGGGATCAGCAGATAAGCGGGCACCCGCGAGCCCGGCTCGCTCGCGTAGGTGATCGAGCGCCGCACGTAGTTGCCGGCATCGACTTCCTCGCTGACCTGCACATCGAGCGGGCAATGCTTCGCCGCTCCGGGCAGGGGCCCCATGATGGTCTGTGCCGCCGCCAGAATGGCCGCGCGGCGCCGCTCCCAATCCGCCGCGGTCCGCACGGGCTGCCATGCACCGCCGGCATCGGGATATTCCAGCAGCGGATGACGGGCCGGACTTTCCGCGCGGGCCAGCGCCGCCCCGCAGGTCATCCCCAGCATTTCCAGGAACGTGCGGCGTTTCATTTTTTGGCGGAGGAGAGGAATTCGAGCAGGTCCGCCATGTCCTGGGGAGTGAGGCCGGTTCCGATGCCATCGGGCATGAGCGAGCGATTCGAGCGTTCGACCTGCACGACCTCGCCGCGCGGAATATCGCGCGAGAGTCCGCCCGGGATGTGCAGGGAGATCGTGCTGTCCGTGTCCGCCGCCACGATGCCGGCGACCCGTTCGCCGCTCTTCGTTTCGACGGTCGCCATGCTGAACCCCGCGGTGATTTCGCGCGACGGCTCGAGGATATTGCCCATCAGCTTCTCACGGCCGGCGGAGGCCGAGGCGTCGAGCTCGGGGCCCACGCTGTTGCCTTCGCCATGGAAGCGATGACACACCGTGCAGCGGGCGGTGAAGGTCGCGTGTCCCTTGAGCGAATCGCCCTTCATATTCAGCGCGGGGCGATACGCGGCCAGGACCTGGGTGCGAGAGGCGGCTGGGCCGAAGATTTCCAAAGCGCGGTCGCGGATGGCCGCGACGCGGCTTTCGCGCAGGGCGGCCAGATCCTCGGGCGTGAGCTCGGTTTTCGCGACGACGTTCGCTGCGACGGCGTCGAGCAACGCGGGCACCTGCTGCGGATGCGTGCGCCAGAGCCGGATCGCAGTGCCACGCACTTCCGTGGGGATGCCCGGCCACGCGGTGGTGAGGACTTTTCCCAGCGTCGGCGGGTTCAAATGGGTGAGCGCTTCGAGCGCCGGCGCGGCCAGCGCGACGGGCAGGTGTTGCGCCAGCGAAGTGCCGATGAGATCGGCGGACTCCTGGGAGCCGGTCACGCCGAGAATGGTGAAGTCGGATGGACTGAGGTTGGCGTTGTGCTTGAGGTGATCGGTGGCGGTGGTGATCAGTGGTTGCAGCTTTTTGCCGGTATCCGCCTTGGCGAGCGATGAACCTCCATGGGCGAGTCCATCGGCCAGCGGCCCAAGCCATTCGGCGGGATGCTCCGCGGCGAGCGCGTAGGTGATCACGGCCTCGACATCCGCCGGCTGTTTGCGGGTGCCAATCGTCGTAGCCAGTTCGCGAGTGAAGGCGGGATCGATCTTCACCCCGCCCGGGCGCACGCAGGCCTGGAAGAGCGCCCCGGCCTGGTCGTTGCCCGCGGCGAGCAAGGCGGTGCGGGCCCACGTGTCCGTGGCATCGCGCTGGGCGAGCTGGAGAATGAGGCCCGGCTTGTCCTGCACGTTCAATGTGCCGAGCGCCCAGGCCAGTTCGTAGCGCACGAAGCCGGAGTCATCCTTTCCGAGGGCCTGCAGCGCGACCTCGATGCTCGCCGGCACCTTGCCGTCAGCGTAGTGCGCGGCCGCGGTGTGAATGGCCTGAACCCGCACCTGGGCATCCTTGTCCGCGAGCGTCTTGACCAGCACATCGTCGGAGAGATCGTTGTCCCCGGCGAGCACGCGCAACGCAGTGAGGCGGCCGAGCGGGGAATCCGAATGTTCCGCGAGATCGAGCAATGCGGGAGCGACGGTGTGATCCTGCCGCTGGTGGAGCAAGCGGGCGGCGGTGTCGCGATGCCAGCCATTCGGATGAGCCAGCAAGGCGACCAGATCCTTGCTCGGTAAATCGCCGAGCTTCGGCAGCGGCCGCGGATTCGCGCCATCGGGAACGAGCCGATACAGCCGGCCCTTGTCGTTGCCGGAATTGAGATCGAGGTGTGACTTGAGCGGCTCTGGAAGCGACCACGGATGCTCGATCACTTCGCGATACATGTCGCAGAACCACAGGGCCCCGTCGGGAGCGTTGGTGAAAAAGACCGGGCGGCTCCAGTTGTCGCGGCTCGCCGCAAATTCCCTTTTCTGTTCGTCCGCCGCACGCTCGGCGGTGAGAAGCACCTCCCCGTGCACCTTCTTGCGATGAATGAGATTGCTGCCGCAGTCGGCGATGAAGGCGTCGCCCAGGTTCGACGGCGGAAAGAGATCGCCGCGATAGATGGTGATACCGGCCGCACCGGTGAAATAGCCACTGGCGCGTCCGCCGCCTTCCACCAACCCGGGCGTAGCGCCGCTCACCCGCCAGGCGGTGCGAATGACGCGCCACGGTTCATCCGGACTGGTGCGGAAGACCTCGGCTTGCGGTCCATCAACGCCGATGTCCACGGCGGCGGGGGGCAGCGAAATGCCGGGCCGCAGCGCATTGCGGCCGTAGAGCAACTGGATGATATGCCGGCTGTTGTTGCAGATGAATTTGCGCCCGGCGTTGTCGAAGCTCATGCCCCATTGCCCGCCGCCGACTTCCGCGCGCAGATGCAGGTCGCGCGGATCAAAGGAGAAATCGCGGCCGCGCAATTCGAGCGGCGGGTCGCTCTTGTGGGCGAAGCTCGTGATGCGGCTCGCATTGCCGCCGAGCGCGCCGTGGATGCGCTGATCCGGGCCCCACTGCAGGTAGTTTGGCAACGCCTGGACGTTGAGCCTCTCCATGAGATTGCCGAAGCCTGTCGCCACGAGCGCATGCACGTCCGCATGGCCATCGCCCTTGGTGTCCTTGAAGTAGAAGAGATCAGGCGAAGCGAGGACGAAGACGCCACCATCCCAGCAGGTCACCGACGTGGCCCACGGGAGATGATCGGCGAAGATCGTCGCCTTGTCGTAGTGGCCATCGCCCTTGGTGCTCTCGAGGAGTTTGATGCGGCTGAGCTTCTCGTCGCGGCGCTCGGAGTAGTCGATCATCTCTACGACGTAGAGCTTGCCGTTTTCGTCGAAGGCCATGGCCACGGGGCTGACGACGGTCGGCTCGGAAGCCATGAGCTCGACGTGAAATCCGGGGCGGACGGTGAAGGTCGAGGGGCCTTTTTCCGGCGGGGTAGGGGGAACCCGCGGCAGGTCGCCGGGCTTGATTTCCAAATCCGCGGCGAGCAGTGCGCAGGGTGCGAAGAGGAGGGACAACCAGAGCGGGGGAAGACGCATAAAGAGGTGTTTTACTGCCAAATAAACCGCGTGGCGGAAAGATACTTTGTCGTTATTTATTTAACATTTCCGCCAATCGACCAAAATCGCTCAAGAGTGGCCGTTAAACTCTCCCCCCCCCTAAAACCATGTCTACTTTCTCCCGTCGAAATTTCCTCTTCACTTCCGCTGCCGCCGCGGCCGGCACTCTCGCCCACGTGGAAAGCGCGACCGCGGAACCGGTGATCGATATTCACCAGCACACGGACTACTCCGGTCGCACCGATGAGCAGATGATCGCGCATCAGCGAACCATGGGCATCACCCACACGGTGCTGTTGCCGGCGGGGCGATTCTATCAGTTGGAAGCGGGCGCGAGCGGCAATGATCGCGTGCAGGAGGTCGCGCGCCAGCATCCCGGCGAGTATTTCTTTTTTGCCAATGAAGTGCCCTACTTGAGCGATGCGCGCGAGGTCATCGTGGCGGCGTTAAAGGCCGGCGCGCATGGCATCGGCGAGCAGAAATTCATGGTCGATGCGGATTCGCGCGCGGTGGCGATCGTGGCGGAGATTGCCCAGGAGTTCAGCGTGCCGGTGCTGCTCCATTTCCAATACGGACGTTACAACACGAGCTTCGAGCGCTTTCACACCATCCTGGAGAAAT
>Ga0068855_100005696_pt1 | contig 15218 bp, 11 predicted proteins | sample KBSCornC52_FD_66592 | JGI IMG/M metagenome (GOLD analysis project Ga0068855, IMG submission 66592) | Corn rhizosphere microbial communities from Kellogg Biological Station, Michigan, USA - KBS Corn C5-2 | ecosystem: Host-associated > Plants > Roots > Rhizosphere > Soil ...
CCAGGTGGCCATCACTTCGTCGTCGACGGTCCACATCCGCACGCGGCGCCGAGGGATCTTCTTCTCCCAGTGCACGGCAACTGTGGGGCGCGGATACAGAACGCGAATCGTCGTGTTCTTTGAGAGATACTCGAGACCACTTACGTTGATGTTCTTATACTTGCTGAGACTGTCGTTCTTTTCCGAAGGCGTGTCCGGCAGTCCGTCGGTGAGCATCACGATGTTGAGCGGCGCGAGTATCAGATTTTGCCGCTTCACCAGCGTCCCTACGCGCTCGAAGAACGGATTGAAGTCGGTGAGCCCATCATTCGACGGGTATTCCTTCCTCAGGAACGCCGCTATTTGCGCGACGCTCATGTTCCGAAAGGTGTCGATCGGCTGGAAGGACTTGGTCTCTCCTGGCTTCTCCCCACCGAACGAGCCAACGAATACCGCGGTCGGCTGCTTCAGTCCACCCAGTCCATGAATGTGGGCGTAGAGATAGTTCGCAGCGAAATCGATTGCGCTCTCATAGTGGGCTTTACCCCTGAATGAGCCGCTGACATCGATTCCGATGACCAGCGTGGATCGCGCCACGCGTGCGCCATCCGCCGGTGGCGCGCACGCCACCCCGATGCTCAATACGAGTGCCGTCGCAGCGCCGAGAACCATAGACCTATGTGATAGCTTCATCATGCTACCCTCGGACGTGGATCGTGAGGCGTGAGCCTTCTCGCAACCGAATCGAGCGACGGGCGCGAATGCGCCAGCGGCGTTGCGGCGAGAATCTCCTCGAGCGTCTTGAACGGCAGCGAGAACATCGGGCGTGATTTGATCGTGACAACGGCGAAGTTGATTGCGGCTGCCAGCAACTGTAGGACGGGAAGCGAAAGCAGCTCGAACATGCGCTTTGCTTCCGCGTGAAACCACTCGGTCTCCGCCTTGAGGGCGTTGACCGGCTCGCGCCAGAGTCCTGGCTCGATCGCCCGCTCGATGGGACGCGTCCCACCTTCATGCTGAACCGCCTGCCGCGACAGAATTGCGAGCAACGCCGGAGTTCCGAAACGACCGAACAGGAACCACGACATGCCGCGCACACCGAGCCAGCCGAACGAGGCCAGAGCCAGTGTCGCGCCAATTCCAAGCTGCACCGAGCCGCCTGACTGCTGGGCGATCCACGGCGTGATCGCGTCGATCAGCTCGCGGTAGAGGAAGATCACCTCGAAGAACATCACCGCGCTCTCGACGACGAGCATCTGCACTATGGTAGCGGTTTTCTTCTGCTTGATTGCTTCTGTGACGACCTGCACGCAGGCGAAGCTTCCGGCCACGAGCATGAACAGGAACATCCACAGCAGCGGAGCCATCACGCGCGGGTTCGGATCGAACCCGGTGAGACTACCGAACACTTCATTGAGTGTCGGCTGCAGCGTGAAGGTGAAGATCGTCGCTTCGATCGCGCACCAGATGGTGAGCACCAGGAATGCGATCCACGGCACACCGGGCTGGAAGTAGCGTTCAGATGTCCAATTGAGCAGCGTGAGGGGCGAGCGCAGCACGCCGAGCAGGATGTTCTTGACCATCAGGAAGGCGAAGCGCACCGAGCCGATGACCCAGCCAACAAGTGCGACGCCAACACGCAGCATTCCGGTCCAGAAAAGCCAAATGCAGCGGCCGGCATCCCACCACGCCATGAGCATTGATGTGATGAAGGCGCCGCGGCCAGAGCGGAAGGGAAGCGTGTAGATGGAGAAAACTGTACACCACATTCCGGCTGCGATTAAAAGGGCAGGCATGAGCAGCGCGATCATTGCCAGCACTCGTCCAGCGGAATTTCCGTGCGACCACGCGAGGGCTATCGTCGACTGCCATGCTGCGAGCCAGCGCATTGGCGCCAGCAATGTGAGCACCGCGCCTTGCCAATCCGCGGGAAATAGTTGCGCAAACGATTCGAACATTGGGATTGCTCCTCTGTAGTGAGGTGCAGCGTTCGCGCAGTTTGGTGCGCAGTGCATGCGCGAGGGCTGGGCGACGGAAACCGTCGCTTATCATTGCTTTGATTCTTGACGAACAGCGCTGAACGCGGGAAACGCTAATTCGAGTCTGTGCGCCGGGGCCCCAAAAAGAGGCGGTTAACCGCCGATTATCGGGCCTCTCGGCCCGCGCGACGGTCTCGATCGCTCGTCAGCTTCAGCGTTCGTTCGGCCCCCTGGTTTCGTACCCATTCCACAGATCCACCCTTTGGTACGTTCTTCGACGATCTGAACATCGGTAAAGCCGGCGCTCGAGAAGAGCGCTTTGTGTTGATCGACATCCAGTATCGCCATAGTGGTCCATCTGGCGAGGCGGTCAGCGTACTTCGCGTGTCTCCCGCCGTTGTAAAATTCCGCAACCATCAGCATGCGACCGCCGGCCTTCAGCACGCGGAAAATCTCGCGCATACCGGCACCTATGTCCTGCCACCAGAAATGCGTTTCTACGGCAGTCACAAGATCGAACCCGTTATCGGCAAATGGCAGATTGGACACTGACGCCTGCCTTATCTCGATGCGACCAAGCTCGATCAGTTTACGATTGAAACGACGGGCTGCGGCGACGCTCTCCGGCGCGTAGTCAACGCCTGAGACCGTCCCCTTACTCGCGGCCGCGGCCAGCTTGCTCACCGTTCTGCCACCACCACACCCGACATCGAGGATGGTGTCACGCTCGTGTATCGATACGTGCCCGAGGCCCCAGTCGGTCAGTCTCGAGTGCCGCCGGTTCATCGACCAAAGGACAATTCTCCCCATCCATCCTGATGGCCTTTGGCACTGACCTATCCTTTTTCCGACAGCGTTCGACTCGCCGGGATTCGGCGGGGTCAACTCATCGCTCACTGTGAACCGTGTTGTGCAGCCAGCGCATTCCATCGTGCCATGACATCCTTGTATTGCGCACGCGCCTTAGCCACGGCATCGATCTGTCTCGCGGTTGGAGCGACATCTGCGTCCTGCATCGACATCGCCGCTGCCATCATCGCCGCTCGTACACTCTCCAGCGTTGGTGGCCCGCTCGGCGCCTGACGTTGCCCGAAACCCGGCCTCGGCCCGCGCGTCGGAGGCGGCGCGATCGAATCGATCTGTGCTTTCAACGCGGCGTCGCTGGCACTCGTAAGCCGACTGGACATCGCGCGCGCCGTTACGTACGCAGCTCGAAGCGCGACAGCTCCGTCGTACATCTCACGCGAAAGACTCGCAACCTGCGCCATCGCTGACGCTGGAGTCTTCACGCGAGGGTCGAGCACGACCTTGAGCGGCTGCGTGTAAGTCTTGCCGTCAGCCACGAGGCGCACGGTGTACGTACCGGGCGGAGCCCAGGGCGCAGTCGTAACGAGATAAGTTCGATGTGGGACCGCTCCGCCCTCCGACCGATTCGTGCTATCGACAGGATCGAAGCGCATGTCCCAGCTGAAGCGATGCATTCCCGCGCGCGACGAGAGCACTTGGTTGGGAGCCGCCCAGTAGAGTGGAACCGAACAATGCGGCGCGTTCGTATTTCGCTGACAGATCTTGTTGTATTCCTCTGAATTCAGCGCTGGATCGGGGCCGGGAATTGTGTCGCTACTCGAGTACCTCCGAATGACTTTCCCGCCCGGGTCCACGATCTCGAGGTTCACCGTGCCGGCATTTGCGCCAAGGTAGTAGTCGATGACCGCACCCGCCGGCGGATTCTCGCCCGCCGGAACCTCCGGCGGCCAGGGCGTTGGATCATTTTCCGCGAAACGCACTCGGACCGCTGTTGCAGGCTTCACGAGATAGGATGAGCCCCGCGCGTTGCCGGCCGTAGCCATCGCCCGCAGGGGTGTCACATTGTCGAGAATCCAGAATCCTCGGCCGTGCGTCGCGGCGATGAGATCCGAACAGAGACAGACGGAATCGTCCTTCAACTGAAGATCGCGCACCGAGATCGCCGGCATGTTGATGCGAAGCGATTGCCAGTGGTCGCCATCGTCGTAGGAGACCCATACCTGGGTATCGGTGCTTCCATATAGTAGGCCCTTCACCCTTGGATCTTCGCGGATGGAGTTCGTCACGGCCCCTGGGGCGATACCGTTATTGATCTCCGTCCACGTACGCCCGCCGTCGTGCGTCCGCCACAAATGCGGATTCATGTCGTCGACGCGCATCGTGTTCGCGGCTGCGTACGCCGTGTTCACATCGAAGTGCCCCGCTTCGATGTTGAAGATGCGCGTCCATGGCTTGATCTGTTGCGGCGTAACGTTCGTCCACTTCGCGCCGCCGTCGGTCGTAGCCTGAATGTTGCCATCGTCGGTGCCCGCCCAAAGGACGTTGATGCTCTTCGGCGATGGCGAGAGCGCGGTGATCGTTCCTAGCGGCGCGGGTGTGACCCCGCTCGCGTATTTGCCTGTATTGGCGGGAACGGCCCAGGTCTGACGAGCGAGATCGGGACTGATTCGCGTCCAGTCCTTGCCGCCGTTCGTCGTCTTCCATACCGCGTTGGAGACGTAGTACATCGTGTTCGGATCGAGCGGCGACCAGCTGATCGGCATCGTGCGGACGTTGCGGTTGTAGCTCTCGCCGTTCGGGCCCTTACCGCTCATGTCCGGGCCGACCTGTGTCGTCTGGGATGTCCTGCGATTGTACAGCGACACATTGGTCCGGGCGCTTCCGTAGACGAGGTCCGGATCCTTCGGATCCGGGGCCGCGATTCCGTACTCCTGGATGTTCACGGGGTGCCAGTCGTGGAACGTGACCTCTCCGTCGGGAGAACGGCTGTCCACACAGGCGGAACCCGAATCCTGTTGTCCCCCGCAGACGCGATACGCGAAAGTGTTGTCCGTAGACACGTGATACATCGCCGCCGTGGGCTGGGTGTACCAGTTGCTCCACGACGTGCCCCGGTTGGCCGAGACGACGCCGCCCTGATCGGAGATTACGAGGATGATGTCCGTGTTGTTCGGATTGACCCACACGCGCTGGTAGTCATCGCCCCCCGGCGAGCCACGCACGGGGGTCCATGTGACGCCGCCATTCTCGGAGCGCCACATGACCACCGATGCGCTGTAGATCACGTTCTCGTTTTTCGGATCGACGGTGACCGTTGGAAGGTCGCCGCCGCCGATACGCGCAAGCGGGCGCGGATCCATGACGCGTGTCGAGTCGCTTATGACGGGAGCCCAGTGCTCGCCGCCGTCAGTCGTCTTGTACAGGTTCACAACGCCGGTGACGCTGTTGGTCGGTGTCGCAGTCGATGCCAGCGCATAAATCACCTTCGAATTGCTCGGCGCGATCGCGATGTTCGCCTGAATCACGCTGGGAAGGCCATTGGTGAGTTGGTTCCACGTTGTGCCGCCGTCGGTGGATTTGAAGACACCATTGGCCGCGCCACCGAATCCCTGTCCTTCGATGAAGCTTTGCTGCTGCTGCCATAGCACCGCATAGACGATGTTCGGATTGGCCGGATCGATGCGCACGTCGTTGCCGCTTGTGTACTCATCCTTGTACAGCACCTTCTCGAACGTTTGTCCGCCGTCGGTGGAGCGGAAGATTCCGCGCTCCTCGTTTGGACCGTACGGATGGCCGAGTGCCGCGACGAAAAGTCGGTTGGGGTTTTTCGGATCGACGTCGATGTACGCGATCATCTGGCTGTTGCGGAGCCCGAGGTGCGTCCACGTCTTGCCGGCGTCGATGGACTTGTACATCCCGTCACCGGTAGCGAGATCGGGGCGAATGATTCCCGCGCCGCTCCCTACATAGATGATGTTCGGGTCAGATGGCGCGACCGCGATTGCCCCGATCGACCCGGTGGGCTGGTCGTCGAAGAGCGGGAACCAGTTGGAGCCGAAGTCGGTCGAGCGCCAGATCCCGCCATTGTCAAAGGAGATGTAAAACGTGTTTGGCTGCGACGGCACACCTGCGATGGCGCGTCCTCGGCCCGCGCGAAACGGTCCGATATGGCGCCAATGCATCTCGGCGGTTGGATTGACCAGCGATTGTGCGCCAACAGCCGAGCCGAAGGTCGCGAGGGAAAGGATGAAAAGGGTTGAGCGTAAGGGCAGTGCGCGCACGAATAGCTCCGCTGAAAGGGACCGACAGCCGAAATAAGCTGACGAGAGGAGATGTGCGTCGCCAGAGTGCGGTCGGCGGGACCGACGCGTGTGTCAGGCAGGTTTGGCGGTCGCGCACGGTCGAGCTGTGCTGTGCGAACGCGCACAGCGCTGTCTATTTCTGCGCGTGTCCGAGGGTCGGGAGCCTGCGGCCTAAAAACTCCTCGACCGGTTGCGGGCCCTTGTCGACCATCATGGGATCTGCATCGTCGAGGTTAATCTCGCGTGCGTTCGCGAGCGCGGCCTCAACCTCGACGTGACGCGCCTCTATGAGATAGGCGGCCCACAAATGGCTCGCGCGCCATGCGACGGTGCAGTGCAATAACACTTTGCCGTTCGCGTGGCTGACCGCTTCGGCGAATTTCGTCACAGTGGCTGGCGTGTAAGGGAACAACGTGTCGCCTCGTACCGGCAAATAGACGTACTTCATGCCGAGCTCTTTGGCGAACGCGGCTTCGTCGAAGTTCACCTTCGCCATTTCGGGCGGCGTTCGAAGATTCACGATCGTCGTGACGCCTTGCGCCTTGAGTTCGCGAAGCCCGGCTTCGGTCGGCTGGCCCGCGATGAACATGTCATCGCCGACGTGCACATAAGTGTTTTGGAATTTGTCTTTGGGGTCGAGCCTGACCGGCGTCGACAGCGTCGCAATCGGGCCGGCGTGAGTAAAACGCTGCGCGTGCACCGCGAGCGGGCGCGCGGCGATCGCGGCGAAGGCGATGATGAGTTCTGCGGCGGCTGACAGGCGCATGGAACGAGTGACTAAGGGGGCGGATAGGGTGCCTTGTTGAACCTACGGCGCGGAAGCAATGTCTCCTACGACATTCTTCCGACGTTTTGCGCCACGATCCGGGGCAGATGAGGCCCGGGGGCGATGGCACTCCAGCTTCTCCTGGGCCTCTATGGCGTGGCCAGAGGGTTGGCTCATGCCCCCATTTCCTCGTATTTAAGTCTTGACTTAAATAACGAATAAGTTAGAATAATCCCATGGATACACTCTCTGCCATAGCTGAGCCGAATCGGCGAAAAATCATCCAGCTCCTGGCGCAGCGGGGAAATCTCACGGCGAGCGAAATTGCCAGGCATTTCCAATCATCTGGAGCGGCGGTTTCGCAGCACCTGAAGGTCTTGATAGAAACGAAAGCGGTGTTCGTAACCCGTCAGGCGCAAAAAAGGATTTACAGCCTGAATCCGGAACCACTCCAGGAGCTAAGCGGATGGCTGTTCGATCTCACGAATCAATGGGAACACCGACTGAACAAAATTGATTCGATGCTGAGCAAAGAGAAAAAAGATTCTTACAAATCACAATCGAGGAGGGGAAGAAAAAATGGCTAAGAATCATGAAGCACAATTCGAGCGAATCCTTGACGCGCCAAAAGAACGAGTCTGGAAAGTCTGGACAGATCCAAAGCTGGTGGCGCAATGGTGGGGACCTAACGACGTAACGATACCTGAATGCGAAATAGACCTGCGCGTCGGGGGAAAGATTTACATCGTAATGCTCGCTGGCGAAGCCATGGGTCCTTTCAAGGGAACCAGGTGGCCGATGAAGGGACAGTTTACGAAAGTTGAGCCGCTTTCCCGACTGACGTACACTGCGCGCGCATGGACGGAGGGCCAGGGTTCGGAGACTCAAATAGATCAGATAACGGACATCACTTTCGAGGATCAGAAAGGCAAAACCAAAGTCACCATAAAGGTCACCATCACAAACGCAGACACGGCTCCAAAGGCGGCGCTGCAGGGCATGAGTTACGGATTCAATCAGCAGCTCGACAAGCTCGGAAAATTCCTGGCGACCAAACACTAGCTCCGGCTAGTTTTTGGCGCTCGAGGACAGCCAGTCAACGCCCCGGTGAACATCACCCGGGGCTCGCGCGTATGATTCATGGCCCCGTTGCACCCGTCCATTTCCGTCCTCCCGCAAACACCGAGACCTCCTGTGACACACCGTTCTCTCCTGCGTGCCGCGCTGGCGGCGACGCTTGCGTTCCTTGCGACATCATACCCGCTTTTCGCCCAACAGAGCTGTCCCGCAACGACGCCTGGCGCGACTATGCCGCTCACGTACCAGGGTGGCCCCACCGTCAGTGCCATCACGGCATGCGATCTCATGACGCGTCTATACATCTATTCGGCCGATTCCATGCGCGGCCGAGAGGCGGGGACTCCCGACGCCATTCGCGCTACCGCGTGGATCGAGCGGGAGGTTCGCCGCCTTGGGTTGCGTCCCGCGGGCGACAACGGAACGTACTTCCAGGCCATGCCAGTATCGGCGCGGATCGTTTCGAGCGCATCGACGATCACGAGTGGCGGAAAGACGTTCCGCACGGATGTGGACTTCTACCCTGGCGGTGCGACGGCCGACCGCAGGATCACCGCGGATGTCGTTTACGGTGGAATGCTGGGCGATACCGTCAATGCGCTCAGTGCTGACGATGCGCGCGGAAAGATCGTCGTGATGACTGGACCGGCAAATGGGCGTGGCGTCCGTAACTTGGGCGCAGCGTTAAATGGCGCTGAAGCGATCGCACTCCTCAGTCCCACGATCACTCGCCCGCGCCTCCGATACATTCTCAATGACACGGTGCAGAACGAGGGACGCGCGGCCTATGCGGCGGCGGCCAGCGGCGCGGGGCGCGGTGGTGCGGGTGCCGGTGGTCCGCTCACACTCGCGGTGTCGTCCGCAACCGCCACAGCGATGCTCGGCAAAGCAGTAGAAAACGCCAAGCTCGGCGACAAAGGCGGCCCCGCCACGATCGACGTGAAGGTGGAGTTCACCCCGGAGCCCACGCGCAACGTCGTCGCCATTCTCGATGGCACCGATCCGAAGCTAAAGAACGAGTATATCGTTATCGGCGCGCATTCCGATCACATCGGCGTGGCGAACACCGTCGCCGAGCACGATTCGATCAAGGCGTACAACGAAGTCGCACGCGTGGAAGGTGCGGATTCACGGTCTGCCACGCCTCCGACTCCCGAGCAGTGGACGCGCATCAACGCGATCAAGGATTCGCTGCGCCGCGTGTATCCCGCGCGCCTCGATTCCATCAGCAACGGCGCCGATGACGACGGCTCGGGCACCGTCTCAATCATGGAAATTGCGGAGGCCTTCGCAAAGGGGCCCGCCAAACCAAAGCGCTCGCTGATTTTCATCTGGCAGATGGGCGAGGAGAAGGGATTGTGGGGCTCGGAGTGGTTTACCAATCATCCCACCGTGCCACGCGACTCGATCATTGCGGACCTCAATCTCGACATGGTGGGCCGCGGTGCGGCGACGGACGTAACCGGCATGAACAAGGAGGGTCAGGAGCTGTTCGGCGCCGAGAACTATGTGCAGCTCGTTGGCTCGCGACGTCTCTCGACCGAGCTAGGCGACATCGTCGAGCAGGTGAATACGACGGAAAAGATGCCGTTCAAGTTCGATTACTCGATGGACGCGAATGGACATCCGCAGAACATCTATTGCCGGAGCGATCACGCGAACTACGCGCGGTATGGAATTCCGGTCGTCTTCTTTACGACCGGTGGGCATGCGGACTACCATCAGGTGACGGATGAACCGCAATACATCCAGTACAGTCACATGGCTCGGGTCGACCAGCTGGTGCATGACATCGCGCTGAAGCTCGGCAACCTCGACCACCGTGTCGTGGTGGACAAGCCGAAGCCGGATAGTCCGTTCGCGCGCTGTCAGCAGTAGTGCGTCGTCAGCGTGGCGGAACTGGTTGTGAGAGTTTCGCCACGCTACGGTAGGAATCCGCTACTACCCAAGCTGCGACAGTCAACGCCCAGGAGACGACGAACTCACTCCAATCCGACGGGCTCGGGTGTCCTGCTGCGATGACCGGTACCCACACCAGTATCGTGAACATGGCCAGCTGCACAACCGAGAGCACTGCCGCAAGGCGCGCATATACATCGATGACCACCGCCAAGCCCGCGGCGATGAAGGTGACGCCAAAGAAGTACGCCCAGCCTAAATGCCAGGGCAGCCAACTCGGCACCATTGAGGTCGTTCTTTCGAGATAGGTGAAGTGCGCTATGCCGAAAGGGATCAGGGCCAGGCCGTAAAGCGTCCTCGCGATGCGTAGTCCCGTGTCGCCGGTGGCGAAACGGAAACGCTGCGCGTCCCGGTCGCCGGCGAACCAGACGTACAGAACCCAGGCGGCCGCCACCATCACCGCTGTCTTACAAACTGCCCAGGTAAGCTCCATCCCGGGATGGAGAAAGAAGTCGGGCACGTCCAAAAGCAGTAGCCAGGCGAGGAGAAAGCCGAGCAGCACTCGAGAAGCGACTGCGGAAGTGCGCTGCCAGAAAAGTCCGATGCCGGTTAACAGAGGGACGATGGCGGAGAGATAGACCAGTATTTCGCGCGCCGGCACACCTTTGGGGACGGGCTGCCATATCGCGGTGAAATCGCGTTTGATCACCCCCAGGATTCCGAGGGCGATCATCGTCACCGCAAAGAGCGCATGTCCCCAGCTCGCGATGCGCGTGGCCTTTTCTCTGGGGTGACTAAAATTCATCGATGCGCTTGCTTCATACTGGCTCGACTCGCGGTCTGAATTGCCGCCGGGGAAAACGGATTGGGAGCCAGCTTACGTCGCGCTACTGTCGTGCGCCTATGGAACATTATCACGCACCCCAGGACTTGCGGCAAGGCCCCCGTGCGAGTTCAAACTTCGCGCTCATTCTGAGTCAGGAATTGAGATGACCGAACATGCGGTGGTGATCGTCGGAGGCGGCCCGACGGGACTGATGCTGGCGGGCGAGCTGGCGCTGGCAGGCGTCGACGTCGCGATAGTCGAGCGGCGCCCCAACCAGGACCTTCCCGGGTCGCGCGCGGGTGGTCTGCAGTCACGCACCATAGAAGTTCTCGATCAACGCGGAATCGCGGAGCGGTTTCTTGCGGAGGGGCAGAAAGCGCAGGTCACGGCGTTCGCACCGGCCCACTTGGACATCAGCGACTTTCCTACCCGACATCCCTACGGACTCGCGCTCTGGCAGAAGCACATCGAGCGCATACTCGCCGGCTGGGTGAGCGAGCTGCCGGTGAAATTCTATCGCGCACGTGAAGTGACTGGCTTTACGCAGGACGACACAGGCGTCGACATCGAAGTGTCCGACGGCCAGTCGCTACGCGCGCAATATCTCGTCGGGTGCGATGGAGGACGCAGTGTAGTCCGCAAAGTCGCCCGCATCGAATTCCCCGGTTGGGATGCGACGACGAGCTCGCTGCTCGCCCAGGCCGAAATGAAGGAGGAACCGGAAACGGGCATCCGTCGCACTCCCACGGGCACGCACGCCATCGGAAAGGTGGAGTACGAGATCAAGGACGGCAAAGTCGTCTACGCAAAGGGGGGAACGGTAGGGGTGATGTTGACCGAGGCGCAGATCGGAACGAGCGAACCCACGCTGCGCGATCTCAGCGAGGGCCTTATCGCTGTTTACGGGACCGACTACGGAATTCACAGCCCCACCTTCATCTCCAGGTTCACGGACATGACTCGCCAGGCCGCGACCTATCGAAACGGACGGGTCCTGCTAGCGGGTGACGCTGCGCACATTCATTCCCCGGTCGGCGGACAGGGACTCAACATCGGTGTGCAGGATGCTGTCAATCTGGGATGGAAGTTGGCGCAGGTGGTCAAGCGCACATCGCCGGAAAGCCTTCTCGATACGTACCACGCCGAGCGGCATCCGATTGGTGCCCGCGTGCTGCGCAACACGATGGCGCAAGTCGCGCTCATGCGCGTCGACGATCGCACCGAGGCGCTGCGCGACACCGTGTCCGAGCTTCTGAGCATGGACGAGCCGCGCAAACGATTCGCCGCGATGATGTCCGGTCTGGGCGTTCACTACGATCTCGGCGAGGGACATCCGCTGCTCGGACGTCGCATGCCCGATCTGGATGTTGTCACCGCCAACGGTCCGCTGCGGGTCTTCACGCTGCTGCACCATGCGCGGCCGGTGTTGCTTAACTTCGGTGAGCGCGGAGGCTTCGACACCACCCCGTGGGCGGATCGTGTTCAGTTGATCGACGCCGAGTACGAAGGCAAGTGGGAGCTTCCAGCCCTCGGCACCGTCACTGCTCCGACGGCTGTGTTGATTCGGCCCGACGGGTATGTAGCCTGGGTGGGTGAGGGAGCCCAGCTGGGGCTAGTCGACGCTCTAACAACTTGGTTCGGACCGCCTAGCGAGCCATAGGAAAGCTATCGCACGCGGCTATTCACTTCAGTGTTTGTGCGACGCGGAAACCCACGCTGTCCTTGCGGTCTGGGGGGCGGTACCCGCCAGGAGAGCCGCGATGTGCGGATCTCGTCGTCTCCTTGTCGTACGACCACGAGCCGCCGCGCCTCACTCTCGGAGTGTCATCGGTGACAACTAGTATCGTGTCTTCCGTGTCCGTCGAAATGGCTCCCCGATCTGCGTAATCGACCCATCGATCGTTGACCCATTCCCACGCGTTTCCATACATGTCGAAGAGGCCGAACTGGTTGGGCTCCTTCGTGGCGACGGGCCACCCATGCAGGTCTGAATTGACGAAATACCACGCGTAATGACCGAGCAGCTTCACACCGTCGCCGAAGAAATGCGCAGTGGAAGTGCCTGCGCGCGCCGCAAACTCCCACTCGGGTTCCGTCGGCAATCGAAATCCCGTGCGATGCAAGTAGTTGGAAGGCAACCTCATTCCCGGGCCGATGGAATCCGGATACACCCATTGATCCTTCGGAATGCCGGCCTTGGCGCTCAACCAGTTGCAGTACTGCGCTGCTTCATACCAGGTCACCGCAAACTGTGCTCGCCTCGGTTGCGACACGAATTTCCCGGGATCCGGGTTGTTGGGCCATCGCTCGCGGGTGGCTTTGAGCCATGCTTCGCTTCGTCCCGTCTCAGATAGAAATCTTTGAAACTGCGCGACGGATACTTCCTTGCTCGCAATGGCAAACGCACGCGGAATGTTAACCCGGTGCGGCAGCTCGTTCGTTTCGCGTCGCGCCTCTGAGAGAGGCGCACCCATGCTAAACGTAGTCGCGGGGCGAATCGCCATCATCGTGTGCCCCATGACGGTGACCCTCCATTCGCGGCCATTCGGCGGCGTTTTCCCCAACGCTGAATCAAGTGCTCCAATGGCCGACATCTGCTTCCAGTCGGCCCGGTGATACCCCGAGTCGGACTCTGCGCTGCCGACAAGCCAGCCGACCGATGAATGCACCTCGGGATCGGGATCGTTTTGATATAGTTGGAGCAGGATTGCGAGGATGCTCTGTCGCTCACTTTGCGGAAGCTGGCTTTCCGTGAATTCGCCAAGCGCTCGAATCAGCGCTGCGCGCTCACCAGGATCGCGCGCTGTGCGCAGTCGCTGTGCGATAGTGCGTGACGTGATGCCGCTCGGCGCAATCAGCTCGATCAGCTGTGCGCGGACTGCCTGATTGGCGGAACGTCGGAGCGCTTTCCACAACACGTCGTCACCACGCAGGCGAACGTCGCCGAGTACTTTTTTCGCGGCGGCGCCGTCGGAGTCATCGGCGATGCGTTCTCTCGGATCGATCGGCAGTGGCGTCTGCTCAGCCTTCATCCGCTGGATCGTACTGTCAGCGAGTTTTGGTGTCGTGTCGCGCGCCGGGCGCTGGTCCTGACCTCCAGCCGGCGAGGCAAGCCAGATGAACACGACGGCCGCAGTACTCCAGAGACGGATCCCTCTCGTAGCTGTCAGTTCCTTGGGGCAGACGCATGCAGCTTCCGGGCATCCTTTCGATAGCCGACTAGAAGCATCACCCCCGGAAAAAAGCGGCACCCCCAGCCCCATCACCAACCGAGTGATCGGGGGCCCAGTTCGGGTCACGGACGCCTGGTGACCACGACGTGGGTCGCGGCAGCGGTCGGCACATGGCTGGTGCACTCATAGCCCAACGCCGTCAGATCGAGCCCGTACAAGAGATGCTCGCCGGACCCGAGCAACCTGGGCGCGATCGCCACGTGCAGCTCGTCGATGAGCCTCGCCTCGAGGTACTGGCGGATCGTCGCCACCCCGCCGCCGATCTGCACGTCCTTTCCGTCGGCCGCCGCCGTCGCTCGGTCCAGCGCCTCGCGGACACCGCCCGTGACGAAGTGGAACACCGTGCCGCCTTCCATCTGGATCGGCGGGCGGCCGTGATGCGTCAACACAAAGACCGGGCCGTGATACGGCGGGTTATTCCCCCACCAGCCGCGCCAGGCGTCATCGGGCCAGGGGCCGCGAATCGGGCCGAACATATTGCGGCCCATGATCCACGCGCCGACGCCCTCCCCGAAGCGGGCCGCGATATCGTCATCGGTGCCGGTGGTGCCGCCGGTCTTGCCATTGATGCGCTGGAACGCGCGCGTGGGTATGAACCAATCGTGCAGCGCTTCACCGCCGACGCCGAGGGGCTCCCCGAGCGTCTGGCGCGGGCCGGCGCCATAGCCGTCGAGCGAGATCGTAAAGTTGTGCACACGTACGCGAGTCATGGTCTGCTCCGAGGAAGGGTGGCGATCCGAGAACTCCGGCCTCCGCGCTCACGACGAACGACGAGGCAGGAAATCGACAGCGGGTCCTCGGTGAGCCCATCGCGTTGAGGACCTCTGAAGCATAGAACGCTTATCGGCCGTCGGAGCTGCCTAACGCCCAGTTCAGCTGAGGGCGCACCTCTTTAGAAGGGCTGGGAAGTCGGGGTCGGCCCCCTCAATTGCTCGAGGCCAGCAAACGTTGTCGGTGGTGGCAGTTCAACTCTCCGGACGATTATCTGAGCCTCAGAATCTACGGCAAGAGCAAACAGCGCAAGCACGAGCACAATTCGCATGGTCGCCAATTTGGTGAGAGTGTTCGCCGAAAGTCCTACGAGAGTTGCTGCGGCGTCGATTCGCTGACAAACGCTCCCGAGACCGTCTCATCCTCTGAAGTGACGCGATCGTCGGGAACGCTCTGCACCAGCCTCTTCGCAAAAATCAGCTTGTCGTCACCCGGCTTGTAGTACTCCGGAATCTTCCCCACCAGCTCGTACCCCGTGCGCTCATAAAACTGGATCGTCCCGCCATATGTCTCCTGGGACGATGTTTCAATGAGTAGCATCTTCCCGCCGCGCCGTACGACCTCTTCCTCGGAGAACTT
>Ga0068855_100005698_pt1 | contig 15216 bp, 11 predicted proteins | sample KBSCornC52_FD_66592 | JGI IMG/M metagenome (GOLD analysis project Ga0068855, IMG submission 66592) | Corn rhizosphere microbial communities from Kellogg Biological Station, Michigan, USA - KBS Corn C5-2 | ecosystem: Host-associated > Plants > Roots > Rhizosphere > Soil ...
ACCGTGGAAGCGCTTCAGAAATATGTCCAGCTGAAACCGGATGGTCCGAACGCGGATGCGGCGAAGCAGTTGATTGCGGCTCTGGGCAGCACCGTTAGCGTGAATTATAAAGACCCGAACGCGCCGGCGCCGAAATCGAACAAGAAGGGCAAGTAGCAATAAAGGTCTGATCGATCACCGGGGCGCCTCGCTTTCGAGCGGGCGCCCCTTTTTATGTTCAGCTTCCTCTTCAGGCTGATTCTGTTCTTCGTTGCGATCTCAGTCATTCAGGCCGTGATCCAGGCACTGCTGCGCGCATTCCGCGGGCAGGGGCCGCGTAACGTACGTGGCGCCGGTTCACGTGGGACAGTTCCGCCGGGCGCAGCTCCTCCGGCTGAACCTTCGGAATCCACCTTGCTCCATCAGGACCCGGTGTGCGGAACATACGTGGCGGCGGCCAGCTCGCTGCGAAAGATTTCCCGCGGCAAGGTGTATCACTTCTGCTCGGAAGAGTGCCGCAACCGGTTCAGCGCCTGAATGCGAAATCCACGTATCGAAGAGCTATTCGCCGGCCTGGCGCGAAACGCGGGACTGCAGGGACTGATTCGAAGTCTCGAACAGACCGCCGCCGCGGCGGAAAAGCCGGTCCGGCGGCTTTCCGGTCTTACCCTGACTGCGAAGGCGGCGTACTCCGCGCTGCTTCACCGGGCCACCGGACGCCCGCTCGTTCTGGTTGTGGATGGCAGCAAGCAGGCGGAGGCATTGTTTCCGGCCATCGCGACTTTCTGCGGATTGCTGGAGGTCCCGCAGCGCCCGCTGCTCGTCCCGGCGCTCGACGTATTACCTGGCCAGGCGATGTCGCCGCACGCCGATATTCTGGCGGCGCGCGCCGAAGCTTTCGACCGTCTTGCGAACGGCCATGCCGGAATCGTGGTGATGCCGGTGGCGGCGGCGCTCACGCGCATAAATCCGCCGGCATACTATCGGCAGCTCACGCTCACGCTTCGGCTGCATGAGGAGATTCCACTCGACGATCTCTCATCGCATCTCGAAAGCACTGGCTACGAACGTCATGACCCGGTGGAGATGGCGGGCGAGTATTCGATCCGCGGCGGCATTCTCGATGTATTTCCGCCCGGCCAGGACGAGCCGCTCCGCATCGAATTGTTCGGCGATGAAATCGAATCCATCCGCCGTTTCGATCCGGCGAGCCAGCGCTCCACTCACAAGCTGACCGAATGCGTACTGCAGCCGCTGACGGAATTCCAGAAATCTTGGGCCATGCTGGCGGAGCTTTCGGAACATCTGCGCGAAGCCGGGCTGCGGGGCATCGATCTGCCGGCGAGCGGCGAGGCATTCGCGGGATGGGAGACGCTCGCGCCTGCGCTGCAGCCGCGCGAGGCGACGATCTTCGACTTCTTCACGAACCCGATTGTTCTGATGGATGAACCCGAGCTCACGCAGGCCGCGGCGGAACGCCTCTGGACGCGCCTCGAAGCCGTTCCCGAATATGCGAGGGCGGACGCGGGGATGATCCAGTGGGAGCCGTTTCTTTCGCTGGCGCACGCGCGCGACACGGTGGAGCTGCGGCTGATCGAAATCGCCGCGGAAAACGAGAACAGCTTCCATATCGCGACGCGTCCCTCGCTCGCGTTCCACGGCAATCTGCAGTTCGCGATCAAAGAAGCGAAAACCCTGCTCGAAACCGGCGGGCGCCTGGCGTTCTTTGCGCCCACAGCGGGCGAGCTGGAGCGTATTGCCGATGTTTTCACGGAATACGACATTCCGTACCAGATCGATCTGGGCGGCAGCGTGATTCCGGAACATCTGCGGGAGCGCGCCCAGCCTTCGAGCGCCGCCGCCGCGCTGATTCGGGGCCAAATCGCGCGGGGCACGGTATTCACCGAGGCCGGGCTCACACTGTTCGGAGCCGAAGATCTTTTCGATTCGCCGGAGACCGCGGCCAAACCGGTTCGCCTCAGCGCCGGCGCGTTTTCGGCCGATCAGTTCGATCTCAAGCCCGGCGATTACGTGGTGCACGCTGAGCACGGCATCGGGCAGTTTCTGGGAATTCGCGAAATCGCCCAGGGCGACATCAAAGGCGATTACATGCTGCTCGAATATGCCGGCGGCAACAAGCTCTACGTCCCGCTCGCGCGGATGGACCTGATCCAGCGCTTCCGCGGCGAAGGCGAAACGAAGCCACAGCTCGACCGCATGGGCGGCGCCACCTGGACGCGTACGAAGACGCGTATTCGCGCCCGCATGCGCGACATGGCGGAGGAGCTGCTGAAGATCTACGCGCATCGCCGTCTCGCGAAGGGGTTCTCGTTCTCGCCAGACAGCAACTGGCAGCGCGAATTCGAAGACGCCTTCGAGTTCACCGAGACCCGCGATCAGAAGACCGCTATCAACGACATTAAACGCGACATGGAGAGCCCGCAGCCGATGGATCGCCTGCTGTGCGGGGACGTGGGCTATGGCAAGACGGAAGTCGTGATGCGGGCGGCGTTCAAGGCGCTGGGCGACGGCAAGCAGGTGGCGGTACTAGCGCCGACCACAGTGCTTTGCTTCCAGCATTTCGAGACTTTTAAAAAGCGCTTCCAATCGTTCCCGGTACGGATGGAAATGTTCAGCCGGTTCCGCAACGCGAAGGAGATCAAGGCGGGCCTCGAAGATCTGGCCGAGGGAAAAATCGACGTGGCGCTCGGCACGCACCGGTTGTTCTCGAAAGATGTGGAGTGGAAAGACCTGGGTCTCGTCATTATCGACGAAGAGCAGCGTTTCGGAGTAAAGCACAAGGAGCGCCTGAAGGAGCTCTGCGCGAACGTCGATGTCATCACGATGAGCGCCACGCCCATTCCGCGCACGCTGCACATGTCGCTGCTGGGGATACGCGATATGTCGGTGATCGAAACGCCGCCGCGCGACCGTCTGGCGATTCATACGACGGTGGCGCCGCTCACACCTGAGCTCATGCGAGCGGCAATCGAGCTGGAACTGGCGCGCGGCGGGCAGGTCTATTTCGTCCACAACCGTATCGATTCCATCTGGCAGCGCGCGGCGTCCATCCAGGAACTCTTTCCGCAAATCCGGATCGGCGTGGGTCATGGACAAATGGCGGAAGCGGAGCTTGAAAAAGTGATGCTCGGCTTCATGCGCCACGAATACGACGTTTTCGTTTCGACCACTATTGTGGAGAACGGGCTCGATATTCCGCTGGCGAACACGATGATCATCGAGCATGCCGAGCGCTACGGACTTTCCGAGCTTTATCAGCTTCGCGGCCGCGTAGGCCGTTCGAATCGACGCGCCTACTGCTATTTGCTCATCGAACCCGATACCGAGCTGACCGAAGTCGCGCGCAAGCGGCTCGCGGCGCTCAAGGAATTCTCGGATCTGGGCGCCGGGTTCCGCATTGCCGCACTCGATCTCGAATTGCGTGGCGCGGGCAATCTCCTGGGCGGCGAGCAGCATGGCCACATCAACGCGATCGGCTTCGATATGTATATCCGGATGCTGGAAGACGCGGTGCGCGAGCTGCGTGGCGAAGAGGTCGCGCCTGAAATTCATTCGGCGCTGAACCTGGGGCTCGATCTGCGCATTCCGGCCGGCTACATTCCGGATGAAAATCAGCGGCTGCGCGCATACAAGCGCATCGCGCAAACCGCGACCGACGCGGACCGCACGGCGCTCGAGCAGGAACTGGCCGACCGTTACGGTCCGGTACCGGACGATATCCGTTATCTGATTCGCTATTCGGCGATCAAGACGATGGCCGAGCGCATCGGCATCGAAGCAATCGATCGCCGCGGGGCTACGCTGAGCGTGAAGTTCCACGAGAAGACGTCGGTGAATGGCGAGAAGCTGATGTCGCTTGTAGCGGCAACGCGCGGCGCGCAGTTTACGCCCGCGGGCGTCCTCCGCCTGCCGATGGATGGCGCGGCAACGCCCGCGGCCGTGCTCGACTTCATTGAATCGGGTCTGGTGAAAGCCCTCGACTAACGCGCGGTCCGGTGTTAACATCGCCGGTAATGTTCCGCTTTATCATCTGCGCTCTGCTCGCGACGACCTGCCTCTGCGCCGCCGGTCCAAACGTGGAGCGCTGGGACCGCTTCGAAATTACCCTGAAAGCGGCGGTTACCGGCAATCCCTACGTGGGTCCTGGGCTGCGGGCCGATTTCACGATGGAGCACCGCACTGTTACGGTGGATGGCTTCTATGACGGCGACGGAACGTGGCGGATCCGGTTTATGCCGGACGCGACCGGTGACTGGAGCTACGTCACACACAGCGAGATTCCCGCGCTGAACGGCAAGACCGGCCAGTTCACCTGTGTGAAGCCATCATCCGGCAATCATGGACCGGTCTCGGTGAGTCACGTTTATCACTTTGCCTATGCGGATGGAACGCCGTATGACGAACTGGGCACCACAAGTTACGCCTGGGTTCATCAGGGCGACGCGCTCGAGGAACAAACGCTCGCCACGCTGAAGAGCGCGCCATTCAATAAGATGCGCATGTGCATCTTTCCGAAGAATTACGACTACAACAAGAACGAGCCGCAGTACTATCCGTTCCCGCGTGACGCGGCTGGCAACAACGATCTCACTCGCTTTAATCCTGACTTCTTCGCCCATCTGGAAAAGCGGATTGACCAGCTGCGCGCGCTCGGCATCGAAGCGGATCTGATTCTTTTCCACCCGTACGACCGGTGGGGCTATTCGAAAATGCCGCCCGAAGCCGATGACCGCTATCTGCGATATGTGGTGGCGCGCCTCTCGTCATTTCGTAACGTCTGGTGGTCGATGGCGAACGAATACGACCTGATGAAATCGAAGACCATGGCGGATTGGGACCGATTCTTCCGAATCGTGCAGGAGAGCGATCCTTACAGCCATCTGCGCTCGATTCACAACAGCGGACCGATGTACGACCACAGTAAGCCCTGGGTCACCCATGTCAGCGTGCAGAGCTCCGATCTCGATAAGGCCGCGCAATGGCTCAATGAATACAAAAAGCCGGTGGTCGTCGACGAAATGAAGTACGAAGGCAACATTCCGAAGCGCTGGGGCAATATTTCCGCGCAGGAAATGGTGCGGCGCTTTTGGCTTGCAACGGTCTCAGGCGCGTATGCGGGGCACGGTGAGACGTATCTCGATCCGAATGACGTGCTGTGGTGGTCGAAAGGCGGAACGCTCCACGGCGAGAGTCCCGCGCGCCTCGCGTTCCTGCGGAAAATTCTGGAAGACGGACCGGGAGGTCTCAATCCCAGCGCTGATCGCTACTATCTGAACGCCGGCATCGAGGGCGAATATTACCTCTATTACTTCGACGTCAATGGCCCCGCCCAATACGACCTCAAGCTCCCTCCAGGCGGAAATTATCACGCCGACATTATTGATCCATGGGCGATGACGATAACGCCCGCGCCCGGAACCTACGCGGACAAGTCGACGATCAAACTGCCAGGCAAGCCGTATCTGGCGCTCCGGCTGCGCCGCATTCACTGACTCGAATTTTCCTTTCTCTCTCCAATCCGATCGCTGTGCGCGCCCGTAATACCGGATGAACCCGTTCGAGAGGGGAAAGGAACTTCAATGAACAAACGCATCGCATTCGTTTTCGCAGGCGCGGCTCTGCTCGCGTCCGCTGTTTTTGCCGCCAAAAATCCAGTGGTCGGCGGTCAGGAGATGTTCCCGGCGAAGAACATCATTCAGAACGCCGTCAATTCGGCGGATCACACCACGCTGGTTGCCGCCGTGAAGGCTGCCGGTCTGGTTGACACGCTTTCCGGAGCCGGACCGTTTACAGTATTCGCGCCGACGAACACGGCGTTCGGAAAGCTGCCCGAGGGAACCGTGGACAATCTGCTGAAGCCTGAGAGCAAAGACACTCTCGCGAAAGTTCTCACGTATCACGTGGTAGCGGGTCGTCTCTCGGCGGACGATCTGGCGAAGCAGATCAAGGCCGGGAACGGAACCGCAACCCTGAAGACGGTTTCGGGCGGCACGTTGTGGGCCATGATGCATGGCAAGTCCATCATGCTCAAGGACGAGAAGGGCGGCATGTCGATGATCACGCAGTCGAATGTATTTCAGTCGAACGGCGTGATTCATGTGGTGGATACCGTACTGATGCCGAACTGAGCCGCTTGTCGTCGATTTTTTGTGCCGGCGGCGGCGGCCGGGAAGTCTTAGAAGATTCATGTTGTTCTTCTGGCTCCTGACCGCCGCCGCGATTCCGCTGGCGATCATCCCCGGTCTTTTCTTTCATTTCGATATCACCCCCAAAATCATCCTGCTGGCGCTTGCGGCGGCCGCGGGTCTGGCGCGCGTTCGCAGCTTTCCGCAGGAAATCGCCCAGTTGTGGCGGCGGCGCGAAGGCAGATGGCTGATTCTTCTGACAGGCGCTCAGGTCGTCTGGTTCGGAGTCACGACGCTGACTTCATCACGGCCGTGGTTCTCGGTTTACGGTTCAGGATGGCGTCGTCTCGGCCTGGTGGAGATAGCCAGCATTCTGGTCATCGCCGTGCTCGCCGCGGCCAGCCTTGCAGCCCGTCCCGAAGGTATGCGCACCTTACTGCGGATCGCAGTGGCCGCGGGTTTCGTGGCATCGATCTACGGAATTTGCGAATACTTCGGGTTCGATCCTCTGCAGCCGGTCGCCGCATATCAGGCGCATGCCGGCGATTCCGTCATCGTCCGCCCGCCGGGAACCATGGGGCACGCGGACTACTTCGGATGGTGGCTCGCCATCGAATTCTTCTGCGGCATCGCCCTCTTCCGGATCGAAAGCGGGGTATGGAAACTCATTGCAACAGTCGCGGCTGTGACGATTGCGAGCGCGATTGTACTCAGCGGAACGCGGGCGGCGATTCTCGCGGTAGTGTGCGGCCTGGCTGCCTTGATCGTCATGCAGCGTTCGGGCTTTCGTGTCCGTACAGGACACCTGGCCGCCGCAGCCGCATGCCTGTTGTGTTTTGCGTTCTATTTTTCGCCTGCGGGCACATTGCTGCGCGCACGCGTCGTATGGTCCGGCGACGAACCGCTCGGTGGGGCGCGCCCTCTGCTGTGGCGCGACAGTCTGCACATGGCTGGCGCGCGTCCCCTAACTGGCTTCGGTCCCGAGACGTATCTGACGGCCTTCGCGCCCTGGCAATCCGAAGATCTCTCGCGGCTCTTCCCCGATTATCATCACGAATCACCGCACAATCTTGCATTCGACGCTCTCACCTCCATGGGAGTTCCGGGACTGTTCCTGCTGATCGGCTGGGGAGCGCTCGCGTGGCGCGCAGCTGCCGCCGCCCGGCGAAGCGGTTCGGTAACCGCTATCCCGCTCGCCGCCGCCTGTATCGCTTCCGCCGCCGCTTCGATGTTCAGCGCGGCATCTCCAGGACCGCTGCTGCTGAGCTTCCTCGCGCTGGCGATTCTGATAGCGGAGTGCCCGGCAGGCGAGGCGCCATCTGCGCGTTCAATCCCGCTTGTCTATGTTTGGGCGCCCGCCCTCGCCGCTGGATTTCTGGTATTCGGCGGCTTCCTCGGCATCTATGAATTCCGCCTGCGGCAATTCAGCCGGCAGCCGAGTGAAGTTTCTTATCGCGCCATGCTGCGAACCTCTCTCCCCGGCGCGGCCGACGATCTTTACGCCTCCCGCCTGCTTCAGCTCGCGTGCCAGAAGCGCACCGATGTCGCGAGCTACGTGGGTTGCATCCAGCAAACCCTGCAGGCGGCGGCTCGCGCCCTGCACACAGATGACGATATCGCCAACGCCTGGTACAACATCGCCATGCTCAACGCCGTGCAGCGAAATCTGGAAGGGACGAGGCAGGGACTTTTGGAGGCGAGTAAGTCTTCGCCCAACTGGTTCAAGCCGCACTGGACGCTCGCGAATCTCCTGTCACAGTCCGGCGAGAAGACGCAGGCGAAGTCCCAGGCGGAGCGCGCGGCGTTTCTCGATTCCAATCGCGACCCCGAAGTGGTGGAGACTCTGACGAAGCTCGCGCGCGACTGATCAGTTTACAACTCTTTTACAACTCCGCCAACCTTTCAAAATTTTTCCGCCGGATACTGAGGATGAGATGAAACGACTAACCGGATTTTTTTTGGGCGGTCTGCTCGCAGCGGGAGCGTTGTTTGGCCAGGCGCCGGTCATCAGCGAGGGCGGTGTCATCGACGCGGCTGACTTCAGCGTAGGGCGTCCTGTTTCCGCCGGCAATATTGTCGCGATTTTCGGTAACAATCTGGCGACGCAACTTACCGTGACCGACACGGTGACGCTCTCCACCACGCTCGGGAACGTTTCGGTGACGTTCAATGGCGTCAACGCGGCGCTGCAATTCGTTTCGCCCGGCCAGATCAACGCGCAGATTCCCTGGGACGTGCTGCCGGCCGGACAAAACGGAACGGTGAACGCCGTGGTGACATCGGCAGGCGCGTCGTCCGCTCCGGTTGCCGTGACGATCAATCAATTCGGGCCGGGCGTGTATCAGGCCAACGGCCATGCTTTCGCGATTAACGCGCAGGACCCGAACAGCGTGCGTTATGCGTCCTTCGCTGCGCCGGTGAATACCTTCGGCACGGGCTGCGACCAGACGCCGCTTCCTGCGAGCTGCACCTATAAGGCGTTTCCGGCGCAGACGGGTGATGTGCTTCTGGTATATGTCGGCGGTTTGGGACCGGTGGATAACCCGGTACAGACGGGGCAGCTTCCGGCGACGGGCGTGATCTCGAGGACCACCACAGTGCCGACGGTGCTCGTGAACAACGTGCCAGCGGAAGTCCTCTACTCCGGAATGTCGAGCTTTGTAGGCGTTTATCAGATCAACATGAAGGTGCCGCCGGGAGTCACGGGCGGCGCGCTGCCGTTCCAGGTGCAGATTGGCGGGCTCACGACGAAGGGCAGCACCAACATCGCTGTGCAGTAAGACCGGCTGTGTTCCGCGCGGGCTCCGATCCCGGTCCTATTCGATGGGGCCCGATCGGAGCCCGTTTTGCATGAACAGGCCATTTGACGCGGTTGATTTTGCTCTTTACCTCCGCTCGCGATGGCGCGTCGCAGCTATTGCGTGTGTCACAGCGCTTGTGATCGCCGGTTCGGCGGCGGCGCTGTTGCCGAAGCGGTATGCGGCGAAGGCAACGCTCATCATTGAGCCACCGGCGAGCGCCGATCCCCGCGCCGCGCTCGCGGTTAGTCCGGTCTATCTGGAATCTCTCAAGACTTATCTGAACTTTGCCACCAGTGACACGCTGTTCCTGCGCGCGCTCGATGAGCTCGGTCTGCGGCGCCGTTATCCGGAGGCGAGTGTGGAATCGCTCAAGCGCCGTATTCTTTCAGTCACCAAGCCCGCGGCCACGCGGCTGATTGAGATACAGGCCACGCTCGATGAGCCGCGCGAAGCCGAGCGCCTCGCCCGGTTCATCGCCGAACAAACGGTGGCGATGAACCGTTCGATCGACGAACATTCGGGCGACGCGGCCGTGAAGCAGGCGGAAAACAATGTCGCGCATGCGGAGGCGCGGCTGCAGGCGGCGATGAAGGCGGCCGCTTCGAATGGCGCTCCTTCGGTCGATTCTCTGACGGCCGAACTGAAGAACACCTCTCAACTCAAGTACGATGTGGAGCGCGAACTCGCGCAGGCTCGCACGGATCTGGCGGATCTGAAGGCGCAGGCGGGTTCTTTTCCGGCAGGTGACGAGAGGGCTGCGTGGAACGTGCGTGAAACTACAGCGACGCTGGCAAGGGTTCAGGACCTCGATATACAGCGGAAGCACTTCGAGACCATGATTGCCGAAAAAGCCGCGGCGCTCGAGCGCGCCAGGCCCATTCGGGATTCGCTCGAGGCGGAACAGAAGCTCGCGAGGACCGATCTCGAAACATCGCGCACGCAGCTCACTGAAGTTCGCGCGTCGATGGCGTACCGTGGGGAACGGCTCGAAGTGCTCGATCCCGGCATTGTGCCGGAACGGCCATCATCGCCGAACGTTCCGTTAATCCTGATTTCAGCTCCTGGTCTGGCCCTGATCGCCTCGATTGCATACCTGGCGGCGGCTTTCGGATATAGCCGCGCAGTGGCGGCCCGCGCCGAGCACGTGTACCACCTGCGATGAACGCGGCTGCCGCACCTGCCGGAAAACGGCTGCGAGCTGATTTCGCTATCCCGGCCGCGCTGGGATTTTGGAGCGCTGCAATTGCGCTTGCGCCGGGACCATGGTTCAAGCTCGCACTTGCGGGACCTCCTGTCGTCGCCGCCGCAATCTGGTGGACGCTGCTTCGTCCGCATCGCTGGCTGGCCGCATTCTTTATCTTTCTTCTGCTGACTCCGCCGCTGCCGATCCCGCTGGGCGATGCCGGTGTCCACACCGCTCCACTGCTCGCCGCTGTGGGATTGCTGGCCGGTCTGATTCGCATGAAGGAATGGCGAACGGCGGCGCCGCCTGTCGCTCAGGCATTCGTCTGGTTCGTTGGGGCGCTGCTGCTGAGCCTGCCGTTCGCGGCACTCTATTCCGGGGCGGATCTCGCCGTGCGATCGCTTCTGCGCGTGGGGTTGTTCTCCATCAGCGCGTATGTATTTCTATGGGCGCTGAACGGACCGCGTCAAGTCGGCACAGATTCGCTCCGGTTCACGCGATTTCTCTTCGTCCTCGGCGTGCTCGCCGCGTTGTTCGCGTGCGCCGACTTCTATTTCCAGTTCCCGGCGCCCGCGGGATACGAGCAGCAGTTCGTCTGGCTGGATGACGGCGTGCTGCGGCGCGCGCAGGGCCTGTTCTATGAAGCGAGCACCCTCGGGAATTTCTGCGCGTTCTTTCTCGTGATGTGTATCGTGGCGCTTCTGCGGCCGCGCAGGGAAATTCCCTGCCCCAGGGCACTCCTCGGCATCGCCGGATTTGTCTTCGCCACCGCCCTCATCTTTTCCTACTCGCGCGCGTCGATTGTCGCGGTAGTGGTCGCCTGTGCGACGCTGGCCGCGTTGCGCCGCGCCCGTATTGGACGGGTGCTCGCCGGAAGCGCGGCCGCGCTCGTAATCGCCGCGGCGTTCGTCCAGTACTTCGTTCCTTCTTTTGCGGCGACCTACTGGGCGAGGATCGAAACCTCTTTCACGGACGCTCTGGTCACCCCCAACGGGGTGCTGACGGGACGTCTCGCGACATGGAGTACGCTGGCGACATTTCTGACGGATCGTCCCTGGCATGCGATCTTCGGGATCGGTTTCAAAACGTTGCCATACTCGAAATTCGCCGGCGCAGAGCTCGTGGCGGATAACACGTATCTCAGCCTTCTCGTCGAGACCGGCGTAATTGGTCTCGCGGCATTTCTCTTCCTGAATTGGCGAATTCTGCGAGGCAGCTACGCCGCGGCGCGTTCGCAGAATCCGCGCGCGGCATTTCTCGGCCAGTGGATCTTCTGTTTCTGGGCCGGGGAAATGGTGCAGATGCTCTCGGGCGATCTCGTTACCTATTGGCGAGTCCTGCCCGTCTACTTCTGGGTGTTGGGAACCGCGATTCGCGAGGCGGGGGCGCAGCCGTGAGAATTCTGTTTCTCGACCAGTTCAGCGAACGCGGGGGCGCACAGATTGGACTGTGCGAGGTTCTCGACGAGACGGTGCGCCGGGGATGGGGCGCGATGGTAATGATTCCCGGCGACGGCCCGCTCCATGTGGATTGCGAGGAGCGTGGAATTCCATCGCGCGCGTTCCCGTTCCCGGAGTACGGGAATGGTCACAAGACGGCACGGGACGTCATCCGCTATGCGACAGATTCGATGCGGGCGACTGCCGCGGCACGAGCCGCGGTACGGAAGTTTGAACCCAACCTAATCTACGTGAACGGTCCGCGTCCACTGCCGGCGGCGCTGTTCGGCGCGCGTGGCGCCCCCGTCCTGTTTCACGCGCACAGCTATCTTGATAGCCGTTACACCCGAGCCATCGCGCGCTGCTGTGTGAAGCGCGGGCGAATGCGCGTCATCGCCATTTCCGAGTTCGTCGCGCGGCCGTTCCCCGGCGCGACTATCATTTACAACGGCGTGCGAGACCACGGATTCCGTCCGCGCCCCGGTCCGGGCGGGCCGCGAACGATCGGGATCCTGGGGCGCATCTCACACGAAAAAGGACATCTCGATTTCGTTGAGACTGCGCGGCGTCTCTCCCGGGTCTATCCGGAGCTCCGATTCGCTGTCTTCGGCGCCGCGCTTTTTGCGGACGCAGCCTGGGAATGCAAAGTTCGCAACAGCGCCGCGGGGCTGCCCATCGACTTTCACGGCTGGACCGACAAAGTCTCGGAAGCGCTCCACGCCATCGATGTGCTGGCGGTGCCTTCCGGTCCTGCCGAAGGCGCGACCCGCGTCATCATGGAGGCGTTCTCGGCGGGTACGCCGGTAGTCGCCTACGCTTCCGGTGGTATTCCGGAACTGGTGCGGCACGGCGAGACGGGCCTTCTGGCGGCCGCGCGCACAGGCGAATCGTTGACAGCAACGCTTCAGACGCTCCTCAACGATCCCGCTCTGATGGCGCGCCTCTCGTTCCAGGGACGCCGCGAGTGGGAGCAGCGCTTCCGGCTGGAACGCTGTCAGCGCGAAATCGGCGACCTTATTGCGGGAGCCGGCGCCACCACCAGCGGACGCCGCTTCCAATCAGCGGCGCAAGCGTCCGGGCATGGTGAACGGCTCGGGTCGCGATAAACCGGGCGCGCCCGAATCTTCTTCGCACCTGCAAAACCAGACTCTCTTCGCGATCATGCGCGTCGAGCCAGAATCCCGGCAGGCGTCTCGGCAGAAGTCGCTCGCCGGCCCTGTTGCGATTCAGGCAGAGCTGCAGGAATACTTCGTCTTTGTTCGGCCGCGTAACCGCGTGGATCGGCGAGAACGCGAACAGCCGGAACCAGCGGTCCACGTCCGGCGGAAGATTGTTCGCGTATGCCTGCGCCGCGCGGTGCATCCTGCATCCAAACCATTCGGACGCGAGACGAAAAGCAATTCCTTCGGCAAGGCCTGCATCCCGCCACTCTTCCCAGAAAGCGTCGTCACACGAAGAGCGATCCAGAAAAAACGCGAGCTCATACACATGCAGGATTCGCAAGCTTCCGCGAAGGAGATGCCGAACCGCATGCCAGCACGAATAGCGGAGCGCATCCGCCGGATGCAGCGCCGGCAGACGAACACCATCACAATCTGCGATGCGCCGACTTTCCCAGAAGCCTTCCGCCCCGTGCGCCTCGAATCCAAGTGACGGATTGCAGAAACGGAAGTGCACCTCGGCAGCAAGGGGCTGATCGGGATCGAAGTAATCGCCGCGCCAGCGCCATCCGGTGAGCCGCACCATCACGGGCAAATGATCGGAACCCTTCGATTCCTCTTCGCACACCTTATAGTCGAGCGACTCGAGCGCCCGCACTGCGCCATCCGCCATCGGCGGCGGCACATAAAGATCGATGTCGTATTGCGGACGATGCCGCGCCGCATCATTCCAAAGCCTCGCGTGCGTGAGCCCCTTGAGCACGAGAAATTCGACTCCGCGCGCATCCAGAACGGCGGCAATTTCGCGATGCGCCTCCACGATTCGCTCATGGCGCGCAGCATTCCGTGTGAGGCGCGAGCGGAGCTCTGCGGGGCCGGCTTCACCGCAGCGCGCGGCGAGGGCGAGCGAGATATGCGCCTCATCGCACAGAGCGAGGAATTCGGGCCACTTGCGGGATGGAATCGTTTCAAGCGCCCGCAAGGGGTCGCCGTCAAAGCGCAGCGCCCGTACGGCAGTCAGCAGCATCACGCGCCGCCCAGACTTAGCTCGCGCAATGCGGCCTCGGCGCCCTCCAGCGTGGAGTACGTGAGCCGCACCGCCGGCAATGACGCGAAGTGAGCGAGAGTCGCACGTTGTCTCTGGCGTACGGCGGCGTCGCCGAAGAATACGGCGTGATCGAGCCGCCGGAGCGCCTCATCAGTCGTCATTGACGCTATCTGCGCGATGCCCGCCGTGTTCCGTTCCAGAAACACGAGGTGGCTCCCAGGCGCCCGCAAGGCGGTTTTCAATCCCAGCCGATCCGTTTCGATTTCGATCGAAGCCTTTCCATTGGGCCGCATCACCGCTGTCCATGTAGCCAGTTCGGGGAACAGTGTTTTCGCCGATTCGCGGAACCGAATCGAAAACGGTCGGCCCGCTACAGAAAAATCGGGAGAGTCGTGCAGGAGATGGGTGGCGTCGCCGGAAAGAAACGTCCAGCCTCGCTGCGCGCACGCGAAAGCAAGACACGTTTTGCCTGCTAACGCATCGCCGCACAGCATCATGGCGCGCCCATTTCGCGCCACGCACGAAGCGTGAACGAATGCGAAGTGCCACGGAGCGAGCAGCAGATAGGCCAGAGGCTTCAGGAAATGATAGTTGAAGTACGCGGAGTCCGACGCCACATCGCGGGTAACGCGAATTTCCGCGGCCCCGCTCGAAAGATTCGCGCGCGCGTAGTCTGCGCTGCTTCGCAGTATCGACATCCACGGGCCAGCGAACTCCACACGCGGCGTTTCGGCGGCGGACTTCCGCTCATCCGATACGGTGACCCGAATTCGCACCGGCTTACCGTCCGAAACACGCGAATATCGCGACCACGCCTGCTCCGCCGCCGCTATGATGTCCGGCGCCTGCGTCTCGATTTCAACTGGAAATCCCATCGGATAAAACACCATTCAGCCCACCAGCAGCCGGCGCGGCGTACGGAATCCGCTCCCGCCCTCCCACTCAATCGGCGCCTGCAGCGCCAGCGATCCGAACCGCGACAGGAACATCGAGGTCGCAGTCGCCATCACCATCCGGATCAGCGCGCTCCCCGCGCAGGCATGCAGCCCGAATCCGAGCGAGAGGTGCGCAGGTCCGCGTCGGAGAGGATCAAACCGGTTTGGATCCGCAAACACCGCCGGATCGCGATTTGCGGACGCCAGCCGCAGCACAATCCGCTCATCTGCCGCGATCGGCGCGCCGGCGACGGTCACCGCGGCCGACGCATGGCGGAAGACCATATCCGGAATCGCGGCTAACCGGAGCATTTCCTCCACCGCCTTCGGCAGCAACTCCGGCGCCGTCCGCAGCTTTTCCCGTTCCCCCGGATGCTCCAGCAGTACCGCCCAACCGTTCGCCAGAAGACAGGCAACCGTGCGAGAAACAGCAACAAACGTCGGGCCCGGCATCGGAAGTGTGGAGTTCGCGAAATACCCTGCCAGCACGTTGTCCGCTTGCGTTGCCCATTGCCGGAGGTTCTC
>Ga0068855_100005703_pt1 | contig 15207 bp, 15 predicted proteins | sample KBSCornC52_FD_66592 | JGI IMG/M metagenome (GOLD analysis project Ga0068855, IMG submission 66592) | Corn rhizosphere microbial communities from Kellogg Biological Station, Michigan, USA - KBS Corn C5-2 | ecosystem: Host-associated > Plants > Roots > Rhizosphere > Soil ...
CGCGTGTTCGGCCACTCCGCGCTCACCGATGACATTGCCGTTCCCAAGGGGCGCGACGAAAGTTCGATGAGCGAAGGCATCCCGATCACATACGTCCCGGCGCGCAATACGATTTTTCTCTCGTTCGCGCTTGCGTGGGCGGAAGTGCTGGAGAGCAGCGATATCTTCATTGGCGTGAATGCGCTCGACTATTCCGGGTATCCGGATTGCCGCCCGGAATTTATTGAGGCCTTTGAGCGCATGAGCAATCTGGCAACGAAGACCGGCGTGGAGGGCGTGACCCACATGAGGATCCACACGCCGCTCATTAGCCTGTCAAAGGCAGAAATTGTTCGTCTTGGAGCCGAGGCCGGCGTACCCTTCGGCATGACCCATAGCTGCTACGATCCTGATGCCGCCGGACACCCCTGCGGCGCGTGCGACTCCTGCCTGCTGCGCGCGAAAGGATTCCGCGAAGCCGGCATCGCCGACCCCGCCGCCTCAGCCTGATGCGCATATCCGAAATTTTTTATTCGGTTCAGGGCGAAGGCATTCTTGCCGGAGTCCCTTCGGTCTTTGTGCGCACCAGCGGCTGCAATCTGCGCTGCTCCTGGTGCGATACGCCATACACCTCGTGGAAACCCGAGGGCGATGAGATGACAGTCGATGCCATCGTTGAACGGGTGGCGTCCTTCCCTGCGGCGCGACACGCCGTGATCACCGGCGGGGAGCCGATGATCGCGCACGGCGTCGTGGAACTTTCAGAAAAGCTACGCGGGCGCGGGATGCACATCACGGTCGAAACCGCCGGCACGGTCTTCGCACCGGTCGCCTGCGATCTCATGAGCATCAGCCCAAAGCTCGCGAACTCCACACCGGAAGGCGTTTTCCACGACCGCCACGAACAACTCCGTCTTCAGCCGGATGTACTTCGGCGTCTGACGCAAACCTGGGACTATCAACTGAAATTCGTGGTGGCCAACGAATCCGATCTTGCCGAACTACAGGAAATCGCCGCGCTCGTGAACGCCCCGCCTGAAAAAATCATCCTGATGCCCGAGGGCACGAACAGTGACGTTCTCAGCGAACGCGGCGTCTGGATCGCCGAACTCTGCAAACAGCATGGCTACCGCTTCGGCCCCCGCCTCCACGTCTATCTCTGGGGCAGCAAACGCGGCGTGTAGCAACCTAAACTTCCAATTTGCCAGCCTGATGTGGGGCATGGCTTCAGCCTTGCCGTCGGCCTTCTGGCCGACGCGAGTTACCGGAACATTTCAGGTCACATGCGCCGAGCATAAGCTCAGCGGCAGCGCCGAAGCGCCGCCCCACATCGGATTCCGCTAATACCCCGCCCGCTTATCCGTCACATTCTTCAGCGGCTCACCCTTCCGCCAGCGGCCGAACTGGTCGAGAAATAACTGCACTGCGTCATCCAGCCAGTCTTTCGTGTGGTCGGCCGTGTGATACGAAATCAGGACGTTGTCCATATCCCACAACGGACTTTCCTTCGGCAGCGGCTCCACTTCAAACACATCGAGAGCCGCGCCGCGAATCTTCTTCGCCCGCAGCGCCTCAATGATCGCCGCCTCATCGATCACCGGGCCGCGGCCCACGTTCATCACGATCGCCTCACGCTTCATCACCTCAAACTCCGCGGTGCTGAGCATGTGTTTGGTTTCCGGGGTGAGCGGCGCGGCCGATACGACGTAATCGCACAGCGGCAGCATCTTGTGCAGATCCGCATGTGGAAACACCCGATCGACATCCTCATCGCCTTCGCGCGGCGTCGTGTTCCGCCGCAGCGCCAGCACTTTCATCCCGAACGCCTTCGCCCGCCGCGCAATCGCTCTGCCGATGTCGCCGTGGCCCACGATCCCCATCGTCTGCGCGCTGAGCTCCAGCACGTCGAAGGTGTCCCAATGGCGCTCGGCCTTCGAACGCAGCATGCGCGGCAGATCCTTCGCGAAGTAGAGCGCCGCGCAGATCACGTATTCGCCGAGCGACTGGCTGAACGAACCCCGTCCATTCGTCAGGGGAACCGGGCTGTTAATCAACTCCGGACACAGGATCGCGTCGAGCCCGGCGTAGCGTCCGTGAATCCATTCGAGTTTCGGCGCGCCGGCCAGGACCTTCTTCAACTCGTCGCGGCTCCCGGCCCACTGGAAGAGCACGCGGGCGTCTTTCAGCGCATCGCCCAGATCTTCCGTCTTCTCGGCCCGAACGATCTTCACATCGGGGCCTAACTCACTCAAACGATTCAGGACAGGTTCCTTTGACCCACCCAGGACAAGCACGGTTATCTGATCCATCAGAGCCAAGCTATCACGGCCCGCTCCGATTCCGTGAACTCCCGCCGGCCAGTCCGCGTATCATCCGCTGGGAGGTGGGCCCATGCACTCTGCCCGCAGCCGCCGGGGCGGCATTATTTCCGCGCTGATTTTTGTTTGCCTGATCGTTGGCCTCGCCGCGATTGTCGGCGGGATTGTGGTCACCAACAGCATTCGCGTCCGCACCGGCGGCCACGATCTGGCCATTGAAACACCGGGCGGACGGCTCGATATTCGAACCCACGAAACGATGGACCCGGCGCTCGCCGGCATACCGATTTATCCCGGCGCCATCCGCGTCTCCGATTCCGGGGGCGGCGCCAACATCGAATGGAGTTCCGCCGATGGCGGCGGCGACAGTCTCCACGTGATGGCCGGCGAATTCCGCACGCACGACTCCGCGCGCGATGTTCTCGACTTCTACCGCCGGCAGCTTCCCAGCCTGATCGTGATTAAGGAAAAAGACCGCGATACCGATCTCGAATACCGCAAGGGAGGCATCCGGCGCATCATCTCCATTCGTGAGAAGCATGACGGAACCCGCATCGGGGTTGCCACCATCGGAGGGCGTGAGTCAAACTGAAGTTGTGCCCTTTGCGGCACAGCCGATGCCTGACGCTCCTGAAAGATGCACGTGCGGCACGTTCCTGGTGGAGAACGCAGCGTTCTGCCACCGTTGCGGCCGTCCTGTGCGCGCGATCGCGATAACGCAACCGGAAACGCCTGTTGCGCCTCCACCGGCCACGCCGGCAGCCGCGGCGCCTCCGCCGCCACTTCCCATTAACTTCGGGAATCCAATTGCGGTGCGCGTGGCGTTCCTCATGTCGCTCGCCATTCTGATGACGGCATTTGTGCCGCTGGTCAATCTTCTGATTGTGGTCTGGTGCCTGCTGGCTGGCTGGGGAGGAGTGCGGCTTTATCGCCGGCTCACCGGCCTGCGGCTCACCGTGGCCGCCGGTGCGCGACTCGGATTTCTCACCGGCGTTCTGGCAACCGTCAGCCTGACCATCGTTTTCGCCATGGGAATGCTTTTCTCCAGCCAGGAAATCATCGATGAGTTCGCTTCTCAGATGGCCCGGCAGCCATCGCCGCTCGCGGAAGTCGCGAAGAATCCGTCGGCAGTCGGCACCCTGCTGGTTATGTCGATGTTTCTGATGTTCGTCCTGATGGTCGGAATCTGCGCCGCGGGCGGCGCGCTCGGAGCGAAGTTTTCGCCGCCCCCCGCCGAACCCCGCGCCTGACGCCCTACTTGTACTCGAATCCGGCGACTTCGCCGTAGACGCCCGCTACCTTCGATGGCTTGTAGTGAATTGTCACCGCACGCGGCTTCTGCGGACCGCAGGAGAATTTCATTTCCCCGCCCCGCACTTCCACCGAATTCGGATCCGCGATCAGCATGGTGCGCACCGCGCCACTTGTTTCCCTGACCTGAAGCCGCAACTGCCCCTCGCCGCAATCCACACGCGTCAGGCTGCCGTTCAGGACGGGCAACTTCGCATCGCCCCACCAGTCCATCACCGGCGCGCCGTCGTCCTTCGTTTTGTTCTGTGCGTTGGCGCGCGCTTCCGCCGCGGCGATCTCCTGCCGCGCCTGCGCCTTCAGCTTATTGATTTCAGCCGCTTTTTCCGCCGCGTTCTTCGCGCGCTCGGCCGCTTCGTCATCCAGCCGTTGCTGCTCGATTTTTAACCGCGCCTGCAGATACTCTTCCCGCTTTGCCGGATCGGTGGCCGCGACCGAGGCCGCCATCCACGCGCGTCCCGCCTCCGCCCAGTGCTTCTGGCCTTCATTCAGCTTCGCGTAATGAACCCACCAGTCGTCGCGATGCGGTTCGAGTTCGAGCGCAATCTTCCATTCGGCCAGGCGCGGCGTTGGATCGTCATACTTATCGCCTAACTCCCAGTGCGCGGGCGCATACTTCGGATCGATTTCGAGCGCCTTCTTCAGGGCTTCAATCGCGACGTCGTAGTGCTTCTCCGAATGCGCGTACGTCGTGAGCGCCACTACGTTTCTCGATCCGTCTTTGTACGCCTCGCCGAAATATTGCGCGGCTTTCGCTTCGTCGCCCTTGTTGAGCGCAAGAAATCCGAGCCCCTCGTTCGCTTCCGCTAGGTGCTTGCCGGCGCGCAGCAGCCCCGTGTAGGCAGCCTCGGCGCCCGGACCCAGCAGATCCGCGCGCGCGAGTTCTCCCTCATCGGAAGTCATCACGCCAGAGATGAAGTCCCGATCCGGGCTGAGCGGACGATTCGGCGCCTGCACCGCCTCGAATTTTCCCGCTGCGAGATAGCGGTCGACCTCGGCGTTGAATTTCGCCGGATCTTCCCCGAGACTGCGGATGGCTCCCTTCGAATCCATCCCCATCGCCACGTTGTGCAGATAAATGTGCGCGCGGCCAGACATATCGGGCTGCGTGATCAGACGATGCAGCAGCGCCCAGTCGCGCGTGCGCTCCGCCAGAGGCGGCGGCGCGCCCCAGGTGACATGCACCGCGTTCGATTCCACCGTGCTGAAAAATGTCTCGAGCGCCTTCTCCGTAGCAGGCGGAATCCCCGAAAAGTTGCCCCGCAGAAGCCGTTCCGTCAGTTCCTTCACCATCGCCGCCGGCAGTTGGCCGCTCGCCACCGAGCACGCCATCAGATGATCGCGCCCCATGTGGATGCCTGCTTCGCATCCGGCCGCCGCCATATCCTTCGCGTCGTGAAACACCAGAATGCGCAGAGGAGGATTCAGCCGCAGGTCGGATTGTCCCATCGCCGAGCCCAGGGCGTAGCGGAATTGTTCGAACTGACTGAGGGCCTGGAGGGCGGAATCGCGGCCGTTATCCGTGATCGCCTCGAATGGTCCGAGGCGGGCGCGATACCAGCCGGAAGAGCCGGTAAACGGTGCTGCCTGGAGTCCTGCGCAGTAAAAAAGCGTGAAAAGTGCGGCGGAGCGAACAAGCTTCCGGCCCGTCATTGCTAAAGTATATTACGGATCGCGAAAATGCTCCGCCAACTGATCCGGAGCGCCCGCCGGCGCCTGCTCTGGAACGAAGCCCTCAAACAATTCGCTGTTTCGGCCGCGCTCGCGATCGCCGGAGTCGCAGCGCTGCTGACGCTCGGCACCCGCTACATCGAATGGTGGGTTGTGGCGCTGTTCGCCGCCGTGGTCGCCGTCTGGGCGGTTACCCGTCTGCGCAGGCGCGTGCCCTCGGAATACTCCGCCGCCGTCTGGCTGGACGAGAAATCCGGCCTGCATGACGCCCTCTCCACCGCCCACTATTTCTCCACCCACGGGTCAACCCGCGGCGCGCCGGACTCGCGAACCGAAGCCCTTCTCACCGCCCAGCGCGGCCAGGCGGAATCGATGGCCGGCAACGTCGATGTCTCTGTCGCCGTCCCCTTCCGCTTTCCCAAAGCGCTGTACGGCCTCATAGCGCTGCTGCTGCTCTCGACCGGATTGGTCACCGTCCGCTATTTCTACGGCCACAACCTGGATCTCCGTGCCCCCATCACGGAAGTGATTTTCGAAGACCAGGCTGCGAAAACTCCAGCCGCCGCCAAACCCCGGCGTCAGACCGAAAAACAGGCGGAGCTCGAAGAAGCCCGCTCTTTGCTCGATAAGCTGGGGCTCGGCGCCAACCTCACGCCCAATCCGGACCAGAAACTCGACCAGGCGCTCGCCGATGCCCTCCGCGGACCGGAAACCACCCCCGGCGCCACCGACGCCGCGAAATTCGATCCCAAAATGAACCAGGGCGATCCCATCGATCAGCCTAAGGACAATTCGAAGAACAGTGGGGCCGGCCAGGCGGGCGACCGCAGCGGCCAGAAGGAATCGAACGAGAACGCGAACTCGCAAAACGGCCAAAGCGGCCAGAATGGCGAGAAGTCCGAAAAGTCATTGCTGTCCAAACTGAAGGAAGCCATGGACAACATGATCAATGCTCCCTCCAAGGGCGAGAAGAAGAACAACGGCGGCGGAAAGCAGCCGAAATCCTCCTCCCAGCAGGCCGATGCCAACCAGCAGGCCGGCCAGCAGGGCGACGAGCAGAATCAGGGTCAGGCGCAGGGCGAAGCCAACGGCGCCACCCAGAAGAGCAATTCGCCCGGCCAAACCAGCGGCAACAGTCCGGAAAAGCAGGAAGGCCCGTCCGCCGCCGGTTCGCAGGATGGCGAAAAGGCAATTCGGCTCGCCGAGCAGACAAAGGCGATGGGAAAGATCAGCGAGCTGATCGGCAAGCGTTCGGAGCAGGTGACGGGCGAATCGATGATTGAAGTGCAGTCCGGAAACCAGCACGTCCAGACCGCGTACAAGGAGCAGAACGCGACGCACGGCGAAGGCGCCGGCGAAGTGAGCCGCGATCAGATTCCGCTCTCAGTGCAGGCTTACGTGCAGGAGTACTTCCAGGAAGTGCGCAAGCCGGAAGGCAAAGCGGCAGCGAGCCCGGCCGCTTCCAAAAAGCCGGCCGTGCCTGCGCAAAAAGCCGCGCCTAAGCAGTAGTTTCCCAGGGCTTGCGGGCAGGAGCGCTGTCGCGTCCCTTCACCCGGTCATACACGTACTGATTCGAAACAGTTCCGAGAGCTTCGTTATAGAGGCTCGTCAGTCCGAACGCTTCCCGCAGGTCTTCCGAAAAGTTCTGGACCGCGACCAGTTCTTCGGCCAGAGCCGGCTTGCTCCTGCCGTGCGGCGTGCGGAAGAATTTCTGGAATCCGCCGTCCGTCAGACTGCCGATTTCGTTGCCCATGACGATGCCCGGGCGCTCCACGATCATCGGAAAACCGCCCTCGCCCTCGCGCACAATACAGGCCACGCCGGCGCGCTCGATCCGCGTCCCGCCGTTCGCGGACTGCACACTGAACCCCGCCGCCCGAGCCTTCGAGAGGTGGTCTTCAAAGCTGAGAACTTGCGCACGGTGGTGGCGGAAAAACATATACGCCATTATAAGAGGCGCTCAACGACGGTTACCCCAGCCAAACAGTCAATTAACCGTAAGGCAGGGATCCCCGCCGTCCGCCTTGAATTACAATAGTAAATTCAAGCATGCGTACCCTTTTCCTGAATCCCCCCTCTTTCGAGGGTTTCGATGGCGGCGCAAGTTCCCGGTGGCCGGCCTCTCGGGAAATCGAGTCCTACTGGTACCCCGTCTGGCTTTGCTACCCCGCCGGCATGTTGCCGGACAGCAAAGTCGTAGACGCGCCCCCGCACGGCATCACCATCGAACAGACGGTTGCCATGGCACCCGATTTCGAGCTTCTGGTCCTGTTCACCTCCACCCCTGGCTTTGACGTCGACGTCAAAATCTCGGAAATGATGAAGAAGCAGAACCCCAACCTCAAGGTCTGCTTCGTTGGCCCACCCGTCACCGTTGAGCCCGAAAAGGCCCTCAACGCCAGCACCGCCATCGACTTCATCATCCGCCGTGAATTCGATTACCAGATCCGGGACTACGCCAACGGCAAGCCGCTCGAAGAAATTCCCGGCGCGAGCTTCCGCAAAGACGGTCAGATCGTCAATAACCCGGAAGCCCCGGCCATTGAAGCGCTCGACGAACTCCCCTGGGTCACCAAAGTCTACAAGCGCGACCTCGACACCACGCGCTACAACGTTCCATTCCTGCTGAACCCCTATCTCTCGTTCTACACCTCGCGCGGCTGTCCGGCCATGTGCACCTTCTGCCTCTGGCCCCAGACCCATTCCGGCCACCGCTGGCGCCTGCGGTCAAGCGATGACATCGCGGCGGAAGTCGCCTATGTCCTGAAGGAATTCCCGCACATCAAGGAAATCTTCTTCGATGACGATACCTTCAATTACCGCAAGGAACGCACCATCGAACTCTGCGCGAAGCTGAAGCCGCTGAACTTCACCTGGTCCTGCACGTCGCGCGTCACCACGGATTTCGACACCCTGAAGGCCATGAAGGAAGCGGGGTGCCGCCTCCTGATCGTCGGTTACGAATCGGGCGACCCGCAGATCCTCAAGAACATCAAGAAGGGCGCCACCATCCAGATGGCGGAGCGCTTCACGGAAAGCTGCCGCAAGCTTGGCCTCGTCGTCCACGGCGATTTCATCGTCGGCCTGCCCGGCGAAACGCACGACAGCATCCGCAAGACCATCGATTTCGCCAAGAAGCTCGATAACGAAACCATCCAGGTTTCGATCGCGCATCCGTATCCCGGCACTGAATTCCATACCTATGCCCAGAAGAACGGGCTGATCTCCATCGGCAGCATCGTCGATGAGCGCGGCAACCAGCTTCCCAAGGTTGTCTACGAAAATCTGAACGAAGCCGAGCTCATGGATTGGGTGGAGCGCTTCTACAGCGAATACTATTTCCGCCCGAAGGTCGTCTGGCGGATGGTCCGCAAGGTGATCTTCAATTCGCACGACCGCAAGCGCCTCATGAAGGAAGCCCGCGAGTACATGTCGCTCCGCAAGCGCCGCCGCGAATTCATCGAGAAGCAGCGGAACCAGCACCAAACCACGGCTTCGGCGCATGCCGGCGACTAGCGAGCAGGCCCGGCTTCGCGCGAAGACGCGGCTTTTTACCGTCATTGTCGTTCTGTCGAACGTCGCTGGCAACTCAGCCCTCACGCACGGTATGCAGAAGCTGGGCGATATTGGTAATTCACCGCTCGCGCTCATCGGAACCCTGTTCCATCCCTGGGTCGCGCTGGGCGTGGCGCTGCTGATCGTCTGGACCCTCAGCCATATGGCGCTGCTGAGCTGGGCTGATCTCAGCTACGTACTGCCCGTCACGGCCATCGGCTACGTGCTCACCGCGCTCTCCGGCGAATTCATTCTCGGCGAAACGGTGACGGCTGGTCACTGGCTTGGCATTCTGCTCATCACCGCAGGCGTCACGCTGGTGGGGATGACGTCACCCGCCACCACCTCAACGGAGCACATTCCGCTATGAAGTGGATTCTTGTGCTGACGCTCGTGACCGCCACCACACTCGGCGATATAGCCCGCGCGCGAGGCATGAAGAATCACGGTGAAGTGCGGGAGTTCCACCCCGGCGCCATCCGGCGCGCGCTCTGGGCGCTCGCCCGCAACAAGTGGGTGATCCTCTCCACCATGGCGATGGCGGTTTCGTTCTTCGCCTTCATCCGGCTGGTTTCCATCGCGCCCCTGAGCTTTGCCGTGCCCGTCTCAGCCGCGACCCTGATTCCCGAAACAATCCTGGCCCGGCTCTTCCTGCGCGAGAAAGTGGACTGGCGCCGGTGGGCCGGCGCTGCCCTGATCGCCGTGGGCGTGGTGCTGATCTCGCAGTGATTGCGATCCTGCTGGTCGCGTGCGGCGCGGTTTATAATCTGCTCGCGATCGCAGGCGCGTTGGCTTTCCGGCGTCGCCGCCCTGTTCCGAATTACCGTCCGCCGATCTCTCTCCTGAAGCCCGTGCGAGGGCGCGACGCTGGCTTTTACGAAGCCATCCGTTCCCACGCCACACAGGATTATCCCGAATTCGAACTGCTCTTCGGCGTGGCTGATCAAACCGATCCCGCCGTTGCCGATATTGGCCGCCTCCAGCAGGAATTCCCCGCTCTCGCGATACGCGTCATTCGCACGCGAAACAACGCGCCGAATGGGAAGGTGGGTTCGCTCGAAATCCTCGCCGCCGAAGCGCGGCATGAACTCCTGTTCGTGAATGACGGCGATATCGTCGCCCCGCCCGGCTACTTCGCGGACGTCGTCGGCCTGCTCGAAGATCCGAACATCGGGCTGGTCACCGGCCTCTATCGCGCGAAAGGCCAATCGTTAGCGGCGCGCGCGGAAGCACTCGGAATCGTCACGGAATTCGTGCCGAGCGTGCTCGTCGCGCGGCTGCTCTCATCAAGCGGATTCGCGCTGGGCGCCACCATGGCATTCCGCAAATCCAGCCTCGCCGAAATCGGCGGCTTCGCCGCAATCCGCGAATATCTCGCCGACGATTACCAACTCGGAGCCCGCATCTCCGCCCTGAACAAACGCATCGCGATGGCGAACCCGGTAGTAGTGACAAACCTCGGCGCAGGTACCTGGGCGGACGTCTGGAAGCACCAGGTCCGCTGGTCGCGCACAATCCGAGTCTCACGCCCCGCGGGCTATCTGGGCTATCTGGTCACGCTGGCAACGTTCTGGTGCCTGGTCGCCGCGCTCACAGGACACTGGCAGGTAGCCGTAGCCGGAGAAGCCATCCGCCTCATGGCAGCAGCCGCCGCCATGGCCGCAACCGGGGATCACAACTATCTCAGCCTCGCCCTGGTCCCATTCCGCGATCTCTTCGGCTTCGCCGTCTGGTGCGCCGGCATGACAGGAGACACCGTCGAATGGCGCGGCCTGCGCTTCCATCTGCGGCGCGACGGCCGCATCGACCCAATCTAATTGTTTTAGTTTGAAGTGATCAAGCTGGTGGTTGTGGGGCGGGGCTTCGGCCCTGCCGTCGGGCTTCCGCCCGACGCAACCGTCTACGATTTCGGCTTATAAGCGACGCAATCAATCTCCACCTTAATCGCCGCCGCAAACCCGCACACAATCGTCGATCGCGCCGGCTTCGCATTCCCAAAGAACTCCGAATAAACCTCATTCATCGCCGCGAAATCCTTACCGTCGCCGAGATACACGCCCACCCGAACCACATCCGCCAGCGTGGCACCCGCGCCTTCCAGCACGAGCTTCACGTTATTCAGCACCATCCGCGTCTCATGCTGGATGTCGCCGGTCTTCAGCTCATTGGTCACAGGATCCACCGCCACCTGGCCCGACACAAAAATAAAATCGCCCGCGCGCACAGCAGGTGAATACGGCCCGCGTGGAGCAGGCACACCGGGAGGAGTGAGACGTTCAATCATGGCTGTTTAATGTCCTTCCGCTTCGAGTAATCGTTCCGCTTCAATGGCCGCCATGCAACCCGCGCCGGCGGCCGTGATCGCCTGGCGGTAAACGCGGTCCTGCACATCGCCCGCATGGAACACGCCATGGACATTCGTGCGCGCTCCACCGGCCGAAAGAATATAGCCGTCCGGATCGAGATCGATCTGACCCTTGAAAACCTTCGTATTGGGGATGTGCCCAATCGCGACGAAGAAACCATCCACGTCCCGCATATAGGTTTCGCCGGTCTTGTTATTCATCAGCCGGACCGCCGTCACTATATTCTGCTCCACATCGAAAAGCTCGTCCACCACGGTGTTGGTGAGGAATTCAATCTTCGGATTCGCCTTCGCGCGGTCGAACATGATCTTCGAAGCGCGGAACGTATCGCTCCGGTGCACCAGCGCCACGTTGCGGCCAAAGCGCGTCAGGAAATTCGCTTCTTCCATCGCCGAATCGCCGCCACCGATCACCATGATCTGCTTGTCGCGATAGAAAAATCCATCGCACGTCGCGCACGAGCTCACGCCATGGCCGATCAGCTTCTGTTCCGACGGCAGATTCAGCCACCGCGCCTTCGCGCCTGACGCAATGATCAGCGTCCGCGTCACAATCCAGTCGTCATCCACGCGCAGCCGGAACGGCCGTTTCGAAAGATCGGCCTCCACCACTTCGCCATCCAGATAAGTGGCCCCGAACCTCTCGGCCTGCTTCCGGATGTTCTCCACCAGATCCGGGCCGTTAATGCCTTCCGGAAAGCCAGGAAAATTCTCGACCTCCGTGGTCAGCGAGAGCTGCCCGCCGATTTCCAGGCCCTTGATGACAAGCGGTTTCAGTCCGGCTCTCGCGGTATAAACGGCGGCCGTATTGCCGGCGCAGCCGCAGCCGATAATCACAACGTTATGCATTTCAGGTTAAGTTCTGAGACTATCAGATGCCCCTGAGGCCGCTCAGGATGCTCTGCGCTTCCTCGGAGTCGAGCACCAGCCCTGCCTCGCAGCACGGTCCGCGCGGAATCCGGCTGCCGTGCGGGCACTCCTGGGGATGCCCCAGCAGCGAGCACATGCGGTCCGTCACCTCGGGACTCAGAATGTGCTCGAACTTGCACGCGCTCGATTCAATCTCGGCCTCATCGTGAATCCCCAGCACATCGCGGAACAGCCGCTCCGCGAGCCGATGCCGCCGGATCACATCGCGCGCCCGCGCCTCGCCCGCCGGAGTAAATTCGCCCTCGCCATCCTTCACGGTCACCAGCCCGATGCCCGCCATCGTGTTCAGCAGCCGCCGCCACTGCACCGGCGTGAAATCGTGCGATTCCACATGCGCGCCGGGCTCGCGCCGCGACCACAGATGCTCCAGCACTTCGTCGAAATCCTGATTCTCTTCGGCCGAAAAAACATGCTGGTGGCGAATGCGTCCATGATCAAGAAACACGCGCCGGTCCGCCAGACGCCCCGCGTTCTCGTCGTGCGTCACCATCACGATCGTGCGCCCCTGATCGTGCAGCCGCCCCAGCAGATCGAAGACAATCCGCTGATTCTCCGCGTCCAGATTGCCCGTCGGCTCATCCGCCAGAATGATCTTCGGATCGTTCACCAGCGCCCGCGCAATCGCCACGCGCTGCTGCTCGCCGCCTGAAAGCTGCGACGGCAGATGCTTCGCGCGGTCAGCCAACCCCACATGCTCCAGCGCCGCCATGGCTTCTTTTTCATCCGTCATGCTGTGGAAGAACTGCGCCAGCATCACGTTCTCAATCGCCGTCAGATGCGGCACCAGATGAAATTGCTGGAAAACGAAACCGACCGTCTCGGCGCGGAAACGAACCAGCTCTTTGCGGCTCAGCTTCGACGTATCCGTCCCGCCAATCAGCAATTGACCATGCGTTGCCTGATCCAGGCACCCGATCAGATTGAGCAGCGTGGTCTTGCCCGAGCCCGAAGGTCCCATGATCGCGATCCACTCGCCGGCATCGGCCGCGAAGTGGATGTCATCAACGGCGCGCACGGCCGCGGCGCCGGTCCCGTACACCCGCGAAACCCCGGAAAGTTCGATGAGCCCGCTCATTCTCCTCTGTCTTATTCTCCCCGTAGGATAACGGCAGGCTGTATGTTCCAGATGCGCGCCGTCGCCATTACCGTAGCGGCCGCCGCCACTACCAGCATCACCGCGCCCACGCCAAGGAGCACGCGCCAGTCGAGCTGAACATGAAACGCCCCGCCGAAAATCTCACGTCCGATCCCGGCCGCCGCGAAAACACCCGCCACATACCCAATCGCCGTAGCCCCCACCGCCAGCGTGGCCGATTCCGAAAGGAAGAACGCGGCAATCCGCCGTTCCGCACCGCCCAGCGCTTTCATGATCCCGATTTCCTTCGCCCGGTCAATCACCATTTCACTGAAGTTACTCGTCACGCACAGCGTCGTGATGGCGAGGATCAGCAGCGTCAATAGCGCCAGCGCCGCGCGCATCTTCACCACCACATTCGATTCCGTTCCCGACACTGCCCGCACCGGCTGGATATCCGCCCCCGGAAACTGCGCCGCGAGCTTCGCCCGAATCGCATCCAGCCGTTCGCCCGGCGCCTGAATCTCAATCGCGCTCGCCGCGTCATGAATACCCGCCAGTGACGCCGCCGTTCCAAAATCGACGATGAGTTCCCGATCTTCCGGCCCGCCGGTCGAAACAACACCGGTCACCTGGCAATCGAGAACCTTAGCCCCCACCGCAATTCCGAGAGATTCCCCCGCCAGACACTTGCCCGGCGCGATCTCACCGCTTCCCTTCACGTGCCAGTACGAATAAGCTGCCGTGACGCCGGCCACTGCGACCGCGCGTCCACCCACCTGAGCGCTCGTCACCAGTACCGGACGCGCCTCCGCTCCCTCCCGCTTCGCCGCATCCGCCAGCGCCAGCGGAACCGTTCCGCCGTTCACGGGCTTTGCCACCAGGTTCGCCCCATACGCGCGGAATTCCTCGCGGATACGCTGCTCCACCGATGCGTAGATTCCAAACAGGACAGTGGCCAGCGCCGCCGCTACTGCCAGCGCCCCGAATGCCAGCAGTAGTCTCTGCCGCCGGTACCGCAGCGCACTCAAACTGAATCGCAGAAAGAACGCCGAGCGCATTTTGGATTAAACGCCCTCCCGCAGAATCACCGCCGGTTCCAGCCGCAGCGCACGCCGCAGCGGTTGCGCCGCGCCCGCGAGCGACACCAGCATCGCTGCCACCATGATCAGGAACGGCAGCACGGGCGAAATCTCGATTGCGTCATGAAACACCGACTGCCCCACCACGCGCGCCAGCCACACCCCCGTCATCGCGCCGGCAATTCCGCCCACCAGCCCAATCAGAGCAATCTCCGACCCGAGCAGCGTCGCGATCAGCCACCGTGTCCCGCCGATCGCCTGCATGATCGCAATCTCGCCGCGGCGCTCCATCATCGTGGTCGCCGTCAGACTCCACACGCTCAGCGCCGCGGAGAGCAGCGCCGCCAGTGTAATCAGCCCCATCAGTCCACTAATCCGGTCCAGAACCCGGCCCTCGGAATCCGCCACGCGCCGCACCGGACGCGCCTGCGTCCCCGGCATTGCCTGCTGAATCTGAAGCGCAATCGAGCTCACATAATTCGTGCAGCTCCAACGCTCGAATTCCTTCGGGCTCATCGTCTTTGGATCTTTGCGCGCGAAATCGTCCTCGGGCTTCGTCAGCGCAGCCACGTCCACGCGGTCCACCACGCCTGGCTTGTGAACCAATGACTGCAAACGCGCCAGCGGCAGCAGAACCCGGTCGTCAGTCTCATCGCCCGACGAAATCACGCCCGCCAACCTGCAGCTTTCGCCGAACACGGGAATCATCTGGCCCGCACTCCAGCTATTGCGCCGCGCGGCGCCTTCGCCCGCCATGCACGAATCGCCGCCATCCGCCCAGTGTCCCTGCACCTTCCACGAAGGATTCATCGCCCGCAGATCGGCGAACTGTACACCCACCACCGGACGCGCGCCATCCTGCGCCGCAAGCGACGGCGACACGCCCGTAATACTCAAAGCCCAAAAAATCTGGTGAATTTTCGG
>Ga0068855_100005706_pt1 | contig 15204 bp, 5 predicted proteins | sample KBSCornC52_FD_66592 | JGI IMG/M metagenome (GOLD analysis project Ga0068855, IMG submission 66592) | Corn rhizosphere microbial communities from Kellogg Biological Station, Michigan, USA - KBS Corn C5-2 | ecosystem: Host-associated > Plants > Roots > Rhizosphere > Soil ...
AGGACGGGCGCGGCGGCGGGCACGGCCCGGGAATCATCGATAAGCAGCATCCTCGCGCCAACTCGGTTGAGGCGGTGCGTTCCGTCATTCTCGATGGCATTCCCGGCGCGGGAATGCCATCCTTTTCAATTCCGGAAGAGGAAGCGCGTGCGATCGCGGGCTACGTAATGTCACTAAAACAGCCCGCCGCCATTGAAACAAGAGCGAAGGCGCCCGGAGATCCGGAAGCCGGCAAGCGGTTTTACGAGGGCAAAGGCAATTGCGCGAGCTGCCACATGATCCTCGGCCTGGGCGGAGTGCTTGGGCCGGACCTTTCGCATATCGGACGTGATCGTACTCCGGCGCAGATTGAGCAGGCCCTCGTCGATCCGGGCGGGCAAGCCGCTGCAACCGGGCGGGGCGGCGGTCGCGGAAATCGCCGTACTCCTGCTTATCCGGCCGTAACCGTTCGGCTTAAGAATGGGCGCAGCATTCACGGGATCGCGAAGAATGAGAGCGCTTTTGACCTTCAGGTGTTGGGCACGGATAACGAGCTGCATCTCCTTTCAAAGGATGATGTGGCCGGGATCAGCCGGCAGAAATCTTTGATGCCGAGCGTGCAAGCCACGCCTGAAGAACTGCGCAACCTGATTGCGTATCTAAGCCGGCTCAATTCCGACGTATTTGCGCCAATTGCGGGTTCTGCCATTGGACCGGCGGTTTCGGGCATTCCCTTCTCCAGTGTTGCCGAGCCGAAAACGGGCTCATGGCCAACGTACAACGGCAACGAGAGCGGAAACCGCTTCAGCCCGCTCGATCAGATCAACGTGACGAATGTGGAACGGCTTGCGCCGCAGTGGCTGTTCACGATCGAAGGCGCGCCACGAGCGCTGGAACTCACGCCGGTAGTCGTGGATGGCGTGATGTATGTGACTACTGTCAATGAGGCCTACGCGCTCGATGCGCGCAATGGCCGTGAGATATGGCATTACAGCCGGCCACGATCGACCGGAATGGCGGGTGACGCGGCGAGTGGAATCAATCGCGGTGTGGCAGTGCTTGGCGATCGCGTATTCATGGTGACGGACAATGCGCACCTGCTCGCGCTGCACCGCCTTACCGGCCAACTGCTTTGGGATGCGACCATGGCCGATTCGCGCCAGAACTATGGATCGACCAGCGCTCCGCTGGTCGTGCATGATCTGGTGATCGTGGGTGTTTCGGGCGGCGATGAGGGCGTACGAGGATTTCTTGATGCCTACAAGGCCTCGACCGGCGAGCGAGCGTGGCGCTTCTGGACTATCCCGGCGCCGGGCGAACCCGGTTCGGAGACATGGGGCGGCCGCGCACTGGAGCATGGCTGCGGCTCAACATGGCTTACCGGCACGTACGATCCCGAGGCTCGGCTTCTGTACTGGCCGACAGGGAATCCCTGCCCGGACTACAACGGAGATGAACGCAAAGGCGATAACCTCTACACGTCCTCCGTTCTGGCGCTCGAACCCGAAACGGGCAAGCTGAGATGGTTCTATCAGTTCACACCGCACGATCTGCATGACTGGGATGCGACGGAGACGCCCGTGCTGGTGGACGCGCCGTTCCGGGGAGAGCAGCGAAAGCTGCTTTTGCATGGCAATCGCAACGGATTCTTCTACGTGCTCGACCGGATTACAGGGAAGGTCCTGCTTGCCCAGCCGTTCGTCAGGAAGCTGACCTGGGCGAGTGGTATTGGTCCCGATGGGCGGCCGCAATTGCTGCCCGGCAACGAACCTACCGAAGAAGGGCAGGTGGTTTGCCCTTCTGTTGCAGGAGCTGCAAACTGGCCCTCCTCCGCATACAATCCCATGAGCGGACTGTTCTACATGTTCGCGGACGAAGGATGCAATATCTACTCGAAGAATGGTGAGTGGTGGAAAGCCGGCGAATCATTCTACGGAGGTGCGACAAAGCGTGCTCCTGGCGACAGCGGAAGCGGGAAAACGCTGAAAGCGATCCTTATTCAGACCGGAAAAACTGCGTGGGAAATTCCGGACATCGGCGGCGGGATCCTGGGCAGTGGCCTGATGGCTACAGCCGGCGGGCTGATTTTCTATGGAGACGCGAATGGCGCGTTCATCGCCGCGAGCGCGAAGGACGGCAAACTCCTGTGGCACTTTAATACGGGCCAGAGTTTCAAAGGTGGGCCGATGACTTACACGGTGGATGGCATACAGTACATCGGGATGGCTGCGGGCAAGAACGTGCTTGCGTTCGCGCTGAAATAACCTTATATACGTATCTGTCGGTCTCCTCGCGACCTGCGAGGATGTCCCGTGCCGCGACCGCTATATGGATCAATTTCCTGGGGAACGCTGTCCAGCTTCTATCGCAATTGTCGCCCTGTTCTCACACGTTCGCTACGAACACTTAGTCGAAGGCGCCTCAAGCGCATCCTTCTGCGGCGAGCTATCCCGTGACGCCGTCCAAACCGTTCGGATCGTGCTCCTCGCTTAACCATACATATCCCCAGGGCTTCATCTGCAACCGGAGTGATCCGTCTTCGGCAACGCTGTGTTCACAATTGTGCAGAATGTCCAGGAGAGGCTTAGGTCTCCGGGTTGTCTTTATGGTCACATCGAGTTCGCGCCCGCTCAGGTTGTGTATGGCGAAAAGGCTTGCTCTCTCGCTGGAACAGCAGTGCGCCAGCACGGCGGGGTCGCTCGCTTCCAGCCACTTGCATGCAGCCGTACCGAATTCCCGCAACTTCAGCCGTAGTCGCGTCATTCGTTCCAGCCAGTTCAGAAACGAATTCTGGTCGCGCTCCTGACTCACGACATTCACGTTTTTGTAGCCGAACTCACCGTCTTTTATAACCGGCAGGACCAGATTGTTGGAAGGAGCTGTGGAGAATCCGGCGTTCTTCGCCCTGCTCCATTGCATTGGCGTGCGAATGCTATCGCGTTCATTCAGCGATAAGTCCTCTCCCATGCCGATCTCATCGCCAGACCGCAAAACCGGAGTCCCTGGCAAGGTGAGAATCAGGCTGTGCGCCATTTCCATACGCGCGCGATTATTGGCCAGCATCGGCGCAATCCGCCGGCGGATACCTCGGTTGTAAAGCTGCATCTGCGGCTCCGGACCGAATGCCTGAAAGACCTCCTGACGCTCAGCGTCGGTGAGGCGGCCCAGATCCAGTTCGTCATGCGTGCGTAGAAAGTTCGCCCACTGGCAGTACTTCGGAATTTCAGGGAGAGACTTATATGCATCCCGGATCGGTTGCGCCTGCTCTCGTGCGAGCGCCAGCCAGAGGTGCTGGTTGACGAAAAAGTTGAAGATGACGTGGATGCGATCTCCTTCACCGAAATACATGGGCGTCTGATCCGGAGGCACATTCGCCTCCGCCATGAAAACGGCATCGCCCAGATGCCACGAAAGCACCTCGCGCATCTCGAGAATGTATTCGGGACAATCCCCGAACGCGGTACTGCCCGGACCTTTGGTCGAGATCACGAAAGGCAGCGCGTCGACGCGGAATCCGTACACGCCGAGTTCAAGCCAGGTTTTGATGATCTTTGCGATCTCAGCACGAACGGCCGGATTTCCGGTATTGAGATCGGGTTGGTGTTTGTAAAAGCGATGGAAGTAATATTCGCCGGCCTGTTCATCGAAAGTCCAGGTGGTCTTCTGCACGCCCGGAAAAACCACGCCCTGCCTGGCGTTCGGCGGCTTCTCATTTGACCAGACATACCAGTCCCGATACTTCGAATTTTTGTCTCGCCGCGCCTCCTGAAACCATGGATGATCGATTGACGTGTGATTCACAACAAGGTCGGCAATAACGCGAATTCCGTGATTGCGCGCCGCCTGCGTGAATTCGACGAAATCGCCGAGTGTGCCGTACCGCGGGTCGACGCTGTAGTAATCGGAGATATCGTAACCGTGATCGCGTCGTGGAGATGGATAAAAGGGCTGTAACCAGATGCAGTTTACATTAAGGCCCGAAAGGTAGTCCAACCTGGCGGAGAGCCCGGGGAAATCTCCGATGCCATCCCCATTTCCATCTGCGAACGACTGCAGGTCGACGGTATAGACGATTGCATTTTTGTGCCAGAGTTCTTCCATGTGGTGATCGGTCAATGAGAGCGTTGTGGAGTTACCAGGGATTACTCCCGAAACAAGAGTTTGTATCTGCTCACCGGATCAGCGCCAGTCATCGATGACGTACGTATCGGCGCGGTTGTAGCCGCACGCGTGAGGCCGCATCATGGCGACGCCTTGCGTCGTCACTTGAAATCCGTGGGAGCGCATGCGCCGGTACGCATCCTCGCGGGCCAGGTTCATGCCGGCTTCCAGAGTCTTTCCGCCCGATGATGCAAACGCGTCGCAGGCGTTGAGCAGTTTTTCGAAACGATCGCCCGCGCCCGCACCGCTCCGGGCCACGGCGAACTTCACGTAACAGATCTTCTCGCCGCCTTCGGACCCGGCCCCTGTGTGGCAAACCGCGAAGGCGTCCAGGCGGTTGCGAGTATGGGTCAGGATGACATCTCCGGCGCACTGGGCCAGCACGGACCGGATCTCATCCGTGAGATCGAGCCCTTTCTCGATTTTTTGGGTGAGTTCTGTGCAGGCTGTGATGGCCGACGCGCGCTGCGTTTTGGGCAGGGCTGAAAGCAGTGTGAAAGCATCGGGTCCGGCGGGCGGCTGTGATTTCGGTTCGGGGGTACGCGTCATCAAGGCCGTGAGATAGCACGGCCAATAACCGAATTTCTGGTAGAGGGCGACGTGCTTCGGACTGTGCGCGAATGTAAACAGCCCCGTTTGGCGCAGCCCCCAACGATCGAAGATTTTCATCGTTGATTCGAGCAGCCGCTGGGCGACGCCGCGGTCCCAGTACGCGGGCAACACGGTGAGTGGTCCAAAAAACCCGAAAGATCCCCAGCGCGTGATCACATTCGATCCGATCAGGCGGCCATCATCGCGGGCGGCAAGAACTTTCACATTTCCCGAACGCCAGCGCGACTTGAGGAAAGTGCGATCACCCATGAACTCGAGGGGATTGGGGACGCCGAGGAATGTTCCGAAAGCGAGTCGGACGATGCGGTCCGCTTCGTCGAGTTCAGTTTCTTTCAGGGGACTGACTTTGATGGCCTGATTTGCGGACATGGGGTCAAGCTCTATTGTCAAGGATGCGGATCCATGAAAATGCGCCATTTTATCCCCGTGCAGTGACCATATCAGGCGCTGCGCCAGTTTCGGGCGATCAGGTCCCAGCGGCCTTCGAAATCGCGCTCGATTTCAAAGGCCACATCCACGCTCGAGCAACCACGGAGTTCCTCGCAACGCTCGGCCATACCGAAACCTTTGAGCACGAGGGTGCGGCCGGAATGGCGGACGGCGATGCGCGCGTGCTTCTCTCGCCACGGCTGCGGGGGGCCGGCGAGATCGGCGCCGCGCAAGGCGAAGACTGGTTGCTCGTTACCCGGTCCGAACGGTCCAATGCGCTCCAGCGCGCGCCACAGGGCGTCGTTGATTTCTGGCGCGTCAAGGGGGGCATCGATTTCGACGCGGGGACAGAGATCGTCGGCCGTGAGGCGGGCGGCGGCATGGGCGCGAAAACGTTCGCGGAACCGGTCCAGGTTTGCGGCTGGGAGCGTGAGACCGGCGGCGTGGGCGTGGCCACCGAATTTAGTGAACTCGTCCCGCATGCTTTCGAGCGCTTCAAGGAGGTGGAACGCATCGATGCTGCGGCCCGAACCCTGGGCAATGCCGTCTTCGACGCCGAGCACAATCGCCGGACGATTGAATTTCTCGACCACGCGGCTGGCGACAATTCCCACGACTCCGCGATGCCAGCCTTCGCCCCAGAAGACCAGCGCCGCTTCATGATCGGTTACTGCCTGATCGCGGCAGAGGTCGAAGATTTCATCCACGATTTTGCGCTCCGCGATTTGCCTCTGCTGATTGAGGGCGAACAACTCGCGCGCGATCGTTGACGCTTCCGCGGCATCCTGGGTGAGGAACATGCGTACGGCTGCGCCCGCCGAATCCATTCGTCCGGAGGCGTTGATCGCCGGGGCGACGCGGAATCCGACTTCGCTTGCGTTTGGCGCGCGATTGCGAATGCCGGCGGCTTCGAGCAGGGCGCGGAGTCCGTGATTGCGCGGGTCCGCGAGACCATCGAGGCCATGGCGCGCGATCACGCGGTTTTCGCCGATGAGCGACACGATGTCCGCAATGGTAGCGATCGCGACCAGCTTCAAAAACGATTCGAGAATGCGGGCGAGGCGCATCTCCGCGCATCCGCCGCGCAGCAAAACGGCGTGTGCGAGCTTGAACGCCACGCCAGCGCCGCAAAGACTTTTGTTGGGGTAGCGGCAGTCGCTTCGATTGGGGTTCACCAGGGCGAACGCGGGAGGTAGTTCGGCTTCGGGCAAATGGTGATCGGTAACGATCACGTCAATCTGGAGCTCGCGCGCGCGCTCGATGGCGGCGGTGGCGCGCGTTCCGTTATCCACGCTGATGATCAGTTTCGCGCCGCGACGGGCCGCTTCGTCGATTGCATCGGGCTGCATGCCATATCCGTCCGTCAAGCGATGCGGGATGTGCCAGCCAGGTTCGGCTCCCGCAATTTCGAGAGCTTTCTTCAGGACGACAGTGGAGGTGACGCCATCGACGTCGTAATCGCCGTGGATTTCGATTCGTTCGCGCCGGGAGATGGCGCAGGCGATGCGGTCGACCGCGCGATCCATGTCGCGGAGGAGCAATGGTTCATATAGATCGTCGAGAGATGGATTCAGGAAATGCCAGGCGGATTCCGCGTCGCGGTAACCACGGCCATGAAGCAAGCGCGCAGCGGCTTTGGGGATATTGAGGCTGGCCGCAAGTTCGGAAACAGCCTCGCCCGGCGCTTCCGCGGGGAATATCCAGCGGCTAATTGTTGGAATAGAAGCCGCCGAGTCCGTCCGGGCCGCTCTCGCCGTCGTCGGTGACCGGGAGGAGAGAGGTGATCTCATCGCAGGCCTCGATGAAGTCTTCGTACCAGTCCGGGCGGGCTTCGTAGACGTAGAGGTGCGAGTTGAAATCGAACGCGATTTCGAGCGAACAGGCCGAGCCGACATGGCTGCGGGCGCTGCGGATGCGCCGTTCGTAATCGCGCTGCTCATCGCGGGTGAGATCGGCGTCTTCCAGTTCCTCGAGCGCTTCTTCGATTTCGGCGTCGTCGAACTCGCGGGAGGCGAAGAGGATGAGCTTCTGGCCGGTTTTCGCGGCTACGTCGAGAAACATGCGGTAATCGGGGAAACGCTCGGTATCCCACGTGATGACCGGCAGCCCCTCGAGCCCGCCGGAATGGCTGCGAAACACGGCGAACTCCGTTTGACCCAGATAGTCGAGAATCTCGGTTTTAAGTGTTTCGAGGTTAATATCCACAGAAAGCTCGCTCTCACGCACAATTCCGGCCAGGTGACCGGCTGCGCGCTCGGACACCAGAATAACACCCGGAGCAATAATACCCGGACCGCGTGGAACCCTGCCTGCCGGCGCAGCTTCCGGCGGGCATTGGGCATCTGTCAAACTGAGAAGAAGAAGGTTTCCGGCCCGGCCGGGACCACCGCCTTAACCGTGAACAGCTTTGACGAAATGCGGGATAGCCACGCCCTTTCCTTATCTTTTGGTTTTCAATTCGAGGACCTGTATACGACGGAAGGACTCCGCCGCCTGGATTCGGCTTTTCTGTCGCAACTGGCAGCGGCCAACCCGGAACTGCGCGAGCGGATCGAGGCGGCGCGGCTTGCCCCCGCGTCGCTCGCCGCCAAAGAGCGTTCCGAACTGATCGTCGGGGCTGGCCCTTATCTGGAAGACTTCATTGGGGAACTGTTCGGGATCTCAGCCGAGCTGAAGCTGTTGAAGGCGCGGCATTATGCGCTTGCGCCGCTGTATGCGGCGAAGCGCCGCTTTGTACAGCGCAAGGCGCTCACCGGAATGACGCCCGAAAAGGCGGCCTCCGTGGACGGAGCGGCGGTTCGCGCCGAACTCGAGACGTTTACCGAGGAGCCGCTTTCGGAGACTTCCTTCGCGAATCATGTGGAACGGTGGCTGGCGAACGAAGCGGCGCACGTGCGGCCGCTGGAACTTGCGGCTCAATACGCGGCATGGGCCTCCATGACGCCAGAGGGCAAGGCGGCGCATAAAGACGGCGTACTCTTCCATAATCCGCACAAGCTGGATCCGTATCATCTGGTGAACGCCGAGGTGGTTCGCAGCGACCAGTTGGTGCAACTGCAGTTCGGTCCGGATCGCCATCGGAACCGGGAAGGCTTTGCGCTCACCGATCCCGGCGCAGATTTGACCCATGCGCTCGACCAGGCGCATTACTGCATCAAGTGTCACAACCAGCTAAAGGACAGCTGTTCGCACGGGCTGAAGGAAAAGGACGGAACCTTTAAATCGACCGTGTTCGGAGTGAAGCTCGCCGGGTGCCCACTCGAGGAAAAGATCTCTGAGATGAACCTGCTGAAGGATACGGGCGTTCCGATCGGAGCGCTTGCGGCCGTCACGATCGACAATCCGATGTGCGCGGCGACGGGCCATCGAATTTGCAACGACTGTATGAAGGCCTGTATTTTCCAGAAGCAGGACCCGGTGGATATCCCGCAGGTGGAGACCCGCAGCCTCAAGGACGTGCTGGAGCTGCCCTGGGGATTCGAGATTTACGGTCTGCTGACGCGCTGGAATCCGCTGAATTTCGAGCGGCCGCTCCCGCGGGAGGCCTCGGGCTACAAGGTTCTGGTGGTGGGGCTGGGGCCTTCGGGATTTACGCTGGCGCATCATTTGATGAACGACGGCCACACGGTTTTCGCCGTCGATGGATTGAAGATTGAGCCGCTGCCGCCCGATATTTCGGGGGTCAATCCGTATGGCGAGCGCGTGCCCTTCCGGCCTGTTCACGACGTAACGGAAATTTACGAACGGCTGGACGAGCGCGTGATGGCCGGTTTCGGCGGCGTGGCCGAGTATGGCATTACCGTTCGCTGGAATAAGAATTTCCTGAAAATCATCCGGCTGCTGCTGGAACGCCGCGCCGAGTTCCATATGTTCGGCGGCGTGCGATTCGGCGGCACGATGACGATCGACAGCGCGTTTGAAACGGGCTTCGACCACATCGCGCTATGCGCAGGCGCGGGCCGCCCGACGGTGATTCCGATGAAGAATGGTCTCGTCCGCGGGGTGCGGCAGGCGTCGGATTTTCTGATGGCGCTTCAGCTTACGGGCGCGGCGAAATCGGATTCGCTGGCTAATTTGCAGATCCGGATGCCGATCGTGGTGATTGGCGGCGGGCTCACGGCGATCGATACGGCGACCGAGTCGCTTGCGTATTACGTAGTGCAGGTGGAGAAGTTCCTGAAGCGCTACGAAGCGCTGGCCGCGGAAATTGGCGAGGACGCGGTTCGAGCGGTCTGGACCGACGACGAAAAGAGGACAGCGGAGGAGTTCATCGACCACGCGCTTGCGATTCGAGCCGAACGAGCAGCCGCCGCGCGCGAGGGGCGGAGGCCGGACCTGATCGGATTGCTGAACTCGTGGGGCGGGGTGACTATCGCCTACCGGCGTCGGCTGATCGATGCGCCGAGCTACACGCTGAATCACGAAGAAGTGGCGAAGGCTTTTGAGGAAGGCGTTCGCTTCGCGGAATGCCTTGTGCCGGAAGAGGTGGAGATCGACGCTTCAGGCGCGGCGAAGGCGCTCAGGTTCCAGAAGTATCGATTTGACGATGCGACGGGGACGATGGCGGCCGCGGGAGAAGAAGTAGTGCTCCCGGCGCGATCGATACTGGTCGCGGCGGGCACGCAGCCCAACACAGTGCTGGCGCGCGAAGACGAACATAACGTCCGGCTGGATGGTCGCTTTTTTCAAGCCTACGATGAAGACGGCAATCCGGTGAAGCCGGAGCGGATCGCGAAACCCAGGGATGTGCGGGTGCTGATGTCGGTGCGCCCGGATGGCCGCGCGATCAGCTTCTTCGGCGATCTGCACCCTTCGTTTTCAGGGAATGTGGTAAAGGCGATGGCCAGCGCAAAGCAGGGTTACCCGATCGTTTCGCGCATGCTGTTACGCCGTAGCGCTGAGAAGCCCGCGCCTGAAGAGCTTGCGGCGAAACTCAACCAGGAATTGCGGGCGGTGGTTCACGATGTGGTGCGGCTGACGCCGAACATCGTTGAGGTGAAGGTACGGGCTCCAATGGCAGCGCGCGCGTTCAAACCGGGTCAATTTTACCGGCTGCAGAATTACGAAACGCTCGCGCCGCGCACAAGCGACACAGTGCTGGCGATGGAGGGACTGGCCCTCACGGGCGCGTCGGTGGAATATCAGGAAGGACTGCTCTCGACCATCGTTCTCGAGATGGGAGGGTCGTCCGATCTCTGCGCACTTCTCAAGAAGAACGAGCCGGTAATTCTGATGGGCCCCACCGGAACTCCGAGTGAAACTCCGGCTCAGGAGACCGTACTTCTGATAGGCGGCGGGCTGGGCAACGCTGTACTTTTCTCCATAGGTCAAAAACTCCGGGAGGAAGGATCGCGCGTCATCTACTTCGCCGGTTACAAGAAGATCATCGACCGTTACAAAGTGGACGAGATCGAGAAGGCCGCCGATGTGGTGATCTGGTGCTGCGACGAGGCTCCGGGCTTCACGCCGGGGCGTGTGCAGGACAGCGCGTTCGTGGGAAATATTGTGGAGGCGATTGCGACGTACGGTCGGGGCGAGCTGGGCGATGGGCAGATCCCGCTCAGTTCGGTCGATCGGCTGATCGTCATCGGTTCAGACGGCATGATGCGGGCAGTGCAGGAGGCGCGGCATACCGTGCTGCGGCCATATCTGAAGCCGGACCATCACGCGATCGGAAGCATCAATTCTCCGATGCAGTGCATGATGAAGGAGATTTGCGCGCAGTGTCTGCAGGCGCACCGCAATCCGGAAACGGGCGAGGAAACGGTGGTGTTTTCCTGCTTCAATCAGGACCAGCCTCTGGACGCCGTGGATTTCCGTAATCTGCGCACGCGGCTAACGCAGAACGGCGCGCAGGAGAAACTGACCAAGCTCTGGATCGATCATTGTCTCCGGGATCTCGGATTGCGCGAGCACTCTCGAACACTGGTTACGATCGGGTCCTGAGCGGCGTCTATCTGAGTTGAGGAATCACCCCTCGGAGATGTAGTTTCTCTCGGCGGTGTCGGCGTTCGCACTCTGGTATCACGGCTGCCAAGGTACTCGGTCGAACGGAGAGAATGGCCCCATTCGGGGTGTCGCAGGATGAGTCCGGCCGAACAGAAAACGTGGCGTGACCGCGCCGCTGCGCTCCGCAATATCCCGCCAGTACTCAAGCTTTTATGGCAATCGGGGCCAGGCGAAGTTACGGGCGAGATGATCGGGCGCGTACTCGCCGCGCTGGTGCCGATCGCGACCCTTGGGGTTGCGAAGACGATCATCGATATCGTTGTCGGGAAGATCACGCATCCTGCGGAGTCGCTTCCTACGGCGATCTGGTTCTGGCTGGTGCTGGAATTTTCACTTGCCGCCGCGGGAAGCATCTTTGGCCGGCTGATCGGCTATTTCGACGGCCGTATCGCCGATAATTTCAGCGCCGAAGTGAGCGTCCGCATTATGCAGCACGCGGCCACGCTGGACCTTACTTCATTCGAAGATCCGGTTTTTTACGACAAGCTGGAGCGCGCGCGGGTCCAGGCGACGGACCGCATCAGCATGCTGAACGCGATCGGCAACCTGGTTCAGCAGTTCGTGACGCTCGCGTCGTTCGCGATTGCGCTCTTTGCTTACAACCCGCTGCTCTTCTTTTTTCTCGTGATCTGCGTCGTACCGAGCTTCCTGGGCGAGAGCCATTTTGCTTTTCTGGGGTATTCGCTCGCCTATTCGCTAACCCCGCTGCGGAGAGAGCTGGACTATCTTCGGGTACTCGGGACGAGCCGCGAAAGCGCGAAAGAGCTGAAGATTTTCGGCCTTGCGCCCTGGCTGCGGGAACGATTCTCCGGAATTACGGATCACGTCATCAACGAGAACCGCAAGATGGCGAGGCGGCGTCTCGGGTGGGGGATGGTATTTGGGATTCTCGGCTCTCTTGGCTACTACGGCGCTTACGCATACGTCGTCTTGCAGGCTCTTCAGGGAAAGATCTCGATTGGCTATTTGCAGTTTCTGGTGGGAACGATCGGCGGGACGTCGACGCAGATTGCGTCACTTTTCTCGACCTTCTCGAGCATTGCGGATCAGTCGCTGTTCCTTACCGACCTGATCGAGTTTTTCGCGATGAAGCCGCGCATCCAGACGGCTACAAACGCCATTCCGGCGCCCCGGCCGATTCGCGCGGGGTTCGACTTTCAAAAAGTCTGTTTCCATTATCCGGGCGTGGAACGTCTCGTACTCAGAGACCTGAATCTGCGGCTGGAGCCCGGCGAGCGTATTGCTCTTGTGGGGGCGAATGGTCAGGGAAAGACCACTCTGGTGAAGCTCCTCACGCGTCTCTACGATCCAACCAGCGGAAGGATTCTTCTGGACGGCGTAGATCTTCGCGAGTACGACATCGATTCGCTGCAGCGTGAAATCGGCGTGATTTTCCAGGATTTCGTTCGCTTCGATATGGCGGCCCGCGCCAATATCGGGGTGGGCCGGCTCGAGCACATGGAAAACGAATCGCGCATCCGCGAGGCCGCCGGAAAGAGCCGGGCGGACGAGATCCTGACGAAGCTTCCGGGCAATCTCGATCAGATGCTGGGCCGGCGGTTCGAAGGCGGCGTAGATCTTTCGGGCGGAGAATGGCAGAAATTCGCGCTGGCGAGAGCTTACCTGCGTGACGCGCAGGTACTGGTTCTCGATGAACCTACGGCGGCGCTGGACGCAATCGCCGAGTACGAAGTTTTCAAAAGGTTTTCGGAATTGACCGAGGGAAGAATGGCCCTCCTGATCTCACACCGGTTCTCGACCGTTCGTATGGCGGATCTCATTGTGGTCCTCGAAGGCGGAGCGATTCGGGAGCAGGGAACACACCAGCAGTTGATGGCGCTCGGCGGGCGTTACGCAGAGATGTTCGAATTGCAGGCGGCGAATTACCGATGACAGACGATCAGTTGGCGGTATTTGCGAGAGGTAACGCAGTTCCCGCGACCATCCGGCAGCGGAGGGCGGGTTCCGCGTTTCCGGACCGGATCACGAAGTGCGATCGGGCGCTTCGCCGCGTGGTGGAAGGGTTTGCCGCGAGCGAGCGCCCGGGTCATGCGGCAGCAGCCTGGGCAATAGACAACTATCCCGATCTGCATGCCATGCTGCGGGAGATTCGCACTGCGGTCCCGCCGAAATACTACCTGCAGCTTCCAGTGGTTGAGGGACATCCCGAACAGCCACCACGAATCGAGACCGCCAGCGCCGCGCTGGTCGCGTTCACCGCGGGAGATATCGACGGACACAAGCTCCACCGGTTCATCGAGGCTTATCAGGAGAAGCAGCGGCTCACGCTGGCCGAACTCTGGGCCGCGCTCCATTTCGTTCGTTTCGCGCTGATTGAACGCGTGCTCGCCGAGTTGCAGAGACCGGATGCTCCCGAAGAAGCGGTTCGGCTGCCGATTGTTTCGCTGAGAACTCTCGACCGGCTGAACTGGAAGGGCCTGGTTGAGGAGACGTCGGCGGTACATCACATTCTTGGCGAGGATCCTTCGGGTGATTACCCGCGGCTGGATTTCGCATCGAGGGATTTGTACCGGCACGAGATCGAGAAATGCGCGCTCAGGAGCGCAAAGCCTGGCGAAGATCCGGCTGCGGCGGAAGAGCGCGTCACGCGCGAGGCGATCGGCTTAGCGGCCCGGCAAACCGAACACCGCCGGCGGCATGTGGGCTACTGGTTCGTCGGTAAAGGCTTTGATGAATGGCTCAATGCCTGTGGCTACCGGCATCGCGGCATTCACGCCCGCCGCTTCATTCTGCGCCATCCCAGCTTCTTTTATCTGGCGATGACCGCTTTGCTGACGGCGGCGATCATGGCAGGCGCCGCATTCGTCATCCGGCCGGAACAACAGTTGTGGCTGTTACTCTTCCTGCTTCCGTCGCTACACGTTGCGCTCGCGATCCTCAACCCGATCGTCACGTTCACGCTCCGGCCGAAACGGTTGCCGAAATACGATTTCCAGGAAGGTGTGCCGGATGAGTATCGGACGTTTGTGGTGGTTCCCACGCTGTTGCTCTCGCGCCAGAACGTGGAGAACCTGCTCGGCAACCTCGAAATCCATTACCTCGCCAACCGCGATCCCAATATCCTTTTTGCGCTGCTGACGGATTTCGCGGACTCGACCACGCCCACCGGCCCGAACGACCATCTTCTGGATGAATGCGCGCGCGGCATCGAGCGGCTGAATGCCCAGTACGCTTCGAGAAATTATTCTCCGTTCTACCTGTTTCATCGCCCGCGCCTGTGGAACGAATCGGAACAGCGGTGGATGGGCCGCGAACGCAAACGCGGCAAGCTGAACGACTTCAATGAATTTCTGCTGGGCCACGCAGATGCGTTTCACACGAAGACGGGCGATCTGAGCCGGATCGGCAATGTGCGTTTCGTCATCACTCTCGACAGTGATACGCAGTTGCCGCGGGATACTGCGAGAAAACTGATCGGGGCGATGGCGCATCCACTGAACCGGCCGGTGGTGGATTTGAAGCGGAAGGTCGTGACTGAAGGCTTCGGATTGCTGCAGCCGCGGGTGGGAGTGAGCATTCAATCCTCCGTGCGGTCGCGTCTGGCGCGGATTTATAGCGGGCAGGTGGGGTACGACCCGTATGCGACAGCTGTGTCCGACGTTTACATGGACCTTTACGGGCAAGCGTCCTTCACCGGCAAGGGAATCTATGATGTCGCCGCATTCGAAAGCGCAGCGGGGCGCTTCCCGGATAACACGCTGCTGAGTCACGATCTGATCGAGGGCGAGCACGTTCGGGTGGGGCTGGTGACCGGGGATGAAGTGATCGACGATTTCCCGGCGCGCTATGAAGCGTTCTGCAAAAGAAAGCACCGCTGGGTTCGCGGCGACTGGCAGATCGTGCGCTGGCTGTTCCCGACTGTTCCCGGGCGCGACGGAAAAACCGAGCGGAATCAACTTCCGCTGATTTCGCGCTGGAAGATTTTCGATAATTTGCGGCGAAGCCTGATGGAACCAGCCGTCCTCGCGATGTTCGTGGCGGGATGGATGCTCG
>Ga0068855_100005707_pt1 | contig 15202 bp, 12 predicted proteins | sample KBSCornC52_FD_66592 | JGI IMG/M metagenome (GOLD analysis project Ga0068855, IMG submission 66592) | Corn rhizosphere microbial communities from Kellogg Biological Station, Michigan, USA - KBS Corn C5-2 | ecosystem: Host-associated > Plants > Roots > Rhizosphere > Soil ...
GTGACGTCGATGACCTTCATCACCTTGCCGCGGAAGTTGGTCGTGTGGACGTCCGCCTCGATCTTCCCCTGGCTGCCGGGCGCGATGACCTTGTCGAAATTGGCCACGGTGCAGCCGCAGTTTGGCTTGGCGTCTATCTCAAGCGGCGCGTCGCCCGTGTTCTTAACCAGGAAGACGTAGTGCGCGTTCTCCCCGCGCCAGACGTCGCCCGCGTCGATCTCGGTCTTCTCAGCGGTCAGCTTCGCCTTGGGCAGATAAATGGCGACCTTCCGCTTCGCATAGTCGGCCAGCTTCATACGCGCGTCGACGAGCTGCTTCGCCGCGCGCAGGTCCGCATCGGCGATTTTGGTCACCGTCGCGCCCGCGTGGACGTCCGGTCCCATGATGGACGCCGCGTTGGCGGAGGGTCCCAGCCCAAGGAAAGCGCCGAGCCCCTGGGAGACGAGGTGCGTAACGGAGGCGGAAAGGTGCGGCCCTTCGGTATTGGGCACATTAAGCGCAATCCGGATGGCGCCGGTGCGGTGGCTGCCGGTCGGATCCACCTGCGTGTCGGTGCAGAGCAGCCGCGGCTGTCCGAACTTGAGCTCGGCGACGGCGCGGTCGAACAGCACGAGCAGATCGGCATCCTCCTCGCGCGTCGCGGCGTCAAACCGCATCCCGGGCGCAAGGCCGGCGTTCCATTCGTGAATCGCGAGCTGCACGGCCTGCTTATAGCCGGGCCGAAGGGCCTTTGGAACGGGCGTCCAGTCGACCCAGACGTGGGTGACCGGCGCGGGCGTGAGCGGCCCAACCTGTGTGCCGGCCAGGTCGAACAGCCCTTTCGACAGGAGCGCAGACGCCTGTGTCAGCGCGGCGCGGTCGGCTGACGCGGTCTCGGCGGGCAGGATGGGAGCGGCGGGACGAACCGGCGTGCCAGCCCCGGCCTGAGGACCGGCGAAGAGAATGAGCACGTTAAGAAGGGGCGCAAGTGCGTTCATGAGTGACCTCGGATGGTTGTGATCTCGGAGACGAGCGAATGATGATATCTATTGTACTACAAGTGCAGGATTCGCATTGCGCGTGCAGCGGAACGTATGCGGCTGCGCAGTTTGGACGGGGGGAGCAAGAAGCGATGCGTGAATAACACGGGGGCGGACGCCTTTCGACGTCCGCCCCCGGTTTCTCCGTGCCGACGGTCATGGCCGGCCTGGGAATCTTCGAATTCAATTGTCGTTATGTGGTTGTCGGTATTCGTTTGTCGCTATTTGGTTTTCGTTATTGCTTGTTCGCTATTCGATTCGGCCCGTCGCGCATTGCGAGAATCTGCCGCTCGGGACCGCCCTACAGATAATATTATGGCAATTGGGCCCGTGAAGTTCCGGGTAGTTTTCAATCCATAACGAGTTAATCCCGGCAACATGCCACGATTCGGGTGAGCAGGCTGCATGTTGGACCCGAAACTATAGGCAGGCGCGCGGGATTACAAGGCCTCTCGAATCCCGCCGCAAGGCAATCGGTTCGTTCGCGTGCAGCTCTGGAGGCGACGGTGGACACGGACTTCTCAACGCTTGCTGATCTGCTTCCAAACCTCTCCGGCGGCGACGGCGCTCTCACGAGAATCTTCCCGATCGTCTCGTTCGCGGTGGCGGCCGCGATTCTGGTCGCGCTGGCAGCCGGCAAACGACTCTACCGCAGGTGGTCCGTGGGCAAGTTGCGGACGTTCTCGGGCGGAGAGCTGGTCGCGCCCAACGTTGTGGCCGAAGGCATGTCCGCGACGCTCGAGACTCCGACGGCCACGGGCATGGGATGCTTCCGCTCGGTCGTCCGTTCCGTCGAGCGCCGATGGATCGCTCTGGCTGCGCCGGACGATGCGGAGAGCGGCATCGGGGTCGGCGCGCCCGTGTCGGTTCGCGTGCTCGGCGAGACGGCGGTCTATCTGTTCCACTCGGCCGTCGTGGACAGGCGTTGTGTGAACGGCGTCTCGACCCTCTACGTGGAGAAGCCAATTCAGGTCGAAAAGGTGCAGCGACGCGCCCACTTCCGCGTCGCCGTGCATCTGCCGGCCGTGCTCAATGTGATTCAAGCGGGAACGGAGGCGTCCGCGCCCCTCCGCGGGGACATCGACAATCTCTCGGGCGGCGGGTTCCGGATGGCGCTGCCCGCGGCCGTTCCGGAAGGCAGCGTTGTACGGGTCCGGCTCCCCGTCGTGACGCTTCTCGGCTATTCGTTCGAGGCGCGCGTCATCCACTGCTCCGAGGCGCGCGACTTCGGCCCGATGCGATACCGCGCGCGATGCGAGTTTATCCACCTTCCGGAGGAGACCCGAAACCTCATCGTCTCCTACTGCTTCGACGTTCAGCGCGAGATGCGGGATGGCAGCCGCGCGGCCTGACCTCGCCGAATCGGGCGGCGGCACGAATCCCGTCTCAATTTGACGAGCGCGAACTGACGATGTGCCGTCCCGCGTCGCAATATCAGCCTCCAATCCCGTAATCGAAAATTGACAACATGCGGGGAACGATTCCGCCGGAATCGTTCCCCGCGAATCATGGCATCTCCGGCGTCCCTAGAAATCCTGCACGAAGCTCGTGGTGAGCGGCGCACCAGTGTTCCCGTTCTGGCCGTAATCGTAGACCGTGTACGCGTGGCCCGCCTGGAGGTTGAGTCCGGTAAGCCCGCCGTTCGCGAGCACGACGTCCGTCGAGGGGTTGGCCGCATCCCGGATGCTGAACGTGCTTCCGGACTGCACGGGCACGAATGCGTATGCGTCGGTGGCCGAGTTGAAGCCGTAGCCGACGCTCGACATGTTGCTGCTCAGGGGAGTCGCGACCCCGCCGTTAACGGAGCTGTATAGGCCGAAGTTCTGCGTTCCCGGCGAGAGGTTGATGAACCGGACGGCGGCCTGGCCCGTCGGAATCGTGGTGGTAGTCGAGTTGAAATCGGGGACGAGGAAGAACTGCGGTCCAAGCGTGCCGTTCTGCCCCATCTGGCCGGCTGCGACGAGGGTATAGTTCGTATTGGCGGCGAGCCCCGAGGGCGTCGTGAGCTGGATCGGAGTCGTAAAACCAGTCCCGCTGCCCGATGGCGTGAACGTCCCGCTCGGAACGGTCGTATACCCGAACGCGGGGTTGAACTGGCCGTAGGCGAGGCCGCTCTGTCCTGACAGCGTCGTGCCGTTCGCCCCGATCGTCAGCGTTCCGGTGTTGCCATTCGAGGGAACGAGGGTATTGAACGTCCGCACCTGGCTCGTGCCGACGCTGCCGCCGCCTGAGTTGTTGTTGCTGTTGTCGCTGCTTCCGCACCCTGTCATGCCAAGGGCCAGCAGCAGCGAGACGGACAACCCGATACCTGCGTGCATCCGATTCATCGAGAAGTTACCTCCGCGTGTAAGATTGGCCGCGGTCGCCGCTCCCATCCGCCCTTCGGCAAATGGCGCTCCCGGCTCGCGCAGCCCGACGTTGAGTGAGATTGGTGCGCGTTGGACGCATTTGCGGCGAGCGAGGTTCCAGAGACTGTAGACACAAGCGGGCATAAAGACTTCTGTATATTGCCCGGCTCGCTGGCATGACCGCGCTGGCTATAGGAATGGAACCTGTCGCGAGCGCACCCGTTTATCATTGCGGGGATCGCGGCCGGGGGCGAAGTGAGGCGTTTGTGACAGGGGGAGATATGGATAAGCGAGAGCCGCACGTCGTTGTTGTTGGGGCCGGGTTCGGCGGGATCATGGTCGCCCGGAACCTTGCCGGAACGCGTGCAAGGGTCACGGTCATCGACCGGGCGAACCATCATCTCTTCCAGCCGCTTCTCTACCAGGTCGCCACCGCCGCGCTCTCTCCGGCCAACATCGCGGCGCCGATTCGCGACATCCTGCGTCGGCAGCCGAACGCCGAAGTCTTCCTCGCGGAGGTGGTGGGCGTCGATATGCAGGCGAAGTGCGTTCTGCTCCGGGACGCGGATCCCATCCCCTGGGATTACCTCATCCTGGCGCCCGGCACGCGGTACAACTATTTCGGCCACGACGAGTGGGAAAGGGATGCTCCGAGCCTGAAAACGCTCTCGGACGCGGTGTCGATTCGACAGGACATCCTGCTCGCATTCGAGGCGGCGGAGATGGAGAGGGACCCCGAGCGACGTAAGGCGCTGCTCACGTTCGCGCTCGTGGGCGGCGGCCCAACGGGCGTGGAGCTCGCCGGATCGCTCGCCGAGCTGGCGCAACGCGCCATGCGGCAGGATTTCCGCCACATCCGGCCCTCCGAAACACGCATCCTGCTCCTTGAGGCGGCGCCGAGAATTCTCAGCATGTTCCCCGACAAGCTGGCGCTGGCCGCGGAGAGGGCGCTGGAGCGGCTCGGCGTGGAAGTCCGCACCGGGGCGAAGGTCGAATCCGTCGAGCCGGGCGCCGTGGTCGTGAGCGGCGAACACATTCCCTGCTCGACCGTACTCTGGACCGCTGGCGTCGTCGCCGCGGTGCCGATCGGGAAGTGGCTCGGAGTGGAGACGGACCGGATTGGGCGAATCGCGGTCGCGCCCGACCTCTCGGTTCCCGGCCATCCCAACGTCTTCGTCATCGGGGACGCCGCGCACGTGGAGCATGAAGGTCAGCCGCTTCCGGGCGTTGCGCCGGTCGCCATGCAGCAGGGACGCTACGTGGCAAAGCTAATCCGGGCGCGGATGGACGGGAAGCCAATCGAGCCCTTCCGGTATCACGATAAGGGGAACCTGGCGACGGTCGGCCGCTCCTTCGCCATCCTCGATCTTGGCCGGCTGAAGCTGAGCGGATTCATCGCGTGGGTCCTCTGGCTCTGGATTCACATCTGGTATCTCATCGGCTTCCGCAACAAGATATCCGTGTTCATTCAGTGGGCGTGGGCGTACATAACGTGGCAGCGCTCGGCCCGCCTCATCACCGGCCCGATTCCCGCTCCCGGCAAGCGGTAGGTCGGCCCTCACCCCCCGGCCCCCTCTCCCAAAAACAGGAGAGGGGGAGCGAGACCCGCACGGTCAACACTCGCCTGGACGGGAGAGGGGGCTAAACGCCTCATCACTTCATCAACTCATCACGTCATCAACTCATCACTTCATCACCTCATCACGTCATCAACTCATCATCCCCGTGGCTCCCGTACTCTCACGAGGTTTGCGCGATTCCGGGAAGAGTACGGTGTTTTCAGGCCGGCGGGATGCGGAAACCTCTGTTGTGAACGCGCCGGCAGCGACGCCGGACAGCGCAAGTTGGGAGACCGAGACGCTCACCATGATCCTGATCGAGAAGATGCAGCGGATTACCAGGACCACCTGGATGACTGTCCTGTTCGTCGTACCGCTCGTGGCCCTCATCTGAGGGCGCGCGTCGAGCGACGCGGAGCGGCAGCGCGAACGGCAGACAGATTAGCGAGTGCGGTGGGGGGAAAGCCCCCGGCACTCCACGAACCGGGAGCGGAGGAAGAAACCTCCGCGCCTCGGCACACGAAGAGACCCGCGGAATACCCCACCCGCGGGTCTTTTTGACGTCTGTTCACAAACGTCACGGCGACGTTATGTCATACGTTTTTCGAAGTGCAGATAGCGGTGGGCGGCGAGGAACTGGGCGGCATGGACCTCCGGGCGGCGGTCCTGATGGCACAACCGGCAGGCATATCCCACGAGGACCGCCGGAAGCACGCGGCCTTCCTGATTGAGCTTGAGCCGGAGGGGGTAGCGAACCGCAACGCTTTCGAGACTTGATGCGCACAGGATGCAGGTCTCCGCCACTTCGCGAAGGCCGACGGGAGGGATGTTGGGCGCGAGACGGACGGAATCGCGGGACATGAGGATGCCTTTCTGGCCATACCTCCCCTGATTGGGGCGGTGCGGCTGGTCTCTCGCATCCTGGCGATTCGCGCGACGGAGGCGCTGAACAGAGGGACTGATTCACTACTTCACTATTGCTGAGGCGACGGCGTTGAGCACGCGACGACGGACACGGGCAATGCCGGTCCCATCGGCCGGATTCATCACGCGATTCGTCAGCAGAATGACTGCAATGTCCCAGGTTGGGTCGCAGACGATCATCGTGCCGGTGAATCCGGTGTGGCCGAACGTCGTCGGACCCCAGATGTCGCCGCGCGGCAGCATGTCGTTGGGAGCGGTGAACCACCCGATGGAGTGGCCGCCGATCTCGGAGGGAATCTGGCTGGTCCGGACCAGCCGGAGCGTCGGCATTCCGAGCACCCGACGGCCGCCGGCCGAGCCGTCGCCCGCCAGCGCGGAGGCGAGGATGGCCAGGTCCGGCGCCGTCCCGAACAACCCGGCGTGCCCGGCGACACCTCCGAGCGCGTGCGCGTTGCCATCATGGACCTCGCCCCGCATCGACTGGCCCGGCCGGGATTGCTCGTTGGCGGTCGGCGCGATTCGGTCGCGCAGCGTTGGGGCGGGCAGGTAACCGGTGTCGTTCATGCCGAGCGGCGCGAAAAGTCTCGCGTGGAGATAGTGGTCCAGCGACATCTCGCTCGCCCGCGCCACGATCTCCCCGATCGTGATGTAGCCCAGGTCACTGTAGGTGTACTTCGTGTCCGCCGGGTGATGGAGCGGCGTCGAGAAGAGGTCGGCGAGAATCGCAGCTCGCCCGCCGGTCACCTTGTAGAGCGGCTTCCAGGCGGGCAGACCGGCCGAGTGGGTCGCGAGCTGGCGAATCGTGAGCGACGCGAACGCGGTCCCTTTCGTCTCCGGCAGCCATTCCTCGACGGTCTGGCCAAGCACGACCCTGCCATCTTCCACGAGAGTGAGCAGGGCGGTCGCGACGTGCGGCTTGGTGACCGACGCAAGATCGAAAATGGTATCGGGCTGCGTGGGCTTCCCTTCGGCAATCGTCCCGAACGCCCGCAGATGCGCGAGTTTGCCGTGCCGCGCGACCAGCAGCACCGCCGCCGGAAAGGACTTGTTCTCGATTCCGGCCTCGACCTGACCGTCCGCAATCGCGAGACGGCGCGAGTCGAGCCCGACATCCTGTGGTGAGACGTGCGGAAGTGCCATCTATCGGACCTATTCTGTTAATTCACCTTACGCGGGCGGCCCCAACAGATTGGGTGCACTCCGCGGCGAACGGGAGGCTGCACCCTCCCGCTAACATGCGCTTCGCGCCAACTCCGCACCTTCGTGCGCAGGACGTACCAGCTTGGTGCCGTTCCGCGCACGGAGGTGCGCGACTGGCCGCAGGCATGAGAGCGGCGGGGCGCGGCCCGCCGACCGTATCGAGTGCGGACTCCATGACCAATTGCTTGCCTGCGTAAGGTGACCTGTTAAATCGAATATGCGGATGAATCGGGAGATGAATCCGGGGTTGAAACCCCTCTCTACGAAACGAATCCCACCTTCGTGGGATAGACGTTGGATCTGGTCACATTTCAGGATGAAGGCTCGATGTGCAAGCCTCGAAGGAGGCTTTCGTTTCGTAGAGAGGGGTTTCAACCCCGGATTCATCCGCCAATGGCCTCCCAAAACGGCGACGTCTCCTACGTGTGACGTTTCAGCCCCGGATTCATCCACGGAAACTCGACAGATTCTACTCGTCCTTTGTACCCGATCTGTCTCCCCGCTTTACGTCACTTCGAGTCTGCTCGCGCAGTGACCGCTCCCGCCACTTCATCGGCGGCACGCCCGCGCGGGATGCGAAGCTCGTTCGGCTCAGCGCGTCCAGGTAGCTCATGTTCCGTCCGTCGCGCGTCACGTCGCCGTACGAGAAGATGTTGACGCCCTTCGCGCCCGCCGCCCGCGCCCGCGCGATCTTCTGCTCCGTATCCGCGGCCGAGAGCCGCCACGAGCCGATGCCTGCATATACGTGCTTCTCGCCCGCGACGCGGACAGCATTCGCGATCTGCCGCGCGACGACGTTGGTGTCCTTGCTGTACGCCATGGGGCAGATGGCATCGAGATAGCCCTCATCGAGCCACGTCTGCCAGTCCTGCCCGCGCTCCGTGCGCGCATCACGGGCGTCCGCGAACACCGCCGCCGAGACCTGCACCCAGGGCTTTCGAGCGTGCACGGTCTCTGAAATCCGACCCACCAGGTTCGTCACCTGGACCCGCCGCCAGTCGTTCCACTCATTGGGGAACGCGTGGACATAAGCCATCCGCGTGGCGTCCGCCCGCACTGCCGCGCGGCCGGCGTCGCTCATCTTTGGCTCCATGTAGCGGGCGAACCTTTGAAGGGTCGAACCGGCGAAGTCGTAGCCCGACCCGGCGTAGCGCACGAAGTCGAAGTGGATGCCATCGACGTTATAGCGTGTCGCCACGTCCGTGAAAACGCGGAAGAGATGGTCCTGCACCTCCGGATTCGACGGCTGGACGAACGCGCCCTCGACCGTCGGGGTCTCGACGGTCTGGAAGTGGTTGTCCCGGTCCCGCGCGATCCAGTCCGGGTGCGCGTTCATGATGTGGTCGGGATTCGCCGGCATCGTCTTGCCGGTCCAGGTCAGGTAGGTGTTGAGCCAGGCATGCACCTTAAGCCCGTTCCTGTGTCCCTCCTCGACGACGGAGCGCAGCGGATCGAAATCGCGCGGCGCCGAAGCCAGCCCGCGCGCCCGCGGCTCCAGCTCGCTCGCATACCAGGCGTCGCCTCGCGAGCGAACCTGCACGAAGAGCGTGTTGAAATGATGGATCTTCGCCTCGTGGACGACATTCCGCACGGCCTGCGGAGAGTTGAGGCTGTAGCAGACGACCCAGATTCCGCGCATCTCCTCGGCGGGCGCGGGAACGGAGGCGCCGGAGCGAATCGGAGCGAGCGCGAGGGAGCCGGCCACGGCGGCAGCGGCCAATGGAAGAACGGCAAACTTCATGACGCGGTGAGACCTTTCTCGTTTGGCGAGGCGATAGGACTGGCGGCCGTCGGCGCACGGGGCGGCGCATCGCGCGACAGGCGCGAAAACGGGTTTTTTCTGCGCTTCGGGGCGGAACGAGGCGGATATTGTGAAGCGGCGCTGCTTCGGGGAAGGCGGACGGCGCGGGGGAGCCGGGCCGCCGCCCGTACTTCTACTGACGATATGGACGGGATTGCGTTCGCCAGGAAACGCGTTCCCAATGGAATCCCCGGGATTTCCCTATTCTACGGCATCGATCCGCATTTGCAACAGGTGGATGGGCGTCGTGGTCACGTTTGCCAGGACCGCCGTGCGCGCCCGTCCTCCGCGAACCCTCCGACCAACGGCGCGCACCGACCTGCCTCGCATCTATCTCGCCACTATGCCGGAAGGAGGCGCGGGTATATCGGCTCCCACATGTTCGCGGCGACCCGAGATTCCAGGATATCGCGAGTCACCCGATCGGCCACGCCATCCCTCTGCGCCGCTTCTCCGACGGCTACCGCAATCTGTCGGGAGACATCGCGAATCTGTGTCAGAGGGGGAAGCAGCGCGCCCTCCGGATTAGTCCACGCGGGAGCGGTCTCGGCGAGTGCGCGGGACGCCGCCATGAACATGCCGTCTGTAACCCGCCGGGCGCCGCTCGCCAGAATCCCGAGCCCCACGCCGGGGAACACATAGCTGTTGTTGCACTGCGGAATAGGGATATGCCGCCCGTTAATCTCGACAGGATCGAAGGGGCTTCCGGTCGCGACAATGGCGCGCCCCTCGGTCCACGCGAGCAGATCGGCCGGCGTTGCCTCCGATTTGGACGTCGGGTTCGAGAGCGGGAAGATGATCGGCCGCTCGACCGTCGAGGCCATCTGCCGCACGACACTCTCGGTGAACGCGCCGCCCTGCCCGGAGGTGCCAATCAGTACCGTCGGACGGACATTGCGCACGACCTCCTCCAGATTCAGGTACTCGAATCCCCTCGTCGTCCATCCGGCGATCGCGGCGGCAGGCTGAACGAATCCGCACTGGAACTCCTGCAAGTCCGCCGTCCCCTCCACCAGCAGGCCTCGCGAGTTGAGCAGCCAGAACCGGCCGCCCGCCTCTGCAGGCGAGAGCCCTTCCATAAGCATCGCCGCGTGCAGGAGGCCGGCAATCCCACAGGCCGCGGAGCCAGCGCCCAGAATCACGATTCGCTGGTCCGCCAGCCGCCGTCCGCTCTGCTTCATCGCCGCGAGAAGCGTGCCCGTCGTGACGCCCGCCGTCCCCTGAATGTCGTCGTTGAACGTGCAGAGACGGTCGCGGTATTTCGAAAGCAGGCGCGCCGCGTTGTCGCGCGAGAAGTCTTCCCACTGGAGCAGCGCGTTGGGAAGGCGGCTCTGGACGGCCCGCACAAAAATCTCGACGAAGTCGTCGTACTCCTGTCCGCGGACGCGCGGGTGCTTCCAGCCGAGATAGAGAGGATCGTCGAGCCGCTGCGCATTATCGGTACCCGTGTCGAGCAGGATGGGCAGGGTCCGGGCCGGATGGATCCCGCCGCAGAGCGAGTAGAGCGACAGCTTCCCGACCGGAATCCCCATGCCTCCCACGCCCTGGTCGCCCAGTCCGAGTATCCTTTCGCCATCTGTCACGACGATCACGTCCACCTGGCGTACCGGCCGGTTATCCAGTATTTGCTCGATTCGGTCGCGGTGCGGATACGAGATGAAGAGCCCGCGCGGCCGTCGGAAGATGTGGCTGAAGCTCTGGCACGCCGCTCCGACGACGGGCGTGTAGACCAGCGGCATCATCTCGGCGATGTGCTCGCCCAGGAGCCGGTAGTAGAGCGTCTCGTTCCGGTCCTGCAGCGCGCGCAGGAAGATATGGCGCTCCATATCCGTCGGCTTCTGCTGGAAGTCGTCGTACGTGCGCTCGATCTGCTCGTCCATCCTGCTGATGTGGGATGGCAGGAGCCCGGTAAGGCCGAACGCCTCGCGCTCCTCTTCCGAAAATGCGCTGCCCTTGTTGAAGAGCGGGGATTGGAGGAGGGTAGGGCCGTGCAGCGGAGTGGGGAGCGTAAATCCGCCGCCCTGTGCGTCGGAACGAAGCTCAAACTCGATCATGATTATTGTCCTATCGGGGTGCGATATTGCACCCCGAATAGCCGGCAATTGCACGGCGCGGCCGCCGGAGTCGCAGCCTGCATCGATTGTACCTTCGCTGCCACCGTGACGGCAGGCGCCGTCCGAATCGAGGGTCACTCGCCCGTGCGACCGAATCGATTGCGGCCCGCGTCGCGGAATTGCGCGGAAGCATTGTCGAGCGCTCGAAGAAGCTCCTCCGCGGGCTTCCCGGCGGCGTCGCGCGCGGCGGCTATCACGGTCGCGCACTCGTTTGCGTCCATGAATCGCGCCGCATCGAGCAGCTCTGCTTCATCCTCCCGCGGAATCGCCAGGAACCCATGTTTGTCCGCGTGGATGAGCTGGCCGGGCTGAATTCGCGTGCCAAATACCTCCACCTCGCACCCCCAGCGCACCGGCGTGGAGTGCGCGTGCCCCACGCAGAGACGACGTGCCAGCGCCTTGAAGCCCGCGTTGTTCATCTCGTCGAGGTCGCGAATCGCGCCGTCCGTAATCGTGCCGACGCATCCGAGCGCGCGGTGCGTGTTGGCGTTCACTTCTCCCCAGAACGCTCCGACGACATTCGGCTTGTCGAGGTCCTGCACTACCACGATCTTCGGCCCCTCCAGCTCGGCCACATAGCGGCGGTACGCGCTGGCCGCGGGCGGATTCCGGCGTTTGTGCTCGACGTTCGACGGTTCGCACACGACCGTAACCGCATACCCAACCATCGGTCCCATGTGCGGCATGTAATCGACTACCTCTTCAAGGTTAAAGCAATCCGCGGCCGCGTCGCGACGCGTAATCTGTTCCCAGCCATTGTAAATTGTTGGCGTGTTCCAGCGCTTGAGCTGAAGCAGATCGGCATGGGGAAGTCTTGCGTTCGACATGTGGTTTCCCTCCGCGCAAATGGCGTCTCATTGTATTCGTCGGCTGCCGGCGCGTTGTTTGACGAACCTCGCGCGATCGCCTGCCCTGGGCGACGGCGCCATAACGATTTCTCTCGCCGAATCGCGCGTCCAGGGCAGACAATCCGTCTCCTCGCGGATGATCGTATCGCCCCATCCGGACCACAATACATCAGTCGTGGTTGGGCAGGGCCCGCGGAGGCGCTTGCCAGGAGGACCGGATTCGTGAGCCTACAGGCAGATCGGGCGGCGTGGTTTCAGGGCGTCGGCGCGCAATGCGCAACACCTGCCGCAACACCATGCCATGCAAAGAGGCTCGTCCTGCTCGGGCCTCCCGGAGTTGGCAAAGGCACGCAGGCGGAGCTCCTGGCGCGAATGCTCGGAGCTTGCCACCTCTCCACCGGTGACATCTTCCGCGCGGCAAAGTCGCTGAAGCCGTGCGATTGCGGCCCCGCCGTCGCCGAGGCGCTCGAAGCCATGCGGCGCGGCGAGCTCGTCGTCGATAATACGATCATCGCAATGGTCCGAGAGCGGACGCGGTGCCTCCGGTGCGGAGGCGGATTCCTGTTGGATGGCTTTCCCCGCACCGTCGGGCAGGCCGAAGCGCTCGACGCGATGCTCGGTGAGTCCGGCATCCGGCTCGACGGCGTGCTCAGCTATGAGATGAACATCCAAGAGATCGTGAATCGGCTGAGCGGCCGGCGCACCTGCGCGGCGTGCAAGGCCGTATACCATGTGACCGGCCGGCCGCCCCGCAAGTCGGGCATATGCGACGCCTGCCGCGGCGAGCTCATCCAGCGCGAGGACGACCGCCCGGAATCGATTCGGGTCCGGATGCAGGCTTACGAAGAGAACACGCGGCCGCTCGCCACTTACTACGCCGCGCAGGGCAGCCTGATACCGGTACCCGCGACAGGTACGCCGGAGGATATCCTCGACCGCACCCTCCACCTGCTCGTCGACCGTCAATAACGGCAAACGGGCAGATATAGAGGCATCACCGCTCGCGCGCGAGGGCGAATGGCCGCAGGCCATCCAGCGAGAGACGTTCACGGCGTCGCGCCCGCACGGCCTATGTTTCTGCGTGTCAGCAAATCCGGGGGAGCTGCTCGCCACTCAGCAGGTCGATGATGCGGTCAACCCCGATCTGCGTTCTCAGTGTCACCTGCCCGGCCCCCACGTCCGTGACAATCCCAATCCGGTTCGTGCCCGCGCCATCGGCGTGTCCGCGCATAATGACGAGCGCGCGTCCGGCGTCGGCCTCCGGCACGAACGCAACGAATCGGCCCTCGTTCGCCACGTAGAGCGGATCGAACCCCAGGATCTCACAAGCGCCGCGGACGTCCTCCCGCACCGGAATCGCGCTCTCGTCCAATCGGATGGAAAGGCCGGCGGTCTCCGCAATCTCGACTACCGCGCTCGCGAGTCCGCCGCGTGTCAGGTCGCGCAGGCAGTGCACCTCGATTCCGGCGGCAAGCAGGTCGCCCACCATGTGATTGACGGGCGCGCAATCGCTCTCGATGGTGGTCTCGAACTCCAGCCCCTCGCGCTGCGCCATGATGGCGATCCCGTGCCTCCCAATGTCGCCGCTGACGAGGACCGCATCGCCGGGCCGTGCGGACATGGGACCGATGGTCAGATCTGTCTCAACCACGCCGATTCCCGCGGTGTTCACGAAGATCCCATCGCCCTTGCCGTGGTCGACGACCTTGGTGTCACCGGTGACCAACTCGACACCCGCCGCCTCGGCGGCCGCGCGCATTGATTCCACGACGCGGCGGAGCGTCTCCATCTCCAGCCCTTCCTCCAGAATGAAGCCGGCGCTAAGGTACAGGGGCCGCGCGCCGCACATCGCGAGGTCGTTTACCGTCCCGTTCACCGCCAGCGTCCCGATATCTCCGCCGGGGAAGAAGAGGGGCTGGACCACATAGGAATCGGTCGTGAAAGCGAGCCGCGCGCCGCCAACGTCGAGGACCGCGCCGTCGTGCCGATTCTCAAGCAGGGGGTTGCCGTAGCCGGCCATGAAGACACTCGAAATGAGCTGTCCCATCAGCCGTCCGCCGCCGCCGTGCGCGAGAAGCACCCGCGAATGGTCACGGCTCGGCGCGGGACAGGTGAGCGTGAATTCCATGTCCGCGGTCATCGCGCTCTCCCTGCTCCGACCGGCTGCCTCCGGTATCGGTAGTACGCCGCGCACGCGCCCTCTGTCGAGACCATGGGCGCGCCAAGCGGGTTCTCCGGCGTGCACCGCGTGCCGAAGGCGGGACACTCGTGCGGCTTCTTCACGCCCTGAAGGACCAGCCCGCTGATGCACTCCGCCGGCTCCTCCGCGTCGCAGCCGTCGGTTGGGAACCGCGTGTCGGCATCGAAATCCGCGTACGCCTCCGCCAGCGCGAGGCCGCTTTGAGGAATCTCGCCGATTCCGCGCCATTTGCGAGGCCCCACGCGGAAAACTTCCTCCACGATTCGCACCGCTTCCCGGTTCCCTTCGGCACGTACGGACCGCGCATACTGGTTCTCCACATCCGCACGACCCTCCTCGAGCTGCTTCACGCAGAGGTAAACGCCCTGCAGGATGTCCACCGGCTCGAAACCCGTCACGACGATGGGCGTATGGAATCGGCGTGCGAGCGGCTGATACTCCGCCGTCCCCACGATCGTGCAGACGTGCCCCGCCGCGAGGAATCCCTGCACGCGATTGTTCGGCGAGGAGAGGATGGCTTCCATGGCCGGTGGAACGAGCACGTGCGAGACGAGCATCGAGAAGTTGCGCAGCCCGAGCCGCTTCGCCTGAAAGACCGCCATCGCGTTGGCCGGCGCCGTCGTCTCGAAGCCGACCGCGAAGAAGACTACCTCACGTTCGGGGTGCGCCTCCGCGAGCTTCACGGCGTCCAGCGGCGAGTAGACGATTCGGACATCGCCTCCAGCCGCCTTGACGCGGAGCAGATCGAGGCTGGTGCCCGGCACGCGCAGCATGTCGCCGAAGCTGCAGAAGATCACCTCCGGCCGCTGCGCGATTTCGATGGCGCGGTCAATCATGTGGATGGGCGTCACACAGACAGGGCAGCCGGGGCCATGAATCAGCGTAATTTCTGACGGAAGCAGCTCGTCCAATCCGTACTTGACGATGCTGTGCGTCTGCCCGCCGCAGATCTCCATGATATTCCACGGCCGCGTCGTCAGCTCGCGGATGGCCCGCGCATAATTATGGACCGCCTCGGCGTCCCTGTACTCGTCGATAAACCTCATCCGCCCACCGCCTCCAACTCGCTCAGCTCACTCAGCGCGCCTATCTCCCGCGCGTACTCCAGCGACCGCGCCGCCTCCTCCTCATCCACCACGCTGATGGCGAACCCGACGTGCACGATCACGTAATCGCCGAGATCCGCCTC
>Ga0068855_100005708_pt1 | contig 15201 bp, 13 predicted proteins | sample KBSCornC52_FD_66592 | JGI IMG/M metagenome (GOLD analysis project Ga0068855, IMG submission 66592) | Corn rhizosphere microbial communities from Kellogg Biological Station, Michigan, USA - KBS Corn C5-2 | ecosystem: Host-associated > Plants > Roots > Rhizosphere > Soil ...
GTAGAGGTACCTTCTGAGCAATGGCGTGTTAAGTTCCGTAAGAGTCGGCGTCGGATATCCGCTATCCTTTGCCCAACCGAGGAAATGGTAGAGTGAGGCGTGGTACGATTTGCAGGTCGTGGCGGCTGCTCCCTGCTCATGCTGCAGGTAAGCGAGGTAGTCGTCAATACACCGTCGCAAGTCCATGTTCCGTGCCCTTTCAGAACCAATCCAGTCCCCTGGAATGGGTTCTAACGCATGGAACGGTTAGGTAGAAACATTGTCTACTGCAACGGATAGGTCAAACGCCGTGTTCTAATACTATGGATTAGGGTTCTACCGTGCGACTTGCTTGATTTTGCTGGTAGAGTGCTAGTTTTGGGAACTAGATGTCGCAAGTTCAAGTCTTGTCACCCCGATTATTGTTGATACGGTTTGTGTCGTCCAACGGCGTCTGCTCTGCTCCAACTTTCGTCTGCAAGGTTAATTGTACTCCCAAAGTTGTGCCGGACAGCAATTCTGCTGTCCGGCACGTTGCTTGCGAAGTCACGACTCGAAAACGGAGATCAGTTGGGGATGTATTTGGCGAGAATCCGATATTTTGCCATCACGTAGACAATGCAAACGGACGCGATGGTGAGAACTTCCTGTTCCCATCGCGGCCACGTGTCCGCGTTAACCGCCCGCGCCGCCAGCGAAATCACGATGTGTACCAGGAAACAGTACAGACTGTAGCGGCCGATGGTTTCTAGTGGCCGAAGAAACCGTTGCAGCGGCGTAATGTTTCTCCGCTGGACCTGCTGAATCACCCAATAGCTGACTACCATCGTGGCAAAGAAGTAGAGCGTCTGTCCGGGTGCAGCCGTCAGCTTGCCCCAGAAGTACGGGCCGGCCGCGGGACATCTGAGTCCCACCCACGCAAAGGTCGGCCGCTGCAGGAGAGCAAATCCGAAAAGCGCTGCGAATACCGTAATGCACAGAGGCAGCAGCCAGCTTCGATAACGCGGCCACAACTCCTTCGTGATTCGCTCTCGGTGATAGCCGGCGCACAGCCCAATCACGTACACGAACTGCCACGCTTCAACACTGAAGATCCTCTTGCCGGATATCGGATCGGAGATCCGGCCCCATTCCGGATACATTTGCGCTGCCACGTACAAGCACAGCGATGCCAGCAGCACTAGCCCCGTCTTGCGCCGCTGCATGCATTCGAGAGCGATTGGTGTCAATCCCAGGAAGATCACGTACATCGGCAGGATGTTCATGAATTCGTTGGATGTCAGGCGCAGCGTGGGCACCATCCAGAGCACTTTCAGCCAGCCGCCAGCGGCGCTCACTGAAGCGACTTCATGGAGCCGACCGGTAGATTCGTGGAAGAGAATGAGTGCAAACATCAGTACACAGTGAATGACCCACAGTGAAAACGCACGCGACAACACTCGCATGTACGTCTGCCGCCGGCCCTCTTTCCGGAGGCGTCCTACCGAGACCATTCCGAGCACTACTCCCGAAAGCGCCACAAACCAGTTGGCGGCCGTGACGTACCATGTGAAATGCGCTAGCGTGCAGACGAGCGTGCTCGGGCCGACGTGATTAGCGACCATCAGGACGATTGCCCAGCCGCGCAGCATGTCGAGAGTGAGATCGCGACTAATCGAGCGAGCGGGCGCGATGGCACTGTCGCGAGTCAGCGGCTCGGGGATAGCAGGGCATCGTTCGGCAACGGCGCCGGAATAGTTCATATTTCGTGCTGTTGGTACCACTTGGGCTTCCTTCAGTATTTCGATTTAGACCAGTCTGTCGAGTTAAATTGCGATTAGAGCAATTAGGGCAATGAGACGTCTCTGTGCATTCAGGGCTGCGAATCCGGCCCGTGCATCGGATTGGGCGTGACAGTCACAGGCACGGTTTTCACGGATTGATCGTCGACCAATAACGCGAGGCTCAGATTATTGCACGGACATTCGCTTACGTGTGCTGTTATGTCTGCCTGAAATCTCTGCCGCCTCACGAGGAATTACTGCTGATTCCTTGCCGCGAGCCGACCATCGCCACATCACAGCACGATCTGTGCGTCAACAAGGGCGTAAGGCTTCAGGTCCGAAGCCATCGTCGCAACGGCCAGCAATAGACTCTGCTGCGACGGCGGTCTCATCTTGAAACTTCCTGCCGCGCCAACACAGAACTTGAATGGAGTAATTGTTCGACCGTATGGATTAGTATACCGAGGAAAGATGAGGAAACTGTGAAGACTCTAAGGTAAATATACTGTTAATTGCCTGACCTAATGCCGTAGAGACGCTGCCACTGCGATCATGGACGGCCGTGATCAGGCGCCTACTATCGCGGCTCGATGCGCTGAGCCGGCTTGCGTGGAGAGAACGCGGAGACGTGCCGGGGTCGGCCCCTACTCCGCAAGCAGCGTCTCGATCTGCGCGCGAACCTCCGGTGTGTTCGGATCCACATTGGCGGCGATGCGGCCGACGACCTCGCCTTTGCGGTTCAGCAGAAACTTCGCGAAATTCCATTCAATTTCGCCGCCATACTGCGGATTCGTCCGCTTGTCGGTAAGGAATTGGTAAAGCGGGTGCTGCCCATCGCCCTTCACGACAATCTTGGAAAACATCGGGAAGGTCACAGCGTACTTAGTCGAACAAAAGCCTCGTATCTCATCGTCGCTGCCCGGCTCCTGTTTGCCGAATTCGTTGGCGGGAAAGCCAAGCACCTCGAGCCCACGATCATGGAGATCGGAATATAGGGTTTGCAGGCTGGCGTACTGCGGAGTGAGGCCGCACTTCGAAGCGACGTTCACTAACAAAACGACCTTGCCTCGGTATTGATCGAGCGAGACGGACTTACCTTCGATGGTGTTGAGTGTAAAATCAAGCGGTGACGGCGGGACGGCTCCTGACATATATGCTTCTCCTCAAAAGTGATGGGCAATGATCCTCGCTGGGCTATCATCTGCCTCAGCTGTATGGATTACGCCTGCACGATTGCCGGCGGGCCAATATGGCCGCATTTGCGACAGATGATATCATCGGCATAAGGCCGCATGGCGACTCCGCTTCCGGCCGAGAACGTGGGATAGGCGGAAATCGCGTCGCCGCCGCACGCGCTGCAGCGGGCGCAATCCGGCGGACGCTTCGCGCGGAAGCGCCTCGGACCGAAGTTGCCGGTCTGCTCCACAGCTGGTTGTCCGACCGCAGATTGAGACGAGGGCGACGGATTCGAAGGCTCGTTATCTTCCAGGTTCACGCGTTCGCCTTCCTGCCCGGAATGATCGGAAGGAGCTCGAGGTTCAGGTCCGACCGTTCGGGGCGCAGCTCCGCGCCGCCGATGGCTATCAACACTGCAATCTCGCCACAGTCCGGGAATTTCGGGCAATAGACACACTCGGTCCACACCTTGCGCGGCAGCATCGCCTTGTCCACTTCCTGAAAACCCGCCTTCACAAACAGGGCCGGGACATACGTGAGCGCAAAAACGCGGGAAAGGCCGATCTCCTCCGCCTCCGCGATACAGGCTTGAATCAATTGCTTGCCGTAGCCGCGGCCTTGAGATGGCTCCGCGACCGCCAGCGACTTCAGCTCGGCAAGATCCTTCCAGCTGACGTGGAGCGCGCCGCATCCCACGACTTCCCCGCCCTCTTCGACGACGAAGAAGTCGCGGATATTCTCATAAAGCTCGCTCAGGCTGCGGTGCAGCATCGCGCCTTTGTCCGCAAAGCCGTTAATCAGACGCTGCATCGCAAGGGCATCTGTGGTGCGCGCTTTGCGTAGTTTCCCGACAGAAACACTAGTGTTGTCTTGTAAAGTTGGCTCGTTTGGCATAGGACGTTCGGAGTTCGGTGATCGGCATTCGTTAGTCGGCACTCGGCATTCGACATTCGGCACTCGGCATTCGACATTCGGCATCTGGAAATTGTCCGTTGGCCATGGGATGGGTTGATTCTGTTCTGCCAAGCTGTGTTGAATTCGTATCCGGGTTCCTGTGACCTTCGGCTCTTACTGCTCGGGACTGCTCAACTGGACCTCCATTGTACGCCAATCTCAATCACATTGCAACATTTGCGCTCCGGCCCCGATAACGGGTTGGACCGTGCAAACGCAAGCTCAAGGCCGTTAGAACGCACAATTTCGAATGCTATGCCACAGATGGAGGCGCCTATCCTGGGAAACGGAGGGAATAACGGCCCGTCCAAGAACAGCGGCACGCTGACCTGCTCTGGGTATGCTGGAATGACAACCCACCATGGAAACTCGGAACTCGCAACCTGGGCCGTCGAACCCAAAAGATGGCACGCATCGCGTTCGGAGGACGCTCGGCCGAAGGCCGTGTTCTCTACCGCGCCACGAAGTGGAGGCAAGCGGAAAGAGGTGAGGCGGGTCGTTCATCGGCCCGACCAGGCTCGGCATCATGAATGCCGGGTCGTTCATCGGCCCGACCAGGCTCGGCAGGAGCCTCGCGCTCCGTTGGGGCCGTATCTGGACCTGGACTCGGGAAGGACAAGCCGTTGTTGCAATCGAATAACCGGTGCAAGACACTTCGCCGAGAGGATGAGATCGATGCTCAACGTGCTGACGCCGGACCAGAAGCAGTTCTACGAAGACAATGGTTATGTGCTCATAAAAGGCCTGCTATCGAAATCTGAAGCCGCCGATTACCGTGCCGAGTGCCATTCCCTTGCGGAGCGGCTGATGCGGAAGAAGAGCATTGATGCAACCTGGGGCAGCGCGAGAGAAGCGGTCGCAGAGGCCAAGCACACCATGATCTACCACTGCCACGACGTTCAGTTCCAATCGGCTGCATTCAGCAAGTTGATCGTCAACGACCGGCTCACAGGTGTCGCGGCGGACATCATCGGATCTCCAAACGTTCAGCTTCACCACACGAAGATGTTTATTAAGCCCCGGGAAAAGGGCTCGCCGTTCCCCATGCACCAGGATGTTCCTTATTTCCCGCATGACCGTCATAGCATGATCGCCGCGATCGTCCACTTCGACGATGCGCCCATCAACAAGGGGTGCGTGCGAGTGGTGCCTGGATCGCACAAGCTCGGCCCGCTGGAGCATAGCTCGCAGGGCGGGTGGCACCTGCCGTTCGAGCAGTACCCCATCGAATCGGCAGTTCCGTGCGAAGCGGAGGCAGGAGACGTACTGTTTTTTAGCTATCTCACCATCCACGGATCGGGAGTGAACGTGAGCGATGAAGCTCGGACTACCGTCCTGATACAGATGCGAGACCCTGAAGACCCTCCCACGATCAAAACGCACGAATCGCGGGGCCAGGGAATGATCTTGCGCGGCTTTGACCCGCTTACGTTGATGCAGCCCTGACGCGCCAAATAGGCGTCCCAACGCTCCAGAACACGTGATACGCCGCTTGACACTGCAACCGCCCTGCTGTATAATGGACTATCCGCCAACAATAAATACCACGCCTCCTTGGCCAAGTGGTCAGGCGTGGAAGTCATTTTGAGCGCTGGCCTGGTGGCATTGTATGTCGCGCTCGCGGAGATTTGGTTGTGTAAGTCGGCCTTCAGGCGCGACCCCCAAGATGAAAATTCCCAGTCTATTGGATATGTTGAAACGCAAGCGGGGCGTTTCCACTCGGAAACCGCTGTCTCTTGCGACCGCCGTTGAAAAGACGGTCCCCCTCCTCGGGTCGTTTGACTGGCCCCAGTTCGGTCTCACTGTCGCCACGATTGTTCTGCTTTCCGCCCTCATGTCCGTAAATCTTATCCCGGATCGCGTCTCGCTCCATAAGGGCGAAGTCAGCCGCCGAGAGATACGCGCCAGCCGAACGGTCTTCTACGTTAATACCGAAAAGACAGGCATGAACCAGCAGGCTGCGCGCCTTAACGCCCATCCCGTATACGATCGAGATGAGCGAGCGGCCGCCAGTGCGCTTCGCATTACGCAAGAGTTCTTCGATAAGCTTGAAGCTGAGCGCTCCCTCGTTTCGAAGCGGTCGCCGACGCGGGCTGTGGCGCTGGAACGCGGTACCACGAGTCTGCAGCAGGCCTACAGCTCGTTCCCAAGGCACCAACTGCAAACGCTGCTGACTATCTCACCTGGCCTGCTCCAAAAGATTCGAGATGTCACGACCAGCCGCGTCCGGATGGCCATGATGATGGACATCCACGACAAATATGACGAGACGCGGTCTTCACGCGATCTTGCGCACGCTATCGAGGATGTCACCGACGCCGCACGCGCGACGCTTTCCAACGAGAATTCTGCGGTCGTGACCGAAGTTGCGCGCCTTGCTCTGCGCCCCAACCTTCTTTTTAACGCTCAGAAAACGGAGCGACTGCGAGACCTGGCCGCAAGGCAAGTTCCGCCGGTGTACGAACAGATCTCGCCTGGTGACAAGATCATCGCCGTGAACGACACCGTGACGCAGGATCACCTGGATAAGTTTGCTGCACTTGGCCTGCTCAATCCGCATATCGCGATCGAAACAGGTGTCGGCGTCTGTATCCTTGCCGCGGTGATGGTCCTGCTGGTGGTCTACTTCATCGGCCGCACCCTGCCGAAGCTCTATCATGACACCCGGCGGCTCACGCTGCTCGCAGTTATCGTGCTTATCAGCGTGTTCGGCCTTAAGATCGGCGGCACCCTGTTCGGATTGTCCTTCTCGCTGTTCCAGATCGGTTACATGGGAATGATGACCGTGGTTGCCGCCGGAATGCTGGTCAGCGTGCTGCTGGATATGCAGCTTGCGGTCCTCATTGTGGCGCTGCTCTCCGTCCAATCGGGTCTCATCATGAATCACGAGATCCGCTTCACAGTCATGACGCTGATGAGCAGCCTGGTCGGTATTTTTGCGGTCGGCAACGTCAGCCGAAAGGCAAATCTACCGCTGATTACCGCGGTCCTGGCGATCGCGAACCTGGCATTCGTGTGGCTGACGGGCATGATTCAACGCGACGCCATGCAGGAGCTTCTAACCGGCTCCGCGTGGGCGATCGGCTCTGGCGCATTCGCGACGTTCCTCTACTGGTTCGGTATTCTTGCCCTTGAACGGCCGTTCGGTATTCTTACTCACACGGCGCTGCTGGAGATGTCAGCCGCCGACCGGCCGCTGTTGAGGCAGCTATGCACAGTTGCGCCCGGCACTTACGCACACAGTATGATGGTCGGGACTCTTGCAGAAGCCGGCGCGCAGGCTGTTGGGGCGGACGCCCTGTTGTGCCGGGTCGGAGGGTATTACCACGACATCGGCAAAATGCGACGACCCGAGTTCTTTATCGAGAATCAGCGCGACGGCAATGTTCACGGTCGGCTCAGTCCTTCACTCTCGGCTCTGATCATCACCGCACATGTACGCGACGGCCTCGAGATCGCTCAGGAGCACCGCCTTCCGAAGGAGCTGCGCGATATCATTGCCGAGCACCACGGCACGACTCTGATCCGCTATTTCTACCACCAGGCGCTCACGGACTGCGGCGGCACGGATGAGGCGCCGCCCGGGCTGGAAGAGCGTTTTCGCTATCCTGGCCCTAAGCCGCAGGCGCGCGAGTCCGCGATCGTCATGCTCGCTGATTCCGTCGAAGCAGCCGCGAGGTGCCTCCATCAGCCGAGCAAGACTTCACTCGCCCGCCTGATCTCCGACATTGTTCGCGATAAGATGGAAGACGGCCAATTCGACGAATGCCGCCTCACTTTTCATGATGTGACGCTGATTACGGAAGCGTTCCTGCACGTCCTGACTGCGATGCTTCATGCCCGGATCGATTATCCGAAGGAGTTCCCCAAGACGGCTTCGGGCATACCGATGGAGCTGGTGCGTTCGGATCTCAGGCCGGAAATCGCCGTCGCAACTGCACCCGATTCGGAGTCTCTCGTATCGGCAGGCGATTTGCTCTCGGAGGCAAACGGCCGCGCTCAATCAGGAGCGATCCTGGAAGCACTGGACATTCGGCACGACGCGCTCCTGCCGAACGATCCGGTCGTCGGGCTCGGTGTCGTGGGAATGGATGAACCAACAGCGGTACAGTCTTCAGGCTCGCAGATTCGGCCCACGCCGCCAATCTTGCCGCCTCCGAGAGCGCTGATTTCGAACGAGGATTGGTATGCCGATCTGGGTAAGGAACGAGCAGAGTCGCAGTCTCCAAACAGAACTGCTGACTGAGATGGCGCACCGCCTGCTGGACGAAGCGGAACTATCAGACGCGCAAGTCGACCTCTTGCTGACCGACGATTCGACAGTCCAGGATTTGAATCTAAGGTATCGCGGACTGGACAAGCCCACCGACGTGCTTTCGTTTGCGCAGCGTGACCATGTTTCTGGCGCGCCGCAACTGCCGCAAGCGCCGGACCAGCCGATCGTGCTCGGCGATGTCGTGATCTCGGTCGAAACTGCAGAGCGACAGTCTGTGCAGCACGGCGTCTCGCTCGACCAGGAGCTGGCGCTGTTGACGGTTCACGGCATCCTGCATTTGATCGGTTTCGAGGATGATTCGGAGGCGGGCGCGCAGGAGATGCATGCGCGCGAAAGGGAGCTGTTAGGATTTACTTTTCCGTCCGCCGCACTGCCTATTTGATCCGTGCCTGTGGGAGCAACTGTGCCAAAAACGCGTCGTAACCCGCTGTCCGGCTTCAAATTTGCCCAGGAAGGGATATTACACTGCTTCCGAACCCAGCCACATATGCGCATCCACTTCTTCACGTTGGTGGCTGTGCTGATCTCGGGTCTCCTGTTGAAGCTCGACTCGCGCGATATGCTCGCGCTTATCTTTGCGATCACGCTGGTCATCGTCGCGGAGATGGTGAATACGGCGGTTGAAAAGATCGTCGATATGGTCACGGAGACCTATAGTCCAGCGGCCAAGCTCGCGAAAGATGTGGCGGCGGGGGCGGTTCTGATTGCCGCGATGAACGCTTTGATCGCGGGCGTCCTGATCTTCTTCGGACAAAATCAGCTTAAGACGATCCAAGAGCGGATGACGAAGGATCTGCCCGGCGACATCATGAATGTTGTTGTCATTGGGATCGTTCTACTCACTCTCGTCGTAATTATTTCCAAGCTGCTCAGCAACACGGGAACTCCGTGGCACGGCGGCATCATCAGTGGTCATAGCGCAATCGGGTTCATGCTGGCGATGACCATCTTTTTCACGACAGTTAACACCGTGGTCGCATTTCTCGCGATCCTGCTTGCAATTCTCGTCGCGCAGAGCCGGGTGGAGGCGGGCGTGCATTCGCTTCGGGAAGTGGTTCTTGGAGCGGTTCTCGCTATCCTGCTTACCTCGCTAATGTATTGGATTATGCCTAGAGTTCGAAGCTGGATCGGTCGTTCGATCAAAGTGGCGAGTATTCGCCCGCTGAAGACCGGCCCAGTAACACCGAAATCCTACGCAGTGCGCCTCGGGGGAGACTTGTTTTTTGTTACCTCATAAACGAAAGCGTGGTAAAAGCCTCTCACTGCCACAACTCTGTGTCTTACCCGCTGCACTTGCCTTCACCGTATTGTCAGCCCGCACGGCGCTCGCCCAGACCGCAGCGGGCGAGCCGGTACATGATCCGATCGCCCTACCCCAACCCGGTTTTCTTCACAATGGACATACCGGCTCCATCGTTACCGCGCTCCTGATCGTCCTGGCTCTCGTATTCGTCAACGCCTTTCTCGCGCTCGCCGAGATCGCACTCATCACTGTCCGCAAAACACGAGTCCGTCAACTCGTCGAAGAAGGCAACACGAGTGCGATGAAGATCGAACGGCTGCTTCAAAGCCCGACTCGTTTGATGGCTACCATCCAGACCGGCATCACATTGATTGCAACCTTCTCCTCGACCATTGCCGCGACGAGCGCCGTCGAGCCGCTTGCGCTATGGCTGCGCAGCCTGGGCATGGGTGGACGCTCGTCCGACACCGTCGCGCTGATCTGTGTTACCGTGCCGGTCGCGCTTCTAACGCTTGTCATCGGCGAGATCGCGCCGAAGAGTCTCGCGGTTCGCCATCCAGAGCGGTTCGCCATGATCGCCGTGCACCCGATCCGATGGCTGCAGATTCTGCTCACACCAGCAGTTGCTGTTCTCACGTTTCTCTCGAATATGGTAGTACGTCCCTTTGGTGGGACCGCCCACTTCACGACGCCCGCAGTCAACGAAGAAGAGCTGAAGATACTCGTGGAGGCCGGAGAGGAACAGGGCGTACTGGAGCCAGAAGAGACTGAGATGATCCACTCGGTTCTGGATTTTGGCGACATTGTAGTGCGCAAGGTCATGACGCCGCGAATAGATATCACGGCTCTAGACGTTCGCTCGCCGATGCCGGAGCTGATCCGTCTGGTTCACAGCTCCGGACACTCTCGCATCCCCGTGTACGAAGGCGACCTGGATAGTATCGTGGGGATCGTACACGCCAAGGATCTGCTCGCGCTCGCAGGCGATGTAAGTCGTGATTCGGTCGCGATCGAGACGGTCATGAGGCCGCCCTATTTTATCCCCGAGTCGAAGAAGATCGACGAGCTCCTCGCGGAGTTCCGGCGAAGCAAACAACCGCTTGCCATCGTGAGAGACGAATATGGTGTGACATCCGGCCTGGTGACAATCGAGGACCTGGTGGAACAGATCGTCGGCGAAATCCAGGACGAATACGACAACGATGAGCCAATGGTGCAGGTGATTGACGGCGCGACGCTCATCGACGGCCGTGTGGGTCTGGCGGAGATCAACGATCGCATGGGGCTGGAGCTTCCGGAGGACGAAGCGGACACCATCGGTGGGTTTGTATTCGGCCTGCTGGGCCACCAGGCAAGCCAGGGCGAAAGCGCGAAGTGGGAAAACATCACATTCGTGGTGGAAGCGACCGACGGAAGACGGATTACCAAGGTGCGCCTCACCAGAACCGACCCGGACCCTGATTCGGAATCGGGTCCGCCGGTAGAGCGTCACGTCACGATGGTGGATAGCAACCGAGCTTCCGATCGCCGCGCCGTGGAGACTTCCGGGGTTGAGACCGCGCCGGGCGCATTCTTTCGATATTAAGAACGGCCCGTATCCGGAATGTTGACTAACACAGAGTCGCCATCGATGCGACACTCGAAAGTGGAGGCGCACATCCCGGGGTCATATTCCACTTCGCCGGACCGTACGTTGATCGGCCAATAGTGCCAGGGGCAATATACCGTCTCTCCATCGACGTGCCCCTCGGCGAGCGGCCCGGACATGTGCGGACAGCAGTTGTCGATGCAGTAGATCTGCTCGCCGACCCGGAAGAGCGCGAGCTCCATCCGATTCGCGATGACCGCTTTCCCGGCCCCGGCTTTCACATCTTTTGCGTCCGCCACTCTCACCCACGCCATAGTTTTTCTTTGTCCTCGAGCTCACTGCCGATGCCGGTACTAACAGCCGATTTCAGAATACCTTCCTTGCAGATTCTGCTGAGTTATTGAGTTCACGTTCCGTCCGCGAACCAGCGCAAGCGCTCATGCTGAAATCGCATGCAAATCATGCGAAAGATTCATTTGTATTATAGATAGTGGGAACGGTAAAATCAAACTGCAAACACTCAAAACAACCAGATCCACAGGAGGCAGCCCGATGTCCGCTCCCCACAACCTGTTCGACACGCTTCAAGAATTCAAGTACGACGACAATAAGACCGGATCCTACTACTCACTCCCCCAGTTGGAGCGGGCGGGAATCGGCAAGATATCTCGGCTGCCGGTTTCGATTCGAATTGTGCTGGAGTCGGTCCTGCGGAATATCGATGGCAAGCGCGTCAGTGAAAACGATGTTCGTTCGCTGGCAAATTGGAAGCCAAACGGGGCACGGACAGATGAGGTGCCGTTCATCGTAGCGCGGATCGTGCTTCAGGACTTTACCGGCGTACCTCTGCTCGTAGATCTCGCTGCAATGCGCTCCACTGTGAGCAGGCTGGGCAAGGACCCGGGGATTATCGAGCCGCTCGTCCCGGTCGACCTCGTCGTCGATCATTCCGTACAGGTCGACTTTGCCTCGATCCCCGATGCCCTTCAGCGGAACATGGATATCGAGTTCAAGCGGAACCGGGCTCGCTACGAATTCCTCAAATGGGGCATGCAGGCTTTCAATGGCTTCGGTGTCGTGCCACCCGGCATTGGCATTGTACATCAGGTCAATCTGGAATACCTCGCCAAAGGAGTCCTGCAAAAAGACGGTGTCTTCTACCCGGACACGCTTGTGGGCACAGACTCCCACACGACGATGATCAACGGCCTGGGGATCGTCGGCTGGGGCGTCGGGGGTATCGAGGCAGAGGCCGGAATGCTCGGCCAGCCGGTCTACTTCCTCACTCCTGACGTCGTCGGCGTTAACCTAAAAGGTGCGCTTCAGCCAGGTGTGACGGCGACAGACCTTGTTCTCACAATCACCGAAATGCTGCGCAAGGCGAAGGTCGTCGGGAAGTTCGTCGAATTCCACGGCGAGGGAGCGGCCTCGCTCTCGCTGACCGACCGCGCTACGATCGGCAACATGGCCCCTGAGTACGGCGCAACGATGGGCTTCTTCCCTATAGACGAGGAGACCTGCCGCTATCTGACGGCCACCGGGCGCACCGAAGAGCAGGTAGACGCCTTCCGAAACTACTTCAAGGCGCAAGGAATGTTCGGGATGCCGAAAGCGGGCGAAATCGACTACAGTGAGATGCTCGAGCTGGATCTATCGACCGTCCAGCCGGGCGTCGCCGGACCGAAGCGACCGCAGGACAGAATCAACCTGACCGAGCTTAAGGATACATTTTGCTCGCTGTTGTCCAGACCTGTCGCGGAGAACGGCTACAACAAGACACCGACCGAAGCGACCCGATCGTACTTCGTGCGCACCGGCGTTTCCGCAAGCTCGGTTTCGAAGTCCCATCCGCTCAGCGGTGGCGGCGACCAGTCGCAGGAATCTGTGCCGACAGGTGCGAATCCACTCCAGAGCGAATCCGATACTTCGGTTGTTTCCGAAGTTGAAATGGTGCAGAACCGCCCCACTCCGGACCGAGTAGAAGAAGTCCCGCCTGGCGAGTTCACCAGCGCCATGACGGATCTCCATCACGGCGATGTCGTGATAGCAGCCATTACCTCGTGCACTAACACATCCAATCCGAGTGTTATGCTGGCGGCAGGGCTCCTGGCCAAGAAGGCGGTAGAGAAAGGCATCAAGGTTCGGCCCGCGGTAAAATCCTCGCTGGCGCCTGGAAGTCGCGTCGTTACAGAATACCTCACGAAGACGGGGCTGCAGCATTATCTCGACATCCTTGGCTTCCAGACCGTGGGATATGGCTGTACGACGTGTATCGGAAATTCCGGCCCGCTCGATCCTAAGATCGAAGACGTTATCACGAGCAACGATCTCGTCGTGGCCAGCGTGCTCTCTGGCAACCGCAACTTTGAAGCCAGGGTCCATCAGAGCGTCAAGGCGAACTTCTTGATGTCGCCTCCTCTCGTGGTCGCCTTTGCCCTTGCGGGGCGCATCGACATAGACATGGCTAACGAGCCGCTCGATGTTGGCACCGATGGAAAGCCGGTCTTCTTGAGGGACATCTGGCCGAGCATGGACGAGATCGCGGCTGTGCTGCAGACGGCCAATGACCCTGAGACTTACCGCAGGCTCTACAAGGACTTTGCGGCGCAGAACCCACTATGGCAGGAGATCCCGACCTCAACCGGCAAGGTATACTCCTGGGACGAAAGCTCGACCTATATTCAGGAACCGCCCTACTTCGATCGCTTTGGCATGGAGGCGGACACCGCGAAGGACATCAAGGGGGCGAGACCGCTCGCGATCTTTGGCGACTCCGTAACAACCGATCATATCAGCCCCGCAGGCGCGATCAAGGCGAGCTCGCCTGCCGGACTATATCTCCAGGAAAAGGGCGTAGAGCCGCAGGACTTCAACTCATACGGGTCTCGGCGCGGCAACGACAAAGTGATGATGCGCGGCACCTTTGCTAACGTGCGCATCAAGAATCTCATGGTGCCCGGCGTTGAGGGCGGCGTTACACTCCTCCAGCCGACCGGCGAGCAGATGCCGATCTACGATGCCAGCATTCGCTACCAGGCGGCAGGAACGCCTCTTGTGGTCTTCGCAGGCCATGAGTACGGCACCGGCTCCAGCCGCGACTGGGCTGCGAAGGGCACCAGGCTCCTCGGAGTAAAAGCCGTGATAGCGCAGTCATTCGAGCGCATTCATCGCAGCAATCTGGTCGGCATGGGCGTTCTCCCGTGCCAGTTCAATGAGGGTACGAGCGCGCATTCACTCAACCTCGACGGCAGCGAGACGTTCGACATTATCGGGATCTCCCAGGGCATTGTTCCAAGAGCACAGGCGACTCTGGTCATTCACCGCGCGGACGGCTCAACCGCAGAAGCCCCGGTCACGGTCCGGATCGACACACCGATAGAGGTCGATTACTATCTGCACGGCGGTATTCTGCAGTATGTGCTGAGGCAGCTGGTGGCGTAGTTAGCAGGGATCAGAATGGCGCCGATGATTGCGCCTGGAGTGTGGTGGCTCGCCGCCGCTCGCCTTTAGGCAGCCAGCTGCCACACTCCGAGATGGGAGATACATGGAGATTCAACGATTCGCTGCAGACTATCTCGACGATGTAAAGAGACTCTTGGACAGGATCGATTCCACCAAAGTCGAATCGGTTGTCGAGTTGTTGCTCCGGGCCTGGCAAAACGGACGGCGCGTGCTATTGATGGGCAACGGAGGCAGCAGCAGCAGCGTGAGCCACATCGTGAACGACATGCAAAAGAACATACTGCTGGAGTCCGGGCGTGGGCTGCGAGCGATGTGCCTCTCAGACTGCACGCCGCTGATGATGGCGTGGGCGAACGACACGGCGTGGGACAATGTCTTCGCGCCGCAGGTGGAGTGTTGGGCAGAGCCGGGCGACGTGGTGATCGGAGTGAGTGGCAGCGGCAACTCGATGAATGTGATCAATGGCATTGAGACCGCAAATGGGCTCGGCGCTCATACGGTCGGGCTTGCCGGATATGATGGCGGCAAACTGAAAGCGGCGGCGCAGACGTGTCTGCTGGTGGAATCGCGCAACATGCAGCGGATAGAAGACGTGCACATGATCCTGCTGCATATCATCTTCTCCGCCCTTCTAGAACAGACGAAACTCGAAAAGGTCGCACGATGAGCCGGCCGGCGATCTTCCTCGACCGCGACGGCGTCATTAATGTAGAAACTGGCAAGCACATCGTTCGAGCGGAGGATCTGGCGTTGATTCCCG
>Ga0068855_100005711_pt1 | contig 15196 bp, 15 predicted proteins | sample KBSCornC52_FD_66592 | JGI IMG/M metagenome (GOLD analysis project Ga0068855, IMG submission 66592) | Corn rhizosphere microbial communities from Kellogg Biological Station, Michigan, USA - KBS Corn C5-2 | ecosystem: Host-associated > Plants > Roots > Rhizosphere > Soil ...
TCCCGTTCCATGGCCTGCTGATGTTCCAGTCGTTCCTGGGTTCTAGCCCGCGCGTGGTCCAATCGTTGCAGTTGCAGGCGTTGCCGACGGCGAAGGTTCCAAAACACTGTGCCCACCATCAACAATATTCCCAGCAACGACGAACCAAATTTGAACCACCACATCTGCCATACATAGGGCAATAACGTTAGTTGAATGGCTGCGCTGTTTGCATTCCATACACCATCACGGTTGCATGCCTGAACTTGAAACTCGTAATTGCCCGGCGGCACGAAGCTGTAATTGGCGGATCGGCCATGGCTTTCGCGTGCCCAAGCGGTTTCCAAACCGGCGAGCCTCCACCTAAACTTTACCTGGTCCGGAGAAGTGAGAACCGGCGCTGTGAACTTGAATTCGAGATAGTGGCGCCCCGGTGGCAGTGTCAGCCGCGCTGGCAGTTGAATGGCAACACTTCGGGTAGGTTGACTTTTTTCAGTTTGCAACCGGCCGTCAACATAAACCTCCTCAATCACCGTCGCGGGCAGCAAATTATTGGAAAGCACCTCGGCGGGGTCTGTCCAGACCGCCCCCTTGGCAGTGGCAAACCAAAGACGGTTACCTTTTGACCGCCAGCACGCCGGTTGGCTGCCACCCGAGCATTCAGCCGTGGGCAATCCGTCCGATTTGCCGTAAGATACAAAGTGCGGTGAATTAGTCCCAGCACGAGAATACTGATTTAGCACCGTTTTGTTCACCCGGATAATCCCATTACGGGAACCCAGCCACAAACGTCCGAATTGATCCTCCAAAATCTGACTGATGTAATCGTTGGGCAATTCTTCGCGCGAGGTAAAGCGGGTAAATTTGCCATCCTCGAAACGAAGCAATCCACCGCCCAAACTCCCAACCCAGATGACGCCTTGGGCATCAGCATATAGCGCCCAAAAACGTTCGCCGCCACTCAGAGATCCCCGGTTAAGCCCCTTAAATGAATCCGCGTTTAGCGGCGCGGTAATCTGCGAGGTCAATGGAGAATCTTTCGGGAAATAAGAGCTGAATTGTCCATCCTTGAAGCATCTAAGTTCTCCCATGGCAGTCCCAATCCAAATTGCCCCCGCCTTATCCCCTGTAATTGCCAGCACATACGCCGGCAGAAAGCCATCCTTTACCGTATAGCGCTTTAATTCGCCCAGATCCCAACAAAACAATCCAAATTCCGAGCCAATCCAGACGCGGTTTCTTTGGTCTTTATAAATGACGCGCGCCACCGTTCCGATGTTGCTGGCCGGAAACGGGCGGGTAAACTTTCCATTCTCAAGTAATACCAAGCCGTTTAGAACCGAACCCACCAATAATTGACCTGCCATATCCGGAACAACGAGGGTATCAAAACCGGCCTCTTTTTCATGTGGCGGTGTGAACGTGGTGAACAAACCATTGCGCCAGCGCAGTAAAATATTTTCTGAAGTTCCGAACCACATCGCCCCTGATGGGTCTTCGCAAATCGAACGATCGGCTAATTGACCATGCATTTTTTTAGGCCAAACCGTATGAAATACCAGCTTCCGCAAACATACGAGACCGCCCCCGCCACCCAGTCCAATCCACACGTTGCCCTCGTGGTCCTCAAACCAGCATTCCACGAGGGTATTGGGTAATTGCACTTGCGAACCGTGACCGTCCGGGTCGGCATGCCATACCCCGTCTTGATAATGTGACACCCAAAGTCCGCCACGCGAATCTCCATTCATCATCAACGCATGATCGGATAAGTTTGGCCCAGCTCCGCCCCAATCGTCCACCAGGGCCATCCAATGCAGATCCCGATATTTTCTGAATTCGCGGCCCGACCGCACCCACAGCGCCCCATCTGGACATGCAGCCATCTGGTCCACATTTAAATCCACCGGCCCATTTGTCGGTGTCATGTCCAGGAATTTCCGTCCGTCCCACCGGGCAAGTTCCTTGTCCGTGCCCACCCAGAGTTGCCCCGCTGCATCGGCAAGAAGTGTGTGGATTTGCGAACCGCGCAATCCGGGTGGATTTGTCATGCGCACAAACTTGTTATTACGAAACTGACAGAGGGATGCATCGCGTCCACGATACCAAATCGTTCCATCCCGGTCCTTGCATGAAGATGACGAAGGATCGCCGTCTGGTGCTGACCACGACTCCCAATGGTTTGTGCCATCAATGACTGTTCCCTGAAACAACCAGCCATAATAGGACGCGAGCAGCACGGTATTACTCGTGGAGGAAACCACCTTGTTCAGCCATGCCTGCGGCGTTTCCGTGTTCTGCTGTTCAAAGCGAAACTTCCCGGCGCGATACGAAACCAGCGCACCTTCCACCGTTCCAACCCAAAGTGTTCCGCACCCATCCACGAGCAATTTTTTGATTTCAATAGAACGCAGCTCCGGCGTATTGCCAGGATCAAAAGTTACAAACCGCTGGCCATCAAATCGCGCCAATCCACCATGCACCGTGCCGACCCACAGATATCCATCTGATGTCTGCGCTATGCTCGAAACTGAACTATCGGGCAGCCCGGAATCTACGTCATAAGTCTGCACCAAATAATCATCCGGAGGAACCGCCAACGCATTGAACCCCAAGCAAAGCAGCGCGAGTGTCACACAACGTTTGAGCAACAAAAACAGGTCGGGCATTTTTAAAAACCGTAACACCCGCTATGCACAATAGCAACTTTATGGGAACGACACAGTTCAAACCATTGATACTAAAAGTTAAAACTTTGATCATCCGCCGCGACCAACGTGGGTGTTGCTCAGGTCAACAGGCTGCTGGTCGCCCCCTCCACTCGCGGCCGCGCCTCGTTTCCCGCACAAAGCCTGCGCTCGTCACGGACGGTATCCGCTAAAAGTTACTGCCATGCACAAGGCTTCAGTTTGCAGAACGGTGCGTGACGTTGCGCTACGCTCCACTTGCTGCAAAGAAATCCTTCACAATCTGGACATTCTCTTGTGTGCTCATATCTTTTCTCCTTTTTTTTGTATTGAGTTTGCGCTCTTCCTCCAAAGCTAAAATAGCCATCGATTACTGCTCTTTCTTGAACAAATCCTCGAAAATGAGATGGCCCCAAGTTTGGCCTCTTGCATGCACCAGCGCGCCACCCTCGTTAAGCTTTCCCAACTCGACGGGTGCGAACCCGAGTTGTTTGGCCAAATCCGCCACGGGAGTGATCGCGTCCTCTTCGTTGCTCGACAGAAAGACGACCCGGTGGCGGCCCTCGACGACCGGATCGGTCGCCAGGGTGGCGACAGGCAGGTGATTAAAACCCTTCACCAACTTAGCGCCGGTGAACGCCTTCGCGACGAAGGCCGAGGACAGGAGGCCGTCCAGCTCTTCATGGGGAACTAACGCGTTCATCGCGTCGATGACCGTCTTGCCTTTCCAGTTCGGCAGAACCTTCGCAACCTCGCGATGTTCCCCGAACGTGACCGCCAAGAAGATTATGTCGGCCTCGAGTGCATCCCGCAGCGACTTGGCGAGAACCGCGGGTCCAATCGCCTGGGCCTTCGGCACCAACGCTTCGGGCGGCCGGCGGCTCGCGACGGCCACCTCGATCTTTTTACGGGCGAAGGCGTGGGCCAGGGCTTGTCCTACCTTACCGAATCCTACAATTGCATATTTCATAATGTTTCTCCGGTCTCGTGTTAGATCTAAAGTTTGAGAAGCGTGGTCCCGCGACTGGCGAGGGTCAGGCACGGGACCGCGCCGGCATCAGACCTGCGCCATACCTCCATCGACGGCAAGATCCGTGCCGGTAATGTAAGAACTTTCATCGGAAGCGAGAAACACGACGGCAGCAGCGACTTCCTCGGGCCGGCCTCTGCGACCGAGCGGAACTTCCGAGGCGAACTGGGCTGCCACCTGTTTTACCTGTTCAGCGGTGAGGCCCGCCTTTTCCAAAGCCGGAGTTTCGATTGGGCCAGGGCTCATCGAATTCACACGAATCTTGCGAGCCTTTAGTTCCACCGTCCAGCCGCGGGCGAAACAGCGCACAGCCGCCTTGCTCGCGGCGTAAGCGGTAAACGCTGCATCTCCCCTCACATTCGCGACTGAAGAGGTCAGGATGATCGAGCCGCCATCTTTGAAAAGGGGAAGGGCCTTTTGCACGGTGAAGAACGTTCCCTTCGCGTTCAGGTCGAAAGTCTTGTCAAAATGAGCCTCGGTTGCCGTTTCGAGCGGCGCGATTTCACCCCAACCAGCGTTTGCAAAGAGAACGTCGATGTGGCCGTGCTTCTCTTTCACTACGGCATAAAGCCGGTCCAGATCCTCCAAATGCGAAATGTCGCCCGCGACCGTCGTAACATTTCTCCCGATCAAAGCTGCGGCCTCTTTCAGCTCTTTCTCTCGTCGTCCAGTGATCACGACTTGCGCGCCTTCTTCCACGAAACGCTTGGCTGTGGCCAAGCCAATCCCGCTGTTGCCACCTGTGATGACCGCAATTTTTCCCGCCAATTTTTGTCCGTTGTTATTACTCATATTTTTTCTCCTTTTATTTATTATTTATTGTTGTTTTTTATGTTGAATTTACGCTTTTCCTCCAAAGCTGACATAGTCATTGAGTTCGCCGAATTTGAACCAGGTTTTGACGTCTTCCGGGGTTACGATTTCGCGCTTTGCTGGCTGTTGCTTGGTCCCCGCGATGGCGCCCACACCGAGTTCCGCGACGAATTTACCCAGCGTTTCCGGACCTCTGGAGTTGGATACGACTATCGTGCGACCGGCGTTTATCAAATAACGGCCGATTTTAGCCATTACGTTTCCCGCACCTATAAATCCTACTTTCATTGCTGACATCGTTTTCATCCTATTTTCTATATTGCAATCTGCGCCTTCCCAAGCCTTGTGGCTAATACCCGTTTGTGATTGCAGTGATGCACAATTTGCATCACGATTTCAATCGTGCTGGAAAAGCTTCGTTTGTTCTTAGTGGTCCTTGAGGAAGGCAGCCTCCGTCGTGCGGCTGACCGTCTGCGCATTTCCCAATCCGCCATCACGCGACAGATGCAATCGCTCGAACTCGATCTCGGTGGACGCGTTTTGGAACGAACATCGGCCGGGGTGCGTCCCACGAACGGAGGAAATGCCCTTGCCGAAAAGGCAAAAAGGCTTCTGGCAGATTATGATTCCACCATGGCTGAAGTCTGCCGGCTGGTTCGCGGAGAAAGTGAACGATTGCGTATTGGCTATATTGCGTCGGCCGCCCAACAGTATCTTGTGCCGGCTCTGGCCGTGCTGCGGCGCGCCCATCCGAGGCTGAAAGTCAAACTGCTCGATCAAACGCCCGGCGAGATGATTATCGCATTACGGCAGGGTGAAATTGATTTGGCATTGACCTTGCACGGTATAGACCTGCTCTCGCGCGATTTCTATGCTCGTAAATTGGCGACTGTTCGGAGCCTCGTCGTGCTTCCAGTGGGTCACCGGTTCGCGGCCGAAAAACAGGTATCACTTTCACAATTAAAGAGCGAAACGTTCGTGCGGGGATCGGACGATGCGGTGCCGGGATACACCCAGAGGATCATTCAGTTCTGCCGCAAGTATGGCGGCTTCCGTCCCCGCCTGACCACCATTGACAAAGCAACTAGTTTTGTGGAATCCCTCGCCCTAGCGGCGAATGAAGAAGCGATTTCGATTCAACCAGCTTTCATTTCTCACCTAGAAGTTCCGAACGTCGTAATGGTTCCCATCGCTAACGCCGGTGCAACCTGGGATTTGTTCGTGGTCTGGCAGCAGGGCAAAAGTGCCAGCCCATTGCGGACCTTGCTGAGCGAACTAAACCTGAAGTCTCAATAAATAAGGGGCTGTCCTAGATAACTCGAAAATGTGTTATCTAAAGGGGGCATGAGGAAGAGTCGTTTGAGGGAAGTAAAGCAGCGGAAGCTGCGGGAACATTTTGTGGCTGGGACGACGGCGCGGACGGCCGCCAAGTTGTCCGGCGCAAACAAAACCACAGCGGCTTACTACTGCCATCGGCTGCGGCAGTTGATCTATCCGGCGGTGGCCGGCACCGCGCCGTTTGCCGGGGAGATCGAAGTGGATGAACGTTTCTTTGGCGGGCGATGCAAGGGCAAACGCGGCCGCGGTGCGGCAGGCAAAGCGCCGGTGTTTGGCCTGTTAAACGCGGTGGGAAGGTCTATGCGGTGGTGATCGCCGATGCCAAGGCGGCCACCTTGCTCCCCATCTCAAAAGCCCGGATTGTGCATGACTCCATCGTTTATAGCGACTCGTTGCCCAGCTACAATGCGCTGGCGGTCGCCGGTCTTCCGGCATCTGCGAATCAATCACTCCAAGCTCTTTGCAGCCGGTAAAACCACATCAATGGCATTGAGAACTTCTGGAACCAGGCCACGCATCGCCTGCGGAAATTTAACGGTGTTCCCAAGGCTCATTTCCAGCTATTCTTGAAGGAATGTGAGTGGCGTTTTAACAACCCCAACACGCAAACTCAATTGAAGCAGTTAAATCAATGGGTTCTGCAGTTTCTAACCTAGTTATCTAGGACAGCCCCCTATTTAAATCATGAGCAAAAAAATGAACCGCCGAAAATTCATTCGCAACTCCTCATTCATCGGTTCCGCCCTGACCGTGACACCTTCGTTTGGCTGGTCTGCTGAGGGCCTTTTGGCGCTAAAAGATAAAACCGCTATTGACCGTTATGCACTAGTGACCCGGCACAATATCAACTGGCCCAGTCTCGACGGCCAGATTCCCCTAGGCAATGGCAATTTCGCCTTCAACGCCGATGGCACCGGTTTGGAGAGCGTCGGTGGTAGCACGATGTCCCACTGGTGCTGGCATAGCTTCCCACTCCCTCCGGGTGTGACTAAGGATGACATCAAGCCTTGGGCAACACCAGATCATGGACGGCTAAAAGGCGTGACGACCAAGCCGTCTGAGGCAATTTTCAACTGGCAACGCAACAACCCGCAGCCGTTGAATCTGGGGCGCATCGGCTTCGTGAATCGCGACGGCGAACGATTATCCGGCGCGGATGTGCAAGTGGATTCACGTCTTCTCGAATTGTGGACCGGTCTGTTGACCAGCCGTTTCACTTATTTGGGTCAAACGGTCGAGGTGCAAACGTGCGTTGATCCCAAGACTGACACGGTGGCGGTGCATGTGAAGTCGTCTTTATTGCGGGATGCTCGCTTGCAAATCATGCTTGATTTTCCGGCCCCCGCCCAAAACGTCGGTGCCTGGGTGGGAGATTTTTCGCGAATCACCGGACACGAGACCACCATCATTCGACAAACGCCCGCCTGCCTCGAACTGAAACGCACGATTGATGATGCGCAATATCAAGTGGTGCTCGCCGGTCGCGGGTTCGCCGTTGGCCGGACGGTTGCCATTCAACCGGAGATTGTCAGCGCCCGCTACGGTGCTGATAATGGCGGCTGGGCGAATGTCACAGCTCAAGTGGCCGCCTCCTTGCGTGACCATGGAACCGTCACTGCCAACAATGCGTTGGGCGGCGATCCGGCGTTAAGGCAGGTCAAACGGCTTGAGATCAAATACCTCGTCAATGGTCGCGAGCGGGCCAAGGTTCTAACCGAGAATGACAGTTGGAATATTGGCGCCTCGCCTCACCAATTTATCGTCACTCCCAATGCGGGAACCGATTCCATTGATCTGACCTGCCGATTCGGAACGAATGCCGCCGATTCAGTCACAACCCACTTTGACGAAATCAAGACGGCATGCGCAATCTCCTGGCCAAATTTCTGGAACAGTGGTGGCGCGATTGATCTCTCCCAGAGCCGTGATCCTCGCTGGATGGAATTGGAACGTCGGATCGTGCTTTCACAATACGAACTCGCCGCACAATCGGCGGGCGACAATCCCCCCGCCGAGGTCGGCTTGACCGGCACCGATCCATGGCAGGCAAAGTGGCATTTTGAAATGATCTGGTGGCATCTCGCCCATTACGCACTCTGGGACCGCTGGCCGTTGGCTGAAAAAGCCTTGAGTATTTACGCGCGCGTGGCTCCCATGGCCAAATCCATTGCCGAAAATTTTAATTACCAGGGATTGATGTGGCCCAAGTCCACCGGGCCAAACGGCTACAATGACGGATGGCCACCCGAAATGGCGCTGCTCTGGAAGGAGCCGCATCCGATTTTTTTGGCCGAACTCGACTACCGGCTACACCCTACAAAGGCAACCCTCGATAAATGGAAGGACGTGGTCTTCGGCACCGCTGATTTCATGGCGGATTATCCCACTTGGAATGAATCCACCGGGCATTACGATCTTTATCCTGTCTGGCCCGCCTACGAAGGCGATAATCATACCCTTCGACGCAATACCATATTTGAACTTGGTTACTGGCACGTTGCGCTCGAATGGTCTCAACAATGGTGCCTGCGCCTCGGCCTTGAACGCAAGCCGCATTGGGACAAGGTGGCGAACCAGCTTGCACCGCTGCCGGTAAAGAACGGCCTCTACATTTATAGTGATGACCGTCCGGACACTTACACTTCGCGCAATACTGATCACCTCGACATCATCGGCATTGCCGGAATGTTGCCGCCGTTCAAGGGTCTTGATCCGGTCATCGCCCGGCGCACGGTTGAGGAAGTGGGCCAGGGATGGAATTGGGACGCGACGTGGGGCTGGGATTTTCCGTGGCTGGCCATGGCGGCGGCCCGGGCGGGCGATCCCAAACTGGCGGTTGAAGCGCTGCTGAATCCTTCGGTGAAAAATCACTACGATGAACGAGGGCTTTGCACCGGCGGCCCCGGTCCGTATTTGCCCGGCAACGGCGGTTTGCTTTATGCCGTGGCGATGATGGCTGCCGGCTGGGATGGTGCACCGAGCGGGAACGCGCCCGGTTTTCCAGATGATGGAAGCTGGGCGGTGAAGTGGGAAGGTTTGAATAAAGCCCCATGAGCTGGAATATTTCTCTGACTTGTCAAATATAGCAATTCAAAGAGACATTGGCACATGCCTGATAAGGCTTTTGCGCCGGACTCGCGGGAAGGGGTGAGCAAATTCCTCAACGCGGGCGGCTTTAAGGCCGAGACGGTTCCGGCGGTTTGATTTGTGGATGCGCATGGTTTGCCTGAATCTGGCGGCGGCCAAGACCGGCACACACGCCCTGAAAAAGAGCTGGGCAAATGGTGTAAGCTCGCCCCCCCACAAAGCTCTAGGCCCTCGTCAAAAAAGATCCCGCCCACCCCCTTGGAAATTCAGGCGATGTTCGGTGTCAGCCATCACGCAGTCTGAGTGCGCCCGCCATTTTGTATTTTTGACTCATACTGATTTTCCTAAGAGTGGGTCTGAGTGCGTTGTGGAAAGGTGCAGTAATCCAATGGGAAAATCGAAAGATTAAACCCTTCCGGCAACTTCCACAGCGCACTCAGGCGGGCTATAACAGATTTTGATTGCCCGGCAATTCGATTTCAGAGGCAAAATTTTAAGTCCCCGATCCAACTTCGAATACGGCGCTGCCCGTCGCCATACGCAGAAATTTCACGCCGTCTGCTTTAGCCACGGGTTTCTCGCTCCGTAATGTCCGCCGCGTCCTAGGTCGAAGCATAAACGGTGGCCGTGGTATTCGCTGGTTCCACGACTTCCGACGGTAGCCTTTGACCAACACATTTCCAGACGGTGGCGAATCTTGCCGTTGATCGAGTCGTAAATGGTCCCGATCCAGGTCAGGCCATCAGAACGTGTTCGCCGGAAATCAGCGATTGGGTCAAGTCGAAGACAAACAACTCGCGCCACTCGGCTCCCCGCCCCAACTCACGGCCATCGAGATAAAGCGTAAACTCATTATCCGCCGTCACCGTGAGTCGCGCATTGGTAACCGTGCTGGAAATCGGAACCTCAAAGGCTCTCCAAAATTGACAGACCCGCCCGTCGTAAGTATTGCTGGCCCAGATCCAGGAACCAAGCCCATTGGTCGGGCTGACATAGGGATCCACCGGTCCCATATCCATCAGCTTGGTGTCGGCCACGGCATCGGTGGCGTGCACCGGGCGACGAACGCCAGCCATGAAACCGCCAACGCGAACCAGCTTCTCGGAATCGCAAACGCCCGGTCGTGTGCGATCCCACGCCGGAGTCATGGCAGCGGAACCACTTGGACCGTTGAAATGGTCACCGGGCCGACCAATCCAGACTTCGGCAGCGGCGAGTCTTTGGTGAATGGCTGATAGGAACTCCACGTGAACCGCTCCGCCTCGGGCAACGCCAAGTCGCCGATCATGCGGTTCGGCCAGAGATTCGCCACGCGCACTTCCAGCGTATTTTTCCCTGGTTGCAACGTGTCGGAAATGTTTACGCGAAATGGCGGTTTCCATAACGTGCCGAGCGCGTGACCATTGAGTTTTACTTGCGCCATCACCTGCACCTCGCCAAGGTCGAGCCAGCTTTCGGATTTTTGATTTCTGGCCTCTACCGCTGGTTGCCAATCGAACGTCTTCGCGTAGGTCGCCACGCCGGAAAAATATTTTACGCCGGCATTGCTGGATTCGCTCAAGGAAGCGAGCGGGTTTAAATTGATTTTATCAGGCGCACCCCACTTGGGCGGAAAACTGACGTCCCACGCGCCGTTAAGTTCCAAAGTTTCTGGCACGCTCGCGATATCAGCGGCGAACTTTTTCCCTCCAGCGGTCTTCAATTCATAACGCCCTGTCTGGGACGCCGCTATTTCAAATCGTCCCACTGGATTGACACGAACATCAGCGGCGCGGGCGGGCGCGGAAACGCTACCAATCAAACTAACGGTGTCTGGTTCCTGAGCGCGGAGTTCGTAAGGCTGGTCGTCCACGGTGTATTTCAAAGCCAATGTTTTGATGACGCCATAAGCCGGGTCCCCATTCTCCACCAGCTTTCTAACCGGAATGGCGAATTCGCCCCGGTTCGCAAGCAATTGCACCTCGGGTTGCACATTGCGCGTGCGGGCCGCGTCCCCCGGCACGCCGAACGTCGCCTTCTGAACTTTTATCACCGGCGGCTGGCTGGACGCCAGCACCGGTTGATCATTGCGCAGAAAACTCACCACCGGATCCAACGGTTTTTTTTGCCGACGGAAAATGACGAAGGCTGACCCGTTCGCCTCGAAACGCAGCGGAGCTGAAATGCCCGTCGGCGTCTGGCTGTAAACGATCAACGGAGAAATTTTGCCAGTTTCCGGATTCCAAAGTTCTGGCTGCCGTCCGAAAATACGGAATTCGCAGCGTGTTTCCACCGCGCGTGCTTCGCGATTGGCGAGAAAATAAATCTCGGTATCACCGTCGCGCCGGTGCGTAAACCGAATCGGACCGTCGGAAGTAAAATCGGGAGCGACGCCCATTTGTCCAAGCACATTGGTGACGGCCCCGAAGTCGCCATATTCCGCCAGCGGTTGGACTTCCGTTTCTCGCCAGACCACACGGCCCTTGCCGAAAGCGTGGGCGAAAATAGTTTTACCATCGCAATCGCCCCAAAGTTCTTTGGCGAGCTTTTGAACAGTGGCATCACATTTCGGATAATCCTGCAGGCTCGGAGATTTCTCCGGCGGCGGACCGAATACAGTCGCACCCGCCCGCACGAGCGATTTAATTTTGGCCAGAAGCGCGGGCGTCATCGTGCGCTGTTCCGGCAAAACGAGAATGCGATAGCTGGTTCCGCCTGGAAAAACAATGATGCCGTCTTTCACTTCGGCGCGTTCCAGCAATGTCTCCGGCGCGCAACCGTCGAAGTTGTAACCGCCGTGATCCGGCGGATTGCAAGTGGTCGCGGAAGCCGGCGGGCGAAAAACATGGGGCGCGCCTTCGCCCGCGAGAAAGCAGACATCGGCCACCGTCACTCCCTGTTGCAATAAAAACTGACAGCGCGCGAGATATTCGTGATAGGCGCCCACCATGTCCCACCATGTCTGCGTGCGATCCCAGTGAACGCCATACGGCCCCATGCCCATGCCGGGCCAGCGCGTGTTTCCGGGTTGAGCCTGAAAGCGGTGAAAATCAAAACGGTTCACGCCCGCGCAAAACGCCCAATCGCCCTGGGCCTTCAGCGTCGCGGGATAAGCTTTCCAATCTTCCCCCGGATTACTGGTGAACGCCTCGGCGGCAACGATACTTTTGCCACCGGTGTGCGCAATGGATGCCGCCTCGATGACGCTGAACGCCGTGTCAAAACCACTATTCCAAAATTCGCACTGCGGCACATCGGCCACACGGCCGAGTGTCAGGTCACCGGCGGGATTCATGTCATAAGGCTCGACGGAAAGCGCCAAGCCGTTTTTATGCGCCAGCGTCTTCAGGTAACCCACGTGATTTTCCACGACCAGTTCCTGGGCCGTCCGCCGCAAATCCCACAGGAATCGTTCGGATGTTTCCGGACTGCCAACGATGCGACCGGAAAGCGCCGGCAGGAATTTCAGGGGATCATAGCCACGGCGTTTCTGAAATTCCGCGCGGAAGGCGGGCGACCAATTCTGCGAACTCATTTCCCAACTATCGAAATGCAGCATCGTCAGGCCGCCGTTGGTGTTGGTGCGCGGACCGATCTTGGCCAGCAACTTCTGAATATAGCCGGCGAATTGGGCATCAATCCCCGCCCGCTCAAACTTGTCGCTTTCAAAGCCCAGCCCCGGATCCGGCGCGGGCCGGGTCGTCTGGCCGGTGAGCGTGCGGCCAAACCGCATGATGGTCCATTGGCCCGGCGGCACTTCCCAGTCCAGATGGCCAGCGAGGGAAAGTTGTTTCGTCAAATCCACAACCGCGTCGGGTTGAATACAGTCGTCGGCCGACCACGACGGATATTTTTCAGGCGCGGGAAGAAAAGGTTTTACTCCGGGTTGCGATGAAAATGGTGCGCGAAAATAAAGCGCCTTTTCATTCACATCCGAAATTCGATTGGTGCCAGCCGGTGTCCGAAACGCCAGCACGGCGGTGTCACGGTAAAAATCCTGCCATTCCTTTTTAAGTTTCGGAGTCAGGGTGCCCTCGCCGAAAAATGGTTCGCGCGGACGCGGCTGTGACAGTTCCGCCGAAAACAGTGCGGGCCCAACCACGTTGGTGGCACTGGTAACCAGATGCTGCATTGCCAGTTCGGGTTTAATCCACGGGCCACCGGTGCCGCACCAGCCCGGCCCGGCTCCGAGGGCGATCTGAATGTTCAACCGCTCCGCCTCATGCACTGCGTTGGCGACCAAATCCTGCCACTCCAGACTCATAAAATCCACGGGACCGCGCGACACTCCGATGTTGACCTCCAGAAAAATTGCGCCGCCGATGCCCGCCTGCTTCATGGCTGCCAAATCTGCGGCCATCCCTGCGCGATCAAGGTTACCATCCATGAAATACCAATAGACCCAGGGTTTGGCGGAGTCGGGCGGCGTGGTAAATTGCGCCGCGAGTTCGCTGCCGAGCATTCGCGTGGAACTTAACGCCAGCACCAGCATAAGAAGCGAATAATTCATTTTATTCTTCAGGAATTTTCGACGAACCGATTCTTGAACGACGAGGCGACCAATGGCCAGGGTAGTTGCGTCGCGCCAGCCGGTCGAATTTACAACCAACTATTTCTTATGGCACGCATCTTTAGCAATATTATCGAAACCGTGGGTCACCACCCCGCTCGTTCGTTTGAGCAAAGTCACCGCTGGCATTGAAGCCATGGTGCTCTTGAAATGCGAGTTTTTCAATCCCCTTGGCAGTGTCAAGGACCGTATCGGGATGGCCATGATCCATGGATGCCGAGCAACGCGGCATCCTCAAAAAGAATTCTGTGATTTGTTGAAGCCACGAGCGACAACACCGGAATTGCCTTGGCCTTCGTCGCCGCCGCCAAAGGCCACAAGCTCATCCTGACGATGCCGGACACCTTGCGAAACCAGAAACTTTATATGTGTCCCATGGACGCCACCAACGCCCCACTGTTCAGCCAACGCAAACAGCAATTGTCCAGCTACGCCATGAACGGGGCGGTGATTGGCTATAACCGGACGAACTTTCCAGCCGCCAAGCTGGGCAGCCTGCGGGGGGATGATGTGGCGTTTTGGGAAACGGATGAAAAACAGCCGAGGTATTTCAACGATGGCGCCAACCATCCCAAGGAAGGTGTCAGCACCCGCCATCTGAATGGTGCCATCAATGCTGCATTTGGTGGCTCGGTTAGTTATATCAAAATTCCTACTTGGTATATCACCGAAGCTGACACCAGCAAAAACATCCTTTGGTGTTACCCCAACAGCTAGGATGGCCGGTAAGAATTCCCCTCAAATTGTTTTTGAGGCTGAAAAACAATCCAAATCGCTTCGGTCTGGCGCAAATTCACGACATTCCGGCCGGGCGAGATGCAGCCCGCACGGACGGCACGAGTTTGCGCCATATGGAAGCACACATAACGGTTTTTGCAAGCTGGGACGAGCAGGCGGAAGTAACGAAAGGCGAACCGGAGCGACATGAGCGAAGATTGCCGTGTCACTTCCGTCCGTTGGTCCAAACGTTATCAGTGACGGCAAGTGCCGGATAGAAATATCACAAGCGATGCTGTCGGAATTTATTCTGTTGAACTCAAACTAAGGTTTCGATTCTTCCAATGTCTGGCCACGGCCCGTGTGGTCTTTTGTCCAGCCATTCCCGATTGGTGGAAAGATCCGAAATTTCAACGACAGAGAAGAATTTGCGACCATTGGCAGCAGGCTTTCCCAGCGCTTAAGCAAGCCAGCCTTCAATAGCACGGTAAGCTCATGCGGAAGGAAACCTAAAATTTCCGCCGCTTGCTTCACGTCAAGACGTGCGGGCAAACGCAGCACCGAAAGCATGGACTTTTCATTCATACGCGAACCGTAGATTTTTGAGTTTGCCGGCTTGCTTTCACCTGAGTTTTTTGGGTGAAAGGCATTCTTCATAATCATCACCAGCGACAGGCTCGGCCTGAACCGGAGCTTGGTTTTTGGTAAGATCAAGTTTGTCCTCGATTTCAGCCTGGCGCTTGACTAGAAAATGATACCGCTCATCCTTCTCAAAGGTTGCCCCCACTTTCGTTTCCAATTCGGTGGCACGCTTTCGGGACATATTGCTTTATGTCTATATGCCCCTTGCCCCGGCAGTGGTTTGGGCAAGTTAGAGAGGTTATTCGTCAACGAGACGCGGTGGCGTCGTTGGCGAAGCTCAAAGAGCAGATAGAGAGCGCATTCGACGATGCGATTGCTGGCAAGAAGTCCGTCACTGAAGTCAGTCAATTTTCC
>Ga0068855_100005717_pt1 | contig 15184 bp, 12 predicted proteins | sample KBSCornC52_FD_66592 | JGI IMG/M metagenome (GOLD analysis project Ga0068855, IMG submission 66592) | Corn rhizosphere microbial communities from Kellogg Biological Station, Michigan, USA - KBS Corn C5-2 | ecosystem: Host-associated > Plants > Roots > Rhizosphere > Soil ...
CCGCACATGTCGGTCTACGACAACATGGCCTTCGCGCTCAAGCTGCGGAACATCCCCAAAGCCACGATCGACGAGAAGGTGCAGCGAGCGGCCAAGGTGCTGATGATCACGCACTTGCTCGAGCGGAAGCCGAAGGCGCTCTCGGGCGGGCAGCGGCAGCGCGTGGCGCTCGGCCGCGCCATTGTGCGCGACCCGAAGTGCTTCTTGTTCGACGAGCCGCTATCGAACTTGGACGCCAAGCTGCGCGTCGAAATGCGTGCCGAGATCAAGCAAATCACCATGAGCCTCAACGCCACGACAGTGTACGTCACTCACGACCAGGAAGAAGCCATGACGCTCGGCGATCGCGTCGTGGTGATGAAGGATGGCATCACTCAACAAGTAGGCTCTGCGCTCGAGATCTACAATCACCCGGTGAACCGTTTCGTCGCGAGCTTCCTCGGCAGCCCGCCGATGAATTTCTTCTCCGGCAAGCTGCTCGACGACGCGGGGCGGCTGTTCTTCGACGAAGGCACGGGTAAATTGCCGGTCCCAGATTGGGCTCAGAGTGAGCTCCGCGCCCGCGTTGGACAGGACGTCGTGCTCGGAGTGCGGCCTGAAGCCATGTCGGACAAGGCCCACGCCCGCTTCCTGACCGAGGACAATCAGCTGAACATGAAGGTCACGCTCGTTCAGCCCCTTGGGCACAAAATGGACGTTTACCTAGCGACCACTCAGCACCCGCGCTCGGTCGCGCAAATCGACTCGTACAGCGGTATGCACACCGGGGAAAGCATGCCCGTGTTCTTCGACATGCAGCGCGTCCATTTCTTCGAACCCGGCGACAACGGCAAGAAGCTCGTGCGCAACACGAGCGCGAAGGAGTAGCGCCCCCCTCGGGCTGCTCGAGGCAACCGCTGGACGCGCGCACGAGCGCGCCCAGCGGGACCGAATGCGGTGGGCTCAGTACGGAAAGCCGGGCACACTCGACGCGATCGAAAATACGCCACGCTGCCCGTCGTTGCCTTGGGCCGTAATGTAGATCGTCTTGTGATCGCTGCCGCCGAAGGCGACGTTGGTGGAATTGCCTCCATTATCGAGCGAAATGCTGCCGAGCGACATTCCCGCCGACGAGAACACCTCGACGCTCGCGCCCCCGCCGGCCACGTAGACGTTGCCGAGGCAATCGACGGCCATGCCGTCGCCGTTGAACTTGGAGGCGAAATCACTCGCTGGCCCTAGACTGCCATCGGCCATGACCGCGAACTTCTTGAAGCCGCCTTGGCCGTTCACGTACAAAGTCTTTTCGTCGGGCGAGAGCGTGACGCCGTTGGGCGTCATGGGCGCGTCGGTGACCGCGGTCACCGTGCGCGTCGGCGGCGGCGAGACGCGATACAGCCGCGTAGCGCTTTGCGGCGCCGGATTCGTCGAGTTCTGATAGCTCGGATCCGAAAAGTAGATCGTGCCGTCGCTGCGAATCGCCAAATCATTGGGCGAGATGAAACGGTTAGCCATGTACATGCCAACAATCGACGTGGCGGGTCCGCTCGGCAGCATGATCTGGGAGATCGAGCCATCCTTGTGCACCGCGGCGAACAGATTGCCGCTGCCGTCGACCGCCAGGCCGTTGCTCCCCGAATCAGCAACCGCGATCGAAACGACGTTACCCGGTCCGAGCTTCAAAATGCGCGCCGGCGGGATGGGCGTGGCTGAAGTCATCTCGGAGAAATAGAGCGAGTCGCCGATCCAAACTGGGCCCTCCACATTGGTGAACCCGGCATTCATGTTGAAGCTATCGACGGGCGTCGTGCCGGCGATATGCGTCGCTTTGCCAGTCGGAAGCGTGAACGTGCCAACGTCGCTCGGACACTTGAAGCCCGTACCTCCGCCGCCCGTGCCCGCCGTGCCCGCCGTGCCCGCCGTCCCCGCCACGCCTGCTCCGCCCGCCGCTCCGCCCGCCATCGAGCCGCCGGAGGCGCCGCCTGTTCCGCCGGTCGTGACGCCCCCAGTGCCGCCATTGCTGGATCCGCCCACCGTGCTGCCGCCGCTGCCGCCATTGGCCTGCGCACCCCCAGTAGCCGACGCACCGCCCGTCGTATTGTGTGAATCGCTCGAACTGCCATTGGCGTCGCACGCCACACTCAGGGCCAACACACACAGACACGAAAGGCTTTGCTTCATCTATTTCTCCAGAGAATTTTGCGCGAAGACGGGCGCGGAACGATAGCTTACCCGCGGCACCGTCACTACCACTTCCGCCGTCCCATCGCCCGCAGGGCAAGAGCCGCGAGTTTTCGTTCGTAAATCCGGTTGCCTTGGCGTTCTCCCACGGATTCTCCTAGTGTCGAGGATTCATGACGGACCCCAATCGACTCGCGATCTTGGTGGGCGGTGGCCCCGCTCCTGGCATCAACAGCGTGATCGGCGCGGCCACGATTCGCGCCTGTGTCTCGGGCATTCCGGTGCTCGGTATTCGCGACGGCTTCTCTGCGCTGATGCGTGGAGACACGAGTAAGGTGCGGCCGTTGGACATCGAAGCCGTATCGCGCATTCACTTCCGCGGCGGGAGCTGCCTCGGCACGGCGCGCGCAAATCCCACCAAAGATCCGGCGCTGCTCGACGCCACTGTCGAGTCACTGAAGCGCCTCGGCGTGACCCGGTTGATCACCATCGGCGGCGATGACACCGCGTTCTCGGCGCTGCGCTTGGCAGAGCACTCGAAGGGTGCTCTGCGCGTAGTGCACGTGCCGAAGACCATCGACAATGATCTGGATTTACCCGAGTGGATCCCGACCTTCGGCTACCAAACCGCGCGCCACGTCGGAACTGGCATCGTGCGCGATTTGCTGGTCGATGCCCAAACCACCTCGCGTTGGTACTTCGTGGTGGCGATGGGCAGAAAAGCCGGACATTTGGCGCTTGGCATCGGCAAAGCCGCCGGCGCCACGCTCACGCTGATCCCCGAGGAATTCCCAGCGGGTCAAGTCCCGCTCGCAACCATGGTCGACACGCTGGCTGGAGCGATCATCAAACGCTTGGCCTATGGTCGACCCGACGGCGTGGCCGTTCTCGCGGAGGGCTTGGTCGAGCGCATCGATCCCGAAGAGCTCGCGCAGCACGGCGACGTGGAGCGCGATGAGCACGATCACATTCGGCTCGCCGAGATCGATTTCGGTCGCATCATCAAGGCGCGCGTCAGCGAGCGCTTGAAGACCTTCGGCATCAAGAGCACCATCGTCTCGAAGGACATCGGCTACGAGCTGCGTTGTACGGACCCGATCCCGTTCGACATGGAGTACACGCGCGATCTCGGCTATTGCGCCGCGAAATACCTGCTCGAAGGCGGTTCGGGCGCGATGGTCACGATTCAACAAGGCAAGTTCAAGCCCATCAAGTTCGCCGACATGCTCGACCCGGAAACGGGACGAACTCGCGTGCGCATGGTGGACGTCGACACCGAGTATTACAAGATCGCGCGCCGCTACATGCTACGGCTGCGCCGCGACGATTTCGCAGATCCCGCCGAAGTCCAAAAGTATGCAGCCGTAACGCATATTACGCCCGAGCAGTTCAAAGAGCAGCTCGAGTACCTGGTCAAGGACGAAGCTCCGCCCCTCGCTTTCGGGTTCTGAACGCCCCAAAGCCGTGGCAGAAAGCGTCGGCTCACGCTCACCTGCGAGCCCCAACGAGCCCCCGCGGCGGCGCGCGACATTTCACGCTTTCTACGGTAGAAGTCGCCGGCACGTAGCAACTCGGGCAGCGCCTGGCATTGCCGGAAAGCGACGCGCTTCGTGGCGCCCGGAATAATTCCGGGCATCGAGGGTTCTCCGAATTGCCGCGAGGCACATGCGAATCTCCGGAAAACTGACGCTGGGCGTGATTGCCGGCATCGTGGCCATCCTTGCCATCTCGAGCTATCTCACGGTCAATCGCGAGGTTCTCCTGTTCGAGACGGACATGGCGCGCGATCATGAAATCTTCGCCCAAGCCGTGGCTTCGTCGATGGCGCGCGTGTGGCGCGTGGACGGGCGTGCCCACGCGCTCGGTCTGCTCGAACAGTTGGATGCGGGCGAGGGCTCGGTACGCGTGCGATTCGTCCCGCGCGACGGCCATCCCACGGATCCCCACATCGGGCAGAGCGCGCTGGCCGGTGTTCTGCGCGGTGGAGCGCCGCTCCACGACAAGCTCGAGGGCCCGTCGCCCAAGCTCTATAGCTACGCCGCGGTTCGCCTGGGCAGCGAGACACCCGGGCTGCTCGAGCTGTCCGAATCACTTTCACCCCGCGACGCGTACGTCAGATCGACCGTGCTGCGCGCCGCAATCACGGCACTCTGCCTCGGCATCGTGTGCGCGGCGCTCACGTTCGCGCTCGGCAGCAGCATCGTCGGGCGCCCGGTTCGGGCGCTGGTCGAGCAAGCACGCCGCATCGGCGCGGGCGATCTGGGGAGCCGGCTCGACCTCCCGCAGCACGACGAAATCGCCGAGCTCGGCAACGAGATGAACGCCATGAGCAGCAAGCTCGCCGATGCCAGCGCGCGTTTGGTGGCCGAGACTGCCGCGCGGGTGCACGCGCTCGAGCAGCTGCGTCACGCGGACCGACTGGTCACCGTCGGTAAGCTCGCCTCCGGGATTGCTCACGAGCTCGGCACGCCGCTCAACGTCGTTTCGGGCCGTGCCAAGATGATTTTCCAAAGCCCCGTAGCAGACGAGCCCGTGCGAAACAACGCGCGAATCGTGATGGAACAGAGCGAGCGAATGGCACAGATCATTCGCCAGCTCCTGGATTTTGCGCGCGCCGGCAAACCCAATAAAGCGTTGATCGACCTCCGAAACCTGGTCTCCAGCACGCTATCGTTGCTGCGCCCAATCGCCGACAAACGTCGGGTAACGTTGCGACTCGATTCCTCCGAGCAAGTGCCGGACGTGATCGCCGACGCGGCTCAGCTGCAGCAAGTCGTGACCAATTTGGTGGTCAACGCGGTACAGGCCACCCCCGAATCGGGCGTCGTGCAGATCGGCCTTCGGACCGCGAACGAGAGCCCGCGTGACAGCGAGATCGGGGTCTCGCGGCCAGCGCAACCGTATGTCTGCATCGTGGTTTCCGACCGCGGTACGGGCATGAGCGAGCAGACGCTGGAGCGCATTTTCGAGCCATTTTTTACGACCAAAGACATAGGAGAAGGCACCGGGCTCGGGCTTGCCGTAGCGTACGGCATCGTTCAAGAGCACGGCGGCTTCATCACCGTAGAAAGCAAACTAGCGGAGGGCAGCCGTTTCGAGGTCTACCTTCCGGTGCCGAGTCCCCCATGAAAGCCAAAGTACTGATTGTCGACGACGACACGAGCATGTGCGAGCTCTTGGCCGAAAGTCTAGCTCAGCAAGGTTACGACGTACGCTGGAAAGCCTCCGCGCGGGACGCACTGGCAGAGGTCGAGCAACGCAATTTCGATGTCGTGTTGACCGACATCAACATGAAGGACATGAACGGGCTCGAGCTGTGCCAAAAGGCCACCGAGGTGCATCCGGATTTGCCGGTGATCGTGATCACCGCATTTGGCAGCATGGAAACTGCCGTGCAAGCGATCCGCGCCGGGGCTTACGATTTCATCACCAAGCCGTTCGATATCGACGTGGTGGCGATTGCTATCGAGCGCGCCGTCAAACACGGCTTGCTCCAGCGCGAGGTGCAGCGGCTGCAGCGCGCAGTCGATGAGTCGCGGCGCTTCGACGAGCTTTTGGGCGCAAGCCCGGCCATGAAAGAAGTTTACGACTTACTGGAACGAGTCGCCGAATCCGAATCAACCGTGCTCGTAACGGGCGAGAGCGGCACAGGCAAAGAGCTCGTCGCTCGCGCGCTCCATCGCCGCAGCAAGCGGGCGAGCGGGCCATTCGTGGCCATCAACTGCGCCGCGATGCCCGAGCAGCTCCTGGAAAGCGAACTGTTCGGACACACCAAGGGCGCCTTCACCGACGCTCGAACGGCACGCCCCGGACTATTCGTGCAGGCTAAGGGCGGCACGATCTTCCTCGACGAAATCGGAGACATGCCGCTCGGGTTGCAGCCGAAGCTCCTGCGCGCGCTGCAGGAGCGCTCGGTTCGCCCCGTGGGCGGCGACCACGAGACGCCGATTGACGTGCGCGTCGTCGCAGCCAGCAATCGCGACCTGGAGACGGCCATCGAAGAACGCAAATTTCGCGAGGATCTGTACTATCGCATCAACGTGATCCACGTCGAGCTGCCGCCTTTGCGCGCTCGCGGCGCGGACGTGCTCTTGCTCGCGCAGCATTATTTGGAGCATTTCGCCGCCCAGTCTCAGAAGGACGTGCGCACCCTCGACGCCGAAGCCGCAGAGCGTCTTTCCGCCTACGCCTGGCCCGGCAACGTGCGCGAACTCGCCAATTGCCTAGAGCGCGCGGTCGCTTTGACCCGCAGTGAATCCATCGGCAGCGCTGACCTGCCCGAGAAGATTCGGAATTACCGCACCTCGCACGTGCTCGTCGCCGCGACCGATCCGTCGGAGCTCGTGCCGCTGGAGGAGGTCGAAAAACGCTACATTTTGCGGGTGCTCGAGGCGGTCGGCGGCAACAAGACGCTCGCCGCGCAGGTGCTCGGGCTGGATCGCAAAACGCTTTATCGCAAGCTCGACCGTTACGGGACCGAGCGTAGCGGAGCCTGACTCCAGGCTTTGTTTCCGGCACAATTCGCAGTTTATCGGCCCCATTTTGCCCCCTCGGGGCAAAACTCCTCTCGCACAACGGGACGCTCGTCGCTAAAAATCGCAGCAGATCGCAGTGCTGCGCGCTGGCATGCGTCGTGCTGACGCCACTCGAGAGCGCCTCAGATGGCGTCGAGTTGGTAGCGAGAGGTCCCGAACATGAGCGAACCCGAGGTAGTGGGAGCGACAGAGATCAGGTCGACGGCAACCCAACCCGCGCGCCTACTGCTCGCCGAAGACGATTTAGAGCTCAGAAAACTTCTTGCCGACGTGCTCCGTGGCGACGGACACGAGGTCAGCGAGGCGCGAGACGGCAATGAGCTGCTCGATATGTTGAGCGGTTCACCGCGAAACGTCGCTCAAGAGCCCTTCGCGTTGGTGATTTCGGACGTTCGGATGCCGGGGCTGACCGCGTTCGACGTGCTGAGCCGGCTGCAGCGCGTCCTCATCGACACTCCGGTGATTCTGATTACCGCCTTCGGCGATCAGACGACACATCTCCGCGCGCAGCGTCTGGGCGCGAGTCGCGTCTTCGACAAGCCGTTCGACTTCGATGATTTGCGTACTGCAGTGGACGAACTGCTACGTCAGCCGCGCCGCCGCGCCTCGTGACCGGCACCTCGGTGGCCGTTCGCATTCAACCGGCGTGCGGCGCCGCCGGAGTCGGCTCGTCGGGCGGCCCCTCGGGGTCCGGAGTGGGCTCTGGAGTGCCGTAGTCGGGAACGTCGACCGTCTTGCCAGGCTTCTTCTTTTTGCGAAACTTCTGCTGACATGCTTTGTGCAGCGCGTCGTTCACCGGTGACGGTGGGAGCACTGGCGGCACCAAGAACGGCGGGTGCTCGAAATCGAACAGATCGTAAGGCACGTCGGAATTCGCGTCGCGAGCGCTGAGCGCAGGCAGGCCAAACCGCGCTTCGACCATGCGCAGCACCGAGGTGTGGCTCAGCACCTGATGCGAGACATAGTGCGCTTTCGCGAACGGCGAGACGACGATGAACGGCACACGCATGCCGAGGCGATCGAAGCGCGCGCGCAGGTGCCGCTTTTCCAAAAGCGGCTCGATGGAGTCCGGCGGGCACGCGGGCGGTGGGGGCACGTGATCGAAAAAACCGCCGGGCTCGTCGTACATGATGAAAAGCGCGGAGTGCGCCCAGGCCTTGCTCTTCATCAGCGCATCGATCACGCGCGACACCAGCTCTTGACCGAGCTCGACGTCCGCAGGCGGATGCTCGTCGGTTGCATCCGGTCCGCCGTAGGACGATTCGACCCAGACATAAGCCGGCAGAGTGTTCTTCTTGGCGTCCTCGAAGTAGCCGTCGATATCCTTGAAATGGTCGCCCTTCTCGTTGTGGAGATGGCGGAAGATCTTCTCTTCGAAGGTCATGCCTTCGGCGTACACGACCCACTCGATACCCTTCTGCTGCAGCTGATGAAATAGCGACGGTTCTTCGGCTTGAGCGGGCGGAGCCGAGTTGCCGATGTGACCGAAAGAAGAGCCCGAATTGAAGAACATGCGATTCGGCCAGGTGGGACCCAAAATCGCCGCAAAATACCGATCCCCAATCGCGAACGTGCTGGCCAACTGATAGTAATATGGCAGCTCGGAAGCCTCGTAATAGCCGAGTGCACGTTCGCCATGCGGATTGCTGGTGTCGACGAAGCCGTCCATCTTGCCGTCATTGAATTGCACGTGCGCGGAGTTCCAATCGTGCCGAACGTCCTTCGTGCACAGGGCCGTTTGGTGGAACATCTTCAGCACGCGGGCCGTCTTCGAATCGGGATTGTGATAGTCGTCGGGCGCGACGTCCGCGTTCACGCCGAACTTCGGCAGGCCTTGGAAATAATGGTCGAACGAGCGATTTTCCTGCATCACAATCACGAAGTGATCGATCGGGATTCGCTGCCCAATCGGTTGATCCTCGGCCAAGGTCTGTTCGGACAGCGCGCCTGCGGTAAATTCACACGCGGCGCGCCGCGCGGCGCGCGAGCGCGGCGCGGGCGTTACGGTGAGCGGCGCGCTCGCGCTGGGCAGCACGGGCGGCGGCGGAGTCCAGTCGTAGCTCGGTTTCCGCAACGGCTTCGCTTCGGGCCGCGGTGAGCTGTGCCGTCGGCACGCGACGAGAGTCGTCACCAGCAACAGCGCCCAGCAGCGCGAAGAAGGACGAAGGAGGTGGGGAATGCTCAAGATCACGAAACCTGGCCGCAAACTTGACCAATCTCAGCCACTTTACGCCGCACCAGCCCGAGCGACGCCCATTATTTGCTCACTCAGATGCGGGTGTGTAGGGTCGGGCCCAAGGAGCTCCCATGAAGACCGTTTTTGCCCGTGCCCTCGTCGCCCTCGTCCCGCTGGCCGTCGTCGCGCTGCCTACCTCCGCCTTCGCCTCGTCGAAGACGGCCCACAGCCACGGCATCGCCAAGAAGGAGCCCAAGAAGAAGGGCAAGCATCACGGACACAAGGCCGCCAGCGCGAAGCCCACCGCGGCTCCGCCGGCGAGCGCGGCGGCCAAAGCTCCCTGAGTTCGCGCAGCCCAGCGGCTCCTGCCGCCCGCGCCGTAGGGGCCTCCCCTCGAACCGGACGCCCTACCCGCGAAAGCCGAAAGGCCGGCTGCCTTTGCGCGAGCCGGCCTTTTTGCCATTTTCGGAGCGGGACATCGGGTTCGAACCGACGACCTCAAGCTTGGGAAGCTCGTGCTCTACCAACTGAGCTAGTCCCGCAACACGAGTGACCTTAGCCCTTTCTGGCTGAGATGCGAAAGAAAAATTGCCCGAGCTGACGGGCGTCATTCGGGCCTTTTGTCCGTCGAGCCGAGGCCCGGCGGAGCGCGGCTCCGGGCCCCTTGACCGACCCGACCACAGCCGGTACTGAATGCCAGCGATGAAGGTAACGAGAGTCCATTCGAAGTGTGAGTGCCAGGTCAACCTGTGGGCGGAGCTGGATGAGACCCGTGTCGCCCTCCGAGGCTGGGCCGTCGACTCACGCAAAGTGGAGCTGCCCGCCCCGGCGAACTCGATTGGCGCCGAGCGGGAGCGCTTCGATGTCGGCTGGGCGTGCCCGTTCTGCACTCGCAACACGCTGCGTTCCTTCACGGCGTCCGCGCTGACGTTCCGCGAAGCCGACGCGCGTCAGGCCAGCTAAGCCCCGCCCCGCCGCCTCCTCACCCCTCGAACTCAGGCGGCGCGACTCAAACCCAAGCGCGCGATCACGCCGCGCAGTGCGTCAGCCCGCGCGCCGTCCCGAGCCCGCTGGCGAAGGTACAACGCTTGTCCGAACGCGCGCTCCGCGTCGTCGAGGCGATTCGATTTGGCGCACGCCGCACCGTACAGCGCCCAAAGTCGCGCGTCGGTCTCAGCGAGCAGCGCCGCTTCGCGAAACGCGACCATGGCTTGTCGGCGCTCGCCACGCTGCTGGGCGCGACGCGCTCTCGACAGCAAGAGCTCGGTGCGTGACGGGAACGCGGGGTGACCGGATGAGTGCTTCATGGCGTGATGAGCGGAAACCTAGCGAAACCCATGCCAGGGTCTGGCCCGCTTCACACGCCGTTCCGCCGCAGCGGTAAACTGCGGATTTCTCTGCGCTTACGCCGGGACTGCGCCCCAAGACCCCAACCCGACCCGTGGCAACGCGGTCGCGGTCGCTGCGAGCGCGGTCGACGTTACGTCACAGCGATGCGCGGTAAAGTTCCAGCAAATCGGCGCGCGAGGTCGTCCGCGGGTTGCTCTGGTGACAAGCATCGGCCAACGCTTTGTCGGCCAATGCCTCGAGGTGCGAGCTTTCAATACCGACCGCGCCGAGGCCGCTCGGCAATCCGACGCGCGTGCGCAGCTCCGCAACCGCCGTCGCGCAGGCGAGCGGCTCAGCTGCACCGCCGAGTAAAAGTGAGACATGTGAGACGCGCTCCGGGACCGCGGCGGCATTGAAACGCAACACCGCGGGCAGACAGAGCGCATTCGCCAGCCCGTGATGCAGCCCGTGCTCGCTGGACAACGGATGAGCCAGCGAGTGACACGCGCCCAGCCCTTTTTGGAAGGCGACCGCGCCCATCATGGCCGCTTTCATCATCATTCCGCGCGCTTCGAGATCGCTGCCGGTGTGGACGGCGCGCTCCAGGAATTTACTCACGATATCAATCCCGGAGAGCGCGATGGCATCGGCCATCGGATGATCGCCCTTGGAAAGGTAGGCCTCGATGCAGTGGGTCAATGCGTCGAACCCGGTCGCCGCGGTGATGTGCGGCGGCATGGATCGCGTGAGCTCAGGGTCGAGTAGCGCGACTTTGGCCAGCAGGCGCGGCGAGAACACGACCGTTTTGCGATGCGTCGACCGCACCGTCAGCACGCCGGACCGCCCGACCTCGCTACCGGTGCCGGCCGTGGTGGGCACGGTAATGATAGGTGGCAGATCCGCCGGCACGTGACGCCCGCCGTCGATCGCATCGTCGAGCTCCTCGAATGGCAGCGAGCAGCGGGCCCGAAGCGCGATCAGCTTGCCTGCGTCCATCGGCGAGCCGCCACCGAGCGCGAGCACGCCGTCGGCGCGATGTTCGGCGAAGGCGCGCGCGCCGCCCTCGATGTTTTCTTCAGTCGGATTTCCGTCGACCCCCGTGTACGTCTCGACGGCGATGCCGGCGCGTTCCAACGACAAACGAATGCCGCCAGCGAGCCCTGCGCGCTCGACCCCAGCGTCCGTGACGATCAGGATGCGCCGGATACCGAGCGACTTGGCCTCTTCGCCGACCTGGCTCGAAACGCCGGGGCCGAACACGATACGGGTGGGAAAACTCCAGATAGCGGTCATGGCTCACTCAACCTTATCAGATGATTTCGAAGTAGCGCTTCAGTTCCCAATCGGTGACGGCAGCTTCATAGGCACGCACCTCCCAATCGCGCGTGCGCACGTAGTGATCGACGAATTCCGAACCGAGCACCGCGCGCGCCGGAGCGCTCGCGGCGAGCGCGGCGTTCGCTTCGCGCAGCGTGCGCGGCAAGCGTCCGGCCTCGTCGCTGCCCGCGTTGCCTTGGGCCTCGGGAGGCAACACGAGCTCGTGCTCGATGCCCCATAGGCCGGCGCCGAGTGTCGCCGCCAGAGCAAGATAAGGGTTCATGTCGGCCGCGGGTTGACGATGTTCGACGCGCAGCGCTTTCGCATCGCCTGCGCCGATGACACGCAAGGAACAGGTTCGGTTTTCGATGCCCCAGGTCGGCACGAGCGGCGCCCACACCCCCGGCACGTAACGTTTGTAACTGTTGATGGTCGGCGAAACGACGGCGGTCAGCTCGGTCATGAGCGCGATTTGCCCGGCCAAAAAGTGCTCCATGACTCGCGACATCCCGCGTGGCGCGCGCGGATCGGCAAATGCGTTTTGGCCGTTCTTCCACAAGCTCTGGTGCAAATGTCCGCTACAGCCGGGCAGCGCCGCATTCCATTTGGCCATGAAGCTCACCGATAGCCCGTGGCGATGCGCGATCTGCTTCAACAACGGCTTGAACAGCGCGGCCTTGTCGGCCATGACGAGCGCGTCGTCGAAACGCAGCGCGGCTTCATACACGCCCGGGCCAGTTTCGGTGTGCAGCCCCTCGAGCTCGATGCCCGAAGCCTCCATCGAATCCAGGATCTCGCGCATCAACTCGGAATCCTGACCCGAGCGGACCCAGCTGTAGCCGAACATGCCGGGATCAATCGGGACGAGATTCTGAAAGCCCTTGGCGAGCAGTGAATCGCGCGACTCCTTGAACAGAAAAAACTCGTACTCTGCGCCGACTTTGGCGTTGAACCCGAGCTTCTTGGCGTGAGCGAGCACGCGCTTCAGCGTCGAGCGCGGGCAGGCCGGATGCGGCTCCCCTTGCCCAGCGCGAAAATCCGCCAGCATCGAGACGACGCCGGGCTCCCACGGAATCGGGCGCGCCGTGCTCGGGTCGAGCACGGCGAGCGTATCCGGGTAGCCGGTGTGCCAACCCGTGAGCTGCGCATTGTCGTACAAAACGTCCGCCACGTCCCAACCGAAGATCACGTCGCAAAAGCCGAAGCCGTTGCCCAGCGCCGACTCCAGCTTGTCGAGCGACACGTATTTCCCGCGCAACACGCCGTCGATATCGAAGCCGCCGATCTTTGCGCGCCGGAAGCCCTTGCGCCTCAAGTCGGCGATCACCGCGCGTGCTTGGCCAAGCTCCGCACCCTGTTTTTTTGGGGTGGGGGTGCTCTTCGATCCGCGTTTCGGCATTTTTGCTTTGCTCATCTCGGCCTTCGCTTGGTTCAGATCAGGGCTCGCGGAACACCTCGCGCCCCCCGAGCGCGAGCGCCACGAGCAGCAAGAGGCCGCCGATGACACCCGGCCGAAGCCCGAGGATCGTCAATTTTTCGCCGGTCAACGCGGCGTAAAGTGGATCGAAAATCGCGACCAACAAGGCCACGCCGAGCAACACCAGCGCGGGCCTGAGCCGGCGAACGAGCGGCGTCTCCTCCACGCGCGGACGCGCGACTTTGGCGGCGAAGCCCGGCTCGAGCGCGGCCGATTTCGGCGGCGCTGCGGGCGGAACCGAGCGTCGCTCGGTGCGCACTCGGTGCGCACTCGGCGGGCTGAGCTCGCTCATGACGGGCTGAGCCGGCACGAGCTCGAGCGGCTCGAGCGGGCTCGCGCCCGGCGCGACTTGAGTCAGATCGCGGAGCGGCGCTGGCGGCTGTGAATTGCGGCGTGGCGGCGGCGAGCTCTTGCGTAACGTCGGCACTTGGACCGCGCGCATGCCGGGCGAGCTCACGGCTCGCCGAGAGATCGGCTCATCGGCGGGCAAATCGAGATCGAGCGATGCGCTCGTGCCCGAGACGTCGTCGAAATCGAGCAGCGCGGGGTGCGCGCCGGACGTGTGCGCATCGGGCTGCGCCACCGCACGAAAGCCAGCTCCGGACAGGCTCGAAGCAGGCCGACCTTCGGCCGCGCGACGTGAAGCGGGCGGCGGCTCCAGCTCCAGATCTGGCACCCAATGACCGGGCTGCGCGGCGACTCGACTCGGCGGCGGTGTGGAGGGCCGAGTTCCCGACACCGAGCCGAGCCGCGCGGGCGCGCTCGTAGGATCGAACTCGAGGTCCATTGCGAGCGCGCGCTCGACCGCGGCGCTCGGCTGCGGCACGCGGGGTAGTGAGCCCGAGGGACGCGAACGCACCTCCACGCGCTCCAAGCGAATGCCTCCGCCGCCTTCAGCGCGCGCGTCACGCGACAACGCAACGCCGTACTCCGATTCCGGGACCTGCAACGCCGAGAGCAGCTCGTTCCAAAACACGCCCGCGTCGCGCTGGCGTGCGCGCGGGTCGAGCGCGAGCGCCCGGGCGAACACCGCCTCGACCGCGTCCGGAACCTCGACGCCCTCGCTGCGCGGCGTAGGCCGACGATTGGGATCCAGTGTCGTGCCCATCATGGCCTGCGGATCGCCGTCAATCACGGGGCGCGCTGCCAAGGCCTCGACCATGCACACGGCCAGCCCCCAAACGTCCGTCCAAGGCCCGGTTTGCCCGAAATGCTTGGGCGCCCATTGCTCGGGCGCGCCGTACGCCGGGGTGAACGCGATCGGCGCTTGGCCGTCCTGGCTCGCTCGCCCGGCAACCTGACTTGCCACGCTCTTCACTTTGCCGATGCCGAAATCGAGGATCTTGACGACCTCTTCACCCGCCACCTGCGCCACGAAAATATTCTCTGGCTTCAGATCGCGGTGCACAATCGAGACGATTCCGTCGGGCCCGCTGAAATTGTGGGCGCGCTCGAGCGCGCGCGCGACCGGAGTGAGCAGCCGCACCAACTTGCGCAGCGACAAGGGTGGCAGCCCCTGGCGGTTCCGCTGTTTGATCAAAGCGTCGAGCGTGACGCCTTCCAGCCACTCGAGCACGATGTACGGCACGAAACTGCCGTCGGCGGCGGTGAATGCATCGACGTGCAGTGGGCGCACGACCGTCGGCAAACTCGCCGAGAGTTTGAAGAGCAGCTCGGCTTCTCCGCGAAACAGTTCGAGGAACGCTTGCTGCTGCTCGGAGCTCTGAGGCGGGATCTTGAGCAGCTTGAGCGCCACCGGCGCACGGAATCCGCCGTGATGCGCGCGATACACGACGCCAAAGCCACCCTCCGCGACGACCGCTTCGACGTGGTACGCGCCCGCAATGACGCTGCCAACGATTCCGAATACGTCCTCAGCCATCAAACGCTTCCACCGGGAGGCTACCAGATCGAGCGCGTGTCCGGTCCGGCCGCCAGGCCCCGACCGCGATTTTCAGCCAATTTTGCTCAATTCTGATCGATCGCGATCCCGAGCTGGCGGCGCAGCTTGAAATAGCGCTCGCTCGCCGCGAACGCGACCAGATCTTTGCCGAGCTCCCCGTCCGCACCTTCCTCTTCGGCGAGCAGCTTCAGCGCTGTTCCGATATCGTTGGCGAGCACGAACCCGGCGCGGCAGGCCGTCTTTTCGGTCGCACTGCTCCAGCGTTGCAAATTGGTGCGGCCACCCTC
>Ga0068855_100005718_pt1 | contig 15182 bp, 13 predicted proteins | sample KBSCornC52_FD_66592 | JGI IMG/M metagenome (GOLD analysis project Ga0068855, IMG submission 66592) | Corn rhizosphere microbial communities from Kellogg Biological Station, Michigan, USA - KBS Corn C5-2 | ecosystem: Host-associated > Plants > Roots > Rhizosphere > Soil ...
CTAGATAATATTCCTCGCCGGGATTGAGTTCGTGGACCTCGAGCGTGCGTTTCACTTCGCGGTGACTGACGAAGCTGTCGATCTTGCCGTCCGAGTCGCACGTGATATCGGCAAGCACGGCGTTGCGCGTGGGTTTCTCGTCGAGGCGGTGAATGGGCATGATCGGAAACAATTGCCCGATCGCCCAGCTATCCGGCAACGATTGGAAGACGGAAAAATTACAGAAGTACGTGTCCGACAAGATGGATTCGAGCCCTTCCAATTCCTCCGGAATGTGCGCGAGCTTGCGGCACACGTCGCGGATCTTGGCGCACGTCGCCCAATAGAGGCGCTCGGCGAGGCCGCGAAATTTCAGGTTCAGATATCCCAAGTTGAACATCTGTAGCGCTTGCTCGCGTGCTTGCAGCGCGTCGTGATAACACTCGACCAAACGCCGCGGCGTGACGGCTCGATACGCCTCGAACAAATCTTGCACCGGCTGCGGAATTTCTTCCGCGCCGTCCTGTTCGACTTCCATGCGGCCGGCGACGCGGAACTTGTCCAACGCCGAGGAACCGAGCGCATTGAAAATGAGCAAGCTGTGATGAGCCGCCGTAGCGCGGCCGGATTCGCTCACGATCACCGGATGCTCTATTTGGCGCGCGTTGCATACGCTTGCGATGCGGTAGACCACGTCGCTCGCGTATTCGTTGACGGTATAGTTCATCGACGAGGGAAAGTTCGTGCCGCTGCCGTCGTAGTCGACTCCCAGTCCGCCGCCCACGTCGATGTACTTGAGTCCCGCGCCCATCAGTTTCAATTCGGCATACACGTGCGCCAGCTCGTTGATGGCGTCTTTCACGCGGCGGATGTCTTGCAGCTGACTGCCCGGATGGCAATGCACGAGCTCGAGACAGTCGAGCATGTCGTGCGATTTGAGCACGGTGACCAGCTCCAGAATTTCGCTGATGAAAAGGCCGAACTTGGATTTCTCGCCGGCGGATTCGCGCCATCGACCCGCGCCTTCGCTCGCGAGCTTCACGCGCACGCCGATGCGCGGGCGCACTTGGTATTTGGCTGAATGTTTGAGAATGAGTTTCAGCTCATCGAAATTCTCGACTACGGGGACGATGGTGCGGCCGAGCTTGGTGGCTAGAATCACCGCTTCGATATAGCTGTCGTCCTTGAAACCGTTGCAGACGATCATGCGCTCCGGCGAATCTTCCGTGAGTGCCATGACGGCGAGGAGTTCCGGTTTGGAGCCCGCTTCGAGTCCGAAGCCGAGATCCTTGCCGAAGCGATATACCTCTTCCACCACCAGCCGCTGCTGATTCACTTTGATCGGATACAGGGCGATGTAACGATTGCGATAATCGTTCTCGGCAATCGCGTGTGCGAATGCATCGTGCAGCCGGACGAGCCGGTGTCGCAAAATGTCCGAGAACCGCACGACGACCGGCGTCGTCAAATCGCGTGCCTTGAGTCCTTCGATGACCTCGAACAAATCGATCTCGCGCTCGACGGCGGTATCGGGACGAACGACGACGTGCCCCTGAGCGTTGATGCCGAAGTAGCCTTTGCCCCACGCCGCAACGTGGTAGAGCTCGAGCGAGTCTTCGATTTTCCAAGGCGCCGGACGAGAGGATTTGGCCGAAGTATCCACGGGGACCTGAGCTCCGCGTTAATGAGGATGAGCGCGTACGCTGGGCGCGAACGATAGCAAAATTGGTGCTATGCGCGTATGCGTCGATCAACCTCGTCCAGTAGCCACTGGACGCGACTTATCCGTAATCCACTCGCTCCAAGATCCTGCATAGAGCCGTGCGCCTTGCAGTCCTGCTGTTTCCATTGCGAGTAGCAAGTGAGCTGCTGTAACACCCGATCCGCACATTGCGATGACGTGATCTGCCGGCACATTCTCCAGAGTGATTGCAAAGTTCTTACGTAGCTCTTGTTCACCGAGCAAGCGGCCGTCGCTCGTCACATTACGCGCGAATGGATGATTGATTGCACCGGGCACATGTCCTGCGACTGGATCGATGGGCTCAACTTCGCCTGCATAGCGCTCGGGCGCACGCGCATCGAGAACGCGCCAGGTGTTGTCACGCGTCCGCGCCGCCAGCTCTTGTGCTACGACCAGTCGCTCGTTGCGCAGTTGTGCGACGAAACGTGTATGACGCGTAGGCGGAATATCCGTGCTCAAAGATAACGAAGCCGCTTGCCACGCTTGCAGGCCACCGTCGAGTACGGCTACGGCATCGTGTCCAAGCCACTTGAGTAGCCACCAGAGACGGGCAGCGGCCATTGCGCCGTTGTTGGCATCGTATGCGACCACTTGCGAACGCGAGTCGACGCCCCAGCGGCTCAGGGTTTCACTCAAGGTTTCGGGATCGGGCAATGGATGCCGGCCGCTCGACGGTGTGCGTCCGCCCGAAAGATCCTTGTCCAAATGCGCATAGAAAGCTCCGGGAATGTGGCCTGCAACGTAGGTTGCGCGACCTGCATCGGGTTGGGCGAGATCGAAGCGGCAGTCGACGATGACGAATTGCGGATTCTCGAGCTGCGCCCGCAAGTCGGCGACGGTGATGATGTTCGTGAACATGGCGGCAGCGTGTGAAGAAAATCCCACTGTACCAAGACTGCGAGCGAATGGCGTCCGCTCTTCTTTCGCCGGGATGACGCCGTTACAATCGCGCGTCCTGCGACTGCCGTAAGAACGTCGCCGAAGTCGTATGCCGGCTCAGTCCTAACCACTGGTCATCAATAATCAACATCATGGCGCTCGATCTTTACTGGGGAAGCGGTAGTCCGTACGCGTGGCGCGTGATGCTTGCGCTCGAATACAAGGGCCTCGCGTACAGTTCGTACGAATTGCAATTCGCCAAGCTCGAACACAAGTCGGCGGCGATGCTGCGCATGAATCCGCGCGGCCGCGTCCCCGTGCTCAAGGACGGCGACTACGTGTGTTTCGAGTCGCTCGCGATTCTTCTCTATCTCGACGAGAAATATCCTGAGCCGCCCATTTTCGGCAAAACGCCCGAAGAGGCCGGCACCATCATGCGGGTCGTGTGCGAGTACCAGGCTTACGTCGAACATCACCTCACCACGGTCATTTCAGCGATTTTTTTGCAGACGTTGGAATCGCAGATGGAGGAGGTGAACAAGGCGCTCACCTCCATCGCCAAAGAAGCACGCACTATCGAGAAGCGGCTTGCGAGCGCGGAGTGGGTCGTGGGCGATGCGTTTTCTGCCGCGGACATCGTCATCTTCCCCGGCATTCAACTGCTGCTACGTGCGCTCAATCGTCCGGAGGCTGCCGACGTGCGCGCGCGGCTATTCCCGCTCGAAACGCACTATCCCGGCATTCTTGCTTGGATCAAGCGCATCGAAGCGATCTCGGGCTATCAGCGTACGTATCCACCGCATTGGCGCGAGTGAGCTCGCGGCCGTTGTCTTAGAGACGTCATCCACCTGCGGCATCGTTTTACCTGGCGGCGCCCGCCGCCCGAGCCCGTCGTTTTGCCTTACGCCGCGTGCAAACTTGAGTACACTTCGCAACTTCACAACTTTCACATTGGAGCGCTTAACGAAATGACCCAGTTTCCCGTGCACGTGGTTTTTCCCGGCCGCATCGTCATCGTGGGCTGCGGCAGCATCGGTCAGGGCACTTTGCCGTTGTTGCTGCGACATCTAGGCATCACTGCCGATCGCATCACTATCGTTACGGCCGATCAACGCGGGCACGAAGAAGCAGGGTATTTCGGTGTGCGCTTCATCAACGAGCCGCTCACGCCCGACAACTACGAGCGCGTGCTCGAGCCGCTGCTCAACCAAGGCGATTTCCTGCTCAATCTCTCGGTGGAAGTGTCCAGTTTGGCATTGGTCCGCCTGTGCGCGCGCAAAGGTGCGCTGTATCTCGATACTTGTATCGAGCCTTGGACCGGCGGCTACACCGATCCGACGCTTTCGCCTTCCATGCGCAGCAACTATTCGTTGCGCGAAAAGGCGCTCGCGTTACGCAACGAACTCAAACAGAGTCCGACGGCCGTGCTCACTCACGGAGCCAATCCGGGGCTCGTCTCTCACTTCGTGAAACGTGCGCTTCTAAACATTGCGCAAGACACCGGTGTCGAGGTGGCGAAGCCTACGCGCCGCGCCGAGTGGGCCGCGCTCGCCCAAAAGCTCGGCGTGAAAGTGATTCACATTGCCGAGCGCGATACGCAAGTCGCGGTGAATCCCAAATTGCCCGGCGAGTTCGTCAATACCTGGTCGATCGACGGTTTCACAGGCGAGGGCCAGCAGCCAGCCGAACTCGGTTGGGGCTCGCATGAGAAGGAATTGCCCTCCGATGGGCGCAAACACGACTTCGGTTGCCAGAGCGCGATCTATCTACTGCGGCCGGGCGCGGGCACGCGGGTTCGCACTTGGACGCCGATCGCCGGAACGTTCCATGGCTTCTTGATCACGCACGGCGAGTCCATCTCGATGGCAGACTACTACTCCGTCAAACAGGGCGATGCCGCGGTATATCGTCCAACAGTGCACTACGCCTACCATCCTTGCGATGCCGCAGTTCTGTCCGTGCATGAATTCGCGGGCCGCAACTGGCGTCAGCAGGAGAAGCAGCGCTTGCTGATGAACGAGATCACGAGCGGTATCGATGAATTGGGCGTGCTGCTCGCCGGCCATGATAAGAACGCTTACTGGTTCGGCTCGCAACTTTCCATTCAAGAGGCTCGCAAGCTGTGTCCTTATAACAATGCAACCAGCTTGCAAGTGTGCGTCGCCGTGCTCGCCGGAGTGGTGTGGGCAATCGAGAATCCCAATCGCGGCATCGTCGAGCCCGACGAAATGGATTTCGAACGCTGCCTCGAAATCTGCATGCCGTATCTCGGCCCCGTCGTCGGCAAATACTCCGAATGGAATCCGCTCGTCGACCGCGGCCGTCTGTTCCCCGAAGATATCGACACGAGCGATCCGTGGCAGTTTAAAAACGTTCGTGTCGTTTAGTAGTCGGCAGCTAACTACTCCGTGCCCAGCTGAGGCTGGGCACGGTCGAACTCTCTATAGCTGATTTCCACGATCACATACCGCTTCGGTCCTGCCGGCAATTGCACGGCAACTTCATCGTCGAGTTGTTTGCGCAGCAGGGCGCGTCCGAGCGGTGAGTCCATGCTGATGAGGCGTTGTGCGGCGTCGAATTCGTCGGGGCCCACGATGCGATATTCGATTTCGGTGCCGTCTTCGTCTTCGAGCTTGACCCACGCGCCGAAGAAAACGCGTTTGCGATCGCTCGGCGGGCGATCGACGACGGTCATGCCATCGAGACGTTTGCGCAAGAAGCGCACGCGACGATCGATCTCTCGAAGCTGACGCTTGCCGTAAATATATTCGGCGTTCTCAGAACGATCCCCCTGCGCGGCTGCTTCCGTAACGGCTTGAGTGACCTGCGGCCGCTGTACGCGCCATAGAAAATCCAACTCTTCTTTGAGTCGCTTGGCGCCTGTCGCCGTGATGAATTTGGAGCCCGGAATGTCGGGTGGACGGTACCGCGTCATAGGACAGAACCTGAAATACGTGAAGCGCCGGCGTTTTGTGGAATTGCTCACGGATTGCGCGCTGCGATGTCCCTACGCTTTCTTCCCATGAGCGTCAAGTACTACACACATTTCCTCTTGCAGGAACAGGCCCCGAAAGGGATGAGTGAGTTTCGCGGCGTGGTCGAGGTGAATCGCGTGATGCCCCGCGGCGATTTTCGCGAGGCAGCGTCGGTTCTGGCAAAGAATTTCGAATGCGAGAGCAGAGACATCAAAGTTTTGCAGTGGTCTCGTTTGCATTGATCCGAGTAGCTATCCCCTAGCGGATTTCATTTCCCTTCTGAAATCCGCTTCTCCGCCCCAGGCTAAACACCTGGGGCTTTTTTTTGCGTTCGCGCCTCCCGCCTTGCATTTCCCTTCTTCCGCCCGCATCTTGCCGACCGGCGAGTCCGCCGCAGGCGGCCTCACAAGAGTGAATTCCAAAGGGCCGGACGTATCGAGGTTTCACCATGCGACTGTTACGAACCTTCATCGTTGTAATGGCTGCCGCGTTGCTCTCTGCGTGTGGGTATAACCAACTGCAGAGTCAGGACGAACAGGTCAAATCGGCGTGGTCCGAGGTGCTCAATCAATACCAGCGCCGCGCGGATCTCATTCCCAACTTGGTCAATACCGTCAAAGGCGCGGTCTCTGCCGAGCAGGGAATTCTCGAAGCCGTGGTGAATGCGCGCGCCAAAGTGGGCTCCATTCAGGCGACGCCAGAGCTCATCAACAATCCGCAAGCATTCCAGCAATGGCAGCAGGCGCAGGGCGAATTGAGTTCTGCGCTGTCCAAGCTGATGGTTGTGGTCGAACGCTATCCCGAGCTGCATTCCATTCAGGGCTTCAACGATTTGCAGGCGCAAATCGAGGGCACTGAAAACCGCATTACCGTGGCGCGCAATCGCTACATTCAAGCGGTGCAGACGTATAACGTCACCGTGCGCTCGTTCCCGACGAATTTGACGGCCAAAGTGTTCGGCTTGCCGCTGCGTCCGAACTTCACCGTCGAAAACGAAGCGGCGATTTCCAAGCCGCCGGCGGTGGACTTCAGCACGCCGAAGCCTGCCCCCGTCCCCGGAGGCTGAAATATCAGACACGGCAACACGCGTGAAAAAACCACCATTGCCGCTGCGTTTTGATCCCCTCTCCCGCTTGCGGGAGAGCACTCTTGTTCCCTCCTCCGCATCGCGGGGGAGGGTTAGGGTGGGGGCCTCTTCTCTGCGAGAGCTCGCGCTACTAGCACTGCTCTGCGTATTCGCATTCACCGCATACGCCGATGTTGCAGTACCACCGCTCTCCTCGCCGGTCACCGATCTCACCAACACGCTCACGGCGAGTGAGCAATCGCAGCTCCAACAAAAGCTACTCGCGTTCGAGAACGGCAAAGGCAGCCAAATCGCCGTGCTCATCGTGCCGACGACGCAGCCGGAGACGATCGAGCAATATTCCATTCGCGTCGTCGATCAGTGGAAGCTCGGCCGCAAAGGTGTCGATGACGGCGCGCTGTTGCTCGTAGCCAAGGACGATCGCACCGTTCGGATCGAAGTGGGTTACGGCCTCGAAGGTGCGTTGCCCGACGCCATCGCCAATCGCATCGTGCGCGACTACATCGTGCCGGAATTCAAGGCCGGCAATTTCAATCAAGGCATCAACGCAGGCGTGGATCGCATGATTGCAGTCGTCGAAGGCGAACCGCTGCCCGCGCCTCAACGACGCGAGCCTTCCGCAGGCCCGAGCGGCATCGGTTCGATGCTGCCCATCCTGCTGATCATGGTCGTCGTGGGCGGCGGCATCTTGCGCGGGATATTCGGGCGCGTAGGCGGAGCGACGATCACAGGCGCGCTCGTAGGCTTTATTGTTTGGGTCTTGGTGAGCACAGTGGTTGCCGCCGGCGTTGCCGGACTGATCGCGTTTTTCATTTCCCTCATGGGCGGTGGCGGTGGCGGTTGGACGACGCGACGCGGGGGCGGTTGGGGCGGATTCGGAGGCCCCGGCGGGTTTGGGGGCGGTGGCTTCGGCGGCGGTGGAGGATGGAGTGGCGGAGGCGGTGGTTTCGGTGGCGGTGGCGCCTCGGGACGGTGGTGATGAAACGCCTACTTACACATCTCGTAACGACTCGCTGGCAAGTGCGTCGAGCATTTTCGGAGCGTGTGCTCAGTGCCATAGAGACTGCCATTCAAACTGCGGAGAAAACGCACGGTGGCGAGATTCGATTCGCCATCGAACGCGATCTACCGGCGAACGACGTGTTGCGAGGCTGCGCGCCGCGCGACCGTGCGCTACAAGTGTTCTCGCACCTGGGTGTGTGGGATACGCATGCCAACAACGGTGTGCTCATTTACGTGTTATATGCGGATCGCGATGTAGAGATCGTTGCGGACCGCGGCTTTAACACGCTCGTGAGCGCCGACGAGTGGGCGAGTGTGTGTAGCAAGATGGAGACGCTCTTTCGTGCAGGCGACTTCGAAGGGGGAGCCGTCGAAGGCATCGCAGCCGTGAGTCAGCTGATCGCCCGCCACTTTGCTGCGGTGGATCGGAACGAATTGCCGGATCGGCCGGTGATGTTGTGATGAACGTTGACCGTTGGCCGCGGGAAAAATGCGCGAATCTTTTCCTCTTCTGACGGTCAACGCTCAGTGGTCAACGGTAAACGTTCGCTATACTCCCTTCATGCACCTATCACCTCGTTCGCTGCCGTCGCTTGCGCTGTTCGTATTTCTGTCGGCATGCCACATCGCTCCCTATAAACCTCCGCAGCCGGCTGCACCACCCGCACCCGTAGTGGGCGAGCCGGTTGCGACACATAAATTCACGATCAGTCCCGATGACGATGTAGTGGGCACCGTCCAGGTAACGCACGCTAGTGCCGAGGACACGCTGTCGGATATCGCGCGGCGATTCAATCTCGGTTATGAAGAGCTCGTGCGCGCGAATCCGAACGTCGATCCGTGGCTTCCGGGCGAAGGTCGTGAAATCGTATTGCCGACGCAGTTCGTGCTGCCGGATGCACCGCGCGAAGGTTTAGTGATCAATCTTCCTACACTGCGCGTGTTCTATTTTCCGAAGCATGCGCCGGGCGAACCGCAGACCGTCATCACTCATCCCATCGGTATCGGCAAAGTGGGTTGGTCGACGCCCGTCGGCGTGACCAAAGTCGTGAGCAAGAAAAAAGATCCAGTGTGGACGCCGCCCGCGTCGGTACGTAAGGAGCACAAGGAGAACGGCGACATTTTGCCTGCGCGTGTGCCCGCCGGCCCTGACAATCCTTTGGGCGCATATGCAATGACGCTCGGCTGGCCGAGTTATTTGATTCACGGTACGAACAAACCGTACGGCGTCGGCATGCGTTCGAGCCACGGGTGCATGCGGTTTTATCCCGAAGACATTGCGATCCTCTTCGAGGAGATACCGGTAGGCACACAAGTGCGTGTGGTCGATCAACCGTTTTTGTTCGGCTGGCACGACAATCGTCTCTACGCGCAAGCGGTGCCGGCACTCGAACCGGACCAAGCAGATAAGCAGCCGGAAAAGCCTGTGAAGAAGGCCGCCGTCAAACCTGCGAATCCCAATAGCACGACCTCATTGCTCAATGCCGCGATCTCCAATCGCATGTGGGACAAAGCCAAACAACATGGTGTGGCGGTGGATCCCGAAGAGGTGAGCGATCTCATTGCAAACCCAACGGGTATCACGATGCCCGTATCACAACAGGGCATGACTCCAGAGAAGTACGTCGCGGCGGCGCCGCGCGTGGCCAATCGCATTCCCGTCGGCGCAACGTGGGATGGCCGCGAAGAACTGCTCGTCACGGCTGAAGAGTTCGAGGCCGTGCGCTCCGGCAAGCCGCTGCCGGCGAGAAAAGTGGGTGCGAACACTACGACCAGTCGTCAGTGAATGCTTGGAGCGCCAGGGCGAGGGTAGGGTGGGGGTCTTCGCTGCTGAGAATCTTGCTGGCAGTCGTCGCGCTGTTGTTATCTCAAAGCGTGCTCTCTCAAGATGCAGATCGCGATCCGCACTCCCACGCCGATCTGCAGAAGTTTAGAGTCCGGCACATCGATCTCGATCTCAACGTCGATTTCTCGAAAGAAGTTCTAACAGGTTCGGCCACGCTCCAAGTCGAACGCATCGATGCGGCCGCTCGCGAACTCGTGCTCGACACGCGGGATCTCATCGTTCGCAAAGTAGAACTGCTGCGCGGTGAGAAGCCGATCGAAGTCAGTTTCAAACTGGGTGAGCGCGACGAAGTGCTGGGCGCGCCGCTTGCGATCGCGATGCCGGCCGCTTGCAAATGCGCGCCTACCGAAGCTGTACGCATCACTTATGAAACCTCGCCGAAGGCGAGCGGCTTGCAGTGGCTCAAGCCCGAGCAAACTGCCGGTAAGCGGTTGCCGTTTTTGTATTCGCAATCCGAACCGCATCACGCGCGCACGTGGATTCCTTTGCAAGATACGCCCGAAGTGCGGCAAACCTACACGGCACGTATTCATACGCCGGCCTCGATGCGCGCAGTCATGAGCGCAATCAATCATCCCGAACAACCGCACAACGGCGACTACTCGTTCGAGATGAAGCAGGCCATTCCTTCCTATCTCATCGCGCTCGCGGTGGGCGATCTCGAATATCGCAGTCTCGGTCCGCGTACCGGTGTTTATGCAGATCCCACCGTGCTTGCCGCTGCGGCGCGTGAATTCGTCGACAACGAATCCATGCTCAAGAGCTGCGAGAAGATTTTTGGACCCTACCGTTGGGGGCGCTATGACATTCTCATTTTGCCGCCGAGCTTCATGTGGGGCGGCATGGAAAATCCGCGCGTATCGTTCATCACACCGACGGTGATTGCGGGAGATCGCAGTCTCGTATCGCTCATCGCACACGAGCTCGCCCATTCATGGTCGGGCAATTTGGTGACCAACGCCCGTTGGCGCGATTACTGGTTGAACGAAGGGTTCACCACGCATCTCGAGCGGCGAATCATGGAAGTGGTGTACGGCAAGCCCAGAGAAGCGATGGAAGACGTACTCGGCATGCAAGCATTGCAACGCGATCTGGATCGCTTCGACGCACAGGGCGACCGCGGATTGGAACAGCTCGCTGCGCAGCTCGACGGTCGCGATCCAGACGACGGCACTAGCATGGTGCCGTACGAGAAAGGCCATCAATTGCTGCGTTTCATCGAATCGCGCATTGGCCGCGCACGCATGGACGTTTTCTTGCACGACTACTTCGATCACTTTGCCTTCCAGAGCATTACGACCGAAACGTTTCGGGATTACTTGCGCGCGCAATTACTGACGGGCCCATCGCAGCCGTTCACGATGCAGGAAGTGGATGAGTGGCTGTATGCACCGGGGTTGCCGAAGAGCGCCGTGCTGCCTCAATCCGATGCATTCGCGAAAGTGGATGCAGAGCGACAGAAATGGCTCCAAGGACCGACGCGCGCGCAGGACTTGGTTACCAAGACATGGAGCGTTCACGAATGGGTTTATTTCATCGACACTCTGCCGCGCACGCTCGCTCGCGAGCAGATGACCGAACTCGACGAGGCGTTTCACTTCACGCAATCACACAACGCGGTGATCGCGCATAGCTGGCTGCTGCTCGTCGTGCGCACGCAGTACACGCCTGCTTACGCAAGGCTCGAAGAGCATCTAACCTCGATCGGACGCCGAAAACTTACGAAAGATCTGTACGAAGAACTGGCCAAGACGCCGGAAGGGCTGGCGCGAGCTCGGGCGATCTACGTGCGCGCCCGTCCGTTGTACCAAGTCGTTCTGCGCGGGCAGATCGACGCGCTCCTGTCCGGTCGCGCCGCCAACTGACATTTCCGGATGCGGAGCTTCTTGGCCGGGGTGTGAATCACGATACGGACCGCGTCCGCGTCCTCCACGGCGCCGCCGCCGTCTTGCTCCATCGCCCTGTTCCGCAGCGTGTTGCGACGGCTGCGCATTCGGCGTGTGCGGTCGTGGCGCGGGTGCCGGGTTGCCATTCGGACGCGGTGCACTCGAATGCGCAGGCCGCGGCCGCTGTTCATTACGTGGTTTCTGTGCGCCGTGTCGTCCCTTGCCGCCGCGCTGTGGACGATGTTCGTGCCCGCGTGGCTTGCGTGCTTCAGAAGGCGCGAGTTCGACTAGTAACTCTAGAGGTACTGGTGCGACCGGGATCTTGCGGGCGATGTAGGCTTCGATATCCGGCAACGATATTACGTACTCCTCGCAGCCCAAGCTGATGGCGTCACCTTCAGCGCCGGCGCGCGCCGTGCGGCCGATGCGATGCACGTAGTCTTCGGGATCTTGCGGCAGATCGTAATTGAACACGTGACTCACATCGGGAATGTGCAGTCCACGCGATGCCACGTCGGTACCGATCAGCACTGCGAGAGTGCCCTCGTGGAAATCACGCAGCATGCGCAGTCGTTTGTTCTGCGGCACATCGCCCGAGATCGCTTCGGCATTGATGCCGTTACCGCGAAGCAAGCGTTCCAAGTCTTCCGCCGCTCGCCGCGTGTTGACGAAGATCATGCTGCGGCGGGGGTCCATGTGCTTGAGTAGACCGACCAGCAGCCGTGGTTTCTCGTCGTTCGACGGGTAGTAGATGACTTGCCGTATGCGATCGACCGTCATCTTGTCCGGCTCGATGCGCACGAGATGCGGGCTGTTCATGTGCTCATAAGCGAGCTCGAGAACGCGTTGCGACAGTGTCGCTGAAAACAGCATGTTGAGCCGCTGATCGGGCGGCGGCAGCCGGCGCAGGATGTAACGGATATCGCTGATGAAGCCGAGGTCGAACATGCGGTCTGCTTCGTCCAACACTACGACTTGGATCGAGCTCAGATTGAGCACGTGCTGTTTGTAAAAATCGATGATGCGTCCGGGGGTGCCGATCAGAACGTCCACGCCGCGTTCCAAATGGATGCGCTGCTTTTCGTAGTCCACACCGCCGAATGCGAGGCCGAGCGTAAGACCGGTATGCGCGCTCAGAATCTCCGCATCACTATGGATCTGGACGGCCAATTCGCGCGTTGGTGCGAGAACCAGGGCACGCGGCGCGTTGGTTGCACGCGTTACAGGTGCCGCCTCTTTGAGCAGGCGTGCGAAGAGTGCCACCAGGAACGCCGCGGTCTTCCCTGTGCCCGTTTGTGCTTGCCCCGCGACATCCAGCCCCGCCAATGCATTCGGCAAGGTTTGCGCCTGAATCGGCGTACAACGCTCGAACCCTGCATCGGCGAGACCCTTTTGCAGCAGCTCGGGCAAATGAAGATTCGAGAACGAGAGTTCGGTCAGATGAGAGTCAGGCATCGATGCAGTGTTAAATCAGTCACGTTGTTCTGGGTTGAGCGAGGTGGGACGCCCCTGATGGTTGCGAGTGGCGCGGCGGTCGCGAGGTTAGTCGCCGGGTCGCAGTTGAGCCCCGAGAGGCTTGCAAATTGCGAATCGGCCGGTTTAAATACGCCTCAACAGAGCGGACTCATCCGCATCCTTCCGACCGATCCATCGGCACCAAAGCTCCTCGAAACAAGACCCCCGCTGGGGGTACGTTCGTATAACTGAGCACGAGTACCACGCATTTCGGAGGCGTCCAAGCCGCGATTGTGCCTGACCGAGCACTCATAGTCACTCACTAAGAGTCACGCATGTGACGCCCAAGCGCTCCGGTCTCCCCATTCCTTTTCTGTGCATTACTTCCATTCACTTCCATACACACCACACATACGGCTCGACCCCCACATGGTTGGACCATTGCTAGAGGTAAATCCTGGTGAGTAGCGACCATATCATTCATGTCACCGATGCCAGCTTCGAAGACGATGTCTTGAAAGCGAAGCGGCCCATCCTGCTCGATTTCTGGGCCGAATGGTGCGGGCCCTGCAAAATGATCGCCCCGATGCTCGAAGAGGTCGCGGCCGAGTACAAAGAGAAAGTCACGATCGCAAAGATCGATATCGACGCCAATCCGAAAATCCCGGCACGTTTCAACGTGCGCGGCATTCCCACGCTGATGCTGTTCAAGAACGGCCAGGTCGAGGGTCAAAAGGTCGGCGCATTACGCAAAGCAGATTTATCTGCATTTTTGGACGGTAAGCTGTGAGAGGCTACTTGGGTAATCAGGCCCGCAATCGGCAGGGCGGCGGCGGCAACAAGGGCGGCGGTCGTCAGAACCGCGGCGGTAACAACGACGGCAATCGCGGTGGACGTCAGCAGCACGACGATTTACCGGTCGACGATTTTCTCGACGGCGATGACATAGGCATCATTTCGCCGGCCGAGCTTGCCGCCTCGCGGCAGTCGATGAATCTCACTCAGCTCAAGCTCAAACCCGTGAGCGAGCTGGTGGAGATTGCGCAGCGCATGGGCCTCGAAAACATGGCCCGCTCGCGCAAGCAAGACATCATCTTCTCCATTCTCAAAGCCCATGCGAGAAGCGGCGAAGACATCTACGGCGACGGCGTGTTGGAAATTCTGCAGGACGGCTTCGGCTTCTTGCGCTCTGCCGACAGCTCGTATCTCGCGGGGCCGGATGACATCTACGTCAGTCCCTCGCAGATCCGGCGCTTCAACTTGCGCACCGGCGATTCCATTTCGGGACTCATCCGTCCGCCCAAGGACGGCGAGCGCTACTTTGCATTGCTCAAAGTCGGCGAAATCAATTTCGATTCGCCCGAAGGGGCCAAGCACAAGGTTCTGTTCGAGAACCTCACGCCCTTACATCCGACCAAGCGCCTCAAGCTCGAGCGTGGCACGGGTTCGACGGAAGATTTGACCGCACGCGTCATCGATCTCGTCGCGCCCATCGGCAAAGGCCAGCGCGGCCTCATCATCTCGCCGCCCAAGGCCGGTAAGACGATGCTGCTGCAGAACATCGCGAGCTCGATCACCTCGAATCATCCCGAGGTGTATCTCATCGTGCTGCTGATCGATGAACGTCCGGAAGAAGTGACCGAAATGGCGCGCACGGTGCGCGGCGAAGTCGTGTCTTCGACCTTCGACGAACCGGCCAGCCGTCACGTGCAAGTCGCGGAAATGGTGATCGAAAAGGCCAAGCGCCTGGTCGAGCACAAGCGCGACGTGGTCATTCTTCTCGATTCCATCACCCGCCTGGCACGCGCTTATAACACCGTGGTGCCGAGCTCCGGCAAAGTGCTGACCGGCGGTGTCGATGCGAATGCGTTGCAACGTCCCAAGCGCTTCTTTGGCGCCGCTCGCAATATCGAAGAAGGCGGCTCGCTCACCATTTTGGCGACCGCTCTGATCGATACCGGCTCACGCATGGACGACGTGATCTACGAAGAATTCAAAGGCACCGGCAACTCGGAAATCCACCTCGACCGCCGTGTTTCCGAAAAACGCGTTTTCCCGGCAGTGAACATCAATCGTTCCGGCACGCGCCGCGAAGAATTGATCACGAGCGCGGATGAGCTCGGCAAGATCTGGATTCTGCGCAAACTGCTCCATCCCATGGACGAGCTTGCCGCCATCGAGTTCTTGCTCGACAAGATGAAAGATACGAAGACGAATGGAGAATTCTTCGATGCGATGAAGCGGTAACGAAGCGTTACCGCGCTGACGGTTGAGTGTTGACAGTTGACGGCCGGAGCGCTGGCGCTTTGTTTTCGCCGTCAACCAAATT